>Ga0209491_10000005_pt1 | contig 320282 bp, 281 predicted proteins | sample BON02_FD_187213 | JGI IMG/M metagenome (GOLD analysis project Ga0209491, IMG submission 187213) | Freshwater microbial communities from Lake Bonney liftoff mats and glacier meltwater in Antarctica - BON-02 (SPAdes) (version 2) | ecosystem: Environmental > Aquatic > Freshwater > Ice > Glacier... | reverse complement strand
ATATTTCTCCACGTTCAGGCTCGTGGACAGCTCATGGTATGGGAAATCAAAATGACCATTTGATCACTCCTCAGTTGGTTTTACCAGCAGGAACAGCTATGAGAATGAGAGTTTGGGACATCGTAGAGTCATCATCATACCTCAATTCTTACAGCGTTTTAGTTTCTACAACTGGAACAGCAATTGCTGATTTTACAGATACATTAGCTTCTTACGCAGTTACAAATACGTCATGGACTGAGAGAACAGTAGATTTATCCGCTTATACAGGTCAGACCATTTACATTAGTATGTGGCAATCTTTTTCGGCAGCAACTTTTTACGGTTTTGGACTAGATGACTTTGTTGTGGAAGCAACTCCAAATTGTTTGACGCCAACAGCTAATACAGCTACAAGTGTTTTACCGACTAGTGCTCAAGTTAATTGGGCTGAAAATGGCACTGCAACTTCTTGGAGAGTTGAATGGGATACTGCAGGTTATACTGCAGGTACTGCTAGAAATAGTGTTGTTGTACTGACAGACACCTTTTTAGCAGTAACAGCATTAACGGCACAAACCAATTACGATTGGAATGTGAAAGCCTTATGTTCTGCTACAGATTCTAGCATTCAATCAAGCGGAGTTTTCGCAACTCCTTGCGTTGCTTTTACAGCTCCTTTTAATGAGAATTTTGATGGCTTAGCGCTGTCAAGTCCTTATACAGACTTACCAGCTTGTTGGACACCGCAAGTTGGTCCTGACTATTGGGATGTAACAGATGATATTATAAACACAGGGCATAGCTATTTACCAAATATAGGAGACCACACAAGTGGATCAGGAAACTACATGTGGATTGATGCATCTGGTGATATAACTGCAAACATGATGGAAACTCCATTAATTGACATGAGTGGTTTAACTACTCCTCAAATTGGTTTTTGGTTTGCGTCTAACAACACAACTAATACATTTAACCATACCATCAACTTAGATGCGTGGAATGGAAGTGCATGGGTGAATGTGGCAACTCAGTCTGGAAATTTTACTGGTTGGGTTGAAGTTTCAGGTGCTTTACCTGCAGGAGTTCCTACTACTACTAAGTTTAGAATTCAGGCAATCGCAGCAACAGGAACAACTTCTTCTAATTACTATTTTAATGACTTAGGAATTGATGACTTTTTTGTTATTGAAACACCAAGTTGCTTGTCTGTTACTTCATTATCCTTAGATAGTATAGCAGCAACTGCGGCAAAAGTATCTTGGACAGAAAGTGGCACCGCAACACAATGGGAAGTAGAATATGGTGTTGCTGGGTACACCCCCGGTACATCTTCAAACTCCGCAATAGTAAATACTACTCCAACAGCTGTATTTACAGGGTTAATGGCAAATACAAGCTATGGCTATAATGTTAGAGCCATTTGTGGCGTTGCTGATACAGCAGGATGGGTGGGTAACTCATTCTTTACAGGATATTGCTCCCCATCTCCTTCAAATACAGATGGAAGTGGAATTATTGGTATTGCATTCGATACGGTAAACAATGTTACAGGTCTTGAAGCAGGTGGATACGGAGACTATAGCAGTATTAGTGGAGACATTACTACAGGTGCTACAGTAGCTCTTGACATTACTTATGGCACAGGTTACACTTATGTTACAGAAGTTTGGATTGACTGGAATGACGATTTGGATTTCAATGATGCAGGAGAGAATGTATACTCTGGAACTTCATTAGCTGCAAATCCTACTACATTAAATGCAACATTCATAGTTCCTGCAGCTGCCCCAATAGGACAGCATAGAATGAGAATTGGCGGCGCTGACGTAGGCCCTCCTACTCCTTGTTATTCAGGATCTTGGGCTTCTTTTGAAGACTACACTGTAAATGTTGTCGCTTTTGTAAAGGCTCCTATTGATTTACCGATTACTTGGGAGGATACTACAAATGTAGATTATTCAGTTATTGACTTTGGTGGAAACGCTTCAGCTCAGGCGGTTGATCCAACAAACACTAGCAATTTAGTGTTACAATCTATTAAAACTGCAGGTGCACAAACTTGGGCAGGAACCTCTTTGGGTAATTCTTTAGGATCCGCTATCTCTTTCTCTGCCGGAAATACTACCATTAGAGCCTTGGTGTACTCCCCAACTGCAGGTATTGAAGTTAGATTGAAAGTTGAAGATCAGACTAACGGAGCAATTAGTGTTGAAACAGGTGTGCAAACAACCGTAGCAAACGGCTGGGATACCTTGAACTTTGATTTATCACTAAACGTTGCTAATACGCCGGTAATTAACTTTGCAAATACCTATGACAAAATGTCGATCTTCTACAACTTCGGTGTATCACCAGTTGCAGCGGACACGTTTTTTGTTGATTACGTGGCACTTTCGAATCCTCCTGCTCCTGCTGTAGATCCTTACTACCCAATTGCTACAATTAATACTGAAGATGCAACGGGTGTTGCTGATTCATTAGGTGTGTTTGCATTCACCTCTGGAACAGTAGTAGGAATTGATTTAGACGGTAACAACGGCGTGTCATTTACAATCGTTGATATGAGCACAGGTACTCAAGAGGGTATGAATATTTACAACTTTAATGATGTAAGTGGATATGTGGTAACTGAAGGAGATTCAATTTTAGTTCATGGCGATATCCGTCAGTTCAATGGATTGACTCAATTATTCCCAGATTCTATTTCTATTATTTCAACAGGAAATGCAATTCCTGCTCCAATAGTAGTGACAAATCTTGATGAAACTACTGAATCTCGATATGTAAGTATTCCAACAACCTGGGTATCATTAAGTACTAGTGGTTCATTCTCATCTAATATTAGTTTAACAAATGGTACAGATACCATTACAATGAGAATTGATTCTGATACAGACATCAACGATAGTTTAACTGCATCAACTCCGATTATTCCTGGCGATTCTATTTGTGGATTGTTTGGTATTGGTGGACAATTTGATAACTCTGCTCCACGCACGAGCGGATACCAAATCTTCCCAATGCGTTGGTCAGATTTAACTATTTGCAGATTGTATGTTCCTCCTTACTACCCAGTTGCAGTTTTAAATACTGAAGATGCTGCAGGTGTTGCTGATTCATTAGGTGTGTTTGCATTCACTTCTGGAACAGTGGTAGGAATTGACTTAGACGGGAACAACGGCGTGTCATTTACAATCATTGATATGAGCACGGGTACTCAAGAGGGTATGAATATTTACAACTTTAATGATGTAAGTGGATATGTAGTAGCTGAAGGAGATTCAATTTTAGTTCATGGCGATATCATTCAATTCAATGGATTGACTGAATTATTTCCAGATTCTATTTCTATTATTTCAACAGGAAATGCAATTCCTGCTCCAATAGTAGTGACAAATCTTGATGAGACTACTGAATCCCGATACGTAAGTATTCCAACCACCTGGGTTTCACTAAGCACAAGTGGGGCGTTCTCATCTAACGTTGATTTAACAAATGGTACGGATACCATTACGATGAGAATTGATTCTGATACAGACATCAACGATAGCTTAACAGCATCTGGTAACCCAATTGTTCCAGGCGATTCTATTTGTGGGTTGTTTGGTATTGGTGGACAATTTTATAACTCTTCTCCTTACACAGGCGGATATCAAATTTTCCCAATGCGTTGGTCAGATTTAACTATTTGTAGAAATACAGTAGGAATAGAAGATCGAAAAGTTGCTTCTGCTGCATTCGAATTGGTTCCAAACCCAACAAATGGGTTGTTTGAAATCAGATCAAGTGGGTTTAGCAGCTCAACCATCAACGTTTCTGTTAGAGACATTAGCGGTAGATTAATTTCTTCTCAATTCATTAACAATGCCAATGGAAACTTCTCCAAATCTTTTGATTTGAATGGAGAATCTAAAGGTATTTACTTCATCACTATTATGGATGGAGAAAATGTAATTAACAAGAAGTTGATTCTTCAGTAAGATAGAATAAATCAAATTTAAAGCCCCGAAGCATCTTGCTTCGGGGCTTTTTTTTGCCCATTTTTTCAAGTTAAATCCATAAATCTCCCTCTAAAACGGGGGGGATTATTGACAAATACGCTAGATATGCCCCATTTATCCAAAAAATGTACTAAAAACAAAAACTTTACCCCTCTTTGTCTTTCAGACAACTAAGGGAGTTTTTTTACAACACATTAATATTACTTATACCTAACATTAACATTTACTATGCTGTTTAGTTAATTTAAACTAGGTTTGATTTCCTCTTTTTTGAAGAGGACTAAACTATTTTATTAACTAAACACACACTTATGAGAAAAATTACGTTCTCGTTGTTTCTTTGTTTGGGATTAATTTCCTTCACTGCAAAGTCGCAATACACTTATGACAATGCCGGACCCGATCCCTATTCGAGTTCAAACTTCTTATTTACCGGTAATGGATTTTCAACTACCGGATTTACTAACATTCACGCCTACAATGCTGGCGGAACAACAAATAACTGGTCAAGTGCACAGGCACTTCCATTTGCCTTTGATTTTTATGGCACTCCAGTAACACACTTTATTGTGAGTAAAAATCACTTGGTATCTTTTGACACATCAATGGCAGGTCAGTCAGTGAATGCTGCTTTATCTGACAATAGCGCCTTACCTAACAGCTCGCTACCGGACAATACAATAGCCATGTTTTGGGATAATTTTGCTAACGGATCAACGTCGCTTGGATCAAACGATAATGTTTGGACAGGTGTTTTTGGCTCAGCTCCTAACAGACAATTCTATGTGAAGTACTACAGTTATGAAACTGGTGGAAGAAGCTTCTCGTATGCTCATATGATGTTAGAGGAATCCTCTAATAATATGTACTTCATAGATAACTACATGGGCGGTACTGGAGGATCTATGACAATAGGTGCACAGCAAGACACTGCTACCGCAGTTCAGGTAGCCGGTTCTCCAAACATTTCTCCAATTGTAACTTCATCTTCTTGGACTAACCTAGTATATTATACTTTTTCTCCAAGATTACTTTCCCCTAATGAGGCGGGAATTTCATCAATAGATACCCCTTCTCAGCCATTCGCTTCGGGTATGCAAGCCGTTATCGCTACATTATCAAATTTCGGAACAGCAAATTTAGATTCTGTAAAAATTAGTTGGACAGCAAATGGAACTGCGCAAAGTCAATTTGCCTACTCAGGATCTTTAGCTACTGGAGCTACCGCTTCAATTAACCTTGGAATGTACAACTTCACAACTGCCACAGATTTGGTGGTTTGGAGTGAATTACCCAATGGTGTTGCAGATCCATTTAATTCAAATGATACAAGTAAAATTACGTTAACACCCGCTCTTTCAGGTGGTGTTTATACAATTGATGGAACTGTTGCTGCATCTGCAACTAATTTCGTTGATTTCTCCTCGGCTAACAATGCCATTTCAGCAGGAATTTTAGGTGCTGTTACTTTTAACGTGGCGGCAGGAACTTATGCAGAACAGTTTTCTTTAGGAAAAGTTAACGGTTCTAGTTCATCCAATACAATTACCATTAACGGTAGTTCAGCTGCAACTACCATTTTAACGCACGACAAATCTATTAGAAATTCAACTTTGACTTTGGAGGGTACCAGCTACTTTACAATTAAGAACATGACAGTTGCTGCTACAGGTGGATCTGATTCTTGGGGAATTCAGATGATGGACAGTGCGCATCACATTACGATAGATTCTAATATAATTTCCACCTCAATTGGAACTACATATGATGTAGCAGGAATTATTGCTTCTGGATCTGAAACAAGCGATAACAGCTCCGGAGACAATGCTTTTGACCTTACCATTTCAAACAATGTTGTTACAGGTGGGGAGAGAGGAATATCTATTTATGGAAGTTATACAGCGAGTGCTCGTGGTCAAAATTTAACAATTCACAATAACGATATTCAAAATTGCGATGATAATGGCCTCTACATAGTAGGGTACAATAACGTAACGATTACAGATAATTTTGTTGACGGGTTGACAAGTAATTATAGTGATGGAATGTACTCTTCCGATCTAGAAAATTTTACCATCACAGGTAACCGTTTCAAAGGTGAGGACAACGGATTAGAAGCTCGCGATTACAATTATGACAATGTACCAACAGGAAGATCGCTTATTGCCAACAATATGTTCATAGGTGGTAATGATGGTCTGTATATGGATGACATTGAAGAAACTGATGTTTTTCATAATTCAACTTCAGGTACAGATTATGGAGTGTACATTAACGACGATGCAAACGTGATTTTAAAAAATAACATTTTTACTAGCAATGGTGGGGATTACGCTTTTTACTCGTCAGACGCCTCGACTACCATGCAACTCGATTATAACGCGTATTATACAAGCGGCTCAACTCTAGCTAAATACGGAACAACTACCTATGCTGATCTTGCCGCTTTTCAAACAGGCCAAGCTACGTTGAACGTAAATTCCGTGTCTGGTGATCCTTCTTTCTTTAATCCAACTTCTAACTTACATGTCGCAGGAGCTCTTGTTAACGATGTTGGGGATAATACTGTTGGTATTACAGTTGATTTTGATGGAGATACAAGACCTTTAGCGCCTTCTACAACCGTAGATATTGGGGCTGATGAATTTGCCCCTCCTTCTTGTTTTCTACCTTCAAACCTTACCATTACCAACTTAACCGCAACTACAGTTACAGCTAATTGGATAGAAAGCGGAACAGCTGTGCAATGGGAAGTTGAATACGGCGCTAGTGGATATACTGCAGGTTCCGGATTAGGCTCTGTTATTGTAAACAATGACACTTTTACTACAATTTCAGGTTTAACGTCTGAAACTGCATACGATTGGAATGTAAGATCTATTTGTGGCTCAGGAGCCAATGATACAAGTTCATGGGCTGGAAGTTCGTTTACTACACCTTGCGGCGCAGTAACCCTTCCATACTCAGAAACCTTTGCAACGTACCTGCCAAATTGTTGGGAAGAAGCAAAAGGACAGTTAACAGCAAGTACAGTATTTACCTCTACAACATTTTCTAATTGGGGCGCTGATGGTTTCTTGAATAATGGATTCTCAGGTGCTGCTAGAATGAATATTTACAGTACTGGTAGATTTGAATGGCTAATTTCTCCGTCAATTGATTTAGGAACTGCCCCAAATACGTACCGATTAGGATTTGACGCAGGGTTGACTGACTACTCTGGTTCAGGGACAGACAACATGGGACCGGATGATACATTATCAATAGTGATTTCTACCGATAATGGAGCTACATGGTCTTCTTCAAATGTTGTTAAGTTGTATGATGTTAATGCGCCACCTGCTAACGCAGGAGAAACTGTATACATAGATCTATCTGCTTATACAGGAACTCTTAAAGTTGGGTTTTATGCAACTTCAACAGTCTCAAATACAGATTACAATGTATACATTGATAATTTTGTTGTAGAACAAACTCCAAATTGTTTGACTCCTTCTGCTAATGCCGCTTCAAGTGTTTTACCTTCAAGCGCACAAGTTAGTTGGACAGAAAATGGAACTGCTACCTCTTGGAGAGTTGAATGGGATACTGCAGGTTATACTGCAGGTACGGCAAGAAATAGTGTTGTTGTAATGACAGACACCTTTTTAGCATTAACAGCATTAACGGCACAAACCAATTACGATTGGAGTGTTCAAGCATTATGTTCTGCTACAGATTCTAGCATTTTTATTTCAGGATCATTCTCTACTGCTTGTAATGCAGTAAGTGTTTTCCCTTACTCTGAAAATTTTGATGGTTCTCTAACCAACAGCGTTTGGGACTGTTGGACAACAATTGATGCTGACAATGCAGGAGGAACTTGGGTACAAGCGAGTACTTATATTTCTCCACGTTCAGGCTCGTGGACAGCTCATGGTATGGGAAATCAAAATGACCATTTGATCACTCCTCAGTTGGTTTTACCAGCAGGAACAGCTATGAGAATGAGAGTTTGGGACATCGTAGAGTCATCATCATACCTCAATTCTTACAGCGTTTTAGTTTCTACAACTGGAACAGCAATTGCTGATTTTACAGATACATTAGCTTCTTACGCAGTTACAAATACGTCATGGACTGAGAGAACAGTAGATTTATCCGCTTATACAGGTCAGACCATTTACATTAGTATGTGGCAATCTTTTTCGGCAGCAACTTTTTACGGTTTTGGACTAGATGACTTTGTTGTGGAAGCAACTCCAAATTGTTTGACGCCAACAGCTAATACAGCTACAAGTGTTTTACCGACTAGTGCTCAAGTTAATTGGGCTGAAAATGGCACTGCAACTTCTTGGAGAGTTGAATGGGATACTGCAGGTTATACTGCAGGTACTGCTAGAAATAGTGTTGTTGTACTGACAGACACCTTTTTAGCAGTAACAGCATTAACGGCACAAACCAATTACGATTGGAATGTGAAAGCCTTATGTTCTGCTACAGATTCTAGCATTCAATCAAGCGGAGTTTTCGCAACTCCTTGCGTTGCTTTTACAGCTCCTTTTAATGAGAATTTTGATGGCTTAGCGCTGTCAAGTCCTTATACAGACTTACCAGCTTGTTGGACACCGCAAGTTGGTCCTGACTATTGGGATGTAACAGATGATATTATAAACACAGGGCATAGCTATTTACCAAATATAGGAGACCACACAAGTGGATCAGGAAACTACATGTGGATTGATGCATCTGGTGATATAACTGCAAACATGATGGAAACTCCATTAATTGACATGAGTGGTTTAACTACTCCTCAAATTGGTTTTTGGTTTGCGTCTAACAACACAACTAATACATTTAACCATACCATCAACTTAGATGCGTGGAATGGAAGTGCATGGGTGAATGTGGCAACTCAGTCTGGAAATTTTACTGGTTGGGTTGAAGTTTCAGGTGCTTTACCTGCAGGAGTTCCTACTACTACTAAGTTTAGAATTCAGGCAATCGCAGCAACAGGAACAACTTCTTCTAATTACTATTTTAATGACTTAGGAATTGATGACTTTTTTGTTATTGAAACACCAAGTTGCTTGTCTGTTACTTCATTATCCTTAGATAGTATAGCAGCAACTGCGGCAAAAGTATCTTGGACAGAAAGTGGCACCGCAACACAATGGGAAGTAGAATATGGTGTTGCTGGGTACACCCCCGGTACATCTTCAAACTCCGCAATAGTAAATACTACTCCAACAGCTGTATTTACAGGGTTAATGGCAAATACAAGCTATGGCTATAATGTTAGAGCCATTTGTGGCGTTGCTGATACAGCAGGATGGGTGGGTAACTCATTCTTTACAGGATATTGCTCCCCATCTCCTTCAAATACAGATGGAAGTGGAATTATTGGTATTGCATTCGATACGGTAAACAATGTTACAGGTCTTGAAGCAGGTGGATACGGAGACTATAGCAGTATTAGTGGAGACATTACTACAGGCGCTACAGTAGCTCTTGACATTACTTATGGCACAGGTTACACTTATGTTACAGAAGTTTGGATTGACTGGAATGACGATTTGGATTTCAATGATGCAGGAGAAAATGTATACTCTGGAACTTCATTAGCTGCAAATCCTACTACATTAAATGCAACATTCACAGTTCCTGCAGCTGCCCCAATAGGACAGCATAGAATGAGAATTGGCGGCGCCGATACAGGCCCACCTACTCCTTGTTATTCAGGATCTTGGGCTTCTTTTGAAGACTACACTGTAAATGTTGTCGCTTTTGTAAAGGCTCCTATTGGTTTACCAATAACTTGGGAGGATACTACAAATGTAGATTATTCAGTTATTGACTTTGGAGGAAACGCTTCTACTTTGACAGCTGACCCAACAAGCACAAGCAATATAGTTTTGCAGTCTATTAAAACTGCAGGTGCGCAAACTTGGGCGGGAACTACTTTTGGTAATTCTTTGGATACAGCAATCGCTTTTGATGCAGCAAATACAATTATAAGTGCGGTGGTATATTCACCAACTGCAGGTATTGAAGTTAGGTTGAAAGTTGAAGATCAAACTAACGGAGCAATTAGTGTTGAAACAGGAGTGCAAACAACCGTAGCAAACGGATGGGACACATTACATTTTAACCTTGCTCTGAATGTTTCAAACACTCCAGCATTAAACCTTGCTAATACCTACGATAAAATGTCAATCTTCTACAACTTTGGTGTAGCACCAGCTGCAGCAGATACATTCTATGTTGATTATGTAGCGTTCACAGGTGGAACAACACCTGCTCCTGCTGTAGATCCTTACTACCAAATTGCTACAATTAATACTGAAGATGCAACGGGTGTTGCCGATTCTTTAGGTGTTGCTTGTTTCACTTCTGGAACAGTGGTTGGTATTGACATAGATGGTAACAATGGAATTTCCTTTACAATTGTTGATATGAGCTCAGGTGCTCAGGAAGGTATCAATATCTTCAACTTTAACGATGTGAGTGGTTATGTTGTAACTCAAGGTGACTCTATTACCGTTCATGGAAATGTTGGTCAGTACAATGGTTTAACTCAGCTATCTACTGATTCAATTTTAGTTATCTCAACCGGAAATGTACTGCCTGTGCCTATGGTTGTAACTGATCTAGATGAGACGACTGAATCTAAGTATTTAAGTATTCCTTCAACTTGGGTTTCATTAAGTACGAGTGGTTCATTCTCATCTAATATTAGTTTAACAAATGGTACAGATACCATTACGATGAGAATTGATTCTGATACAGACATCAACGATAGTTTAACTGCATCTGGTAACCCAATTGTTCCCGGTGATTCTATTTGTGGAGTGTCCGGTATTGGTGGACAATTTGATAACTCTGCTCCACGCACGAGCGGATACCAAATCTTCCCAATGCGTTGGTCAGATTTAACAATCTGTAGAAATACGGTAGGAATAGAAGATCGCAACGTTGCCTCTGCTACATTCGAATTGGTTCCAAACCCAACAAATGGGTTGTTTGAAATCAGATCAAGTGGATTTAACAGTTCAACAATCACTGTTTCTGTTAGAGACATTAGCGGTAGATTAGTTTCTTCCCAAACCATTAATAATGCCAATGGAAACTTCTCAAAATCTTTTGATTTGAATGGAGAGTCTAAAGGTGTGTACTTCATTACTATTATGGATGGAGAAAATGTAATCAACAAGAAATTGATTGTTCAATAGCAGTTTTTAACTTGTAATGGAAAGCGCCCCGGCAATCGGGGCGCTTTTTTTATGCCCAATTTTTAAGAAGTGTTTGAGTTAGCAGCAAAATGAATTAAGTTTGAAAAAATAAAACCAATGAAAAAGTTCTTTCTGCCGCTCATTTTAGGATTCAGTTTAATCGCTTGTAATAGCAAGAGTCCTGATGAAAGTGAACCTGGGCAAGTCCTTCCAGCTTTTGCCATTAGCAATTTAGACACGACAGTGTCTCCTTGTGAAGATTTTTATCAATATGCTATTGGTGGTTGGCTTAAAAACAATCCTGTTTCTTCTACAGAAAGCAGGTGGAGTAGTTTTAATGTAGTAACAGATTCGAACAATGCCAAAGTGAAGAAAATTTTAAATGAGTTTTCTTCAAAGGAATTCGAAAAAGGTAGTTTAGAGCAAAAAATTGGAGACTTCTACAAAAGCGCAATGGATTCTTCAAAAGCAGAACAATTAGGACTTGAGCCGTTAGAACCATTTTTGACTGAATTAAATGAAACTACGGAAATAAATGATTTTGTCTTATTAAACGCCAAATGGAAATCCTATGGAATTGGCTCCTTTAACAGCTTGTATATTGGCCAAGACGATAAGAACAGTGCGCAATATATAACACACCTTTCTCAAGGGGGCTTAGGTCTTCCCGATGCTGCATACTATACAAACAGCGATGAAAAATCGATAGAAATTCAGAATGCCTACAAGGATTTCATTACCGAAATGTTATACTTAGTTGGAGAAGATGATGCCCCACAACTTGCTCTAAAGATTTATTCGATGGAAGAAAGCTTAGCACAAATTTCAATGACTAGAGTGGAGCGAAGAGATCCGGATTTAACGTATAATAAATTAAATCGTGAGGAGTTACAGACATTAGCAGAAAACATTAATTGGAAGAATTACTTTTCCACCATGGGATTAATGGAAGTACAAGATGTAATTGTTGGTCAACCTGCCTTTTTTAAAGGCTTAAATAAAATGCTGTTGGATATTCCCCTAGAAGACTGGAAAGCATTCTCCAAATGGAAGCTCATCAACACATACGCGTCAGAGCTCAGCTCTAGTTTTGTAACGTTGAATTTTGACTTTTATAGTAGAACTTTAAGTGGCACCGAAGTCATGAAATCCAGGGAAGAACTTGCCCTTAGAAAGGTAAATGGCAATTTGGGCGAATTAGTTGGTAAGGCATTTGTTGAACGCCATTTTCCTGAAGAATCGAAGGCAGATGTGCGTCACATGGTTGAAAATTTAAGAACTGTATTTAAAGAAAGAGTTCGACAATTGGATTGGATGAGTGAAGAGACAAAGCTCAAAGCATTGGAGAAATTAGATGGTTTTACTATGAAAATTGGATACCCTGATAAGTGGACAGATTATTCTAGCTTAGAAATTTCTGCCGATAATCAAGTGCAAAACATGATGAATGTACAGAAGTTTAATTTTAGTAAGATGATTAAAAAATTAGGCGAACCGGTAGACCAAGATGAGTGGTTTATGACACCTCAGACGGTCAATGCCTACTATAGTTCTTCGCAGAATGAAATTGTATTCCCCGCAGGAATTTTACAACCCCCCTTCTACTCTGTTGATGCAGATGCAGCTTTAAATTATGGTGGAATTGGTGCCGTTATTGGTCATGAATTTAGTCACGGCTTTGATGACCAGGGAAGTAAATATGATGCCAAAGGGAATTTAGCAAATTGGTGGACCGAAGAAGATAGAGCTAGATTTGATGCAAAAGCAGGTGTCGTTGTAAAGCAGTTTGATGGGTACTTCCCCTTGGCTGACTTAGCGGTAAATGGCAGCTTAACGTTGGGCGAAAATATTGCTGACTTAGGCGGAGCAACGATGGCATTTTATGCCTTAGAAAAAGAATTAGAAAGAATTGGGAAACCAAAACCTATTGATGGATTCACCTACCAACAGCGGTTTTTCTTAGGTTGGGCACAAGTTTGGCACATGAACATGACAGAAAAGGAACTAAGAAAAAGAATTGCTACAGATTCGCATTCTCCCGGAGAGTACCGCGTAAAAGGACCTCTTGCCAATATGAGTGAATTTGCAGCGGCTTTTGGATGTTCTGCAGCTGACCCAATGGTAAATACCGATTCTTTAAAAGCAATGATTTGGTAACATGAAAGAAGAAAACCAAGAGCCCAACGGTTTTGAAAGAGCCAGGCAAAAAACAGAAGAACTTCTAGAAAATGGTGAGAAACTTTCTAAATTGCTAAGGGATGCAAAAGAAAAGGCAAACGATAAAAAAGGGAAATTAAAAGATGTTTGGAGTGATCTCCAAGTGCTTTTACGCTTGGTGAATGCCTGGTGGAGAAAAGAGTATTTGGAAATACCCTGGAAAACAATACTATATGCCGCGTCTGCCCTCTTTTACTTTGTGAGTCCTTTAGATTTTATCCCAGATTTTATTCCAATCGCAGGTTTCTTAGATGACATTACTGTAATTGTCTTTGTTACCAATTCATTAAAAACAGATATTGCTAAGTTTAAAGAATGGGAAAGCTTTCCAGAATATGAAGAATAAGCTTTGGCAAATTTTACAATACCTTCTCTATCTACCGCGTTGTATTCACCTGCATGGCATACACTCTCCTTTCGTATTTGAGCTTCATCACGAGTTATTTAAGGAGAAGGCGGCCTATTATGCTTTTGATGAAATTGAGTCCATTAGAGCAAAGTTATTGCTCACCCAAAAAAAGCTGGTAGTGAAAGATTTAGGGGCAGGGTCTAACGTACATACATCGAATAAAAGAAGCATACAAGCCATAGCCAAAGCAAGCTTAAAACCAGCCAAAACAGCCCAATTACTATTTCGCATTGTTCGTTATTTCAAGCCGTCAAAGCTAGTAGAACTTGGCACTTGTTTCGGTATTACAAGTGCTTATTTGGCAAAAGCAAATCCGAAAGGACAGCTTACCACATTGGAAGGAGCTTCAGAATTGATTCAAGTTGCCAAGCTAAACTTTTCAAAACTAGACCTAAAAAACATTACACAGGCACACGGAAATTTTGACGACATACTGGAGCAGGAACTAAGTAAATTAAAAAAAGTTGATTTTATTTTTTTTGATGGAAACCACCAAAAAGAACCTACTCTGCGCTATTTTGAGCAGGCTTTAAAGTTTGCAGACGAAAAAAGCGTGTTTGTTTTCGACGATATTTATTGGTCAAAAGAGATGACCGCAGCGTGGAAAATTATTAAGGCTCACCCCAAAGTAACTGTCTCTATTGATTGTTTTGCCATGGGAGTTGTATTCTTCAAGAAAGACCAAGCTAAAGAACATTTTACCGTTTATCATTAAGCAGTTTTACATTCTAATTAAAGAATTACTTTTGAGTTATTATGGGTTCAAAACCAATTATTGAAATAGAAAAACTGGTCCGTAACTTTCGCTTAGGAAAGCAAGAGATTAAAGTTTTAAAAGCATTATCGTTTACGATTCAGAAGAATGAATACGTGGCTTTAATGGGACCTTCCGGTTCAGGGAAATCAACTCTTATGAACTTAATCGGCTGTTTAGATACCCCTACTTCAGGGAAATACATTCTAAATAACCAAGATGTAAGTCAACTGTCGGATGATGAATTGGCAGAAATTAGAAATAAAGAAATTGGCTTCGTTTTTCAAACATTTAATTTATTGCCACGAGCAACTGCCTTAGATAATGTTGCACTGCCACTCATTTATGCTGGCTTATCAAAATCAAAAAGAGAGGAACGCGCCATGGAAGTTCTCACGGAAGTTGGATTGAGCGACAGAGTGAAACACAAACCCAATGAATTATCTGGTGGACAGCGACAAAGGGTTGCTGTAGCAAGAGCATTAGTGAACTCCCCTTCCATTATTTTAGCGGATGAACCAACGGGTAATTTAGATTCAAAAACGTCGCATGAAATTATGGGACTGTTGGACATCATTCACAAAGCCGGAAATACAATTATTTTAGTAACACATGAGGAGGATATTGCCAAGCATGCGCATCGAATTATTCGACTAATGGACGGCAACATTGAAAGCGATGAATTGAACACTTCTATCCAATCATTTACCTGAAGCCCCTCAAACAAAAAATTCTAAGCATAACTTTAAATTGAACATTTAGCGAATGCATGCGTATTCATTTATAATTGATGAAATTTAAATCACAGAATCTTTTAATACATGAAAATATATACCAAAAAAGGCGATACAGGAACTACCTCCCTAATTGGAGGAACAAGAGTGCCAAAGCACCATTTACGAATTGAATCGTACGGTACGGTAGACGAATTGAACTCTTACATCGGATTAATTAGAGACCAAGACATCAGCAAAAAAGACGTTGAAGTGCTATTGGAGATTCAGGATCGATTGTTTACTATAGGTTCTCATTTAGCCGCTGAACCCGGCAAGTCAAAAATGGTGTTACCAGAATTATTCGAAAAAGACATTATTTTTTTGGAAAATGAAATTGATCGGATGGATGACCAGCTGGATGAAATGAGATCGTTTGTTTTACCTGGAGGGAATACGGTAGTTTCATTCTCTCACATTGCACGATGTGTATGCCGTAGAGCTGAAAGAGTTACCGTGCAGTTAGCGGAAGAAAGCGAGGTAGATGATAAGGTAATTTCCTACTTAAATCGATTGTCTGACTACTTATTCACTTTATCTCGAAAATTGACGAAAGATTTGGATGCTAGGGAGATACCCTGGGTGCCAAAAAAATAATTAATTTCTGATACTCAACAATTTATCAATTTAAAAAGAATTTCAAAATTACTTGTTTGTAAAGACAAAAAAATTACTTTTGCGCAGAATCAAAAACGAGAAGGGAAATGTATTGGACATTAGAATTAGCTTCCTATCTGGAAGACGCACCTTGGCCAGCGACTAAAGACGAATTAATCGACTTTGCAATTAGAGCCGGAGCTCCATTAGAAGTAGTTGAAAATCTCCAAGAAATTGAAGACGAAGGCGAATCCTATGAAACTGTTGAGGACATTTGGCCAGATTATCCTACGAAAGAAGATTTCTTCTTTAACGAAGACGAGTACTAATCATAACGAAGCCATATCAAGGCTGTTTCATCGACTTGAAACAGCCTTTTTTTATGCCCTAACGACAAGATGTCCGACTTTCTTAAAAAGGTCTGAGTATTGCCATAGGGTCTCAATATTTTCGAGCTCAAAGCCACTCTTTAATTGATTAGCTTTGCTGTCGTTTCAAAAAAAAATCACCCAACTGAAGACAAACTTATGTTCGGAGCACTAACAAAAACTTTCCACAAGATAATGGGAAGTAAAGCAGACAGAGATTTAAAAGATGTAACTCCATTGGTAGAGAAAATCAAGGCAGCCTTCCCTGCTTTAGCTTCTCTTACGAATGACGAGTTAAGAGCAAAAACTACCGACTTTAAGACAAAAATTCAAGCACATATCACAGCTGAGTTAACAAAAATCGACGAGTTAAAAGCCAAAGCTGAAGCTACTGCAGACATTAATGAGAAAGAAGACACCTACACTGAAATCGATAAGATCGAAGGCAGTATTGATGGCAAAATCGAAGAGGTGTTATTAGAAATTTTACCGGAAGCTTTTGCTGTGGTGAAGGAAACGGCAAGAAGGTTTACAGAGAATGAAAAAATAGAAGTTACGGCCTCACAAATGGACCGTGATATTGCTGCAAAAAGAAACAGTGTTGCTATTGTAGCCGAAAAGGCACAGTGGAACACGACCTGGAATGCAGCTGGAGCGGAAATTAAGTGGGACATGATTCACTATGACGTGCAGTTGATTGGTGGAATTACGCTACACACAGGCAAAATTGCTGAAATGGCAACAGGGGAAGGTAAAACCTTGGTTGCGACCTTGCCGGTGTACTTAAATGCCTTGGCAGGAAGAGGTGTTCACTTGGTAACGGTGAACAACTACCTCGCGCAAAGAGATTCTGAATGGATGGGGCCCTTATTTGAATTTCATGGTTTAACAATAGATTGTATAGACAACCATCAACCCAACTCCCCTGAGCGAAAATCTGCGTACCAAGCAGATATCACATACGGAACGAATAACGAATTTGGATTTGATTATTTGAGAGATAACATGTCTCGAACTCCTGAGGAGTTAGTGCAGCGAAAGCCGCACTATGCAATTATTGATGAAGTAGATTCAGTTTTAATTGACGATGCACGAACGCCATTAATTATCTCGGGGCCAACACCAAAAGGGGACATTCACGAATTTGCGGAACTCAAGCCAGTAATTGATAAATTGGTAACTGCTCAAAAGAAGCTAATTACCACTTTAGTTGCAGATGCTAAAAAGAAATTAACGTCGGAAGTAACGGACTCAAAAGAGCAGAAAAAACTAACAGAGGAAGGCGGAATGGCCTTGCTTAGAAGTTTTAGAGGTTTGCCAAAGAACAAAGCGTTGATTAAGTTCTTAAGTGAGCCAGGCATTAGAGCTCAATTGCAGAAGACTGAGAATTATTACATGCAAGATCAGTCAAAGGAAATGCACCTCGTTGATGCTGAATTGTTTTTCACGATAGACGAAAAAAATAACTCGATAGAGCTTTCTGAAAAAGGAATTGAACTACTTTCAGGAACTGGTGGCGATAAAGATTTCTTCGTGCTACCAGATTTAAGCACATTACTAGGCGAAGCGGAAAAGTCGGGGAAAAGTGAAGATGAAATAATTGCAGACAAAGATCAAATTATAAGTGATTATTCTATAAAAGCAGAACGTATTCATACTGTAAATCAATTACTCAAAGCATATACCTTGTTTGAAAAAGACACAGAATATGTGGTGATGGACAACAAAGTAAAAATTGTTGATGAGCAAACCGGTCGTATTATGGAAGGCAGACGTTATTCTGACGGACTGCACCAAGCCATTGAGTCGAAAGAGAATGTTAAGGTAGAAGCAGCGACACAAACCTATGCTACAGTTACCTTACAAAACTTTTTCAGAATGTACCACAAGCTTTCAGGCATGACCGGAACGGCAGAAACTGAAGCAGGAGAATTGTGGGATATTTATGAATTGGACGTTGTTGTAATTCCTACCAACCGACCTATTACAAGAGACGATAGAGAGGATTTAGTGTATAAAACCACCCGTGAAAAATACAATGCAGTAATTGCCGAAACTGAAATTTTAGTAAAAGCTGGAAGACCAGTATTGGTGGGAACAACTTCAGTTGAAATTTCTGAATTGTTGAGCAGAATGTTGAAGATGAAAAACATCAAGCACAACGTTCTGAATGCAAAAATGCACCAACGAGAGTCGGAGATTGTTACTGAAGCAGGAAAAGCAGGAGCAGTAACCATTGCGACCAACATGGCCGGTCGTGGAACAGACATTAAGCTATCAAAAGAAGTTATAAAATCTGGAGGTCTTGCCATTATTGGTACGGAGCGTCATGAATCTAGAAGGGTAGATAGACAATTGAGAGGTCGTGCAGGTAGACAAGGAGATCCGGGAAGTTCTCAATTCTACGTTTCATTAGAAGATAACCTAATGCGTTTATTTGGCTCTGATAGAATTGCCAAATTGATGGACAGAATGGGCTTAGAGGAAGGCGAAGTAATTCAGCACTCTATGATTACCAAGTCTATTGAGAGAGCTCAAAAGAAAGTGGAAGAAAATAACTTTGGTATTCGTAAACGATTATTAGAGTATGATGATGTAATGAACTCGCAACGTGAGGTAATTTACAAAAGAAGGAAAAATGCATTATTTGGTGAGCGACTAAACGTCGATATCTCAAATATGATGTACGACTCTACAGGAACCATTGTTCAATATGGTTTGGAGGGAAAAGATTTTGAAGACTTCAAGTTTGAATTAATTCGAAATTTCAGCATGGACAGCCCTGTGAGTGAGCAGGAATTTATGAACTCCAAAGAAGACGAACTAACAGAAAGTATTTATGAAATAGCGTTTAAAAGCTACAGGAGTAAGTCTGAAATGGTTTCAAAAACGGCTTTCCCGGTAATTAAGGACGTTTATGAAAATGAATCGAATAGCTTCGAAAATATCGTTGTTCCTTTTACGGATGGCAAAAAAACCATCCAAGTGGTTACCCCTTTAGAAGAGGCGTACAAAACGGAAGCGAGGTCATTAATTAATTCATTTGAAAAGAATGTGATTCTAGCCATGATTGATAATTCTTGGAAAGAACACTTGCGCGAAATGGATGACTTAAAGCAATCTGTGCAGGGTGCTGTATATGAGCAAAAAGATCCGTTATTGATTTACAAGTTCGAAGCATTTGAGTTATTCAAACAAATGATCGATAGGACGAACAAGGAAATTATTGCTTTCTTAATAAAAGGAAACTTGCCCCAACAACAAGCCCAACCTCAAGTTCAGCAGGCCTCTACTCCAAGACAAGAGCAACCTAAACTACAAACTTCAAGAACCGAAGTACCAAGCTTTAGCAAGGGAAGCGATGGTGGAAAGCAGGGAGAAAACCCTGAAGCACCTAAACCAAAATCGCAACCGATAAGAGTTGAGGCCAAAGTTGGAAGAAATGAACCTTGCCCTTGTGGAAGCGGCAAGAAATTTAAACAGTGTCACGGAAAGTAATTTAGCTTAAAAAATAAAAAAAGGCCATCTCGTTTTTCGAGATGGCCTTTTTTTATGCGTTAGATCAAAAAAGTGTAACAAACCGACCTTTCCAACCGTCCAACACAAAAATTCAGAAACGTCCGAAGCATTTTATATTTTAGCTACATCCAAAAAACTAAACCTATGGCGACACTCAGCATTAAGAAATTAAGTAAAACATATCCAAATGGGGTGAAGGCGCTCAATAACGTAAGCATTGAAATTGAGAATGGCATGTTTGGTCTTCTGGGCCCAAACGGAGCAGGTAAATCTTCTTTGATGAGAACCCTTTCTACCTTGCAAGAGGCGGATTCAGGTAGTGCTTTTTTGGATAACATTGATATTTTAAATAACCCAACTGAATTGAGAAAAGTACTGGGTTACCTACCACAGGAGTTTGGAGTCTACAATAAAATTACAGCCGAACAACTACTGGATCACATGTGTGTGTTAAAAGGGATTTCGAATCGAAAAGAGCGAAAAGAACTCGTAGGTTATTTGTTACAAAAGGTAAACTTATACGAGAAAAGAGCCAAAAGTGTAAAGGGCTTTTCTGGCGGAATGAAACAGAGAGTTGGCATTGCTCAAGCATTAATTGGCAGTCCAAAATTGATTATTGTGGATGAGCCAACAGCTGGATTAGATCCTGGAGAACGAAACCGTTTCCATAACCTCTTAGCCGATGTAGGGAAAGAAGTCATCATTCTGCTATCTACCCATATTGTAGACGATGTTCATGAACTGTGCAGCAAATTTGCGGTCATGAATGAAGGGGAAATTGTATATCACGGAACACCAAAAGCTGCCATCGCTGAATTAAAAGGTAAAGTTTGGCAAAAATCCATTGAGCGAGAAGAACTGGAACAGCATCAACAAAATCATCGAATTATATCAGACAAGATGATTGCTGGAAAGCCCGTTATTCATGCTTTTGCTGAAAGTGATCCTTCAGATGGCTTTAAGTTGGTAGAGCCCAGCTTAGAAGATGTTTTCTTCGTGAAAACAAAACTAAACCTACTTGCTGAAACCGTTTAAAACCCAACCCTATGTTTAAAGAGTTTTTTCTCTTAGAGATTAAATCGGCCTTGAAACGGCCGATGGTTTATATTTTCTTGGTCATTATTGGACTGCTTTCTTTTGGAGCGGTAGTTTCTGACAACGTTCAAATTGGAGGCTCTGTTGGCAACGTAATGAAAAATGCACCGTACATTATTACTCAATTTGTTGGCGTGTTCTCTATTATTGGGGTTTTATTTGTCGTTGCATTTTTCAACAATGCTGCGCTTCGAGACTATAACAATCAATTCAACGAAATTTTATTTAGTACTCCCGTTAGTAAAGCTTCTTTTTTCTTTGGGAGGTTTTTTGGAGCGTTAATTTTAGCAACCATCCCTCTTTTGGGGGTTTATGTAGGCGTTGTGCTCGGCTCTTTTTTAGGACCAATCATGGGAACTGTTGGCGCGGAAAGAATTGGCCCACTCTTCCTCGAAACATTCATTAATAACTACTTCCTCTTCATATTACCCAATATGTTTTTTGTTGGCGTGATTATTTTTGCCTTGGCAATAAAGTTTAAAAACACCGTCGTTTCATTTGTTGGAGCATTGGGGTTAATTATTGCCTATGGAATTGCTGGCACATTACTATCTGACATTGACAACGAAACGATAGCGGCACTTTCAGATACATTTGGAGTTAGAGCTTGGTCGGTTGAATCGCGCTACTATACGCCCATCGAGAAAAACACCCTTTCCCCCGGTTTCAGCGGAATTTTCTTTTTCAACAGATTGGTTTGGACGGCGGTTGGAATACTGGTCTTACTAGGAAGTTACCTTAGCTTTTCTTTCAAGGAAAAGCAGTCAAAAGCCAAAAAACAAAAAACGTCAGAGACTAATTCTATAAGCATCAGCAAGCCGCAAGTAACTGCTGCGTTCAGCAATTGGTTGCAATTTAAAAGCTTTTTTAAAATCAGTTTCTTAAACATAACAAAGAGTGTCGTTTTTAAAGTCATTTTCTTATTTGCTCTGATTTTATTGATGGTTGAGATTATAGGCGGTTACGAATACTTTGGTTTAAAATCCTACCCACTTACCTACATAGTCGTCGACATGATTAATGATTCCACGACCCTCTTTTTCGTTATTATAGTTGTTTTCTTTAGCGGTGAATTAATTTGGAGCGACAGAAATTCAAAAATCAATGAGGTAATAAACGCTACTCCTCATAATTCCTTCACCTCGCTTTTAGCGAAGGTCTCAACCTTAGTTGGGGTAGCCAGTTTCTTATACCTCATTTTTGCCTTTATCGGAATTATCTATCAACTTGTGTTAGGCTTTACCTCTATTGAGTTCGGATTGTACATTTCTAACTACTTGTATGTTTTCTTTCCTAACTATTTATTTTACAGCATCCTGTTTGTCGCCATTCAGGTATTGGTGAACAATAAATACCAAGGATATTTCTTATCCATTTTATTGGCATTTCTATTGGATTTAATTTTGTTTGCCTTGGACATTAACACCAACATGATTAGCTTGGGAAGCAGACCAAGCTTGAGTTACTCCGACATGAACGGCTATGGACCAGGCTTTATAGGCGCCATGTGGTTTTCGGCATATTGGCTTCTACTTGGAGCCGTGTTGATGGTGATTTCAGTATTATTTTGGGTAAGATCGACCGGCGGTAATTTTAAAACTCGTTGGCAATTGGCAAAAGTCAACTTGCGTGGAAAAAACAGCCTGATTTTAGGTGGTGTAAGTGTACTTTGGATCTTAACGGCTTCATTTGTTTATTACAATACACAGGTAGTAAACAGCTATGAAACGAGAGATGAGCAAGAGCAAATTTCAGTGGACTATGAAAAAGAGCTCAAAAAGTACGAAAACATCAAGCTCCCAATCATTAAAGAGATTGTGTATACCCTTGATATTTTCCCGGAAGACAGAGATGTAAGGGCGAAGGCAGACCTACTTGTGAAAAATGAATCGAACGAACCCATTGACTCAATACATTACAACATAAATTCCGAGACAAACCCGGTGATTACTATACCAAATGCACAATTAGTATTTAACGACGAGCGTTTAGGGTACCGCATCTATGAATTAAGCAGTCCATTAATGCCAGGTGAATCTACAAAAGTGAAAATTGAAATTGATTATATTTCAGAAGGCTTTGAAAATGGCAGAGGAAATACAAGCATTGTTAAAAATGGCACCTTCTTAAACAATCGATTAATCCCTCAAATGGGTTATAATTCAGGTGCAGAAATTTCCGATAAAAACGATAGAATTAAATTCGATTTACCCCCGAAAGATAGAATGCCAGAATTGTTCGAAGGCGATTCTTGCACAACCGGCTGCATGACAAATTACCTATCCGAAGGTCGGTCAGATTGGGTGAAAACAGAAACGTTTATTTCTACCTCAGCAGATCAAATTGCCCTTGCGCCGGGTTCGTTAGTAAAAGAATGGAAAGAAGGCGACAGAAATTACTACCATTACAAAGTAGATGTCCCTTCGCAAGACTTTTGCTCTTTTATTTCTGCAGATTATGAAGTTGACAAAAGAGACTGGAAGGGTATTTCTCTGGAAGTATACTCCGACAAAAAGCATGAATACAATACTGAATTAATGCTAGATGCAATTCAGAAGTCATTAGAATATTACATTGAAAATTTTGGCCCGTATTACCACAAACAAGCTAGAATTATTGAATTCCCTAATTATTCCACCTTTGCTCAGGCATTTCCAGGAACTATGCCGTATTCTGAATCTTTTGGCTTTATAATCGACTTAGAAGACACAACAAAAAACAACGTAATAGATGCCGTTGTGGCCCACGAAATGGCTCATCAGTGGTGGGCACACCAGGTAGTTGGTGCTAACATGCAAGGAGGCACAATGCTTTCTGAAGCCTTTTCTGAGTACTCTTCTTTGATGGTGATGAAGCAGAAAAAATCGCCTTTGGAAATGAAGGAGTTTTTGAAGTATGACTTTAACCGCTACTTAAGAGGACGAGGTGGTGAGCTAGAAAAAGAGTTACCGCTGTACAAAGTCGAAAATCAGCAATACATTCACTACGGAAAAGGAAGTGTGATTTTGTATGCCTTGCAAGACTACATTGGCGAAAAAAAGGTAAACAAAGCCATGAGTAACTTCTTGGCAGAGTTCCGATACAAAGCTCCTCCCTACCCTACTTCATTAGACTTTTTACGGCATTTAGAACCCCAAGTACCAGACAGTTTAAATTATTTAATTGAGGACTGGTTTAAAAGTATCACCCTCTATGACTTTAGGTTAAAAGATGCTACTTATGTGAAAAATGAAGCGGGAAAATACGAGGTCACAATCCAAATGGAGAACCGAAAATTGAAAGCGGATACCATTGGAAATGAGAAAGAAGTGCCCTTGAACGATTGGGTAGATATTGGCTTATTTAAAGACAGTGAAGGAAAGGAATTAGTAGCCCTTGAGCGAATTAAATTCAATGCCAATGAGCAAGAATATACCTTTACAGTAGATACCATCCCCGCCAAAGCAGCCATTGATCCGAAGCGAATTTTAATTGAAAGGGTGTACGAAAAAGACAATTTCAAAACAGTGGAAGAGAAGGAGTAAATTTATTTAATTAGGAAGGTCGAATTACGAAATGGATTCTTTTTGGAGCTATTTGTAATTCGATATTTTATGCTTTTTACTCTGTCTTTTTCATGGTAAGATTTGCAATTAAAAATTCTCTAATTCGCAATTCATTATACCGTTACCGCCTTGTTCAAATACCTTCTAAAAGGCAACATTTCAATGTAAATTTCAATCAATCGATCATCAAATTTTGCTGAAACGATCTCGGCTCTTGTAAGCGAATGTTCTACGGCAAATGTTTTGTATTTCAACAAGTCAATGTGTTCATGGTCTTGAGAAAAGCCCTTGGGTGCATTTGTCAACTCATCTCCTGTTTGAATTAAACCACCGAAAGTAGATTGAAAAGACTTTTTCGTTACCATTTTCCTCAGCTCATTCCCGTTGAAATCAATTGCATCTCGAATGCTAGCTAACAAATCTGATTTTGGTTTGTAATAGCCCCCGGCGATAAATGATTCCTTGACTCCAAGGTGAATGTAAAAATCTCCCTGTTTGGATAACTGATCCAGTCCTGCACCAAAATGGTCTTTGTACACGGGCTTGTTCGGGTGAAACATCAAGTTATTGTTGATTCTATTAATTCCCTTCTTCCCAGTCGTGGGGGTGTAGTCTTTATCCACTTTCGCCAATTTTAAACTCAATTGGTCTAACCAAGCAATGTGTGCATCCCTCACTTGATGGTAGTAGGAACGATTTTCATCCATCCATTCTTTGGCATTATTTTGTTGAAGGAGTTCAAGGAACTCGAAGAGTTGTGGGAAGTGCATGAGATATCATTTAAGGTGAAACAGTTTCAGTTTAGTTTTCTACATCAATTGACAGCTACTTGATACAAAAAAACTACCCGATAGGTTTCGAAATCTGTCAGGTAGCTATAGATCAACGTCGTGATAAAAGCAATTCTATCTTTTTGCCATTGGGTTTGCCAAATTCTTGTAATCAATTAATTCCATGCGCACAGAACCAATTAATATTTTCGCTTTTGCCAAAACGGGAATCTTATTTTCATCGTTGGTAATGTATACTGTTAAGTCATCGTCTCTCTTGAAAACCCGGCCCTGCTGCACCACCGGATGAAATACCATGCAGTCAAATTTTCCGGCATCAACTCGAATTGTTTTGGTACCTGAATATTTTATTTTTATAGGATAAACCTCTCCATCCACAAAAGATTCGAATCCGAAAATTTGCCCTTTTTCAGCATTGCTAAAGTCAATGGTTCGTGCATAGTAAAACGAAGATATCATGTCTTGTATACCATGTGGCACTGTATATTCTTTCTTTTTCTGAACGTGCTCTACCTTCTCTTCTGTTTGAAAAAACTTATAGTCTTGTTCTTTCTTATAGCCGCCTTCTTCAATTCGGCGAACAAATAACCATGGAAAAATTCCTTCTTCGTCTAAATAGGTTTCGTATTTATCGCGCACTTTAAAAAACCAATCAAAAGCCGATACGCTGTAGCCTCTGCCAACGATATGTAAAATTTCTCGATTCTGAATCTTCTTTTTAACCTTCTTTACTTCTAAGGTTGCTTCCCCGGCATTCATAATACCATACGCTAACTTGTATTTCAAAAACTCCCCGTCTTTGAAGGCCTTGTTCTCCACTTTTCTAAATTCAAAAGCCTCTTCGGTTAATGGTTCATCCATCGTCTTTTCTTCCGCTTGAGCCTGAGCAGCGAGACTTAACGTAAAAAAGAAAAGGATGCTGAACAGTGACATCAATTTTTTCATGATGATTATTTTCACTGAACTATCCAAAGAATATGCCATACCTCTTGCAATTAACTAAGCCTCTCAAATTTAGAAGTTAAATCCCACAATACAACGCCGGCACTCACTGATATATTGAGCGAATGCTTCGTTCCTTTTTGCGGAATTTCAATTACCGCGTCACTTCGATTAATAATTTCTTGTTCTACTCCATATACCTCATGGCCAAAAACCAGCGCAAGTTTATCCCCTAATTTCACTTGAAAATCATGTAGCATGATGCTCCCTAAGGTTTGTTCAATGGATACAATAGTATAACCTTCTTCCTTTAATTTGTCTACCGCCGTTTCTGTTTTTTCAAAATATTCCCAATCCACCGATTCTGTCGCTCCAAGTGCCGTTTTATTAATTTCTCTATGTGGTGGTTGAGCCGAAATTCCACACAAATACACTCCTTCAACTGCCATGGCATCTGCCGTTCTAAAAACCGACCCAATATTATTCAAACTCCGAATATTATCTAACACAACGATAATAGGTGTTTTAGATGATTTTTTATAACTCTCAAGGTCCATTCTGTCTAATTCTTCGTTGGCTAATTTTCGATTCATGCTGTTGTTTATTTGTGAAAAACTATTGATAAATAGGAAGCAACAAAAGTAGCACCCCAAAAGCGATCTTATTACTTTTAGAGTTCTAAAAAAATGTAGTGAGTAAAAAAGTAAAAATCGCAAAGCCCCCCACCGTAACGCCGCTGATGAAGCAGTTCAATCAGATTAAGGCAAAGTACCCCGATGCGGTATTGCTTTTTAGAGTAGGCGATTTTTACGAAACCTTTGGCGACGACGCGGTAAAGGCTGCAAAAACCCTTGGCATTACTCTAACAAAAAGGCACAACGGTTCTGCAAATGAAATTGCTTTAGCAGGCTTTCCTCACCATTCCATCAATACTTATTTACCCAAGTTAGTGCGAGCAGGTTTCAGAGTAGCAATTTGCGACCAATTAGAAGATCCAAAGCAGACCAAGAACATTGTCAAAAGAGGTGTCACTGAGTTAGTAACTCCGGGTGTGTCCTATAACGATGAAGTTTTATCTCAAAAATCAAATAACTTTTTAGCTGCTGTTCATTTTGCACATGGCAAACAAAACAATGGGTTGATGGGCGTTTCTTTTGTAGATATTTCTACCGGAGAGTTTTTATTAGCCGAAGGAAATACAGAACACATTGATAAACTATTACAGAGTTTTCAGCCAAGTGAAGTATTGTTTCAAAAACAGTACAAAAAAGAATTCGAAGCACAGTTTGGGACAGGATTTTTCACCTATCAATTGGACGATTGGGTGTTCACCAAAGAATTTGGGGAAGAGACCTTACTGAAGCATTTTGAAACAAAGTCGTTAAAAGGTTTTGGGGTTGAAGATTTGAATGCAGGAATTGTAGCAGCAGGTGCAGCCTTGCACTACCTAGCAGACACGAGACATGACAAGCTCAAGCACATTAATAAAATTGCAAGAATAGACGCAAACAACTACGTTTGGCTTGATCGGTTTACCATTCGAAATTTGGAATTGATGTATTCTTCTAACGAAGGGGCAACGACCCTTTTAGACGTAATGGATGAGACCATCTCACCCATGGGTGCTCGCATGATGAGACGATGGATTGCCCTGCCATTAAAAGACATCAACCCCATTCAAGAGCGACTTTCTGCAGTAGAATATTTACTCAAGGAAAATGAATCCTCAAAAGTACTTCGCCAATACATTTCTCAAATTGGGGATCTAGAACGACTTATTTCCAAAGTTTCAACCGGCAGAATAAATCCAAGAGAATTAAAGCATCTCTCTTTGGCCATGGCCTCGCTTGCGCCCATTAAAGAATGTGCTAAAAAGGCCAAAAACAGCAGCTTAAATCGCATCGCTGAACAGATGAACTTGTGTGAATCTTTGGTAGATAAGATCCAAAGTCAACTGCACGAAGAACCTCCCATTTTGGTCCAAAAAGGCAATGTAATTGCAAATGGAATTAATGAGGAACTAGATGAATTGAGAAAACTCCAAACAGGAGGAAAACAAATGTTGCTTGACATGCAGCAACGAGAGACGGAGGCCACGGGAATTTCATCTCTTAAGATAGCGTTCAACAATGTTTTTGGTTACTACATAGAGGTTAGAAATACGCACAAAGATAAGGTGCCAGATGAATGGATTAGAAAGCAAACCTTGGTCAATGCCGAGCGCTACATTACAGAAGAACTAAAAGAGTATGAAACGAAAATTCTTGGGGCTGAAGACAAAATTGGCGTTTTAGAAACCAGACTGTATCTGATTTTAGTGCAAGAAACAGCTGAATACATTCTACCCATTCAACTCAATGCCACTTTAATCGCACAGCTCGATTGCTTCTTATCTTTTGCCACTTTAGCGGAAGCTCGTAATTACGTTAAACCTGAAGTAAACGAAAGTTTGGCAATTGAAATTCAAGCTGGACGTCACCCAGTTATTGAGCAACAATTAAATGCAGGTGAAGAGTACATTTCAAATGACATTTACCTGGACAACCAAAGCCAACAAATCATTATGATTACTGGCCCTAATATGTCAGGTAAGTCTGCTCTATTGAGACAAACTGCCTTAATTACACTCATGGCTCAGGTAGGGAGTTTTGTGCCCGCTACGCATGCTAAAATTGGCCTAGTAGATAAAATATTTACAAGGGTTGGCGCTTCCGATAACATCTCTTCAGGCGAGTCTACCTTTATGGTAGAAATGAATGAAACGGCAAGTATTTTGAACAATATTTCGGAACGCAGTCTTATTTTACTCGACGAAATTGGAAGGGGAACTAGCACCTATGATGGCATTTCCATTGCTTGGGCGATAGCAGAATATTTACATGAAAATAAAATAGCGGCACCAAAAACTTTATTTGCTACTCATTATCATGAGTTGAATGAAATGACAAAAAGCTTTCCAAGGGTAAAAAACTTCAATGTATCAGTAAAAGAAATTGGGAAAAAAATAATTTTCATGCGAAAGTTAGTCGCAGGAGGCTCCAACCATAGCTTTGGAATTCACGTTGCAAAAATGGCCGGAATGCCAGCGACCTTAATACGAAGGGCCAATCAATTGCTCGCCCAATTAGAAAAGAAAAACAGCGCAGAAGAAAACAAAGAAAAAATTCAGAAACTTGGAAAGGAAGTAGAAGATGAATTCCAACTGAGCTTTTTTCAACTTGACGATCCAGTTTTGGAAAACATTAAAGAAGAGTTGACTAAAATTGACATCAATACACTTACTCCGGTAGAAGCTTTAATGAAGTTGAACGAGATTAAAAATTTGGTTGGAGGAAAGTAACTGTTACGATCACCCTTGCTTATCCTGAGTTTGGACAATGCCTTGTATCAATGTACTAAAAGACTCCTTGTCTTTATTTTAATACCTTTTTACCCGTTCGTATTTCCCCTTTCCGTTTTCCTTGACTGTAGAGTTCTACTCCCTGATGGATTAACTAACGTTCGAAAAATAAAACTCATGTAATTAAGAGGTCGCTAATTTTAAAATTAGCCCAGCATTAAGTTGCAGCCTCTTAAGTCAGAAACATCTACACGACCTAAAACCTCGAACTGATGATCAGAAACTTGCTTCCCCAAGTCGTCTGTACGAATAAAGGCGCAGGAAGAAACATTAGAAAGGTCAATTATATTCATCGCTCCTGTTTGCCCTATTTGAACCAATTGAAATGGATCATCTTGCTCCCTAATTAAGACCTTCATCCACGGTGGCGTTTCAAAGACTCCATTTCCTTTAGAATATGCTTGTGACAGCAACTCAGTCATTCCGTATTCAGAATGAATGTATTCAACACCAAAAGATTTTGATAAAATAAGATGTAATTCTTCGCGTACCAGCTCTTTCCTCCTCCCTTTCATGCCTCCAGTTTCCATTACCATCAGGTTTTTGTTTGACATAAGTTGATAGCGTTCGGCAAAATCGAGCAGTGCAAAAGACACTCCAATAAGCAACACTTTTGTTTTAGTGGCGGCCAGTTCTAGTAAAATTTCATACAATTCCTGCTGGTTATTTAGAAAAAATCCGCTTTTGGGGTATTTGCTCTTTTGTATAAAATCATTTACCATATAAATGAGCGAAGAGCCTTCACGTTCTAAATAGGAAGGCAGTAACCCTAACACACAATAATCCTCTATTTTATCATAAAAATGCTCGAATCCAAGGTCAAAACTCGTTTTATACAATTTGAGATTCCTAACAAAATGCCTACTTGTTTGACTGCCTGTTGTTCCGCTGCTAGTAAAGATAGCTTCAGCCTCAAAACTCCCACATTTCAATTGATGCGATTTAAAGGCCGAAATGGGTAGAAATGGAATTTCTGTATGGTCTTTTATTTTTTCTGGTTGAACATTAATTAAATTACAATACGCCCTATACACTTGATTATTTGAATACTGAAATTGAAATACTTCAAGACACAACTCATTAAAAGATCCTGGTGACTTGGTAAATAGTCTTTTTTCAAAAGAGGAATAAAATGATGTGTTTCTGGAACTCAATGGGAAAGAATTATTCTGTTTAATTTTAGAGCATGAAAAGTTTTACAAAAATAGGAATTGGTACGCTCTTCTTGACTGGTCTTTTAGCTTGCCAAGAAGATAAGAACTTTCCAGATGTTCCTGAGCTTTTCTATCGAGATTTTCAGATTATTGAAACCAACCAAGATCGAGGTCCAATTGCCGTTTGGAAACTTGGTTTTACTGACGGAGATGGAAACATTGGAGTAAAAGATACTTCTGACGCTGATAACTTTATCGTCACCGGTTTTCATTATATAGATGGTTCTGTTATACCGCTTGACGCCTTGCAAGACTACCGAATTCCAGCCTCTGAAAATGTATCTTCCAGAAATGGCATAGAGGGTGAGTTCAAGTTTGAGTTAGAACTAAATCCTTATAAAAGCTCAGGTATAGACAGTATGTACCTCGAGGGGTACGTCATAGACCGAGCTTATAACCAGAGTAATAGTATTCAAACTCCTGTCTTTTTAGACTAACTTATCTTTCCGCAAGCTGCCTCACTAATGGATATAACTCTGTCACCAATGCTTTCGATTGCAGCAAACAAATCCGTGTAAATCATTCCGCTATCAAATTTATACTTGCCCTTCTCAATGCTTTTTAAGTGACCTTCTTTTAATTGGTTTCTAAACTTGTTGATTGCTTTCTCGGCTTCTTCTGCCTCCGTTAAGAATTTTCCCTGCAAACCATTATCCAGGTTCTTTTGCATGATATCGAGGGCTACATTCAATAATTTGAACATGTCCAGTAGGTTTTCTCGCTGCTTTGGAATGAAGTATATTTTCGCCTCCATTTTACGTTGCAACACCTTACCCATGGAATTATTAATATCGCCAATAGTCTCTAGGTCATTTGCGATACTCAACATCGCCCTTATCTGTAACGAGCTTCTTTCGTTCAATTCACCTTCAGAAACCTTTGCTAAATAGACTCCAATTTCAGATTCAATGTTGTCCGTTATCACCTCATACTTCTCAATTCGCTCTACCTTCTTCTTAAACTTCTTTTTATCTGTTTCCACCAATAATTCAGGAACGAAGGATGTCATTTTAGTAACCATTGTTCCAAATTTTATCACTTCTTTCTTTGCTTCCAAAATCGACCCTTCCGTGTTAATCATAGTAGAATTGCTAATGTATTCCAAATGGTACTCTTCATCTTCCACCCCTTTTGAAGGTACTATTTTAGTAACAATTCTGGCAATTAGAGGAATAAACCCAATCATGATTAAGGTATTGATTACATTAAATACCGAGTGAAATAAGGACAGTTTTAATTCAGACTCTGACCCGCTAATGTCGGGGATAATTTGAGATAAGAAATCTTGTGCAGGCCCCCATAGATAGGCGATGAACTCTAAAAACCATGGAAAAATTAGGATTAACCATACTACCCCAACCACGTTGAAAATAAGGTGAGCCCTGGCTGCTCGTTTCGCATGAACATTGGCAATAATAGCAGCTAGATTTGCGGTAATTGTCGTACCAATATTTTCACCTAACACCATTGCTGCAGCAATTTCGAAAGTAATAACCTGATTAAACAACAACGTCAATGTCAGCGCCATGGCTGCCGAAGAAGATTGCACAACAATAGTAACTACAGTACCTATAGCAACAAACAAAATGGTGGTTAGTATACCATAGCCGGTAAACTCATTTAAGAATTGGAGTACTTCGGGGTTTTGGTTCAAATCAGGAACGGCACTTTTCAATGCATCTAACCCTAAAAACAGCAGCGCGAACCCAATTAAAACTTCAGAAAGACTTCGCAGCGTTGATTTTTTTGCAAACATCAGCGGGAAGCCAATCGCTATAATTGGCAATGCAAACGCCGAAATTTTAATCTTAAATCCAAAAAATGCAATCAGCCAGGCAGTAATAGTAGTTCCTATATTGGCTCCCATAATTACCCCAATGGATTCCACTAAACTTAGTAGACCTGCATTGGCAAAACTCACAACCATTACGGTTGTTGCAGAAGAAGACTGGACCAGACAAGTTATTAAAAAACCCGTAAAAACACCTAAGTAGCGGTTTTTTGTCATGCTACTCAAAATATCCCGCAATTTTGAACCTGCGGTTCTTTGAATTCCTTCACTCATGACTTTCATTCCATAAATGAAAAATCCAAGTGCACCGAACAAAGTCAGAAAATCTACAAAAGTGAAGCTCATTGAAACAGAATAATAGTAAAATTTGACACAAAGCTAACTAGACTGAAACTGTTAAATGTTAATATAATGTTAAGCATAAATGGGATTCTCAACGATTCAAAACTTAAAGTGGAAAGTTAAAATCACGTTAAGTAACGATAAAATGCCAGATTTAAACTTGACTTTTTATTAAACTCCATTTAACCTCCTCTAAATATTTGTGTAATAGGTTTGTTATAAATAAAATAACAAATGAAGAAAGCGACCATCGTGCTAATTAATGAGAATGAACGTCAACTAAGCAGTATGTCGGAATTTTTAAAAGGCAGCAATTTTCAGGTTACAGAAGCTAAAAACTTATTGCTTTTTGAACAAAAAAAAAATAACTGTCGAGCAAATCTTGTAATTATTGCAGTAGAGCCTTCAATTGTCACTATTTTAGAGTTATTTCAACATTTATTGAATAACAAATCGCTGTCAGAAGCATTTGTGGTAATGCTGAGCCAACAAAAGCAAGATGAAATTCAAGTCATGGCCCTTAATTCTGGAGCCGATGATTTTTTAGTTCAGCCAATCGCTCAAAGAGTTCTTTTAAAAAGAATTAATGCTTTATTAAAACGAAAAAAGCCAATGGTTATCGCCACCAATTTAGCATTTCACATTGATTATGAACGATTTTTAATTGTTAAAGGCAAGCAAGAAATTTATCTTTCAAAAAAGGAATTTCAACTATTATCTCTTTTGTATTCCAAACCTGAAAGGATTTTCACTCGAGAAGAAATTAGGAAAATTCTTTGGGTCAACTTCGATCAGGTGCAAATACGAACCATCGATGTTCACATTCGAAAAATTAGAGAGAAAATTGGAGAAAACTCAATTGAAACAATTCAAGGAAAGGGATATAAACTAACTGCCGCTTAAGGCTTAAATGTGACGGGAGAAACATGTATCTCCTCTAACAAAGTATTCTTTTTCATGGTTAATACGCAGCTAACTATTTCTGCAACATCTTCTGCCTGAATCATTTCACTTCTATTTACGTCGAGACCATCCCAAGATGATGTATTTACGGAACCCGGATAAATAGCTGATACTTTTTTACCAGAGTTTCTTAGCTCCTCCCGCAAAGCATCATTCCATGCCTTAAATGCGTGTTTACTCATGGAGTAATCTGCTGCGAAGCTTGTAGCTTTCAAACTCATTACCGAAGCAATGTTTATGATGTTTTGCACCTGCGCCTCCGTGTCTTGCTTAAGAATTTGCTGCGTTAGGGCAATTGAGCTATACAAATTAACATTCATCTGATCTTTTAATATACGCAGGTCGATGTTTGCTCCATTCTGCATAGAATACGACCCAACGTTGTTAATTAGGATACATGTATCTTTAAAAATAGAAGCATTCTCTTTCAACTTATGCTCCACATTCTCCTCAGATAGATCAATCGATAAGATTTCAACGCTTAGCTTTGGCTTGCTTAATTCCAACTTACATTGCTCTAAGTCTTCTTGGTTTCTTGCAAGAAGCACAACATCATACCCGAGCAAAACTAATTTCTTCGCTATGGCTTTCCCAATTCCTCTTGTTGCTCCTGATATAACTGCTTTCATTTTCCAAAAATAATGCAAATTACCTTAGCTCCTTTCCCTATATTTGACCGACTTTCAAATGAATAAGCAAAAAAAGATATTAGTTGCCCCATTGAATTGGGGATTAGGACATGCCACCAGATGTGTTCCAATAATTCGAGAACTTCAAAAACAAAAAGCAACTGTCGTTATTGGTGGAGATGGAATGGCTTTAGCGTATTTAAAGGCAGAATTTCCTGAATTGGAAAGCATTCCCATACCAGACTTAAAGGTGCACTACCCAAAAAGTGGTGGATTCTTACTTTATTTTGCATTGCGTATTCCTCGGTTATTCGCCCACGTAAGAAAGGAAAACTTATTACTCCGAAAATTAGTAAGGCACTTTGACATTGACGGAATCATTTCAGATAACAGATACGGTTTATATCACCCTCAAAAGCCATCCGTACTCATTACGCATCAGATTTTTATAGAAACGCCAACCTTTAAAAAGACCGTACACTCGATTGTTAAAAAATTAATTTCAAAATTTAGCGCTTGCTGGGTGCCCGACAACGAGAATTTCGAAAACTTAAGTGGTCGCCTTTCGCATTCAGACTATCCCATTTCGAAAATAAAATTTATCGGCCCACTTTCTCGTTTTTCTAGTCAGAAAAAGAAAATTGAAACTCAACGCAAAGCACTGGTCGTGTTATCTGGACCCGAACCTTTTCGAACGCAATTAGAACTTCTATTAATTGAAAAACTTACTGCTTTAAACTGGAAATCCCTTATTGTCCGGGGCGTCATAAACGAGGGAAATAAAAGAGTAACCCTTAGTAATCAGCTAGAAAAAATTGACTACCTCTCCGCTGATGACTTATTGAAGGAAATAGAGCAAAGCGAATTTGTAATTGCGCGGTCAGGTTATTCAAGCATCATGGACCTGGTTGCACTCCACCAAAAAGCAGTATTAATTCCCACTCCAAGACAAACAGAACAAGAGTATCTGGCGCAACACTTAATAAATCATCCGCTCTTCGTCTTTTCAGATCAAGAATCGTTGAATTTAGAAAATGCATTCTACGAATTGGAAAGAAAACCTCAGAGTAATTTAACCTATTTCCCTTCTCCAAAGGAACACATAGAGTCATTTTTAAGTAACTGCTAAATCAACTTTCGGTTCATGCGATTCCCAATGTTGGTCAGGGCTTCATATGTAATGGTTTCTTGCGCTTCAGCAAAGTCAAATATGGTTTTCCGACCACCGAAAACGATCGCTTGGTCCCCAACTTTTACGTGATTTTGCCCTAGGTTTAACATGCATAAATCCATACAAATGTTACCCACAGTAGGATAAAGTTGACCGTTAATTTCTACCTCCCAGTTTCCGTTTCCAAGTTTTCTCGGCAGTCCGTCTGCGTAACCCATCGAAAGTATTGCAATATTACTGTCCTCAGAAACAGAACCACTTCTGTTGTAGCTAATGTATTCGGTGGCAGAAACTCTTCGAGTAGCTACTACTTTGGATATAAATCGAGCAACTGGCAACAAATCGTGCTTTAAATCACTAGACTCCGATGCTCCATAAAGTCCAATTCCCAAGCGAACCATATCCATTTGATAGGTTAAAAAGTTATTGATTCCGTCAGTATTTAAGATATGACATATAGGATCCACTTTTAGCGAATTTTTCAATTCAAAACTCATCTTTTCAAACTGCTGAATTTGATCTAATGTGAATGCTACGGCGGCGGAGTTCCCTGCGCTGCTCAAATGACTCATGATTGAACTAACTCGAATGGCATTTTGACCATTCAGTTGATTCACCAAATTTGGCAAGTCTTCTGAGTTAAACCCCAAACGATTCATTCCGGTATTCAACTTTATGTGAACTGGATATTGCCCATCGGATAAACTTTCTGTTGACTGCAAAAAATCTAAAAACGACGCAAGAATTTCAGCAGAGTGAATAACAGGCTCTAAGCAATGCTCAACCAACACAGCCCAATGTATCGGATTTACATTTTGAACCATTATGGGCAAATGAATCCCCTCTACTCTTAATTCAATTCCCTCTGCAATAGAAGCAACACCGAGCATATCCGCCATCGCTTTTGCCTCAATATTTTTACAAATAACACTGGTATAGTGGCCGTACGCAGCTGCTTTTACCATTAGCATTACTTTAGTAGTAGGTGCTAATTTGCTCCTAAAATAATTAATATTATGTAAAATAGCTTGCCAGCTAACCTCAAGAGTGTTATCACTATAATCCCGCAGAGAATACGATTTATTTGCACCCATTTTGTCCCTCTGCTTGTGAAAAACAACTTCTACACAATGGCTCATAACTTTCTGTTTCGCCAAGCAATACTAACTTATCATTGAAGGAAGTTCGGTGACTGTGATTTGCTAAATTGCCACATTTTACGCAAATGGCATGAACCTTAGTGACATATTCTGCAGTAGCTAAAAGAGCGGGAATGGGACCAAACGGGTTGCCCCTATAATCCATATCTAAGCCAGCCACAATCACCCTAATTCCTTGGTTTGCTAATCGATTACATACGCCAACTAGCTCCATATCGAAAAATTGAGCTTCGTCAATTCCTATAACTTGCTCGTCATTAATCAATAAAGGAATGTTTGCCGAAGCAGGCACAGGAGTAGAATGAATTTGATTTAAATCATGCGAAACAACCGCTAATTCATCGTATCGAATATCAATCGCGGGTTTAAAAATCTCCACCTTTTGCTGTGCGATTTTCGCCCGTTTCAATCGTCGAATAAGCTCCTCTGTCTTACCTGAAAACATAGACCCGCAGATTACCTCTATCCAACCCTTGCGATTTTCAGAATTAATAGTATTTTCGAGGAACATAATTACCTTATTTTGTTTTTATAACTTGAAGCGCAAAGGTATTATTTATCGGACAAAAGAAGCACAAAAATGAAGATTGAAAATAAGCGGTCGGAGATTACGGAATTAATTAACAATATTAAAAAGCACTCGGACCATTTGAATGAATTAGAAGTAATTCCGGCTCTTGAAATAGGTGTTATTCTTTCAAAAATCAACAAATTACATGAAGAAACTACCATCTTAAAATATTTGTGTGAACAAGGGCAAGGCGAAAGAGTTGAAGCAAAATATAAAGACTTGATTGCGAACAACATTCCTGAAGAAGTGGTGACTAAAGACGAAACTACGTTGCCAGCAAATGACGAAAGCCAGGTAGATGAAGATGCCATGCTATTAGCAAAAGAAAACACGACAGATGAAGGGTTGGACCTTATGCTTAAAGCAACTGCAGAAGAGGACGAGGTGGCACAAGCTGCTGCTGTGGATCCAGAATCGTCTCCCACTTTTTTTACTAAAAAAAAGGCCGAAGATTCCATTACAGAAAGTAAGATTGAGCCTAAAAGTGAAGAATTACCCAAGCAAAGTTCGCCATTGAAGAATGCGTTATTAGATCCACTTTTAGAGGAAGCTAAAGGGGAAGGGAAAAAAGTCGGACAAGCGGAAAAATTAGCCAAAAAGTTAAAAGAGGGAAATGATATTTCTTCTAAGCCCGATGTAAACGAAGCTTTTGCGACAGAAGACTCTAGCATTAGTGGCCACCTTCAAAAACAACCCATTGCCGACTTAATGAGTGCAATTGGACTAAATGAACGCTACTTGTATGCAAACGATTTGTTCGATGGTGACATGCAAGAGTTTAGAGATGCCGTTAAGATGCTCAATGAGTTCAAAAATGGTGCCGAAGCAAAAGCTTTTTTCGAAAGTGGCTTAAGGACTACTTACGAATGGAAAGATGACAACGTTCTAGCACAGGCACTTTTTAACTTGCTAGAAAGGAGATACCTTTAATCTTTTCCATTTAAATTGGCTTAAAACCGATTATACATTCCTTTTTTCAACAACATGCTATTGTGTTACATTTACCTTTAAATCATAGTATCTTATGGGTAATTATAAATTTAAGTGGAAAGCTATATCGCTAGGTGTAGCTCTATTTTTCGGTTTACCGACCAATTATACGGCACAAAATAAGGTATGGACTTTGGAGGAATGTATTCAATATGCATTGAAAAATAACATTCAAATTCAACAAAACGAATTAACACAGAAACTAGCCGACTATGACTTGATGCAAGCAAAATACAATGTGCTTCCCGATTTAAACGGGTTTGCTTCTCACGCCTATAATTTTGGTCAAACGATTGATCCTTTTACCAACCAGTTTGCCAATACTCAAGTTCAATCAAATTCATTTTCTGCCTCCTCTTCCTTCACCATTTTTAATGGCTTTAGAAACATCAATACCATTAAAAGAAATCAAGCGCAGCTGCAAGCATCTCGATTGGATTTGGAGAAAATGAAAAATGACATTTCACTGAACATTGCAAATTCATTCTTAGGTATTTTGTTTAATCAAGAATTACTTAAGAATGCTGAAGCGCAGCTACGAGTTACTCAACTTCAAATTGATCGGATTGAGAAACAAGTAAAAGCAGGAGCACTTCCAGACGGCGCTTTAAAAGACATTAATGCGCAGTTTTCAAGTGAGGAATTAAATGTCGTGAATGCTGAGAATCAACTGAACATTTCAAAACTGAACTTAGCGCAGCTGCTGCGACTAGAAAGTTTTGAAGATTTCGAAATTCTAAGTCCAAACCTCAGCAACTTTAATGGCGTAAAAGAATTGATTAGTCCCGCAGCATTGTATTTATCTGCATTAGCAACCATGCCGGAAGTTAAAAGTGCTGAATTCAACCTTTATTCTGCACATAAAAACACTCAAATTGCCAGAAGTGGTTACCTACCAACGCTAAGTGTTTCAGGTTCGATTGGGACAGGTTTTTCAGGAGCAAATAGAGAAGTAGTTGGTTTTGAGAATCCGCAGGTAGTTCAAACTTCTGACTTCACAAAAAGTGGAGAAGAGATCTTTACAACCACCGCTACCCCGATTTTTAAGAACAAGCCTTTTACAGACCAATTTTCGGAAAACGAAAACAAATCAATTCGATTCTCATTGGCCATTCCTATTTTTAATCGTTTAAGTGCCAGAGTTGGTGTGCAACGTGCTAAAATACAAGAGCAAGTTGCTGATTTAAATTATGAATCAGCGAAATTAACTTTGAGACAAAATATCGAGTCTGCTCACAATGATGCAGCTTCGGGATTAAAACGGTACAAGGCTGCTGAAAAATCAGTTGCAGCACTAGAAACATCTTTTGCTTATACACAAGAAAGATACAATGTAGGAATTATAAATTCTTTCGACTTCAACAATGAAAAAAATAGATTAATTAACGCTCAATCAGAACTATTACAAGCTAAATACAATTATATATTTAGCACCAAAGTCTTAGATTTTTACCAAGGCGGAGGTATTTCACTCTCTAAATAAAACAACATTATGAATTCAAAAAGGTGGTTAATAGCACTCGGAATAATAGCAGTTATTCTTGTAGTTGCAGGAGTTATAAAAGGCAAGTCCGGCGGTAAAAGTAAAAAGGTTGCTATTGAAAAGGTAGAGAAACGAACAATTATTGAAACAGTAGCTGCTAGTGGAAAAATTCAACCAGAGACGGAAGTTATTATTAGTTCAGATGTTTCAGGAGAAATTATTGAAATGCCGGTTAAAGAAGGCGAACATGTAAAGGCAGGAGATTTGCTCTTAAAAATAAACCCTGACCTTGTCGAGTCTGCATTAAGCAGAGCGGAAGCTGCTTTGAACACCACCAAAGCAAACTTGGCAGGTTCGAAAGCAAGGTTAGCACAATCTGAATCGCAGTTTCAAAATGCGAAAGCTTCTTTTAATAGAAACGAGCAGTTGTATGATAGCAAGGTGATTTCTCAAGCAGAATTTGACCAAGCCAAGGCCAACTATGAGGTCGCTACAGCTGATGTGCGAGCCGCAAAAGAAAGCGTAAGGGCAGGAATGTTTAACGTTAGAAGCGCTGAAGCTACCTTAAAAGAAGCGAAAGAAAATTTAGGCAGAACTTCCATCTACTCTCCTATGGACGGCGTGATTACCAAGTTAAATAAAGAAAAAGGGGAAAGAGTAGTTGGAACAGCTCAAATGGCAGGGACAGAAATTATGACAGTAGCAGACCTCAATGTGATGGAAGTTGCTGTAGAAGTAAACGAAAATGATATTGTCCGAGTTTCCATTAACGATACCACCGAAATTGAGGTAGATGCCTATTTGAATAAAACGTTTAAGGGCATTGTAACTGAAATTGCTAACTCTGCAAACACTTCAGGTATGAGTGCTGATCAAGTGACAAATTTTGATGTAAAAATTAGAATGTTACAATCCTCTTACAAAGATTTATTGAAGAAAAGAGCTGATGGGTCTTCTCCATTCAGACCGGGCATGTCGGCTACAGTGGACATTAGAACTACTCAAGTTAACAATGTAATTACTGTCCCAATTCAGGCAGTTACAGTTAGAGCAGACACCGCAAGCACAGGGGACCAAGGTGCTTCAGCGGACGCTAATGAGGAAGATGAAAAAATAGAGGTAGTATTTGTGAAAGATGGGGAACAGGTGAAAATGGTGAAAGTAGAAACCGGAATTCAAAATACAATGTACATTGAAATACTCAGCGGATTAGATGAAAATCAAGAAGTGGTAGTCGCTCCCTACACGCTAGTATCAAAAATATTAAAAGATGGTCAGCGAATTATTGTTGTGGATAAAAAAGACCTTTTCACAGCTAACAAAAAGTAAGGATGGCCTATTTACTGGCAGTAGAAACAGCTACCAAAGTGTGCTCAGTTGGGCTTTTTAAAGACGATAAACTTCTTCTTCTAAAAGAGGAAAAAGGCGCTTATTCTCATGCAGAGAATTTAGCCGTCTTTGCGGATGATATCCTTCGAGAAAGCAACCTTTCTTCAATTGATTTGTCAGCAATTATTGTGAGTAAAGGACCGGGGTCTTTTACCGGTTTGCGCATTGGGGTTTCTTTTGCCAAGGGACTTTGCTATTCTCTTAAAATTCCATTAATTAGTGTTGACACTTTGCATGCGCTAGCATTGGGTTGGATTCAAGCAGGAAATTCAACTGCGGAATTTATTTGCCCCATGATTGATGCGCGTAGAATGGAAGTTTATTCAGCAATTTATAGTGCTAAACTTGAATGCATAAAGCCCATTTCTGCCGATGTAATTGAGGCAGAAAGCTACAGTGAAATACTTCAGAGTAAAAGAACCGTTTTTATTGGAGACGGTGCTAAAAAATGCGAAAACCTGCTACAAGCAGAAAACCGAATATTCAAAACAGACTTTCTTCCCTCTGCAGCATATTTGGGAGAAGAAGGGTTTCGCAAATTTCTGCAAGCTGAGAATGAAAGTGTAGCTTACTTCGAGCCTTACTATTTGAAAGAATTTGTTGCGTTAAAAAGCAAGAAAGGTAACTTAGGTTAAATCACTAGCATTTAATTTTCAATCTAAAATATATACCATGCTCAAGCTAGGCGCTTTAGCTCAAACTATTTTTCTTTACATTTGGCCTTATGAGAGGTATAGCTTTAGTTTTTCTTTTTTCACTTTGTAATGTTGTATGGGCACAAGAAGATACCTTAAGACTTAATTGGACCTCTGATTATAACTTGAGCTGGAGTGATTTTAAAGCAGAAGAAGAACCGGAGTTAAGTTTGTCAGCACTTTCTAAAATAGCTATTCCTTATACGTATTCATCAGATGGAGAAGTAGACGCAACCGTTACTCTATCAACGGTTTTTATGAAGTATGAATCTTGGTATAAAAGAGGAAAAGAAAACCACATACTATTAGACCATGAGCAATTGCACTTTGACATTGCCGAAATTCATAGACGTTTAATTGTTAAAGCGATTAAAAATAGCAAGTTTACCTCAGATGGTTATGATTCTGAACTGAAAAAGATTGTAACTGATATCTGGGATACCAGCTACGGAGAAATGCAGGATAAGTATGATTCGGAAACCAACTATGCACGGTATTTTAAATCCCAAATTGATTGGAATAAACTTGTTTCTGAAAAATTACTTGAACTAAAAGAATTCAAGGCCAACAGTGTAACGTTTACCTTTCAATAGAATAGTAGTTATATTCTATTTTGTAAATACTTATTACTTTCTCTCTCACATCCCTTTTCACAATAGATTTAATTAATCGTTGGTCGTTGTATAGAATTGCAAACTTTAGCACAAGCAACTCGTCTTCGCTTTGCTCAATAAAATCTAAATAGCCTTCTTTGTAGGTGAACTGCCAAAAAAAATTCCTTTGCCGCCCTATGGTATTCCATTTTGATCTGGAAACAAGCTGAGTCGCTTTGTAGTTAAAACTGTTTTCTACAAAACTTAGAGAACGAGAATAACTTTCTCTTTGCAAAATAACTTTACCGAAAGAATTATTTGTTACCCATTTCGATTTCATGGGTCTTTCAATGGAGTTATAATAGGTGAACTTCCTCCTATACCTCTCCTCTTTTTGAATTTCAACCCGATGAATATAATTCGTATCCAAGGTATTCTGATCTGTTTTTACTTCCTGAAATACAGTATCATTTAACCATAGATAGGAGTATTTAAAACAAAATGGTCCTTGGCTTTCGGTTCTTGAAAACAATTTATTCCCTTTGTAGTCAAACTCAAAAAAAGAGGTGTCCATTCGTCCACTTAACGGAACAAACTTTTGACTTAAAGATAAACGACCCTCTGCGGTAAAAAAATATTGCGCGATTTTCCTTTGATTGCCAAACGCTTCGTCATCTTTCTTATCGCTTTTATAGATAATAATCCCTTTTATCCGATTGCCTTCTATTTGTTGTTGCTCAAAAAAATCTTCTAGAACAAACCACTCTTTACTTGGGTCAAATTGAGCAATTCCTTCAAGAACCGAAAGAAGGAATACCATAATAAGCGTTACTTTCATTCTGTTAGAATTTGCTGTTTTGCCTCTCTTGCATTGTCCACCGGAAGTTGACAAACCTTATTTTCACAAATATAAATTGTGCTCCTTCCTTTGGTCCATTTTAATTCTAGCAATGGCAACTTGCCTGTACCATTTTCGTCCAATAGAATAATCTTGTTGGGCAAATAATCTTCTTCGAGCTCTTGTAGCAGTTCTTTTGCATTTTTTCCGGTTATTACCACTTCATAGAAAGGAGCTGTTCTGTTTAATAACAGTTTCGCCCAATTCGAATAACTAGGCAGATAACTATTAAACTTGGGTACCACATTTCTAAGCATCTGATCCGATTTTTCTTGATAAGCACTCTTTTCAAAATAGATTCCAAGAAGATGTAATGCATTTGCCATGCTGCTATTTGAAGCCGGTATTACATTATCACTTACTTCAAATTTTCGTGCAATTAATGCAGGGTCATTTTTGTCTGTGAAGAAAAACATACCACTTTCCTGGTCGTAGAAATTAGAAATTGAATAGTCTGCCAACCCTTTCGCCTTTTGTAACCATTTCTCCTCTCCTGTTGCTTCATAAATTGCAATAAATGCCTCCATCACAAAACTGTAATCTTCCAAATATCCAGAAATCGTAGATCTTCCATCTTTGTATGAATGCCATAACTTGAAATCCTTTTTCAACTGGGTCTCCTCTATAAATCTGGCATTTTTTAAAGCCATTTGTAAGTGCTTTGGCTCACCAAAAGTCAGATAAGCATCAACTAGCCCAACAATCATCAATGCATTCCAAGAGGTAAGCGATTTGTCGTCTAAGCCCGGCTTTACTCGTTTATCGCGCTCCTTCTTTAAAATCAACCTCATTTTGTTGATTTTATCCTCATAATTCGCCAAACTCATCCCTGCCTTTGAAGCGAGTTCCTCGCTTGACTTATTTCGAATTAAAACATAATTGTCGTGTTCCCAAAACCCAAAGGAATTAATGTTAAAATGTTCCTTAAACAACTTAAAATCTGACCCCAAAATAGTTTGCAATTCTGCTTTCTTCCACACATAATACTTCCCTTCTTCTCCTTCCGAATCCGCATCTAAGGCAGAATAAAAAGCTCCATTTTTAGCAGTAAATTCTTCTGAAATAAAATTGATTGTCTCAAATACAACTTGCTTGTACAATGGATTTTTATTTAGTTGGTAGCCTTTTGAATACAAGGAGACCAATTGAGCATTGTCGTACAGCATCTTCTCAAAATGCGGTACTTTCCATTGCAGGTCTGTGGAATACCTGGCAAAACCTCCTCCTATCTGATCGTAAATCCCTCCATAAGCCATTTTTTCAAGGGTTAGATCAAGGTGATTTTTTATCAATTCATCTTTTGTGTGATAGTAGTGACGCATTAAAAAGTCGAGGTTTGATGGAATCGGAAATTTAGGAGCTTTATTGTTTCCACCATAATTTGAATCAAATGCACGCTTCCATCCTTCCAACCCTTCTTCGTACGCACTGGCATTAAACTCTTTCTCACTATCAATCTTTTCAATTAAATCTGAAGATCTTATGCCTTCTGTTAACTGATTAGCATACGCCTCAATTTTTGCTGGGTCTGTCTGCACCACCTCTGCCAACTGAATTAAAATATCTTTCCATTTGTCTTTCGGAAAATAAGTACCTCCAAAAAAAGGTCGACCGTCTGATGTTGCAAAACAATTCAACGGCCAACCTCCACGACCGGTCATCAGCTGAACAGCATTCATATATACTTGATCCACATCGGGCCTTTCCTCTCTATCCACCTTAATACAGATGAAATTTTCATTCATTAATGCTGCAATCGTGCTATCTTCAAAACTTTCATGCTCCATTACGTGACACCAATGACAGGCAGAATATCCGATACTAATAATTAAAGGTTTATTTTCTGCTTTTGCCTTGGCTAAGGTTTTCTCATTCCATGGCATCCAATTAACCGGATTGTGCGCATGCTGCAACAAGTAGGGGCTTGTTTCATGAATTAACTCGTTGGTATGCTCGTACTGTTTCATGTCGACTTTATTTTGTGCTTTTTTTTGTGCTTTGGTACACCCAAACAGTAAAAAAAGCGAAAGTGATATCAGACCGTTTTTCATAGTAACCAAAATTCGCCATTATTAACAGTAGACAACAGATAACTTTTAAATTACGTCTAAGTCCTACTGTTCTGCAAATCTATCTTTGGTGTATGAAAAACTTCTTACAGAAGGTCCTTCTACTTGTTTGTCTTTTTAGCTTTTATCAAGCAAATGCTGCTCATCAGGTAGGTGGTTATTTAGAGTACAGATGCCTTCCAAGTCCCAACTTATTCGAAAATACCTTCGAAGTAACCTTTCAATTTTATGTAGATTCTAATCGGCTTGGCGCCGGAAACACTCCAGGTGATTCTATTCCAATTACCGTTTTCAACAACAATAACATCCAAGTAGATTATTTCTACCTCAGTAATTTGATCGGCATTACAAGCATTCCTGATGATGTAAACAACCCCTGTGTTGTTTCTAGTCCCGCTAGATCGGTCGCTGTGTATTTATACCGAGACACCATTAATTTATTAAAATCAAGATTTCATAAATTGGTGTATCAGCGTTGTTGTAAAAACAACATTTTAACCAACTTGGTAGGAAGTTCAGACTTTTACGGCAATACCTTTTCCGCAGACATTCCCTCGTTGACCGCTTGTAATTCCACTCCTATTTTCAATTTTCAGCCACCCATTGTCGTTTGCGCCGGATTTGACATTAACCTTGATATGTCTGCATTTGATCCCGATGGTGATTCTTTGGTCTATTCATTGTGCGCCCCATTGGATTTTAATCAAAGTCAACTACCGGTAAATAGCGCCGGACAAACAATACCCAACCCAGACACGGCAAACGCTCCGCCTTATTTAGAAATTTTATTCCAATCCCCACAAACGGCAGCCAACCCAATTCCCTCTAATCCACAAATCACTATTGACAATAACACAGGTCGACTTACTGGTATTCCCACTGCAACAGGGGCGTACTTACTAGGGTTTTGCGTAGCAGAATACCGAAATGCAGTTTTAATTAATACCTTCAGAAGAGACATCCAGATTTCTACAGCAAATTGCTCCCCTGTTATTGTTTCTGCAATACAAAGCCAAACTCAATTTTGCGACGGACTTAGCGTACAATTTGCCAATACGTCGACTTCTAACGGAAACGTGCCAAATTTCTTTTGGGATTTTGGAGTTCCTTCTCTAACTAATGATACTTCACGAGTAACAAACCCAAGTTTTATTTATCCTGACACAGGCTTATACTTTATTACACTGATTGTAAATCCTGATTTCCCGCAATGCAGCGATACTACGATTCAGTCTTTTCAAGTAAACCGTTTACTGGCTCCCACCCTAACTATTAACGGAGATGGCTGTTTCAACAACAATAGCTTTGACTTTATTACTGGAGGAGCTTTTGAGAGCAATGCAAACTTTCAATGGGACTTTGGGTCACAGGCAACACCCCAAGGAAGTACTTTTCCTAACGTGACAGGAGTTAACTTTAGTACAAGCGGATCAATTCCGATTCAATTAGTTGTATCACAAGATCAATGTTCTGATACATTAAATAGGACGATTACATTATTTGACAATCCCAATGGCGACTTTTCCACGCTAGACACTGCAGGTTGCTCTCCGCTCAATGTTCAATTTACAAGTGCGGTTATTGATCCGGGGGCGGGATCAAACCTAGGAAGTTACAGCTGGGACTTTGGCGATGGTTCACCGATTTCTAAGCTTTCGAATCCGCTTCACCAATATGCAATAGATGGGAGTTTTGAAGTTACCCTAACATACAAATCCACTGGATCTTGCATTGATACTCTTATCATTCGAAAGCCAAATATAGTCCGAGTAGGTCGTCAGTTTAGCAACAATAACGTAGCCTTTATCGCAGGGCCTCCATCTGCTGGTTGTTACCCACTTGAGGTGCCATTTATCAATCAATCTAGCTTTGACGGCACTGCAACTTACGTGTGGAATTTTGGAGATGGATCTCCAAGCTCAACCGCTACTAATCCAACACACAGGTATACTGCAAATGGTTATTTCGACATAAACTTAACCATGACAACCACTGGCGGATGCGCCGAAACTTTGTCCCAAACAACAGATTCTGCTATTCACATCTCGTTAGATTCTAGCAAGAATAGAATTGGTTTCACAGTAAACCAAGATACTGGGTGTGCTCCGGTAGACATTCAATTCACCGATACCTCCTTTTTTAGAGGTGCTGCAAACTTCAAATGGTATTTTGGCGATGGAGATAGTTCTGAGCTCAGGAATCCAATTCATTCCTACCAAAGCGATGGGATATATGATGTCCAACTGATGATACAAACAACCGAAATATGCATAGATACCTTGCGCTTAACCAAGCCTGCATACATCGAAACAGATCGAAAGTTTAGCTCTAACGAGGTAGGTTTTAACTTTTTCCCAAAAGAAGGCTGTCCGCCGTTAACCGTTCAATTTTTAGATTCCTCTACCTTTTTAGGCACGCCCCAATATTTTTGGGATTTTGGGGATGGATCAAGCTTTAACAGCGAGCAGAACCCAAGCTATACGTTTACAGACACCGGAGAATATTCAATTGGTTTATTGCTAATTACAAGTGATAAGTGTGTTGACACCATTCGAAGCTCGAGTAGCAAGGTTGTAAAAGTATTCCCTGAGCCAATTGCTCAAATTAACTACTTAGATACTTCGAAGAGCCTAAAAGAAGCTCAGTTTAAATTTACAAATGCCGGAAGCCAATTTGTTAACTCTTCACGGTATTTAATAAACGGCCAAGAAGTTGGCCAAACCGACATACTAACCTACCAGTTCACAGATACGGGACACTTTCAAGTGACTTATATCGCCACAAATAGTTTCGGGTGTGAAGATACAAGCACTGCAGAAGTATTTGTATTTGACGAATTCCAATTCATTGTACCAAATATTTTCACTCCAAACGGAGACTTTGTTAACGACAAATTTAAAGTTCAAGCCTGTGGAGTTTACGATTACGATATTAAAATCTTCAACCGATTTGGCGAGAAGGTATTCGAGAGTAACAGCTTAAATATCAATTGGGACGGAAGAATTTCTGGCAAACATTCAGTGTCAGGCGTCTTCTACTACACCATTAAAATTAGGGACTATCGAAACAAAACACTCAACTACAAAGGAAGTATCACCTTACTCAGAGACTAGTTCATAACTGAACTCAGATCAAAATAGTTTCAAAGGAACTTTTTCCGCATGTGAAAAGTGGACTTTTTTCTTTATAAAAAATGCTTTACCGGTAATGTCCCCTTCTACTTTAAAGTCTATTTCGCCACTTCCAAAAGTTAAGCCTAGCATTTTAACCATTGCACCATCAGCAAAATCTTCATAGTCGCTTTTCATAACGATGGTATGGTACTCTTTGGAGTTTTTAGCGATAACAATCTCATTTTTTATGCTTGCTTTGGCCAGTTTATCTCCTTTTATGAAGATATCAAATTCCGAACCCACTATACTGATTTCAAAACTATTTGGATTTTTAATTTGAATTTCAGATTCTACAATCAACCCTTTCTCCGAGAATTCTAATAACTTGACATACTTAATGTTTGTTATCTCCACTTCCTCATAGTTTAAGCAAGAAGTAAAACTCAAGCACAGAAGAAAGACTGCACTGAGTTGATAAAATTTTCTCATCTACTTCTTATTGGAATAACTTTCATAAAAATAAGAAATCGTCTCAATTCCTTTTAAGAAGTTCTCTATACCATAGTGCTCATTAGGAGAGTGGATCGCATCTGTATCCAAGCCAAAGCCCAGCAGAATTGATTTTAGTCCTAAAACATCTTCAAAAAGCGCTACAATTGGAATACTTCCCCCAGCTCTAACCGGCACGGGTTCCTTTCCAAAAGCTCGAACAATGGCTTCACTCGCTGCCTCGTATTCTGGAATATCAATTGGCATTACATACGGCTCGCCACCATGGTGTGGTCTTACATCCACCTTCACCGACTTGGGAGCTATAGATTCAAAATGCTTTTTAAATTTCGCTGTAATTTCCTCATCTGATTGATTCGGCACCAAACGCATGGAAATTTTTGCAGAGGCCTTAGATGGAAGAACCGTTTTTGCTCCTTCTCCAATGTATCCTCCCCAAATTCCATTCACATCTAAAGTGGGCCGAATTCCTTTTCTTTCTATCGTTGTGTATCCAGCTTCTCCATGAACTTCATCAATTCCCAATTTCGATTTGTAATCGGACAAATCGAAAGGTGTTTTCCCCATCAATTCTCGTTCCTTGTTACTAGCTTCTATTACATTGTCGTAAAAACCGGGAATGGTGATGTAATTATTTTCATTCTTCAATGAAGCAATCATTTCACACAAGATGTTAATCGGGTTGCCTACCGCTCCTCCATATACTCCTGAATGTAAATCTCTATTGGGCCCGGTAACCTCCACTTCTATATAGCTGAGTCCTTTCAGACCTGTTGTAATGGATGGGTTTTCCATAGACAGCATTGAAGTATCAGAAATCAAGATTATATCTGCCTTTAATTTCTCTTTGTATTCCGTAATGAATTTCTCCAAATTTGCTGAACCAACCTCTTCTTCCCCCTCAATAATGAACTTTACATTACACGGCAGTTGATTTGTTTGCATCATCAGCTCAAATGCTTTCACATGCATAAACATTTGACCTTTATCATCGCAAGCTCCCCTTGCAAAAATTTTTCCATCCTTAATGACTGGCTCAAATGGTGGGCTATCCCATAGTTCTATAGGATCTGCTGGCTGCACATCATAATGTCCGTAAACCAGAATGGTGGGTTTCGAAGAATCAATTATTTTCTCTCCATACACCACCGGAAACCCAGCTGTTTGGCACAACTCTGTGTTGTCAGCTCCTGCAGCCTCCAATGATTTCCTAACTGCCTCAGCAGCATCCATTACGTCTCCTTTATAGGCAGAATCAGCACTTACTGAAGGTATTTTTAAAAGCTCAATTAATTCTTCAATAAATCGGTCTTTATTCGCTTGTATGTATTCTGAAACTTCCTTCATGTTTTTCCACTTATTTGAGTTTTAAAGTTACGATTTGAAAATCGCTTTCTCCTGCTTTACACTAAAACTTCACCGTTCATTTCTATCGGAATTTCTAGCCCCATAACTTTTAAAATTGAAGGTGCTATATCTGCCAATTTCCCATCTCTAATACTCTTATAATCTTTATCAATAAGAATTATAGGAACTAAATTTGTGGTATGAGCAGTATTGGGACTCCCATCTTCATTCACCACATAATCAGCATTTCCGTGATCTGCAATCACTATAAATGAATAGCCATTCTCCATCCCTTTTTCTATAATTTCTCCTGTGCATTGGTCTACCTTTTCCACTGCCGTAACAATCGCATCATAAACTCCGGTATGCCCCACCATGTCGGGATTGGCAAAGTTTAGACAAATAAAATCTGCACTACTTCGTTGTATTTCTTCAAGTATCGTTGATTTTACTAGCTCTGCACTCATCTCGGGTTGGAGATCATAGGTTGCCACTTTGGGAGAATTAGCCATTAACCGCACTTCTCCGTCAAAGGGCAACTCTCGGCCTCCTGAAAAGAAAAAAGTAACATGTGGGTACTTTTCTGTTTCCGCAATTCTTATTTGCTTTTTTCCAGCGTTTGAGAGGACTTCCCCTAATGTGTTTCTCAAGTTATCTTTCATAAATAACACATTCACCCCTTTGTAGATGTTGTCATAGTTTGTCATAGTAACATAATACAAAGGAAGCTTTTGCATTCCAAATTCTTCAAGATTCTCTTGATGCAACGCTCTTGTTATCTCTCTGCAACGATCCGTGCGGTAATTAAAACAAATTACTACATCCTCTGCATGAATAGTTGCGATTGGCTTTCCAGTAGGATCAGCAATAAAATGTGGCTCAATAAATTCATCAGTAACACCACTTTTGTAGGACTGCTCTAACACTTCCTTGGCCAAACGTGCAGCCACTCCTTTTCCGTGAACTAGCAAATCATACGCCTTCCGAATTCTTTCCCAACGCAAATCTCTGTCCATCGCAAAGTAGCGCCCAATAACGCTAGCCACCTTGGTAGGGTATGCCTCAATCGCCTTCTCCACCTTTTCTATAAATCCTACTCCTCCTTTGGGGTCTGTATCTCTGCCGTCAGTAAATGCATGAATAAAACTTTTCTCAACCCCTTTCTCAGCAGCTATTTGGCACAGCTTAACTAAATGATTCTGATGAGAATGTATCCCTCCATCGGAAACCAACCCTAAAAAATGAACCTGCTTATTGTGTTCTTTTGCGTATTCAAAAGCCTTCAGTAGTTCTTCATTGGAAGCAATTGAGTTGTCCTCACACGCCTTATTAATTTTTACCAAGTCTTGATACACTACTCTGCCTGCGCCAATGTTTAAATGGCCCACCTCAGAGTTACCCATCTGCCCTGCGGGTAGCCCAACAAATTCTCCATCGGTTCGCAAGGTTGCATGCGGATAGGCTTTTATCAATCCATCGAAAACCGGGGTATTTGCGTTAAATATAGCGTCTGAATGATTTTTTTTACCATAGCCCCAGCCATCTAAAATTAACAGAGCAACTTTTTTATGCTTATTCATAGCTATAATTTATAATGTTTTCAGCATCCATACATCGCAATTATCATGTCCAGAATTCCCAAGCGAATGTTCTAAGTATTTAAAATTATATCGTTCGTACATCTTAACTGCTTTGCCAAAACTGGGTTGACTTTCGATGTACAAAAATTGATAGTTAAACTCCCTTGCTGCTCGAATTCCTCTCTCAAACAAGGCTTTCCCAATTCCACGATTTCGAGCTTCTTTAGCCAAGTAAAACTTCACTAGCTCAGCGTACCCTTTCTCTAACCCATTGGTTGGGAAAATTCCACAACACCCCAAAACGTTACCCTCTTCTTCAGCAACATAAAGTACTCCCTGCTTTTCAGGATCAAATAATTCGAATAGCGCATCTGTTGTTGGGTCTTCGTATACTGTGCCGGTTAATGGCGCTCCCAGTTCTATAAATGCAGCTCGAATGATTTGAGCCAATGCAAAATTATCTTCTCTTAAAACCTTTCTAATTATAATTTCTTTCATCGTGTGAATCAAAAAAGCCATTCCAAGTAGTTGGAATGGCTTTTGAATTATTTAAGTCCCTCAACCTGACGTTCAGCAGCTTCCTGAGATTCTTCCCACAGCTCGACGTAAGCCTTCTTCATTCTTTTTGTGTACTTTTTATTTCTATGAAATACTTCCTTCCTTAGATCAAAAGAAACAAGCCCCACAGGAAAATCCAAAAATGAAGTATTGATGTTTTTTAATTCTTTTTCCGTAAAAATATCAATATCAAAATCATATTTTAATTGAGACCTCTTAAGTTTTTCAGGAACTTTACTGTCAATAACAAATCGTTTCGCATGAAATTCCGGAGCTGTTATCTCGATAGTTAAAATGGTATTCAGCGGCAGATTTGTAACGAATCGACTTGATGATTTAACGTAAATCTTTTTAAACAGCTTATTGTGATTGTAAATATTTACAACTGCATCTGCTACTTTTGTGTCTTCATTAAAAATTATCCCTTTCAGCTCTAAACTGTCTGCAGGCCCAGCAAAAACATGACCCGTTAATAGTACTGAAAAAACCCAAAACAGAGCGAAACGAAAGAACGATTTAGTATGTCTCATATGATTAATTTAACACAAAAATAGCTATTTTACTCATTAGGTGCCCTAAAGTAAGGAGCTAATCTTTGATTTAGTTCTTGTCCGAATTCTTTTTGTGGATACAATTGGTTCGTCATTACAACCAACCTGTTCAAAATACCTCTTGCCTGTTGTAAATCATTCTTAACCGTAACGGCAAACTTTGGATCTAGGCTCTGGTAATAAATTACCTCTTTCTCGTAAATGTCCACTAAGCGAGTAACCACTTCATTTCCTTTTTCGAATTCTCCAATGCCGTAATAATTTTCAGCTAAAAACATTACAAAATAATCATACGGTACATTGTGCTCTGGCATTACTTCGAATGCTTTATCTAATACCGCCTTCGCTTTATCCAACTTGTTCTCTGCTGTTAATTGATCTGCCAAACGAGAGAAGGTAATTCTCAAACTCATGGTCATTCTGCGGTTGGTCTCGTCCATGTATATCTCATCCGTATCCATTCCTCCCCAATGGAAATCTTCCATTAAACGCTTGTATAAAATATCAGAATTAACATAGCCTGGGTTACCATCGCCTCTCCCTTGCTTTTTGATTGGAACTAGCCTGTACGCCATACCCTCGGCTCTGAAATAGTCTTCCAAGCCAATATAACTTGCTAATCCAGTTGTACTCGCAAAATAAATTGGTCGTTCCCAATTGTTAGAACTTAAAATATCAAGAATTGTCAAGTCATTTTTCAACACATAACTTTTATTGATTACCCACGTAATTTCATCAACGATTTGATCCGCTTCCTCCGGAAGAACTGTTCCATTTGCTAAAACTTTCTCCTTATCTACGGATATCTTCAACTTTTTTGTTGGGATGTAATCTATTTTTTGACCCGTTCCAACAGGAATTTTAGTTTGCGGGTTATCCGACTTGATAAAATCGATTAGATCATCTACATCAATATGACCCTTGATTTGTTTTCTTTCATAAATCGGTAAATAATCGTTTGTTCCTTGTCGAATTTTCTTTTCAGGAAGTGACAATGGAACAGGATCGGAATCGTATGCTTTTAATCGCATTTGATTCACATACCAGTCCGTATTCAATAAACTTAAATTAATGACCCGAACATCTGTTCTATACTCTTCTACCTCCTGAACATACCACAGCGGGAAAGTATCATTATCTCCGTTGGTGAAAAGAATTGCATTCGGCTCACATGAGTCCAGGTAATTTTTCGCAAAATCTCTACCTGTGTATCTCTTAGCTCTCGAATGATCGTCCCAATTTTCTGAAGCCATAATCCCGGGAACAGCAACCAGTGTGAGGGCAGTTACCCCGATTGCCACAATACTGTTGCCCTTTCCTCTTGAAACGAGATCATACAAAGCATACACCCCTAATCCAATCCAAATGGCAAAAGCATAAAAAGAAGCCGCATAGGCATAATCTCTTTCCCTTGGCTGCAGAGGGTACTGATTCAAATAGAGCACGATTGCAAGCCCTGTAAAGAAGAATAAGAGCATCACAATACTTCCGTCTTGCTTATCTCGGGTAAACTGAAACACCAAGCCTATTATTCCTAAGATTAACGGCAAGAGGTAATACTTGTTATTTGCTTTACTGTCTGTGATCATTTCCGGAAGGTTGTCTTGCGTTCCCAACCTCAATTCATCAATGAAATCTATTCCACTAATCCAGTTACCATGCGTTACGCTACCATGGCCTTGAATGTCATTTTGCCTGCCGGCAAAGTTCCACATGAAGTATCTCCAATACATCCACGTCATTTGATAATTAAACAAATAAGACATGTTCTCTCCAAAAGTTGGAGAGTTAATTACTTTGGTTTCACCGCTAGCATCTTGGTAGCGAATAGGCTTACCTTTAAAGTCTGCCCATTTTATGTAATGGCTTTTATGTCGCGCCTCAGTACTCCACATTCTTGGAAGAATGGTCATAAAACGGCTGTCGTAGTTCGGAACTGAGTTTTTTCGATCGTCTGTTATTATGTACTCTCCACTTTCCGCGTCTTGGTAGTACACCGGTTTCCCGTCTCCATAAGGGTCTTTTGTATCGAGTGGAGTATTAAATGAATGACCATTAAACAAGGGTCTGTCTCCATACTGCTCTCGATTCAAATAAGAAAGGAAGGTAAATACATTTTCAGGATTGTTTTCATCCATCGGAGTATTTGCATTTGAACGAATTAAAATTACTGCAAAGGAAGAGTATCCCAATATAATAGCCGAAACACACAAGAAAATAGTATTCAGTACTACTTTACTATTCTTTTGAGTATAGTGCAATCCGTAAGCTAATCCTGCAATTAGTAATACAAGGTAGAACATGAACCCTGTGTTGAATGGAAGTCCAAAACTGTTTGTAAACAACAATTCGAACCAAGTTGCAATAATTATTAATCCTGGAATAATTCCATATTGAATGGTTCCAAGAATTACAATGGAAAGACCCAGTGCAAGAATGATCCCTTTAGGCGTTGGTTTATACTTTTTAAAGTAAAACACCATTACAATTGCAGGGATTGCCAACAAGTTCAATAAATGGACTCCTATAGAAAGACCCATTAAGTAGGCTATTAAAATAATCCAACGCAAATTGTGACTTTCATTTGCCACTCCTTCCCATTTTACAATGGCCCAAAATACTACCGCGGTAAATAGCGACGAAACAGCATAAACTTCTCCTTCAACAGCTGAAAACCAGAAGGAATCTGAAAAAGTATAGGCCAAAGCTCCAACTAATCCACTCCCAATAACCGCGAAAATTTTAGGATTTGTTAATTCCCCAGCCTTTAATGCCAACTTTTTTCCGAAGGCAGTGATGGTCCAGAATAAAAAAAGGATGGTAAATGAACTTGCTAAGGCAGACAATGAATTAATTAATAATGCTGCATCTTCTGGGGATCCAAAGAGCGTAAAGAACCGAGCTATCAGCATAAAAAATGGCGCGCCCGGAGGATGGCCAACCTCTAATTTAAAGGCTGTTGCAATAAATTCTCCACAATCCCAAAAGCTTGTTGTGGGTTCAATGGTAAGCAGGTAAACTGTAGATGCTATTATCCACGTAATCCATCCTATGCTTAGGTTTAATTTTTTAAATGTATTCATGTACTTTCTTTGTTGCTCGGTTTAGATCGGTTGCGAAGATAAAAAAACTACTTCAAATGGCTTCAAATACTTTTCTTAAGAAAGTATAAATGTTTGTGATCTTTTTTTTACTTTTGTCGTCCACAATAAAATTGTCCGATAGTGTAACTGGCAACACGTCTGTTTTTGGTACAGAAGAGTCTAGGTTCGAGCCCTAGTCGGACAACAAAAAGTTCTTTTAAATATAAATGCTTTACGATTAGGGCGAGAAGTTAATACTGAGCTTGTCGAAGTAAGCCCTAGTCGGACAACAAAAAGTTCTTTTAAATATAAATGCTTTACGATTAGGGCGAGAAGTTAATACTGAGCTTGTCGAAGTAAACCCTAGTCGGACAACAAAAAGTTCTTTTAAATATAAATGCTTTACGATTAGGGCGAGAAGTTAATACTGAGCTTGTCGAAGTAAGCCCTAGTCGGACAACAAAAAGTTCTTTTAATGATTCGGTTGCAAATTAAATGCAAAGCATTAGTTTTGCCGCCCTCTAAAAAAGAGAAGTTCTTAAGAATAACAATGCGAGAGTAGCTCAGTGGTAGAGCACGACCTTGCCAAGGTCGGGGTCGCGGGTTCGAATCCCGTCTCCCGCTCGCAGTCTTCTGTTAAAGGAGACTTTTATGAAAAATAAAAAAATTCATAAACTGTTATTCGATAGTAAAAATCCTTAAAATTTATTTTAAGGTAAATGGAAGTGTCTTCTGAACGCAAGTTTGGAATGTACCAATTGCCCGGATGGTGGAATTGGTAGACACGCAGGACTTAAAATCCTGTGGCCATTGCGGCCGTGCCGGTTCGACCCCGGCTCCGGGTACTGAACGGGACAAACTCATATTTTTCGAGTTTGTCCCTTTTTTTTTGCCATTCAAATCACTTGAAAATAAAGGGATTAGGTCGAAAATTGAATTTGTTCGCAAGGTTCGATAATTGCCATTTTTGAAGTCATACAGAATACCCTCTGGAAATACCATATTTTGAATACTTCTTTTAACTTCCAAATCACCAGAACCCCACAAATCAGAGAGTTTAAGCGAGTATTTCAAGGATAAATCTATTGCTTTTTCAAGGTTCGATAAATTAAAACCGTCATTATATAAATTCTCCTCTATTTTAAGTTTCTCTGATTCTAAACGTTGTTTGAATTTCTCATATTGAGTTTGCGAAATTTCTTCAAACACATATCTTTCTTCTAATCTTTCCAGCTTTGTGGATAGTTCCAAAGTTTGTTTTTGCTGTACTGCAGTCTCTTGGATTTTTGCTTCATGTTGAGATTTAAAAGTGTGATACATTACCTCTTTCATTGGGGCTATATATTTCTTATCTGATATCTGATAATTTTTCAAAAGTTCAGAGAACTTCTCATGCATGATTTTAGCACTTTTATTTTCCTTTGCTCCCACTCGATTGTTCTTGTAGTAATATAACCCCTTCTTTCTAACTAAGTATCCTGTATAGGGCGTACCGCAATCAGAAGACTTGACAAACTGCTTTAGCGGAAGCTCTTTGCAGTCTGCATTGTTCTTTTCTCCATACCCTCTCTTATTAAGTAGCTTATGAACTTTAAGAAAGATTTCTTTAGACACCAACCCTTCATGCTTTCCTTCAATTACTTCTCCTGGAACATGAGAACTCACAACTAGGCCACAGTAGAATGGGTTTCTGAAATAATCGCTGAGTTTTTTAGCACTAATGTCTAATCCTTTTATAGCTAGTTTCTCTGATATTTCATTGTGAGTAATACCTTCGTTTGCTTTCCAAATAAAGGCATTTCGTAATATTTTTCCTTCATCATCAATGACTATATCCTGTACCTTTCCTTTGCCCGGATTTAGGTTAGTGTACCCGAATGGAATAGTTCCAATCCAGTACCCTTTACGTAATTTCTCACGCATTCCAGTTACCGACTTATCCTTTCTAAGCTCATTGTCGAATTGACTAAATAGATAGTAAAGGTTTTGTTGAAATGATCCTGCAGCAGTCATTGAGTCAACTTCTTGGGTTGCTGACATGGTAACTATACCAACCTTCTTTAACTGTTCGCTGATATATGCTCCATTTGCTCCTGTTCGAGAGAATCTATCGTAAGAATAAACGATAATGTAAGAGATGTCCTTTTTGCGTTTTACAAACGAAAGCATTTTTTGGAAATGCTTTCGTTCATCACTCTTAGCGGATTCATAAGTCCCTCCAAAATATTCAATAACCTCAATATTTTTTCGGTTAGCGAACTCCAAGCAATACTTTTTCTGTGTTTCAAGACTAGCATTGTTTTCAGCTTGTTCCTTGGTTGATACTCTGGTATAGATTACCCCTTTACCATCAAGATTTATTTGTTGAGCATTGGACTTTTTCGCAAACGACTTAAATGTTTCAAGGTTCTTCATAATCTTCTTTTTTCGATATATGCTTTACTATTGCTCCGCAAAAACATTCAAGTGTTTCAATAACATGTTTTGCTTCACTTTCGTCTATATGTTCAAATCCCGGAAATGTTTTTAATCTGTCCAGGGTCATTTTTTCAGATTTAATTATTCTGTTATATGTTTCGTTTTGTGAAACAGCAGCAGTTGCTCGCATTTTTCATCATGTCGCCCTTCTCCTGATTTGTTCAGTAAGACTGGTGTTTGGAATGATGCCTGAATGTTAATCATAGCGTTATAATTTTCGTTTTACGGTGCGGTGAATACATACCACTTTGCCGTCTTCCTGTTTTAATTCAATGTTTTGATAATCACCTTCGTTGAGAATGTCAACGATTCTTTTTTCTGAGTTAATTTTTTCAATCCCTTCCAGTCTGTCTATCTCGCCATTCCTTCTGACAATTTTCACTGTTTGGAAATTATTCATCTTAATAAAAGCCAATAGCTCTAGCTCCTCTTTTGATAGTCTGAATATTTCTGTAAACGTCCATTTCGATTGGTCAATTTTGGAGATCAGTTTTTGAAATAACGTCTCCATACTGAAAACAATATGGCCTGTCAAGTTTTCCGTTTGAAGGATAGCGATGTAATTATCAAGACCAACTATATTGGAATTACCCTCTTTGTCTATTAAAATGAAAAAAGGTCGCTTGTATAAAATGGAGCAGATTAAATGAAATTCAAGGTATGGGTATCTGGAATTAACCCCATCTATTGATACAAGCAATTGCTTTTTTACTTTCTTAATCCTCTCTTTTTCTAATCCTATGTCCCGAAGCTCCTCTATAATGCTAACCCATACAGATTCAATCATCGAAAATTTGTGCCTGGTCTGTGATGCTGATCTGCCATCATCTAATAGACCATCTTTTATCCAAAGGTTCATTACCCTTGCTCCCGTGTCAGTATATTGGTTTGTTAATACCTTCTCATTGATGGTGTTACTGATTGTTTCATTTATTTCGCTTGTAAAAAAGTCTTTTATAGCTTGATCCATCTACCAAAATTGTTGTTAGCATTAATTTTGATACAAACATAGTAAACTTTCCTTAAAGTAACCAGCTTAAACAACCAAGCTTACTTAAAGGTAAGTTTGGTTGTTTCTTTATTTAGGAATGGATTATTCTTGTTTCACTTTAAATAAAGGCTTTCAGAGCTTTTTGGTGTTGGAAAGAAATAAGAAGGATTCAAATTGTAATCTAAAACAAATTGATAGAGAACATCATAAGGAACGCTTTGTTCACCCTTTGCTATTTTATTAAAAAAGGATTTATCGTAATTATATCTAGTACATAACTCTTTCTGGTCAAGGACTACCTTATCTGCTATGAGCTGTTTTGCAGCCTTTATAAACTGATGACTTATGATGTTTTTTTCAGGAAATAAAGATGCTTCCATTGTTTTATTTATTTCTGAATACATTCAAAAGCTCGTCTTTAACAGCATGTAGCTCTTCATTCGTTTTTTGTAATCGAGCTTCAACCTCACGTTTTTCAGTCTTTAAAACCGATACTTCTTCCTTATAGTCAGAAGCGATTTTTTTTATTTTGCCAGTCTCAAGGACCAGCGTATTGATTTTGTTGTGTAATTCAGGTGGAGCTTCATTGATAATCTGATCAGCAATCTGTTCGTAAAGAATATTCCCTTCAATATTTCCTTGCCCTACATTAAATACCTTATTGTTATCTCCATTAGTTGCAACCCCTGAAGACTTGCTTTTGTCAGCCTGTTCAAATAGTGATTTAGCATCATAAAAGAAGTACTCACTATTTAGGCCATAAGTGGTTATGGTTGCTTCAAGTTGCTGCATCGTAACGGATCTACCTTCACTCTTCATTTTGGAAATGATACTTCTATCAATTCCAATGGAGATACATATTTCAGAATGACTTTTGGATCGACCTGTTTCTACCAATATGTCAGCAGCCTTTAAATACCGTCTATCCACAGCATTCAACTCTCTTTTCGGGCCTTTTTTTGTTTTGTTTTTTTCTGCCATAGCAAAATTTCTTTAAAAACTTTATCTATTGAGTTCCAAATTGTCATCATTATTTCGTAATATTGCTGACGATTTGTTGTTAATGATGACAAATATACTAAAAAGATTTAGAACTGATATGAAACTGATACAAAACTTTTATAGAAATGTTTGAGAAGAAAGAAATTGAATTGATTAGAAATCAGCTCCCTCCCCGTTACAGAGAGCTGATTAGTAAGAAGACAGAACTATCCATTCCCACCATAGCGAGATTTTTTGGTTCTGTTCCAATTCGTCAGCACAATGCGGAGACTATTTACGATGCAGCTTTGGAAATCATCCAAGAGCATCAAGAAAGAAAAGAGGCTCGTAAGCTAAAGATCCGAAAGTTGATGACAAAAGAGCAACAACAATCATTGAATATTTAATTCTAACAACTTCTTAGATGAGTGTCTTTGCTATTGAACATGATGATGAATATTCCCTATTGGTTGAAAAACTAGAAAGTAGTGTGAACCAGAATACGAAAAAATTAAAAGGGAAAGAAAAGGCAATTGAAAAGAAGTTAGACAAAGTAGAACTAGCTCTTCATGAGCTTTTTGGAAATAAACAGTTTGACAAAAGCAGCTTTTTAAAACTAAAGCTGCAGAACGAGTCATAAAGCACAATCGAGCATGGCAAAAAATACGAATAAATGGTTGCGGAGATCCAAAAAGAAGTTTTTAAGCTCTCAGGAGGCATGGTCGGATGTTGAGAACACAACCGATAATACAAAAAGAAGTGTAAAGGCCATTCATACCAAGTATTTCTGGCGATGGAAAGTAACACGATTAAATGCAGCTAAATGGTGATACCAAAAACGTTGCATTGGAAATATTCAAGCGGTCAAGATAAAATTTGGGTTGGAGAACTATCGAACAGCTTCAATGTACGATTTGAGCTACATGAATTAGAGGATGACAAGTATTTGATGAAATCAAATTTAGACGGAATAAGGAAACTGATTATCCGGGATTTTAATAATGCCAAAATGATGGCTCAGGAACATTTTAACGCTTACGTCCTTGGCTTGATAAAAGACGAAAACTAAAAGATATATGATTGTAATTAATTATTCGACTGCTTTTAAGGCTCTTAGCAGCTATATCAAACATTATAACATGGAGGCAGAAAGAAATCAAACGATTAAGACTAGCATGATACTTACGGCCCAGGAGTTGATTAAAATCTATGGGGTATCACTAGCAAAAGCAAATAGCATTCAAGAAATAGACAAATCTAACCTCCCTTCTTTAAAGACCAATAATTCTCAATTGGCATCAAGAACCCAAGCAAGCACAAGAACTATTCAAAGACATATCAAAAGATTACTGGAAGCAGGAATCATAACGAAGAAAATATTTCATGGCTCAAACTCCAGTTATGAATTGTTTATAAACGAAAAAATCCTGTTAGCAACATGTCGATTAAGTGTTAATGAAGCTAAAATGGCTCTGGAATTGAGATTAAATCCAGTTTCACAAGACACTAACACACAAGGTTTTAAAAATACAAGTAAGACATTTTGTCCTCATACAGATACTAGAAACAATAGTTACAAAACTAATAATGTAATAAAGGGTGTAGATAACTTGTCAATTGGGAGCATTTTAAAATCAGAAGGCTACGACACTGGCAACAATTCTGGAAACTCTTTAGAAAGGAGTTCTGCAAAAAAGCAGAACGACTTAAATATTTCAACTGGCAACGTTTTAACAGGATACACAGGAGGGAAAGTTCAAGAAAAAAATAAAGATACAGGAGGGAAAGTGCAAGAAAAGCGAGCCGAGGCCGACAAAAAAGCGGACTTAAAAAACCGAAAGGAGGCCGAAGCTCGTTGCACTTCCCTTAATTTTTATGTGAAAATGCTCTGGACACTGGCTCAAAATGTTTTGTATCGAGGGGTTTATCTCACCGACAGGCAAATGGAAATCGGACAAAAACTTCTTTACAAATGGTATGAACCCGTTAGTACAGCAAATCTTGCTGATGTTCATCAAATCTATATTGAACGCATTGGATTGGTCAGGAAGTTCATTGAAAAAGACCCTCACAGACGATTTGTTCAGCTCCCCAACAGGTATTTCGACCCCTATAACCCTAATGGATTTGCTGGCACTAAGAAATGGTATAAAATTCATAGGGAACGCCAACATGAAGTGCAAATCAAGCTCATTCTTCATGCCCAAATTAAACGATTCCTTAACAATGAAAAAAAGGAAGCTTCCAAACGAAAACCACCTTTAGAACTGTACCGAGACTGCGAACAAAGAATTGGAAAACTAGGAGATCCACTACTACTCGAACAATTCCATACAGCAGTACTCAATCCAATGGTCAATCAAGCACTTTACGCAAATTAACAACTCAAATATGATACAAAAACAACGAAAGAAACTTGGTTTACGAGCCAAAATCAAAGATTACATGGATGATGTAAGCATTGATGTTTTTGGGCATGAAAAGAAAGTGATGGGAAATATTTCCAAGTACTTGTTCTTCATTTCTAAGGAAAATAGCATTTCCGAAACTGGTTCCAACATTCGATTGGCACATCCGAATCAACAATTAGAAGCTTATATCTATCATTTTGATAGAAAAATCCGGGCGGTAACACTCAAAGAGCTGGTTGACTTTTTCATGGGACAAGGTTCAGGGGAAGCTTTTGATTTAGAGCGTAAGGTTCGTCACAATATCATGAGCTACCTCACTCAATATTCTAACAAAATCAACATCCCTATTCCCTGCTTGAATATCCGTATTTCAAAACCTTCAGAAACCGTAATGATTGTGATGTATAAACACGCTGAGTTAATAGAAAGTATCCCTTTAAAACAACTAATAAAATATTTTAAATAATGAATGAAGTACCAAAAGAAGGATGGAAACTTATTAGAGATTCCTTCTCAAAACTAATAGTATGGTTCAAGGACGGTAATGTCCGCACCTTTTATTCAATTGATTGGAAGCATCGGTATTCCAAGCAAAGAGATCAAAACATAGGGATTGCCCGATTGCGAAAAAAGCTATCCGAATGGGGAAGCAAAGCTGATACTGCAGAAATATACGACAAAGCTTCTGGTAATCGAATCGTTAAGTTTTTTGAAGGAACGGAAGTACAACCAAATGATGACGAACAATAAAATTGAAGACCATGAGAAATGTAAAAGAACTTTATTATTTATTGAACGGCAAAAATGAATTTGAAGAAAAGTATCCTTTCTATCAGGAAGATGATGGCAAAGTACATGTGCTTTATGTTGCTCCTTGCATTAATGGAACAGGGTTTTACCGCATGATTTTACCCATGTTGGAACTGAACAAAACAGGAACACATGCAGCCATTGTTTCTACCATTCATAAATGGGGTTTTTCCAAACAGTTTGACGATTATGACAACCCACTTGACAAGCGATTAATTGAATGGGCTGATTACGTTGTCCTTCCTGCTGTATTTTCTGATGTTAGCTATGTATTAAAATCATTGCTTGAAATTAATCCAGACTTGCAATTTGTAATGGATATTGATTGCAACTATCACGTCTATCCCAAAGAGCATCCTAATCATACAAAATTCACTAAGCAGCATGGAGAAATGCTGCTTAGTAATATTGCTCAAATGGATATTCTTACAGGAGCTTCGGAAAGCCTATTACAAGCTTATGATAGCAGAATTGAGAAGAAACACCCTTCTTCAAATGTTGTTTTAGAATACCAGCCCAATCTTATTTCCAATTTCGGGTTCCAGGAAGTCGAAGCAATAAAACAAAACGACACCGATAAACTTAGAATTGGAATTGTAGGTAATTACGGGAGTTATTATGATACCATTTCCATCAAAGATGCTCTACTCCAAATAAAAGAGAAATACAAAGACCAGGTTCAATTCGTCTTTTTTGGTTGGAACGGCAAACATTCCAAAAACGAAGAACCTTTTAAAGAACTCGATTTTGAATTTGAAAAGTCAGTAAGTTTTTTGGATTACTATTCCAAAATAAACGACCTGGCTCTTGATATTGTATTGCTTCCTTCTATTGAAATTCCATTTAATACAAAGGGTAAATCCTTTATTCGATATTTAGAGCTATCTGCTTTTGCCATTCCGGTAGTGGCTGCTAACAGCACTCCATACCGAGAGATTATTGACGATCAAGAAACGGGATTGTTAGCTTCCTCTACCGAAGAATGGGTTAGTAAAACAGAAGTACTTATTGAAGATGCTGAATACCGATTAGCGGTCGGTAAAGCTGCTTTAAAAAGCACATGGAGAAATTACAGCTTTACCACTCGAAACATCAAAATTTTGACCGATATATTTATTTAGCCAATGAAAGCATCTACCACTAACAAACAAAAAGGCTCTCGTTTAGGAGCAATCATCAGTCATGAAGGTTTCTGGTTAATGGCATTGAGCATATTACTCATTCCACAAGTAGCTTCATCCATTAAGGTTTTTGCTCATAATAACGCTCAATACGAGAACCCTTGGTTTGCGTGGTGCTATGCTATCGGAATTGACATGGCTATTCTCATATTTACGGTTAAGGGAAGACCTGTTATTGCTTTTTTCTATCTGCTCGTTATGATTGCTCACGCACTCATTGGTCAGTTTCTACCGCTTCAAAGCACCTACGGAGTACTGCTGGTTCATACTACTTTACCTATTACCATCTTTAGTTTCAGTCATTTGTTTTACTATGAAAAGAAAGCAGAAAATAAGCGTAACGAATCTGCTGAACTACCGCAAGTAAGCACAGAAGTAGCACAGCTAACCGCAATGATAGCACAAGACATTCGCATTGAACCGCAACCGTATTTATGCCCACAATGCGGTTTAGGAGCGACTACTTCAAAAAAGTTAAACGGTCATATTTCAGGACACAAACAAAAAAGCGAATGGCTTCCTGAAAAATACGGTGATTGGGAGAATAAAAATGAAACTCGTGCTGCAGCTCTATTACAAATCAAAAGCAAGGCACAATGAAGTCAATAGAAGAAATTAAATACAGCAAAAAGCTGGAACCCTATTTTTTATGGTATCTCAAATCCAATTTAATGATGCCAAGAATTGTTCAAATGGTGATTCGTGGTGGGAACATTGAACATACCAATGGTTTAGATTTAATGCTGAATCATGAGCGGTCAACCAAAGCCTTGCTAAAGCAATTAGAAAAGCATGTAGCAACGGAGGATATTTCTCATGTTTTTAATGATGTATGCAAACACTATTTGCAAACAATTGGCCCGGGTGTTATTGTCAAACGCTCTCCTGAATTACTGATTATTCAAGATTGTTCCCAAAATTAATATGCAGCAAGAAAATTTAACGGTGGGCGAATTAATTCTGATTCGCACCATGAATAATATGCCCGAATATATTCGATTAGGAAAGGAATTAGCCGACCTCATAAAAGTATTCCGTGAGCAAAATATCGAAATGCAAAAGGATGAGTACTGGCAAATAAAAGGCAACACCTATAAAGTAATCGGGGATATTGCTCAAATAAACTATGTGCTTCTTCAAAAAGACACTTTAGAGACGAAAAATACGATTTGGTTATCTGAACTTTTACCTCTTTCTCTTATTGATTTTCAAAAACTGAAATAAGTGATTTTAGAAAAAATTGTACCGATTTAATTTGCTTTAATTACTCACAGGGTAAATTACAAACACCTAATAATCAACCAAAAGAATTTATTTCCCCATGAATAAGGAATAACAGTTTGTACCGAGGTACAATTCTGCACCAAGGATTTTCACCTAACCTACCTTATTTTTACTCCACGTTTTTGAAAAGAAAAGCCATTCCCTATATAAGGGGGAACGTTTTCTAAAACGCAACTCCTTATATAAGAAGTAGCGTTTTTTTCTTTGAAAAAGGTACTGCCTTTAAAGAGGTATGTTTTTTAATCATAAAAAAAGCAACCTCTTTATATGAAGGTAGATATTTCTTACAACGAAGAATTAAACGGTATAGAGCTTCACTTTTCTGAGAAGCCTTCCCCTGATATTATTTCCGAGATTAAAACAAAAATGGGTTTTCGTTACAATAGAAACAAAAATCTATGGTGGGCGAAAAAAAACAAACAGCGAGTTACGTTTGCTGAAACGTTACAAGAAACCTTATCGAAACAAACAGGAGCGGAAAAAATCAGCATTTCCGTAGAACCTTCTCATGCTCCATCGGAAGAAAATATCAAACATCGAAAATTCTCTTATGTTACGCTTTGGTACAAAGGTAAAGATGGGAACAGCACAACAGAAAAATACGTTTTGTTTGAACCCTCTAAAAATGTAGCCATTGATATTGCTACTCAATTTGGAAAAAACACCTACGGAGACCGTTTTGAAAGAGTTGACGTTTATCCTCGTAATTACGTTCGTGATGCGAGAAAATTGCTTGCTGCAGGAAAGGTAATTGCAGGAACAGGCAATACACAACCTCCAAAAACAGACGATACCGTTTGGGTTGTTTATTCAAGTACAGGGACAATTGACAGCCTCCAAATTTCGGAGCAAAAAGCAAAAGAGTATATCCAAAGGCGACCTGAATTTAGCAGGGACAAAATGAAATACGAGCGTGTGGATGCTCAAAAAGCCAATTCGCTTTGGGAGAAAGAAAAAGACCGACAAGAAGATTCTTTGGAGACTAAAATAGAGGTAAAAGATAAAGAGCTAACCGAATTGTTTAAGTATCTCCAAAATTTAGGCGTACTGGACAAACACAACAAAATAGATGAGAAGTACCTGGAACATTTAAGAAATACACAAAGAGATTTATACCAATCGGCAATTGAAAGATTGCAGGAAATGGACACCTTGATAAGTGAGGTTCAAAAGCTAAATCAACAAAAATATACGGAGTTTTTAGAGCAAGAAAATAAGCATACTCCAACTCCCGTTGATGGCGATACATGGGTAGTGTATAACAGCAAAGATAAAATTGACAGCCTCCAAATTTCGGAACAAAAAGCAAAAGAGTACATCCAAAGACGACCTGAATTTAGCAGGAGTAAAATGAGCATAAAGCAAATGCCTACCAAAGAAGCATACAGCCTTTGGGATAAGCAAGTAGCTGAAACCGAAAACTCTATTTTATCAAAGAAAGAAAAACTTGAAATACTTACAAAGTTCGGAAAGTTTCACGAAAAGAGAAAAGCTGAATTTCCCGAAGTAGAAATCGAGGAACATGAAATTCCGATTCAATTCAAAAGTTGGTTAAGAGCGAATCACCCCGAATTGTTGGAGCAAAAAGACAGCATTTGGGAAGAGTACGAAACAGTACAGAGTGTTTTGAATACTGACCCAAACCAAGCACAAATACCAAAAAAAGATTACCGTTTGTTCTTTACCCGATTCCGAGAATTGGCTAAAGTAGAAATTGGACAGATAACAGGTTCTGCTTCACTCGAAGCATTTACCAAATGGTTAGAAGAAAACTACACCAACATAGCCGAAACCGACAAGAAAGGAATTATTGCTTTTTACGCTGACTTTATTGAAGAAATTAAAAAGGATAGCAAGGCAATTGAAAACCTATCCAAGGGAAAAAAGATACAACCGTATAGTGCCATTTTTAATAAGTTGAACAAAGTCATTCCTGATTTAGAAAAGAACCTAAAAAAAGGATGGATGAGTGGGAAGTCCAGCTTTGGTGAAAAATCAGCCTTAATGGATTTGAACCTCGATGTACTTTCCGAAGATGATAAAGGACGGTTTGTAATTGCTATTTCACATTATTACTTGCAGAACGGTGATTCGATTGCCGATCCTGACATGGAAATTCGTATCAACTTTGAGATGGAAACTGCAGAAGCTCTTACCTTTCAAAATGGCCTTGGATTTCAGCAAGTGTATCATACCAAAGATGGTAAGAAATTGTTGGATACTCGACAGAAAAAAGAACAGAACAAGTTCCTTTCCGGGTGGTTAACCAACCTGATAAATACAAAACATAAAATTATTTGGGATGAAATTGATACTCCCGAAATAACGAATAAACTCACCAACGATGTGGGTGTTTATACCCAAGAAACAGCCGGAGAGAATTTTGAAACAATAGAAATTCCGATTCCCAAAAGTGCTAAGTATTCTGCAACTATCTATTTGGTGAAAGATGAAAACGAGCAATACCGATTTGGGTTAAGCAATAGAAAAGAATTTGGCGATGCTAGTGGAGGGAGTTTTCTTCCAAACGACACAGATAAAACTTACAAAAGTAGAGACTATGCTTTTGCAGTTGCTTTAGGCGACTTATTGATTAGAATCACCGCTTTCATTCAGCGTACAGACACTATTTTCAACAACGAGGAAAAGAAGAACAAGCAATTAATGTCTGCTTTTGAAGCCATTAAAAGCTATGCAGTTGAAAATAATATCGAACCTGTTTTTCAGGAAGAAGCGGAATCGAAAGAGCAAAAACCACTTGAAATACAGCCTCAAATTGGACAAGGCTGGACCAACTTAGATGAAAAAACCATTGCAGCTTTTCAAAAACTAATTGATGACTATCCTGATAAACTAAACATAGAAAAAGAAGAGTCAGAGTATTGGGATGTGGAAGAAAATGAAAACCCAAAGACTGCAACAGCAAGCATTACTTCGGATAAAGACCGAATTTCATTTCAGGTGTATAAAAACAACACCATGCTCATCAGTAGCCTAACACCTTTGTCGGAAGGAATTACTTATGGTGGTAGCACCATGTCTAAAACGAAAGTAAAAAAAGCGATTCAGCATATGATAAAGTACCCTGAATTATTGGGTGAACAGCAAATAACTGAAAATACACAAATCATAAAAGATTTGGATGCAGCTCTATGGCAAGAATCGGATAATGAATACCCGGTCAATCAAGTTGTAATTAAGGGTATTACCTATCACCAAAGCAGGTTGAGAGAATTACTACTTACAAAACTAAACAAGCAGCCACTAGATGTTCAATTGGAATTGATTCAGTCTCTAGCTCAATTATTCAAGGAACGAAGACCGTATTCGGGAATAACTAAAATAGTCGATTCACTTAGTAAATCGGAAGAGAAGAAGGAAAAGGAAAACATTCGATCCTATGTTGATGACATCATTATCGACAATGATTTATGGCAACTAAAAATCACAGAAGGAGAAGCTAAGTCGGTGGATGGTGTTATGGCTTGGCTCATTTCTCAATTGTTTGAATCGGCAGAAAAATTGGTGGACAAACCAACAAAATCAAAGAAAATGGCAAAGACTACCAAGGAAACAAACAGCTACGAACTCAATGTAATGATTGAGGATTTTATCGTAGAGAAAGACCATGAAGATCATGTTTACAGCGAAGAAGATAAAAACTACATTTCTCAGTACACAGGTGGCGGTGGCTTAATCAAACAAGGAGCAAAAGGAAAAGGCATACTCTATGAATATTTTACCCCAGATGCGATTGTGCAAAAAATGTGGGGCTTGGCTTACAAATACGGTTATGCCCTTGGTGATGTACTGGAACCAGCATGTGGTATTGGCAACTTTATCAAATATGCTCCACCAACAACAAATATAGTTGGCTATGAAATCAACCCCTATTCTAATCGAATAGCAGAAATACTTTACCCTCATGCGACTATCTACCAACAACCATTTGAAACCCTCTTTTTTGCAGGAAACGTGCATTTGAAAGGAGATTATTCAGGCGATAAATTCGACTTGGTTATTGGTAATCCACCGTACGGAGAATTTTCAGGTAAATGGGCTGGTATGGGAGAAAAGAAATGGACAGGAGCTACCGAATACGATCAGTATTTCATTACCAGAGGATTGGACTTACTCAATGAAAACGGTTTACTGATTTTCATTGTACCCAGCTCATTTTTATCCAATGGTTCGAAATACAACAAGCTCAAAGACAAAATAGCTGCAAAAGCAGATTTGATAGATGCTTACCGAATGCCTCAACGAGTATTTAAAACGACTGACATCGGAACTGACATCGTAGTATTTAAACGGAAAATAGCATGAGCAGAAGATTACGGACACCAAAGGAACGATACAGAATCTGTAAACGCTGTTCGGAGTTTAGAAGGTCAACCAGACAATGCAAAATATGCTGGTGTTTCATGCCTTTGAAGGTGCGAATAAAAAACGAAGAATGTCCACTAGAGAAATGGTAACAAGATATTTAAAAGGTACAGGTGCGATGTACCACAAAAAAGAAAACGATATGGCAACAGCTAAAGACAACATCAAGGAATTACGCAAACTGATAAAGATTGAATTACAAGATTGTGATGCTAAGAAATGGCCCTTTGTCTGTGAGATGCAAAGCACTGAAAAGGGTTATGCTCGCATTGAAGAAATGATAATCCGCTATGTGGCAAAAGAAGCCATGCCTATTGGTTCAGCCATTGCATTGATTGAACAGGAAATGACACACCAGCAAACAGATTAACAATGGCAAAAGGGTACAAAGGATTTGCACAAATCGGTCGAGAAGCAGACAGGCGTTTGAAAGAGCGAGATCGTGTACTGGAACTTTATGATGAGTTTAGTATTGGCGATACCGTTGAATGGAATACGGCTCACGATACCAAAGAGCAAGGCGTTATCAAGTCCATTTTTGAAAAGGATGAGCTAACCCCACTCGCTCATATTATATCAGACACACGCAAACCAGTAATTCCTTTATCCCAGTTAAAGCTGATAAAAAAAGCCACTCATACAAAACAAGAAAAGCAAGTAAGCATGAATATACTCAAACAATTCGCCAACTTTTTAGGAAAGCATACCACCATAGATGGCGACATGGACAATGGAAAAGTAAAAGCTCAATTTGGAAGACTTGGAAAAAGGGCGTTTAAAGAATTAGCTGAATACTTAGGGCTAAGTGAATACAAAATCAATTTCAACAAAGCAGGTGTTGCCGTAAGTGGTGATTTAACCTTGATGGGCATGGTAGATAATGACCGTGGAATATACATTTCTTACAACAAAGATGGTTTTCAGGACAAAGCCTTATACCGTACAATTATTCACATGAAAGATTACTCAGGAGGTAGCAATCACTATTTCCATGAAATTGCTTTTGCTGAACCAGAACGCATTAAAGAAAAAGTAGATGCTCTTTGGAAACATATTGCTCCAACGGAAAGCTCTATACCTAAAAAAGAACCTGAAACAGTTGAAAAAGACACTTCAAAAAAGCAACCACTATTGGTTGCCGACCAATGGTTCAAAGACAATCCTTCTAAAATATTAGGAGAAGAATACGAAACAACCAATCGTTTCAACAAACCTGTCACCAAAGTAAAAGGTAAAATGGACGATGCTCTGCAGGGAATAGATGTACCTACGATTGACATTCCTAAAAACCATGTAGAAGCCCTTGAATCCAACATAAAAGAACCATTGGAGCAATTTATTAGTAAAGAAATTCATCAAGAAAATGTAGAAACAGTATTAAAAGCTACTCGAAAAGAACAAGCCCAAAAGCAACTGAAAAAGGCTTATGGAGATAAAGAGGCAACCCCATTAGAAGCCAAATTCAGTTTTGATGAGATCATGCAGCAATACAACAAAGGTATTTCAGAAGATGAGATAAAGGCGTGGGTATGGTACAAACGAACAACAGATGGCTACAATGATGAAACGGTTATTCTGAATGCCAAAAACGGATGGTCAAAATATGTAATTCCTCTAGGGCAAGTAGCCAAACATACCGAAAAATGGCTCAAAGAAGGTGTAATCTGTTATTACAAAGGTGGTTTCATGCCAAGTGTTCTCTACTATGCAGAGAATATCTACAAAAGACAAGTCACCTTGCTAGCAGAAAAAGATGCAATAGTAGAAAAACATGGTCAAACTCAATTTGACCGCCAATGGGAAGGTTTAGAAAATGTAAAACCACCTAAACTTACCTTGTCTGACCCTACAAAGGAGAACCGATTGTTCATTAAGCCAACATCCTCTTTTGCAACAGAAATACAGATTGGGAATTTAGCAGACGGTACAACTTTCAATGAATACAATTCTGGTACAGGAAAATGGGAAACAGGAAAAGCAGGATTGGTTAATGGTTTTAAGGAATGGTTAAAAAATCAGCCCAAAGACGACTTTAAAAAATCGAGTGATTGGAATATCATTCAGTACTACTTAGAAAACAGAACTCCACCTCGCCACTACGATAAGGAAGAAAAGCTTAGAATGAAGCAAAATGCCAAACAAGAAGGAGATACTTTCTTTGTGAAGTTTTTAGCAGAAGGGTTAACACGAGAAGATCAGTTAATCATTGAACAAATATGGAATCAACGCTACAACGGTTATGTAGAAATTAACTATTTCAAAGTACCTGTTGCCTTTACTTCCAGTGCCACTTTTAAGAACAAACCGCTATTTATTCGTCCAGCTCAACGAGAAGGTATCGGATTTATCAGCGTTCACGGTTCAGGTTGTATTGCCTATGATGTAGGTGTGGGTAAAACCATGACTGCCATTTTATCCATTGCACAAGCTTTGGAAAGCGGACAATGTAAACGACCATTTATTGTCGTTCCCAACCAAACCTACAAAAACTGGCTAGGTGAATTACAAGGTGTAATTCAAGATGGTCAGGTATCCTTAACGGGAGTATTGCCCCAGTACCAGGTAATGGACTTGTACAATTTAGGAGAAAGTTATGTGGACCAGCTTCGAGATGATAAAGGAGAAATTCAAGCCGTTCCCGAATATTCTATTTCGGTACTCACCTACGAAGGGTTTAACCGATTGGCATTTAATGATGATACATGGAGCGAAATAGGTTCAGAGCTATTTGATATTCTCAACCAGGGAACAGAAGAAGAACGAGACAAAGCCAAGCTCTTTGAGAAAATAGAAGAAATGATGGGTAAAGGCATCAAGGGAGCTTCGGTGAATATTGAAGATATTGGATTTGACTACATGGTAACAGATGAAGCTCATGCCATGAAAAAATCATTTACTCAGGTAAAAGGAGAGCAAAAAGGCGATAATGGAAAAAGAGAGAAAGCCCCCTATGAAATAAAGTCTGGGCAACCATCTATGACCGCACTTCGAGGATTTATGATTAGTCAATACATTCTTCGCAACAACAAAATGCGAAATGTATTACTGCTCACCGCTACCCCCTTTACAAATAGTCCACTAGAGATTTATTCTATAATGGCACTCATTGGGTACCAGCAACTAGAAAAATCAGGCGTTAAAAACATCAAAGAGTTTTTTGATACCTACATCAAAACCAGTTTACAATTGGTCATTAATGCCAAACTTAAACCCGAACGGAAAGAAATAATTATGGGCTTTGCGAACCTTATTGCTTTGCAATCCTTGATATTCAAATTCATCACCTACAAAACAGGTGAAGATGCCAATATTCAACGTCCTAACAAGATTGTATTGCCGATGATGAGTGAGAAAGTGGGTGATAAAATAATTGCCCTCCCTATTGAAAAGCAGATCAGCACCAACTTACCCATGACTGCTACACAAGCGGATTATATGAAAGATGTGGAATCTTATGTAACTGGACAAACCAATTTGGTCAATTTCTGTGTCAACCCTTTGGGGCAAGAAGATGTCACGACCGAAAGTACTGGTGAAGCTTTGGAAGAAAGCAACATGTCTGATGAAGAGCAGGAAGGAGCGAGAATATTAAGAGGCTTATCCTTTGCAAGGCAACTGGCTCTTAGCCCCTATCTGTATGCTTGTAATCCAAATAAGAATCCAACGTATGAGCAGTACATAGACAGCTCTCCGAAGCTCAAATATGTGATGGGCTGTATTCAGAGTGTGAAATACTTCCATGAAAAGCGAAACGAAGAAGTATCTGGGCAGGTGATTTATATGAATGCAGGGGTACATTTCTTTTCTCTTATCAAAGAATATTTAGTAAAGAAAATTGGCTACGATGAAAAAGAAATCGGCATTATCAAAAGTGGATTAAGTGCAGCCAAAAAAGAAGGTGTAAAAGAACGATTCTTAGCCGGAGATGTAAAAATAATCATCGGAAGTGCCACCATTAAGGAAGGTATCAACTTACAAAACAGAACAACGGTATTGTACAATTGTTGGCTCGACTGGAATCCAACCGACATGAAACAATTGGAAGGTAGAATCTGGCGATTTGGAAACAGGTATGCCAACGTTCGTATTGTCAATCCACTAATGGAAGACAGTGTGGACACTTTCATCTTCCAAAAGCTCGAAGAAAAAACAAGTCGTATCAATGAGATTTGGTACAGGGCAGGAAAAACCAATGCTTTGAATTTAGAAGAGTTTAATCCTTCGGAACTCAAAACAGGATTAATTACCGATCCTAACGCATTGGCAGAACTGATTTTGATGGAGGAACGGGAACAACTGCAGGACACTATTAACAGTTTGAGAAATCAGCAAACGGTATTAGAAGACATTAACAAAGCAAGAGATGATTTTAATGCTAATATCGAGCATATCAAACAAGAAGTTAATCGCTACAAACCGCAGAGAACAAAGGACAAATATGGCAATTCCATCAAAGTAAAAGCACGAACCCTTGAAACCATTTTTAAGGTTTATAAAGACTTTCTTGACGATGAACAAACAGAAACCACTTACCGTGACCAAACGCTGTATGATACGGTAAGAAAAGCCAATGCCATCATAAAACGTGGGTTGGAACAGGTATTAGAACCCAAAGGATTTGACATCAATTTCGATTACAATAAAGTGGTTGGCAAAATAGCCAAGGAGATTGAGGATAATGAGAAGATTTTGGAAGAAAGAACAGGTGCTACCGCTGTAAACGAAAAAGCAGAGCAAATCATTAAAGAAAGAATTGCAAAAGGATACAAACCTAAATCCGTAGCTGAACGAGTAACTCAATTTAGCTCTTTGAATGAAAAACTACTTACAGAATTCATGGTCTATGATGGTAGTGAAGAAGCGAAAACCAAAACAAAAAGACAAGCTAAAAAAGGAACTGTTTTAGAAAATTCAGCAGATGGTTTGGATAAAATCAGAAAACTAAGAGGGGCATTTAAGGCCATGCAAGGCAGGTTAAAACGAATACAAGCCTTACAAGCTGCATAGCGATTTACAAACACTAAAAATTTGAAGAAATGATAAAAAATGATCCATACAAAATACTAAAGGAATCGGGAATTGCTAAAAACCTACTCTCAGATAAAACCAAGGAAGCTTTGGAGATTTATGACGAAACCATAGAGGGCTTGGATGAATTCCCAAAAGACAAATCCTTGAAGGATATGGCTGAAAAAATTGGTAAAGCTGCTATCGAGGTGTTGAGTGAAGACGTTGAACAAATTAACGGTGAACTCAAAGATGAAGTGAAGGAAACCGAAAGCAAACGCATCAAAAAAGCTCATTCTAAAAAGGTGGTTGAGAAAGCAGATAAAACAATGGATTATCTGGCCGAATGCCGAACAAAATTGCGTGAGGAAAGAAAGCGAAAACAAGAAACAGGAGAAGTTAAGACTCCTGTAAAAAAGAAGCTGACCACCAAGCTCAAAGACAGCATGAAGAAAATTATCGGCATGATGCCTAAAGAGGTAAAGAAGGATGAACAAAAGATTGTCCGAACTGAACATGCCGTTCAGATTTTCCTGAGTGATCTGAAATGTATTTGGGGTATGAATAAGATCAAACCGATTGAAGAAGAACTCAAAGAGAAGTTTGATCAGCTCAAAGAAAAAGCAGTAACCGAATAAAAACGACAAGAATTATGAAAAATAGAATATTCAAGCACAAAGCATTTTTGAAAGACAACAGCATTGCCTCTTCTTCTTTATCCCCACTATTACAAAAGCGGATTACGGGTTTTGATGAATTGGTAGAAGACTACGAACATGCCGTTGAAGAAGACCAGGGGAAAATGGAATCTAAAATCACCAAACTCGATATAGAAATTGAGGAAGACCTTTATGATGAATACGAGCAATTGTTGGAGAACAACGAGGATATTGAGGAAGAAGAAAAGAAAACACTAGCTCCGCAACCGGAGAAGAAATCTGAACCTGTTCCAAGGCCATCTCCAGTTCCACAAGCTAAAAACAAGGATGTAGAAATCATCGAAAGTTTACTTCGTAAAGGACAAAAAAGCATCGGACGTTCTGATTTAAGAACATTGGGTTACAAAGGGAAACTGGACGATAAAGAGCATTTAATGGAGAATTACAAACTGAAAAAAGCATTATTCAGCTACACCTATTACATCACTCCTGTAAAAGGAAAATAAACAAAATTTGAATTGAATGAACAGCTTAGGCTTTGAATTAAAGTGTATTTACGGTTGCTAACTTAGCAACTTGAAAGCGAAAACAGTAACTTTGCATTGTAGAAAATGAATAACAGTCAAAACATATCGGCAACGAACTTGCAGCAACTTCAAGTAGTATTGGAGCGTGTTGTAGGTAAATTGGGTATGGAAAAGACGGTGCAACTATTAGAGAGTTTTGATAACAATTCATCGTTAAACATGAACGAAGTTGAAAAAGTTAAACTCCTAACAGCCTTCATTATTTCTCAAAGCATATCTATTTTCAATTTGGAGGAAAGTGAATTTTACACCAGCGAAATTCGAGAATATCGAGAAGCTCGCATGGCTTGTTATCACATACTTCATATTTACACAAAATGCAGCTACGCTAAAATTGGAGAGATATTCGGACGAAAAAAACGCAACGTCCTTTATTTCTGTCAAAAGTGTAGGGAGCTTCTAAGTGTTCCTCAATTCTACCGGGGATTTGTCGAAAAGCATGAGCAACTCGATAAATGCACCATTGAATTTATTGGAAAACTTAAATGAAGCAAGCATGTCAAAATCCATAGAAGAAGAAGTACAGGAGGTATTGAGCCAAACTACCGACAAGGTAGAGTTTGAAGAACCTTTAGATCCTAAAAGTAGCCCACTCAACCAACCCGTTGTAGAAAACGAGATTGGGCATACGAAGCCCGAACCTCAAAAGGAAACGGTAAAAGAGCCTGCACAAGATGAAGTTAAAAAAGAATCTACTGAACAAGAGGGCAATAAAGAAACTCCTGAACCCCCACCTGCAGATAATGAAAAACTCAACTTTGATGCCAACGAAACCGATGATGTACCTGAACAAGAAATTGGTTCCGGGACTTACAACGAAGAGCTAGAAGAAGAATTATCAAAAGATGAAGGTGATAATTTTGATTTGCCTTCCGGTCATGCTCGTCAAGCTGCAGATACTATTCTAGGAATGACCGACAACATCATGGCGGTTGGTGGTGGTTTTTTTATTAAAATCAAAAAGCACAAGGAGTTCTACGATTTTGAAGAAGTCATTCAAGTAATTGAAGAACAGAACGAAAAAAACATCAAGCGATTAAAACTTGATGACGAAGATAAAATATTGCTTCGTCCGCTTCTTATTTCCATGCTTAAACGCAAAGCGAAAAAGCTCACTCCCGAACAGCAAATGTTAGGAGCTATTCTTTCCATACTAATGAAGAAAGCACAGGTAGTCATGGAGATTAAAGCTGAAAATGAAATACTGGTAGAACGAATACTAGATGTTATTCGGGAAGAAAAAGGATATTCAGATCAGGATATGGATGACGAAGAAGAACCCGAACCAACTCCTGAACCTCAAAAGCCTGAGCCAAAACAACCCGTAGTTCCTGATCCTGAACCGAAAGAAGAAATTGAGGTCGTTGAAGTTGAGCAAGAAGAAGTCAATTCCCTCAGCAACGCTATAATGGAAGTGGCTGAGGATGAAAACAACAGTTCGAAGAACAGTAAATAACGGATTGTTGTATGGCTGCAGAAAAGAAAAAATCAACCAAAGGCAGAAAGAAAATTGCCTATTCTAAAGAAGATTTGGAAAGGCAACCCATGCTTGTACTCGTGTGTGGTGAAACAGGAGTTGGTAAAACCTACCGAAATCTCATTGAGATTCATCGCTACATGAGCAATGATGACAGCAACGGTCGTAAAGGAAGAAAGGTATTGGCCTTTGATGTGAATGATGATGATTACCCACAGTTTAAGACGGTAAAAGTCAACCTAATTCAAAACCTGACCGCCATTAATGCAAGACGGATTCGCCCTATCTCTCCCCTGGGAATGAACATGACCATTGAAGAAAAACGAGGGGTTGTTGAACAAATGGTCAATCGTTTTAAAAATGGTTTACTGGTGCTAGAAGATTTGGATAAGTACATGGTGGGTGCTAAAGGGCAAACCGTAGTAGGCTTGTTAACTACCAATCGACACAATGGTTTGGATATTATGATCAGCCATCAATCGGTAGCCAAGATTACGACAACCGAATGGCAAAACTGCACTTGGTTACGCTTACATCATCAAGTAGATGACATAAGCCGATATGAAACCCGAATCCCCAATTACTTTTTAGTACGCATTGCCACTTTTATTGTAGATGAGCAGTACGATTTAGCCAATGGAGCTTATACCGAAGGTAGTATCAGTCAGGACGATTACAAGAAGCGAAAGAGCTTCTATGTCTATGTAGATATGCGAAGACTTCGATTACGTGGTGTAAGCCGTGAGGCTTTTATCAGAGCTTCAAAAAAGTACATTGACACACACGAAGCCAAGAAAGTAAAAATGATGCTCCAGGAAATGAATATGGACGATACGCCCAAATTCAAAAACAGAAGTCAGGCAGTAATTCATTTGATTACAAAGTACCTCCGTCATCACGAAGAAAAACCCAATACCGCATTTTAAAATCAATCATCAACCAAAATAAACAATATGGCAACAGTAGTAAAAACACTCAACTTCAAAAGGAAAAAAGGAATGCTCTATTTCATCACAAGCGATGGAAATTTGGCAGAGGCAAAACCGAAAACGGCTCATAAGGTTGTGGTGGTAAAAACCAATATCTCTAAAGAGCGAGGGTATTTGTACTTCTTGGACAAACAAGGAAATATCTCTAAAGCAAAAATGAAAAACTTCAAAGGCTAAATGGCAAAGCGGACCAGACTAACACCAAGGAAACGACCTTACAAAGCTCCATTCAAAACTTATACTGTGAATAATCATAGTGTAGCGTATCGGGTGTACAAAGGACGGTTGTTCTTTTATCTCATTTACGAAAACGGAAGCATTGATTACTGCAGGGGTGTATTACTAGAAGAAAGTCCTGAATCGTTTCGGTCTGGCCATCGAATCGCTATACTTCAATTAGGCATTACCAATAAGGTTCGCCAACAGAAAATAATAGACAAAATCACGTATTACTAATCTTAAAATTGAATCAAAATGACAAAAGAAAAAACAACATCATTACCGCCACAAGAAGTAGAATTAGAAAAGTCGCTATTAGATTACATCGAAAAGCAACAAAGTAAAAAGCAGAGCATACAAAGCTTTATCGACTATGTTCCTGATGGTACTTTTTGTAATCAAGAAAATCAAAAGCGTTGGGAAGCCATTATTGCCAATCACAAACAGGAACGTCCGGTGAACATTCCTCAAAAACAAGGACAATGGTTAAGCGACCTGATGAACCTGAAAAAGAAAAGGGATCTCCTCGAATTGGTAAACGATTGTCAAGAAAAGATAATTGCTAACAAACAGAGCTTTAAAATCCTAAAAGCACGATTGATTGCTGAAATAGAAACCATTTGATATGTGGACACCCAATTCTATTGAAGAACTTTTAGACGAGAGAATTGAGTTCTGCCAAAATTATATTAATTCACGTGGCCGTGCTACTGGAAATGGCGAAACCGTTACTGACTTTATAGTGGGATTAGCCGATTTTAAATATTGCAAAAGACTATTTGAAACAGTAAAAGAAAATCCAAGTGATGATTATTCAAAAGCAAAGTTTAAAAAACTAGCAATTAAGGTAATCATGGATATTCATAATCAAATGGAATTGCAAGACCATAAAGTCATTTGCTTACATGGTGCGGTACTTCCATTAAGAGAAAAGGAGCAATTACCACAGGAAAACAAAGACAATAGTGAGAAATTAACTACTCAATTGGAGAAGATATTTCAAGAAGTAAATAACATGTAATCTCTTAATGATTAAGGCTCAAAAACAAGGAGGAAAAGACGATTACCAAACCCCACCAGAAGCACTTATTCCATTACTACCACACCTTAAAGAAAATTGGGTAATATGGGAATGTGCTTCGGGGCAAGGTAATTTGGTAAAGGAACTGCGTAAACGTGGTTTCAAAGTCATTGCTACCGACATTCATTCCGGGAAAGATTTTTTAGAGTACGAGCCAAAACATTACGATTGCATTATTACCAACCCTCCATTCTCCTTAAAGCAAGAGTTTTTAGAACGGGCATATTGCCTTGGTAAACCTTTTGCCTTTTTACTTCCACTCACTACTCTCGAATCCGAGAAACGACAACGCTTTTTCCATCAATGCGGACTGGAAATGATTCTTTTTAACAAACGCATCAACTTTGAAACACCAACTAGTGAAGACAATGGTTCATGGTTCGCTACTGCCTGGTTCACGAATCATTTAGAGATTGGGAAGCAGTTGAATTTCACCAAACTGTAAGGCCTACTTTCAATTCAAGCCTGTATTGGATGAGTACCATTTACGAAAGATTATAGTCGTTAATTTCTTAAAAACTCATTTCTTTTGACTACATTTGACACGCTTTGTCATGTCATTATTTTGGTAAACTTAGATTATGAAAAAATTAGGTGAGCAAATCAGAGAACAACGAGAGTTGAAAGGTTTGTTATTGCGACAAGTCGCAGCTAAGTTAGAGCTTGACCCTGCTATTCTCAGTAAGATTGAACGAGGTGAAAGAAAGGCAACTAAAGAACAAGTAATTGCATTAGCAGGATTCTTTGCGATGGATTTGAAAGAACTGCAGGTTCAGTTTCTTTCCGAGAAGATATTATCGGAATATGGAAAAGAAGCTCATTTTTTTGAAACGCTGCAAAGCATAATAGAACAAACGAAGGAAGAAGTTTAATAAATGGGATTACCAATAAACATAGAAGATTTAATACACGGCAAAGCTGTTGAGTGGGAACGGCTGGAATTTAAGCGTGGCTGGAATCCCGAAGAAATAGTTCATACCATTTGTGCATTTGCCAACGATCTCAATAATTGGGGTGGCGGTTATATTATCGTAGGTATTGATGAAGACAAAGGACAAGCCGTATTGCCACCATACGGTATAGAAGAAAATAAAATTGATAGCATACAAGGTGAAGTTTTAAAGCTTTCGCATCAGGTTTTACCGAATTACTTTCCGATTATCCAACCGTATATCATAGAGGAAAGACATATTCTGGTATTGTGGTGTCCTGCAGGAGATCATCGCCCCTATACCGCACCAAGTACACAAGGAAAAAAGTCACAACGTTACCCTTATATTCGTTTTGGTTCAAGAAGCATTATTGCAAAAGACGACAATCTTATAAGGCTAAACAGTTTAGCTTCACGCATTCCTTTTGATGACCGAGTAAACCAACAAGCTACAATCAATGATTTTAGTTTGGGGCTTATTCAAGCTTATTTGCAAGAAATTAAAAGTGATTTATTTGAGGAAAGTACAAGTATGCCTTTTGCCGACTTGTGTAGAGCTATGCACATTGCAAAAGGCTCGGAAGAAAATTTACTTCCCATAAATGTAGGCTTGCTTTTCTTTTCTAAAAATCCCGATAGATTCTTTTCTCGAACATGGATTGAACTGGTGTGGCATAAAGACAATTCCAGTAAAAATTTCAAAGAGTATTATTTTAAAGGGCCATTACACAAACAGCTTAGAGATACTTTATCTTTTTTGAAAACCAATATTATTGGCGAACAGGTGGTAAAACACGCTGATAAAGCAGAAGCAGATCGGTTTTATAATTTTCCTTACGATGCAGTAGAAGAAGCATTATCTAATGCGGTATATCATAAAAGTTATGAGATAGGTTCTCCTATTGAAGTACAAGTATGGCCAGACAAAATTGAGATTTTGAGCTTCCCTGGTCCCGTGCCACCTGTTGATGCTAAAATATTGAGCACACAAAGGCGAATAGTAGCTAGAGAATATAGAAATAGGCGAATTGGTGACTTTTTGAAAGAACTCCATCTTACAGAAGGAAGAGGGACTGGTTTTCCTACTATTTACAAGGCAATGGCAGATAATGGTTCTCCTACTCCTGTATTTGAAACAAATGAGCAAAGTACTCATGTTTTGGTAACACTTCCTGTTCATTCTCTAACTGAAATAAACAAAAGTGACCAAGTTAATGACCAAGCTAGTGACGTAGCTAATAATCAAGAAAATGCTATCATATTCAGTAGTTTAGAAGATATTGTTGCTTTTTGTAACCAAGCTACTAAGCGAATGGGGTATCAAGCTAGTGACCAAGCTAAAGCAATACTCAATGACCAAGTTCATTCAAGAGTACAAGATGTGCTAGATAACGTTGCAAATTGGATAAAACGGGTTGATTTGTTTACTCAAATGAATTTGAGTAATCATACGACAAATCGAAAAAAATATTTAGACCCTTTGATTGATTTGGAATGGGTAGAAATGGAATTCCCTGACAAGAAAACTAGCCCAAAACAACGGTATCAATCAACGGAACAAGGTAAAAGGCTGTTAGAATTGATAAACGAAGAAAAGAACTAATACGAAGGCTGTGATAGGAAACCAACACAAAGAAGCTGAAAAGCTAAAGTATATTGATTTATTTGCTGGAATAGGAGGTTTTCATATTGCCTTGGAAAAACTAGATCATGAATGCGTTTTTGCGAGTGAGTTGAAAGAAAACCTTGCCAGTTTGTACGAACAGAACTTTGGAATAAAACCAAACAGAGACATCACTAAAATTGCAGTTGAAGATATTCCTAACCACGATGTTTTGTGTGGTGGATTCCCTTGTCAGCCTTTTTCTAAAGCAGGTAGTCGAAAAGGATTGTTAGATGAACGAAATGGTTCATTATTCGATAAAATTGTAGAGATATTACAGTATCATAAACCCAAATATTTCATTTTGGAAAATGTACGCAGTCTTGAAAGCCATGACGAAGGAAGAACATGGGAATATATACAAAACCGACTTGAAAATGAGTTGAAATACTCAATTGATAAACGAATATTTTCTCCACATCATTTTGGTATTCCACAGCACAGAGAGCGTTTTTTTATTGTTGGTTCATTGAATGGGTTAGACCATTTCAATTGGCCAGAGATTATAGAAGGAAAAACTAGCATCTTTGATTTTTTAGACGACAACCCCATAAATGCCACTAACCTTGAACCTGAAAAAGTACAGGTTTTAGATTTATGGCAGGAGTTCTTAGACCGAATCCCCAAAAGTGCTAAACTTCCAAGTTGGCCAATTTGGAGTATGGAGTTCGGAGCAACATATCCTTTTGAAAAAGAAACACCGTTTGTATCCTCCACTCGTAAACTTGGGGCTACAAAAGGAAACTTTGGCATCTCATTAAAAGGAATGTCCAGAGAAGATAAATTTGCCAATCTCCCAAGCTACGCAAGAAGAGAACAGGAAGAATTCCCAACTTGGAAAAAACATTATATCCGAAGCAATAGAGCTTTTTATGAAAAGCATAAACACAATATTGCTCCTGTGGTTAAAAAAATACAAGAATTGGGCGTTTCTAGTTGGCAAAAGTTTGAATGGAACATTCAAGGTGGCGAAAGAACTATTCGGAATTACATCATACAGTTTAGGGGGTCACTCCGATTTAGCCCCATTTAAAGAATTGTTATCCGAACTTGGCCACTACATTAGAAGTACAGCTGTTGAGCAATTAAATTCAAAAGCAGGTAGTTTGGTAGATTGGAATAGCAATTACTCGTTCATATTGGTTGGTGGTCAAGCAATGGATAGAGGGTTTACAGTTGAAGGGTTAACCGTTACCTATATGCCCCGTAGCAAAGGTGTTGGTAATGCTGATACGATACAACAGAGAGCTAGATTTTTCGGTTACAAAAAGGATTATATTGGGTTTTGCAGGGTGTATTTAGATGCTGAAAATGCACACCTTTTTAGCGAGTATGTTGACCATGAAGAAGACATTAGAAACAAACTTGAATCACACAAATTGTCAGGAGAGCATTTGAACGACTTAAAAAGACAATTTGTCCTGAATGAAATGTTTAAACTTACCCGAAAAAATGTATTATCTGATGATTTGGAAAGGAATAAATTTGGTAATGCTTGGTTAAGAATTAAAGCTCCGCACGATACCGACTTTATTGTTGATCACAATAAGAATGTTTATAATCAATTTTTTGAAAAATATACTGTTCAATTTTCTGATGATGATGGGCATGAAAAACGAACCGAAGAACAAAAACATTTAGTTGCCAAGGTTGCGTTAAAGGATGTGTATGAAGACTTACTATCTAAGTTGAAATACACCCGTCAAAGCGACTCTAGTGCTTACACAAGCCTTAAGGCTGTTATTGCTTTATATACAGACGAATTCCCACCGGAGGATTGCTTTGTGTACTTAATCAAAAAAGGAGCATCTCGTAAAAGAAGTTTAAATAAGAAGGATGAAATTTTGAATCTATTTCAAGGAAAGAACCCAAGAACTGGTGAAGTTATTTACCCTGGGGATGATAAGATAAAGGAAGAAAGCCATGTATCCGTTCAGATACATAATTTAGACCTAAAAGATACCGATTTTAGAAGCACCGTAAGTGTAGCGGTTTGGATTCCAGAACGACTATCAAAATCATTGGTTAAAATCAAAGAGAAATGATAGGATTAATCGAAGAATTTGAAAAACTCCCTATTCCAAGTACAACAAGCAAACATTCTTATTCAGCAGTTTCTATAAAAGGATTTGAAAATCATCGACTTGCAAAGGATGCACAAGAAAATCCATGCCTATTAATTTCTGTTTCTCAAACGGATGGGGTTTTTAAGGTAATCAACCAAAAACTTTATAATCTTTTGGTTACGCACAACTTGGCTTGCGAAATATTGGTAGGAGAAAAGATTGAAAAACAACATTTTTCGGTTATTAGCTATTCTGGAAATGATGATGAGTTAAAAAGCTATTTCCTGAACGCATGTGAAATATTAATGAATTCCCTTGGGAAAAGCCCAGACAATGAAAAGATAAAAAGAGTGGTGAGTAAATTCATTGAATTGTTTCGTGTATTGAACGAACCACCACGGAAAACCATACAAGGGCTTTGGGCTGAATTGTTTCTGATTCAGCAATCTTCTAATCCCGAAGAATTAGCAAAAGCCTGGCACATTATACCGGAAGAAAAATATGATTTCAGCATGAATAAGCTGCGGATTGAAGTGAAAAGTTCAAGTGTAAGAAGTCGGGTGCATCATTTTAGTATTGAGCAACTTCTACCTCCTTCCGAATGTGAGTTGTTTGTTGCCTCCGTATTTGTAGATATAATTGCTGGCGGAAAAACAGTCGCTGATTTATTGGAAGATTTAATTGAGAGGCTTAATGGAGATTCAGATTTGATTGAGAAACTCAATTTTGTTACGTATTCAACTTTGGGAAGCTCAATTGATAGGATAAGCAGCATTGGTTACGATTATGAACTGGCAAAGGATTCACTCAAATTTTACAGTTCTAATACTATTCCTAAAATTGAACATATACCAGACAATGTTACCGAGGTTAGATTTAAGAGTTCCCTTGAAAATATTGAGCCAGTAAAGAGGTCAACTATTGGTTTGGGGCTTTAATTTTCAAGCCCAACCATTTGCCTTCCTGTTTCTTTAGAAACAAAGTATTGTTCCGGTAGTTTAACAAAATCAAGAGAATTATCGTTTAAACGGCTTGTCTGGGTATTGTTGCCAACAAATACTTCTTCCATGTTTTTATAGATACTTCACTCTGAGGCTGATAGTGTTCTAAACGAACACTTTTAAAAAATAAACACATCAACTTTGAAATGCCCACTAACGAAGACAACGGCTCATAGTTTGCTACTTCTGGCTCACGAATCATTTAGAGATTGGAAAGCAATTGAATTTTAGTTCCTTTAAACAAATCAACTCACCCCCCTTCAATTCTCATAAGTTTGTTTTTTACATCATAATTTGATATAATTATCAATCATTTTGAGTAAATTTGTTCTTTCAAAATAATTGATTTTAAAACTGACGAATGAACAGGATTAAAGAAGTTCTTGATAAAAAAGGAATCAAACAAACTTGGTTGGCTGACCAATTGGGGAAAAGCTACAATATGGTAAACGGTTATGTAAAAAATCGAAGACAACCAAGTTTAGAATTGCTGAATGAAATGGCAAAGATTCTGGATGTTGATGTACGTGAATTAATAGTTGGTAATAAAGAGATATGAACATAGCTCAAATAGAAGATAATTTACAAAAGCTGATAAAGTCCTTTTCCAAAGAGACATTTATCTATGACTTATTACTGGCGTATGGTTTACCAAAATCCTCTATCACTCGTTTACAAAAAGGGAACTTAAACCTTTCAAAAGTAGAGGGTGAAATATCGTGGAAAAAGAAACTGTTTTTCAAAATCATTGAAGATGCTGATTTACACGAGAGTATTGATAACCTTACAAAAGATACCAAAACAATAAAGCATAACCCAAGATTCATTGTTGTTACAGATTATCAGACCTTGTTAGCTGTTGATACCAAAACGCAAGATACACTTGACGTTGAAATAAAAAGATTGCCCAAACATTATGATTTCTTTCTTCCCTGGGCAGGAATGGAAAAATCTACGCATCAAAACGAGAATCCTGCAGATGTAAAAGCAGCAGAGCGAATGGCAAAGCTCTTTGATGAAATTAAGAGTGACAACCCCAACGAATCACCTGATTTTATACATGACCTCAATGTGTTTTTATCCCGATTATTATTCTGTTTTTTTGCAGAGGATACAAATATTTTTGAGGATAATCAGTTTACCAACGCTGTAAGTTCTCACACTCATCAAGATGGGAGTGGTTTAAACGTGTACATGGAGAAGCTCTTTCATGTTTTAAATACCGAACAAAGTAAACGTCAAAGTCTCCCTGTATATTTAGAAGCCTTCCCTTATGTGAATGGAGGATTGTTTGCAAAAGAAATTCAATCACCTGTCTTTAGCCGAAAATCGAGATTGGCAATAATTGATGCTGGTACTTTACAATGGAAGGATATTAATCCTGATATTTTTGGCTCAATGATTCAGGCTGTAATAACCCCCGAACATCGTGGAGGTTTAGGGATGCACTATACCTCTGTACCGAATATCATGAAGGTTATAGAGCCTTTGTTTCTCAACGATCTGTATGATGAATTTGAAAAAGCAAACGATGATAGAAAGAAACTGAACAAACTACTCCACCGCATCCAAAAATTAAAAATATTTGATCCTGCTTGTGGTTCAGGGAACTTTCTGATTATCGCTTACAAAGAGTTGAAACGGTTAGAAATGAAGATTTTTAAAAGAGCTGGAATGATGGCCCTTTCAAACATATCTCTTTCGCAATTCTATGGAATAGAGATTGATGATTTTGCCCACGAAGTAGCCATGCTTTCTTTGTGGTTGGCAGAGCATCAAATGAATATGGAATTTCTTAGCGAATTTGGAAGGACTAACCCTACACTCCCTTTAAAACAAGCTGGAAATATTGTTAGTGGAAATGCTGTAAGAGTTGATTGGGAAGAAGTATGTCCTAAAAAAGGAGGGGATGAAATCTATATTCTAGGGAATCCTCCTTATTTGGGGTATAGCGTTCAATCTATTGATCAAAAAAATGATATGACTGTTGTACTCGCTGAAGTTAATGGGTACAAAAGTCTTGATTATATCGCTTGTTGGTTTTATAAAGGAGCTTCTTTTATAAAAAATGTAAATGCTCAATTTGCCTTTGTTAGTACGAACTCAATTTGTCAAGGAGAACAGGTTTCTTTGTTGTGGCCCCACATATTCAAGTTAAGCTTAGAAATAGGGTTTGCCCATCAGTCTTTTAAGTGGACAAATAATGCAAAATCAAATGCTGGTGTTATTTGTGCGATTGTAGGAGTTAGAAATCAATCAAATAGACCAAAGCAATTATTTTCCAATAAACTATCTGTTAGCAGTAGTAATATCAGTCCGTATTTAACAAATGGGACAAACTCTTTTGTTACAAAAAGAAATACTTCCATATCCTGGTTACCTGACATTGGATATGGAAGCTCTGCTCTCGATGGAGGACATTTGATTTTATCTCCTGAAGAAAAAAATATACTAATTAGTCAATATCCGAAAACAGAGCGGATTTTAAAAAAAATAATTGGCTCACAGGAATTAATAAAAGGGATAGAAAGATGGTGTTTATGGATTGAAGATTCCGAAAAAGATGAAATGCTTAAAATCCCACCTATTAAGGAAAGGTCTGAACAAGTTGAAATTTTTAGAAAAAAGAGTAAACGAAAACCTACTGTTAAAGCATCTAAAACACCTTATAAGTTTGGAGAACCAAGATTTACAAAAGGAAGTTTAATCGTAATGCCAAAGGTATCTTCCGAGAGAAGAACTTATATTCCATTAGGTTATTTTGATTCAGATGTTATCGTTATGGATAAAGCATTTCCATTCTATAATGTTGAGCCATTCCTTTTTGGTATCCTTTCTTCTTTAATGCACATGGTTTGGATTAGAACCGTTGCAGGTCGATTAAAATCAGATTATAGTTATTCTTCTTCTCTTTGTTACAATACCTTTCCTTTTCCTCCAATATCTAAACAACGAAAAGAAGAAATAACACAAAGTGTATTTCGTGTTTTGGAAGAAAGAGAAAAATATTCTGAAAAAACATTAGCACAACTGTACGATCCAGATAAGATGCCAGAAGGATTGAAAGAAGCACATCGCTTAAATGATCTGGCAGTAGAGCGTTGCTATCGAAGTAAACCATTTGAAAGCGATGAAGAACGCATAGAATATCTATTCAAGCTCTATGAAAAAATGATAATCGAAGAAAGGGAAAAAGACACAACCATATTTGAAAATAAAAAGAAAACCCGAAAAAAGAAGAAATAAATATGCCTGATATAGTAAAAGTAGAATACAATCAAACGGGGAAAAGCACTAAAACCAATGAGTTTGGAATGCGAGAAATGCAAGAACGAGCTTATGAATCACGGGATGCACAATACCTACTATTAAAATCTCCCCCTGCTTCGGGAAAGTCTCGTGCGTTGATGTTTTTAGCATTAGATAAATTGATAAACCAAGGGATTAAAAAAGTGATTGTTGCCGTTCCAGAGCGTTCTATTGGGAGTTCATTTGCTACTACAAATTTGAAGGAGTACGGTTTTTATGCGAATTGGCAACCAAATGAAAAGTTTAACCTGTGTACTCCTGGTGGTGATAACAGTAAAAGTAAAGTTGAAGCGTTTAAGAATTTCATAAACAATGACGAACAGATTTTGATTTGTACTCATGCAACATTACGGTTTGCTTCCGAGGAATTAGATGAAGAAAAATTCAATAACACTTTGTTGGCTATTGATGAGTTTCACCATGTTTCAGCCGATGGAAACAATCGTTTGGGAGAAATTTTGCGTTTAATCATGCAAAAGTCGGATGCTCATATTGTAGCTATGACGGGTTCATATTTCCGGGGAGATAGCGTACCTATTTTGCTTCCTGAAAATGAAGCGAAATTTACCAAAGTCACTTACAATTACTATGAACAGTTAAATGGATATGACTATTTAAAGTCTTTGGGTATAGGGTATCATTTTTATCAAGGTCGGTACACTACGGCAATTTTAGATATACTAGATACAGACAAAAAGACTATCCTTCATATTCCTAATGTTAATTCGGGTGAATCCACAAAGGACAAGCATACAGAGGTAAACTTTATCATTGATGCAATTGGGGATGTTGTTAAACAAGATGCTGATACAGGAGTAATACACGTCAAGAGGCATAGCGATGGTAAGCTGTTGAAGATTGCTGATTTAGTAGAAGATACACCGAGAGAAAGGGATAAGATTGTTAATTATCTGCGTGAACTTAATTCACCTGATGATATGGACTTAATTATCGCTTTAGGAATGGCAAAAGAAGGTTTTGACTGGCCGTTTTGTGAACACGCCTTAACAGTTGGTTATAGAGGTTCTTTAACTGAAATCATTCAAATTATTGGACGTTGTACCAGAGATAGTAATAATAAAACTCATGCCCAATTTACTAACTTAATAGCTCAACCGGATGTAGCCGATGATTTAGTAAAGTTATCTGTAAATAATATGCTTAAAGCTATTACTGCATCTTTATTAATGGAACAAGTACTGGCTCCCAACTTCAAGTTTAGAACAAAACTTTCTGACGATGATGAAGCTAAACCAGGCGAAATAAAAATACGAGGGTTAAAAGAACCTAGCTCCAATCGTGTTAAGGGAATAATAGAATCAGATCTTAATGATTTGAAGGCAACAATACTGCAGGACGATACCATGCTAAAAGCTATGCCTGGTAATGTAGATCCAGAGGTGATTAATAAAGTGTTAATCCCTAAAATTATTCAAATTAAATACCCTGAACTTTCCGAAGATGAAGTTGAAGAAATACGACAACACGTAGTAGTAGATTCGGTAGTTAAAAACGGAGAAATCAAAGAAACAGGAGACAAAAGGTTTATCCGAATGGCAGGACAGTTTGTAAATATTGATGATTTACATATCGACCTGATTGATAGTGTTAACCCGTTCCAAAAAGCATTTGAAATATTATCAAAATCTGTAACATCACAGGTTTTAAAAGTGATTCAGGAAACCATTGATGCAACTCGTATCCAAATGACACTGGAAGAAGCTCTGTTGCTTTGGCCCAAAATTAACGAGTTTGTAAAATCCTTTAGCAAAGAACCAAATCAACAATCGTCTGATCCATTAGAGAGAAGATTAGCCGATGCCATTGTTTTCTTGAAAGACCAAAAACGTAAAGCAGCAGTAAATGGATAAGGAAAAAAAATTGAAGGCGATTTTTGAAAATGATCCACTTGGCTTATTGAATATAAAGCCTTCATCATCTCCTGTCCGAAATGCTGATGAACGATTAATCGCTTCATTCCAAGAGATTAATGCGTTTTACGACAAGAATAAACGAGAACCAGAAGCAGGAGGAAATATTCAGGAACACATGCTTTTTTCAAGATTAAAAGGATTGAGAGAGGATAATGAAAAAATGCTAGCACTGGAAAAGGAAGATAGATACAGCTTGTTTAAGGTTGAAAAGAAGGCGATTAACTCATTGGAAGATTTGCTAGGTGATGATGCTTTAGGTATTCTCGATTCGGATGCAGATAGCATGTTTTCATTCAAGCATACTCCAAAGGAAACCTCAATGCCTGATTATATAGCAAAGAGGACACCTTGTAAAGATTTTGATTTATTTGAAAATATATTCATCACTTGCCAAGCTAATTTGAAAGATGGGAAAAGAAAACTGTACCCGTTTAAAAATGAACAGCAAATTGCCAAAGGGTATTTCTTTGTGCTAAAAGGAGTGCTTTTATTTGTGGCAGAGGTTGGAAAAAAGGAAGTTGATGAAAAAGGAAAAGTCAATGCAAGGTTACGTTGCATATTTGAAAATGGTACTGAATCCGATATGTTATTGCGTTCGCTTGCAGCCGAATTGTATAAAGATGGAAGACGTGTAACAGAGCATGAAGATAAGTTGTTGGATAATTTTAAGAATATATCGGAGGAAGATAAGGAAGCAGGATTTATATATGTTTTAAAATCAAAAAGTAATAACGAAAACATTACCAGTATTGACAACCTCTATAAAATAGGATTTTCTAAAGTTGATGTACCAGAACGTATAAAAAATGCAGAAAATGAACCGACATATTTAATGGCTCCGGTATCTATTGTTAAAGCTTTCAAGTGTTACAACATGAACCCTCAAAAGCTAGAGCAATTGCTACACAACTTTTTTGGAAACTCTTGTTTGAACATTGATGTATTTGATAAAGAAGGAAACCGACATACCCCTCGTGAGTGGTTTATTGCTCCGTTAGAAATAATTGAACAAGCAGTTCATTTTATCATAAATGGAGACATTGTTAATTATAGGTATGATGAACAGCAACAAATAATTATTGGTAGGTAAAAGAGAACTTTAAGCTAAGGCTGCTAAAAAAAAACGATATTCTAATGAATATATTTAAAATAGAAATTGAAAATTACAGGTTATTGAAATCCTTTTCTATCGACTTGGAAAAGGATTTGTCTCTGGTAATAGGGAAAAACAATACAGGAAAAACCTCTATTCTGTCAATTCTCGATAAGTTCTTAGCTCAATCCGAAAAAAATAAATTCTCATTTGACGATTTCAATATTGAGTTTAAGAAAGAGCTTAAAACCATAATTGAAAGTGAAGAAGCAATTATAGAGGATGACTATAAACGGTTAGGCATAAAACTTCGACTTTATATTGAATATACTGAGACTGATAACTTATCAAATATCAGTCGAGTGATGATGGATTTAGACCCTGATAACAATGTCATTGTCTTAGGTTTTGAATATACCTTAGATTATGTCGGATATTCTCGTATTAGAAAAGATTATGGGGAATTTGGAATCAAGGAAAATGCCAAAAAACAAGATAAGTCAGACTATACGATTAGAAGCGTATTTGAATTTTTACGTTTGCAACAGGCAGATTACTTTAATATTAGTAAAAAATCACTTGCATTTGATCTAGCGACCAAATTAGCGAATGAAGGCACTTCTATTGATTTAGATAGCGAGAAAATAAGTATTTCAGATATAATCAATTTCAAATTTATAAGTGCCAAAAGAGATGTAACCAATAAGGAAGTTGACAAAACACTTTCTGGTCAAACTTCAAGGATTTATAGACGTACTGAAACGAGTGATGAACAGAATAAAGCTGTTGAAGATTTCAAGGATAAACTTAGTGAAACAGATACCCATTTAAGTGGAATATATAAGACGTTATTTGATGGTATAGTAAAGAAAGTAAGAGATTTTGGTGGAGTAAAAATCAATGAATCGGAGATTGAAATAATTTCAACACTCCAGCACAGAGAATTGCTTGAAGGTAATACAACCGTTGTTTATAAGCATGATGCAGATAATCGTTTGCCTGAGCATTATAATGGCTTAGGATATATGAACCTAATCAGCATGATTTTTGAAATTGAAATTCTTGTGCATGAGTTTAAACGAGAAAAGGATAAAAAGCCAGCCGATATAAACCTTCTTTTTATCGAAGAGCCGGAAGCTCATACTCATCCGCAAATGCAGTATGTTTTCATCAAGAACATAAAGAAATTGCTAGGGGAAGGTGTAAAACGAGAGGATGGTGAAAGCAGAACCTTACAATACATTATAAGCACACATTCAGCGTGTATTGTAGCTGATAGCGAATTTGATGATATTAAATACTTAAAAAAAGGAAACGACAATGGTGTTATCGCAAAAAATTTGAAAGACCTGAAAAATGAGTATGCAGGGGAAACAACCCAATATCAGTTTTTAAAGCAGTATTTGACAATTAACAGAGCAGAAATATTTTTTGCTGATAAGGCTATTTTGATTGAAGGAGATACAGAACGAATACTTGTTCCAACTCTTATGCGAAAAGTGGATATTGAAGAAGAAAAGAAGAATCTAACGTCTGGTGAGCAAGATGATAATCTGCCTTTGCTTTCTCAAAACATCTCAGTTATTGAAGTCGGTGCTTATTCTCAAATTTTTGAAAAGTTTATTAACTTTTTGGGAATTAAATCTCTTATCATTACTGATCTTGATACAGTTGATTCAGATGGAGAAAAATGTGAAGTGAGAACAGGCGTTAACTATTCCAATGAGGCCATTAAATTTTTCTTCAACAATCCTTCCTTAGAGAATTTGAAAGGGTTCACTCTATCGAATAAGATTTTTAAAAAAGTAGATGGTGTTTGGATTAATCAAGCTGATGGGAAACTAAGTGTTGTTTATCAAACCGCAGAAAACGAATATAATGCTAGGAGCTTTGAAGATTCATTTATTCATGTTAACAAAGAGTATGTAAATGAGAATAAAGACAGCTTTAGGGGGCTTAAAAATAGAAAGCTTTTTGAAAATGGTCTAGGTGCATACGAACTTGCGGAAAAGTGTATTAAAAAGAAAACTCACTTTGCTTTGGACATCCTATATCATAGTAATAAAGAATTAAGTAATTGGGGAATTCCTACATATATAAAAGAAGGTTTGCTATGGTTGAAGAAAGATTGACATTAGAACCAGAGGTTCAAGAGATTTTCCAGCACATTGATAACAAACGTAATTTCTTGCTAAGCGGTGGTGCAGGAAGTGGAAAAACCTATTCTTTGGTTCAGGTAATTCGGCAAGTAATTGTCGAAAATCCTACTTCAAAAATAGCCTGTATGACATATACCAATGCAGCTGTTAAAGAAATTGAAGAACGAGTAGGTCACAAAAACCTGAATGTATCAACCATTCATGATTTTCTATGGGATAACATTAAACATTTTCAAAAAGAATTAAAGTCAACAGTCATTATATTGGCTAATGATGATGAATCCAAAATTTCTATTGATGAAGAAAAGCCCATACCAAATAATTATTTTGACGATCTTGAAAAAGGAATACAGTACAAAGAGTACTTAAAACTTAAAGAAGGAATTTTTTCTCATGATGAGTTATTGATAATAGCAAACTCCCTTTTTGAAAAGTACCCTAAACTAAGCAATATTGTTAAAGATAAATATCAATTCATTTTCATTGACGAGTACCAAGACACAAATAAATCGGTTATTGATATTTTTCTGAATCATTTTAAAAAAAGTCCAAAACATAATATTATTGGATTTTTCGGAGATGCTATGCAATCCATATATGACGATGGAATTGGTGATCTGGATGAATACAAAGGAAATTCAGTAGGGATGGTAGGTGAAGTGAAAAAAACTCAAAACAGAAGAAGTCCCCGAAAAATAATTGAGTTGGCTAACAGATTAAGAACAGATGAAATAACACAAGAGCCATCTGCAGACGAAACTGCACCGAATATGATAGATGGTCAAATAAAGGAAGGTAAGATCCTGTTCTTTTATTCCGTTAATGGCGACATTTCAGAAGTCAAGCAATACTTAACTGAAAATCTAGGATGGGATTTTAAAAATACTGCAGAAACAAAAGAGCTTAATTTAACACATAACCTGATTGCTGATAAAGCTGGTTTTCGTACGTTAATGGATATTTATGATAGTGACCCCGTAATCGGGTTAAAAAATGCCATATTAAAAAAAATCAAGGATAATAAGAAGGATAACAGACCTGAAATCGAAATTGGTGAGGAAGAATCCTTTGATTCAGTTGTAGATAAATTTCAATTGAAAAATAGACAGCGAGAACTTAAAAAAAATATTATGCTTCAAGACTTGACGAGTCTAGGCCTTTACAATCAACTAAAGGACAAACTCTTCTCAGAAATCAGAAAAATTTACCTAAATAAAGATGCTTTGATTGATGATAAAAAGCAAGATGAAAATGATGAGAGCAAAAAAGGCTCAAAAAGAGACAGTTTAATAAAACATCTTTTTAAGATTCAAAATAATATCACACTGTACAAATATGGGAATTACAATGAATTTTTAAGAAAAACCGATTATAAGGACAAACTTATTCGGATTGAAGATAAGAGAATATTGAAAAGGAACATTGAGGAACTTATCAATGTAGATGAGAAAACGATTGAAGAAGTGATTAATGATGCCCATGAGAAGGGCATTTGCCTAATAGATGATAAATTGAATGATTTCAAGGCGAAGAATGAATATTTGTATGACAGGGTAAAAGAGGTTGAATTTAGGGAGTTTCAAAAATTATATGATTATTTGGAAGGTAAAACTCCGTTTTCAACACAACACAAAACCAAAGGAACAGAATTTAATAATGTCCTTGTTGTTTTAGACAATGGAGGATGGAATAATTACAATTTTGAAAACCTATTTTTAACTTCTGGTACCGAAAGAGTCTTAAAGAGAACGCAAAAAATATTTTATGTATGCTGTACTCGTGCAAAAGAAAACTTGGTGGTTTTTTATCATAATCCTAATCTAGCAGTTGTTGCGAAGGCTAGTATATGGTTTGGAGAGAATAATGTTTTAACATTAAACGGAACGGCAAGTACTTAAAAAGGGAAATAATACTCAAAAAATGAACTCAAAAGTTCCCACATACCGACAAATAGCTTGGCTTTCCATTATTCCACAATTCTTGGTGGGTACTGCTGCTTTGAAAGTTATTGAATTCTACGAATATTGATTAAAATTAAACAACATGGACGTACAACCAGATAGACAAAACATAGACAAACTTTTTTCAAATACAACCTACTTTATTGACTTTTACCAACGTCAATATAAATGGACAGAAGAGCCTGTAAAAAGGCTACTGGATGATGTGTTCTATAAGTTTAATGTAGAATATGATAAGCATTCCGATTCAAGTTTGCCGTTGGATCAAATTATTGGTAAATACGGATGGTATTATCTGAATACTTATGTTACAAATAAGGTTGATAATAAACTTTATGTTGTGGATGGACAACAACGGTTAACTACCCTGACATTGATTCTCATTAAGCTCAAACATTTGGCTACGAATTTTGATTCTGAACTATTGGGTTGGATTTCAAATAAAATCGTTGGACTTTCTGGATATAGAACCGATTTTTGGATGAATCATGAAGCTCACAAAATGGCAATGAAGGGACTGTTTGACGGTGTTGAATTGGATAAAATTGATACTTCCTCTGGATTAACAGCTCAAAATATGGTTAGCAATTATTCTCATGTATCTTCTCGTCTTGATTCAGAGTTGATCGATTTGCACCATTTTGAAAGTTTTACTTTCTTCTTCCTTCACAGGTTAGTCTTGATAAATTTGAATGTGGAACAGACGGATGTTCCAATGGTTTTTGAAGTGATTAATGATAGGGGATTAAAGTTAAAGCCTTACGAAATCCTTAAAGGAAAGTTGCTAGGTCAGATAAAGAAAGAAGAACTTGATGGGCTGAATTTGAATGATTTGTGGGAGGAACAAATCTCAAAAATAAACAGTTTCAAAGAAGATGAAATTGACCAGTTTTTTATCTATTTCTTGAAAGCAAAGTTTGCTGATACAATTGGAGAAGGAAGAAGGTATGATAAAGATTATCATAGAGTAATATTCTCTGAAAATAAGTTGAATTTAGACCACAACGAAACTGGTGTAAAGGACTTTCTTCAAAATGATTTCAAATATTTCACGAACCTCTATTCTAAAATTTTCAAGTATTATCGAGATTCATCCACGCAAAACGGATTTACTCATGTCTATTACAATAGTTTAACTGAAATGGATATGCAATTCCTTCTTATTCTTTCTTCTTGTACCTTAAACGATCCACAAGAAGATGAAAAGATAAGTAAAATCGCATACGAAGTTGATCGCTTATTTTGTCTTTTACAATTACAGCGAAGTTACGGAAGTAATGCCTTTGCAGTTGCTATTTTTAAGTTGAGCGTGGCAATCAGAGGAAAAGATGCTAATGGAATACGTTCAGCATTTGATAATACATTGTTAGAACTTCTAACTGAAGCAAGAGGTGTTCCGGCAACTACTCCAATTTCTTATGGATTTTTCAAAGAAACGGGTATTGAACTTGACAAACGTTTTAAACGATATTTTTTCGCAAGAATTGAAAAATTCATTGCAAATAACACAAAACTTAATGTTAAGCACTCATTATACGATCTTGTACAAAATACAGGGTCGGTAAATGGGTTTCATATTGAACATATTCTTGCTGATAATGGTGAAAATATGGCTTTATTTGGTGGTGATGAAGATAAATTTAAAAGTGAAAGAAATAGGCTTGGAGGGTTACTATTATTAAAAGGAAAAGATAATATTTCGAGTAATAATGAAACGTACATTAATAAGTTAAAGTCCTATGCAAATACGCTATATTGGAATGAAACTTTAAGGGAAGATAGCTATAAATCGAAGCTCGATTTTACGGGTATGATTAATAATTACGAATTGAGTTTTCGTCCAATGGATAAGTTTGGTCAAGATGAATTAGAAGAACGCCATAAGCTACTTTATGGAATGATTAAACATATTTGGAGTTAGTTGTCATGGTGTTGCGAAGTTGCTCATCCCCCTCTCCAATGTTCCCAAATAATAACCATTGCCAAAGTATCGAGCTTGCAATATCTTTTCAATGCCAGAGCGTATGCTTGTTTTATTTCTTCGTTGTTTGCGTTCAAGCCAAATAGCATATCCTCATAAGCTCTCATAGCTCCTGTGCCTTCATTTACCGCTTCTGCAGATTCCAATAGCTCAACAGGAGGTAAATTCTTGTATGGGTTCTCGATAACTCCGTTTTCATCTTTTGATAGGATGCTCAATTCGGCTTCAAAATTTTCTAGCCAACTGATTGTCCGTTTTGATTTGTTAGCAGCAAGAACGGCTGGTAAAGTGACTTTAATGGATGTTCTACCCTGCATAACCGGATGAAAATAATAGTCCAATGCCATTTTATTCATATCCACCAATGTTCCTGTTCCGTTAGAATCAAACTTCACAATGTATTCCAACCACTTGGTTAATGTCGGATTAGAATAGTTGTATTCCTCCATTTGGTTGTAGATATTCCGAAGTGTTGTGTTTTCATGTGGACTCCACATCAGAACAGTTCCGGAATAACCAATTTGCTGCATTAAACTTTCTGCAAAAGCAAAACTAGGAAAAGCTGGCTCCAAATTTAACCATTCGCTATGCACTGGCCCTGCTCCTTGATGTTTTATGGTATGACAGCTCCATTGAAAAGCACTCATTTCATAAGGTCGCATATTGCGATGAAAAGGCAGTGCAGTTGTGCAAGTTTCAAAATCGATAAAATGCAATGGGTATTCCCAGGAGTCAATTTCTGCCATTAATTCAGATGAAGCCCATTCACTATTGGTCCGGGTATTTTCAATTTGTATTAATTGTCGCTCCCCTCGCTTCCCTTTTAGTTCATCGAGTGGAATGTCAAACATCGAAACTTTCCGGTCGGCAATTAATGAATTGACAATTGGCTCTTTACTCCCACCAATAGTTCCAACATGGTACAAGGTTTTAATGTGTGGCTCTGTTTCCTTGATCTTTTCCCAACATTCTTTATAACCAGAACAACCCGATTCACGCTCAATGCTGTACTCACATTTAAAGCAATTCTTATCCAATGGGGAAATGATTTTATTCCCTTCCAAAAGGCTATTGATAAATAGCTTTGAATTATGCTGTACCCTACGTTCAATTCCATTAACATATTCCGAAACATCAACCAAAGTCATTAATTCATCTTTTCGGATTTGTTCAGGATCTCCCGTGAATTTAATATCGAAAAATTTGAAGCCATTATGACTTTCAAATTCCTTCAATTCAAACAAAGAGTTTAAGCCCTCTATGGTGGTTCGTGCAGCTTTATCGGGAACAAAAAGAAATGTATTGATTGTTGTTCCTGGATAAGTTTCAGATAACACCAGTTTTTGAAAAGCTATATCCTCCAAATGCTCTTCCCAACCTTTTAGTGATTGTGTCTCGCTATCATACCCTTTGGATTTGACCTCTATAATATTGAATGTATTCCCTTTCTTTTCAAGAATATCAATGGCTGCAATTTTATTATTGGATAAAACAGCAGCTTCAAAAAGTGTAACGGTTTCTTCCTGCAGTAACTTTTTTGTTTCTTCAATTGCCGATTCTATCCCCTTAATATTATCTATTCGTTTTCCTTCGGGATAAAACAAAGTCGCCATTTCACCAACAGCATAACCACCTTCCGCCAAATACTCCATGTATTCGTTGCCGTCATTGGCAGACGGGTACTTATTTTTCAGATAATAAAGCTTGGTAGCACAACTTTGAGCTACTTTAAAATCCGATTTGGAAAGTATTTGCTTGTAGTTGATTGGCATGTTTAGTTGTTTATTAATAACGATGCTTTGTGCCAGTAATAAAATCCAGCCTTATCGGGTAACTTTTTAAACTTGTTAAAACTGGCGAGTTCACCTTCAATGAGGATTCCATCTAATTTATTACCCTCAAAGTACTCAATTGGAGAATAATCTTTAGCTTTCAATTTTGCAGCGATATATGCTGCTTTCCCTGCAACTGTTATTGCTTCATCAATTTTAAATCGCCCTTTCATTAGAAAAGAATCGAATTTAGCTATTCCTTGCTGTATTTCTTTAAAGTTAGATTTGTGTGGTTCTTCCTTGTTTTTCTCACGCCTTGCAACAAGAATAGAACTTTGTATAATATCTTCCAGTACATCATCAGGTTGAATATCTAATGACCTGTACACTATTTCTTTGGCTACAATATTTGAAAAGCTTTTAGCAATTATTTCGACATTCTCCACTTCATCAAATAAACATCCTACATCAAACAACTGCTTTACGATTTCCTGTTCCTTGTTCTTTTTGTAAGGAACTCCAGTAGTATTTGGAGCAAATGCTGTAAGCTTATCACCTAAAATGGATTCAACAGTGGGGACAGTAACTTTTACTTCTTTGCGTATTTCAATCCATTCAGAATCTACAATAGCCTCTTTGGTTTCAGGGTAATCGCTTTCTTCAAAAAGTATATCAAGCAGCACGTAGTTTGCAGATTTGTTTAAATCAGAAGAATAGGTAAATTCATAATGAGCCTTTGGTACACCACTTTTATAACTTCTTTTTTCGTCTAATTTCCATTGAACAAAATCAGATTTCTCAATTACCTTATCAAGCACCTTTTCAATTTCTTCTCTCGATTGGGTGGTTAGAATATCAATATCTACTGAGAACCGTTTTGCATTTTTCAACAGTAAAATTAAACACGTACCTCCTTTGAACGTAAACTCCATTTCGTTTTCTGACAAATGTTGAAGTAATGAAAGAGCATGAATCATTTTTTCTAAAACAGGTGGATTAATCCTTTTAAATTCTTTCTGTTTCTTGAAATTATCAATCCACTCTTTTGTGAAACATTTTGGGTCTATCATTCTAGTAAGTCGTTAATTAATTCAGGGAAATTATCTGTTATGTAGGCTTTAATTACATCTTCTCTTCCTCGCCTTTTGGCATAACTAAATAGTTTTGTGAAATTAATGTTGTACCTGCTAATGGCATTTTCATAGATATGCTCCATTTCCCTTCCTTGTACAGCAAAAAAGGTTTTGCTATCGCAAAAGACATCCACTAGCATTTTTTCTAAAGAAGGAATCTTAAACTTATCTTTTGGCTTTCCTTCTGGATTAGTTGTTAAACAAGGTGATCGGCTAACAAGTGGCTTTATTATTAAAGTGTTTTCGCTATCCATATATCTTTCCATAGCCAATTCATCAGGCATTAGATATACACGTAGTTGATTAAGCTCTTTGTAGTTTTCAAAAATACTTTCAAGAAAATCTTTCTCTACCTCCAAAATAGTAAAGAACTTCCCTAATTGATGTTGAGTAAAATCATTTAACCATTCGGTTGACCAAATGCAGTAATTAATATCATCATACTCTTTGGCAACAATTTTAGTTAGTTTGGTTAGCTGGTCCGTTATTATCGGGGTATACTTTGGTTTGTATGATATTGCATACACCCCTCGTTTCACTTGTTTAAGGATTCCTTTTTTCTTTAAGTCGTAAATACGCCAAGCGAAAGTAGCCTCTTTTAAATCAGGTTCATATTTTGCGTAAAACGCAAACAACTCTTCTCTTCCTATATAGGGTTGACCAGAAAAGTATTCAACTAATTGCTCCTTAAAGAACTTATTCATATTAAGTGTTTGTTACTAATAAATGTCAAACTTTAGAATATTTGGCAAACATTTGAAAATCAAATATACGCCTATTTATTGATTAATTGGTAAATATTTGAAAGACTAATTTTTACCATAAAACAGATATATAGGTAATAATTGAAAAAGCAAATAAATGCCAAATATTGAGTTTATTGGTAAATATTTGCAATTTATCATATCCTTTTTACGTCTATTTAGATATGTTTTAAGGTCAAAAACCCTCCCAAAATAGCAGTGTTATAAACCTTGAAACAGAGACAAATGGATCAAACATTTACCAAATCCCCAGTTTTTAGGCATTTGTTTGAATCCTACACTTTGCCACTAAACAGCATTTTGAGGTAAATTATAGTAAAATAAATCTCACCTTTTTTTGTTCCGATTTTCATCCACCATTTACGATAACAACCTCCCTTATCACTGTACCGAGGTACAAAATCATACCTGGGTTTGTGTAGTTTGATACCAGACTTTGGCAATAAATCATTGATTTATGCCAAACAAAAACCCCTTAACACATGGGAGCTTATTTACTGGGATTGGAGGCTTTGACCTTGCTGCTCATTGGAGCGGAATAGAAACCTTATGGCAAGTAGAAAAAGATAAATATTGTCAGGATTTACTGAATAGACATTTCCCTGAAACACCACTTTTTAATGAGATAAAAGAAGTTGGAAAATCAGTATTAAAACCCGTCTCCATTATTAGTGGAGGCTTCCCTTGTCAACCATTTAGTCATGCAGGAAAAAGAAAAGGACAAACAGACGACCGTTACCTCTGGCCGGAAATGCTTAGAATCATTAAAGAACTCCGACCAAACTATGTTATTGGCGAGAATGTTCCTGGTATCATCACAATGGCACTCGATGAAGTACTCGATTCATTGGAAAACGAAGGCTACCACAATGAAGTTTTTGTATTACCAGCTTGCGGTATCGGTGCATGGCACAAACGGGATCGAGTTTGGATTATCAGTTACAGAAAAGACCGATTCGGAGCAAAAACAAAACAGGAACAAGACAAATATTGGAAAGCCGTTGAATCTCAGATTGAAATACTGTCCAACACCAACAGCTCAGGACATGAAGAATCGGGGGCACTTGGGCAATCCTTCGATTCAAAGACGACACCGACTTGGGAAACAGCTCAACCTAGCGATGGTTGTCTCCCAAACATCTGGGAATCTGAACCCAACGTGGGTCGAGTGGCTCATGGGGTTTCCAAAAGGATGGACAGAATTAAAGGATTAGGTAACTCCATTGTACCCCAACTAGCATACATCCTCTTTCAATCTATCCTACAAATCGAATCTATTATCCAAACCTTGGAAATGGAAAAGTAGCTAGCTGCTTTTCCATTTCCAAGGTTGCTACATAACGACTATGAACGAACAAGAATCACTTTTAGAACAAACAGGAAAGCAATGTTTGCAGTCTTTCCATAAAAGAAAACCAAAGGTATTTACCAAGTTGTTCTTAGCAAAAAAGCTGTGGCATTCCAGCCAAAGAGTCTTATTATGGAACTTTAAAGAATCGAAAAAAGGAAACCCCATTTTGAAACTTCATGCAGCTCCAAAATTAGCGAAGAAGTACCTCGATTTATTACCAACGCCTACCACACAAGAAAACGAACATAACAACATTATTCTGAATGATAAATTTAGAAGAATCAGTAAAAATGGAATCACGCACAGTTTGAACTTAGCCGATACCGTAAAAGTATTTCTAACCCCACAAGCAAGCGATGGTAAACGAGCTGACATGAAGCCTTCTTCTTTGGCTAAGCGTTACCTAAAACATCCACAAGGGAATTTAGCAGAACAAATTGCTTTTTTAGAAATGTTCCCAACCCCACGAGCCAATGACGGAAGAGTTGGCGACCCCGGAAGTAAAAGCTCTATTCACAGAGCAAAACGAAGATACCTCGATGGTGTAATTCAAGAACAGGAGAATGGCAAGTTAAATCCTGTTTGGGTAGAATGGTTGATGGGGTATCCGATTAATTGGACAATTCAAAGATGATAACTAAAATCGTGAAATATTAGACTTCATTTAAACCACGGTAATTTATCTTTTTGAAAGTCACCAAAGGACTTTAAGTAATCACCTGCCCATTCTATACCTGCGTCTATCTGATTTTCTAAATCATTAGCAGAGTATTCAAATTTTTTAATGCTTTTCAATCTAGGATAAAGATCTTCAAACATCCAAGTAGAACCTTCTCCCTCTCTCTGTAATACTATTGATGTTAATTCTGCAAATTTAGTTATGTGAGGAAATTCATATAAATGACCTGTTGGTTCACTATTCTCAATTATTACAAATTTAGATGAAAGCCCATAACGTAAAACTTTTTGCATGACGCTTTCTCCAATCTGATCTGGTTGCTCCTTTATAATATAAGTGTAAAACCCCAAATTTGTTAAATGAGCCTGAATCTGTTTTAATAAAGCTAGTCCATCTCCTGTGTCTTTACCTAGAATTAACACACTATCTGAATTCTCAAGCATAGAGTTTGCCCTCTCAAAAACGCTGTCAAACGCCATACTAATATGCTCGGACAAGCTTGTAGAATTAATGTTAATAGATTCTGTAAGTGTCCACCTCACAAAAACATGAACATCATCTTCATTGTCTAATTCTTCATTTGAAAAAGGAAACCCTTCAATTGTAAGTCTTTTTATTGCTTTTAACATTGCATCAGCAAATACTGAAGCGTGATACTTATGAAACCAATATTTTGTATAAATATGTTCTTCTATCTGAATTAGCAACTTATCATTTTCCCTTGAGACATAACAGACTGGGAAATTACTTTCAAAGATATGATATGTCGTATTTTCAGGTAGTACGGTAAAGTTATATTCACTTAATTCTGAAAAACTAATCTCCTCAACTATTTGGTCATTATTCATGTATGTAACGCTTATTTTATTGTTTTCATCTAATGAAAATCGAACTTGTTTTCAAATTTAATGAATTACTAATTTGTTATATCCTCTTCATTGTTTTTTTAGAAACTTTTGTACCGACTTTGACTTCCCTCTCACGATAATACTTCTCCATCTCATTGTACCGAGGTACAATATCACACCTCGGAATACCAGTAAAAAGCACAGACTTTAGCACCTGTATTTGGTTTAAAGACCATCTTAAAAAGCTGTTTTATAGCATTTAAAAATCATTAAAACGAAAGCAATGAAACGTCAGTTTCGCTGACCATTGTGAATTAAAATTTATACAGATGAAAGACATTGATTGGAAAATATGTGTACCCGTTGGTCTAGGAATATTAGTTACCGGAGTAGCATTAGGGGCATTTGTAGTGAAGCCAGCATTGGATAAAGCCAAAGCAAAAAAGTTGGCAAGCAAAAAGGGCGGTGAAAACAAGTCCAAAAGTGAAGGTGCAGACAAGAGTTAGCAACCACAGGTGGAAACCCTGAAAATGAAACTTATTTATTAACGCAAAAAATTAGAAATCATGAGAGATTTTGATGACGATATATTAGCCTATGAGGATGATGCCGAAGACAGGTATGATGACTTTGATGGTGATTACGATGAAGATGACTTTGATTCAGGTTTTGAAGGTCATGAAGATTCATATTACGAAGACGACTTTGAGGAAGAAGAAGCTGAATACGTTGACGAAGATGATGACGAAGACTACGACAATTACAAAACTTCTTCTATTGGGCGAATTGATCCCAATGACAGAACGTTAACCGTTGTTATTAAAAACGCCTCGGGAACAGATGTAGAAGCAATTGTTTTTGGAGCGAATGAGGAAGCAGCTCAGCCAGCAGGATTAACTGTAACTGTTGAGGAATCTTCTCACAAAGAAGTTAGGGAAGAATCAAAAGCCAATCCATTTAAGATTGGAGGAATGAAGCTATCCGTTTCAAATCCATTGCAATTTGATAATGTCCTGAAAGTTGTGAAAAGAACAGCTTCTGGTAGTAACACCGAAAGAGTGTATCAACCAAGAAATGCTACATCACCACAAAACTTTACCCAAACGCTGATTGACGATGATAACTTCGAGATGGATGTTACCGGTCAAGATTCGTTGCGAGTTGAAGTGAAAGATGGTGTAACGCTGGTATTCACCTTTACAATTAAGGCAAGAGCGAACATGGGTAACCTGTTAAAAGGAAATAATGTAGCTGAACTATCTACTGTTCCTAGAACAACTGGATTGCCTCAAATTGACCTTTTGAGAAAAAAGAAAGCATCTGCTTTCGGTTTAAGACCAAAGAGAAAAAGACGTATTGTGAAACGTGTGAAGCGAAGACCAGGGCGAAGAATTGTTGGAGGACGAAGACCTCGAAGGTTGATCCGCAGAAGAAGATAGAGAAATGCACAAAGCAGTTTCCTTTTAGTGAGGCTTTGCCATAGGATATAAACAGCCAAAGTAGAGGTATCACACTCGCTTTGGCTGTTTTTGGTTAACGACAGTGGGTTGCCCACCAATAAAAATGAATTTCCAATGAGAAATAGAAAAAATACAAGGCGGTCAAGATTTGTACAAAACAAGATTGACTACATCGTTTTCGGAAATCCGAAAGAAGCTAAGAAACTGGTGCATAATTACGGTTATGAAACCCCTGGTGATATTGAGGGATTGTCTGAAATAGTAAAACTCTTAGTTAAAAAGAAAGGGAAAAAGGTTGTGACAGATTTGTTGGGCATTCACCCTGATAAGAACATTATTCTACGATTAAATCAACCAAAAGAAGATAGTTTTTGTGGTGCTTGTGGCAATTCCTCTTACATCCCAGAAGACAATTATTGCGGTTCATGTGGACACAGCAACTACACAGGAAAAGTGGATATAGGAGATTTCTTAGATCAACTGGTGGAAATGAACACTTCTGAACTGGAAGGCTATTATCAAGAGATACTGAGTAAATCTAACAAGAATCCAAAGGACATGAATTTGGCTGATGAAGTCCAAATTGTTTGGAATGAGTTAAGGCAAAGAATGAATGCTCCTGAAAAGGAAGAAAAACAGGAAGAGGGTTCTTTTTACAAGCATGTAATTAAAAGTGAACTGGCAATTGCAGGAGTAATCCTTGTGGCCGGAATATTAATAGGAACAGCATTTAAAAGCAGCAAACAGAATGGTTAGGATAGTACAAGAAAAAACCAAAGCTCCAACCACATTGGACAATCAAGGTAAAGCTATTTTCAGACTATTGGGAATTATCGTAGCGGACCAGCCCGATAAGTTGAAAACACTTTTGTTTAAATATGGGGTAGATATTGAATCAAATCCTTCCCAATCCGAATTAACGGAAGCTGTTATTTATGCCATTAGTAAAAATGACAAGCAATTTAATATTGACCTCGCCAAAATATTTGCAGGTCAGATAATTCCTGATGAGAATGACACTTTTAATACAGGAGATTTAGCAGGTGCAGCACAAGGAACAAAAGTAACCGTTGGTTCTGATCCTGTTTCAGCTATTGCAGGAGCTATTGGCTCTATTTTCAGTTTTGCAGGTTCATTGAGCAACCGAAAGAATTTGAAAAATCAAGCGAGACAACAATCCATGCAAAGCATGATGCTATTTCAATCTCAAAAAGACCAAACTGCAGCCAAAGTTCAATCAGACTCAAATAAAGCCAAAATGATAAAAATAGTTGGAATACTGGCAGTTGTTGCCCTTTTGGGAGGCTTATTCATTTGGAAAATGAACAAAGACAAAGCTGTTACCATTCCTGAAACAACTTAAAATAAGACTTATGAATAATTACGGACTATCAGGACAGCCAGACGAAGCATACGACAATTTTCTATGCTTTTCTAAAAAGTGTAAGCGAAGAAAAGCCGAACGCCATAAAATTAGAATGGATAAGAGGAAGTTGAAAAATGACCAACGTAAGGCGGAAACAGAATCCATGCGAGCGGAAACTTCGGTGATGAAAAACATAGCTGGACCAACAGCAGCACCACAAGTAATGCGGACGCAAGCTCCAACTATTATTCAACAGGCAGCAGCATCTCCCCCACAGGTGAAACCGCAACAAGCAGGATTTGCAGGTAATAGTATGATGATGATTGTAGGGGTTCTTTTGGTTGGCGGATTCATTTACAACAGCATGAAAAAGAAGCAACAAGCAGGTTCAGGAGTACCAGCTGCAGCATAACAAATTGTTTAACTCAAAAATTAAAGATTATGAGAACGTTAATGGAAGATTCCGATATACAAATGAGAATTTACGGTATGGACTTCGAGCAAGACGAAGCCAATTTTGTGAATGACTTTGGAGATGAATACGAGTACGATGAATTTATCGGAAAGTGGATGAAAAAGCGAAAGGAACGAAGAGCCAAAAAGAGAGCAGAAAAAGGTAATCCACCTAGACGACCGCTGATTCGATTTAAGAAAAAATCACCAGTTAAAACACCTGTTAAGACACCTGTTAAGACAGTTGTTAAAAAAGACCTCTCTGCTACCAAGGGTTCGGTTAAGAATCCAATTACCAACAAGGATTTGAAGGGACATAAAGTTATTAATAATGCCATGCAAAACGAGCTAAAAACCCTTCAAGAAGAACAAAAGGTAGAAGGCTTGAAAAAGAAGGTGGAACAGGAAGAAATGAAAAAGGAAAACCTGAAACAACAAGCTGGATTAATGGGTGCAAGTAAAGGACTGATTGTCGTGGTTGGTGTTCTTGGAGCTATTGGCTTACTCGCTTATATGAATAAATCCAAACAAGCTCAGGTAGTAGCAGCTCCGGCAGCATAACAAAAAGGTGAATAAACTATGAATTTACTAGCACAGGTAACAGAGCAGGATTACGCAGTAGATGGGGATTTACCACAAGGGTTTCTTTTTGGTTCTATCAAAAACGTGGGTAATCAAACCGCCAATGTAAATGGCGTGGATTTACCTCCTGGGGAAGCAAAAGCATACCCATTTGTAGGCAAGGGTTATCCGCTAATCCCTTTTACGGTAAACGGTTCGACCTTACGGGTAATGATGATTGTATAAAAACGAAATTATGATTGCAGGAGAATTAGAATACATAAACGGTCAGGAAATGGATGAAGACCAATACGACTATTTCTTTAAAAAGCTATTTGGGAAGAAGAATAAACGTCCAAAAAAGACAGCCGATGAAAAAGCAGCTCAAAAAGAAAAGCGAAATGCTTTTTGGGGCAAAGTTGGTGGTGGTTATCAGAAAGCAGGAGGTGCAGAAGGCATCTTAGGTACAGTTGGTAACGTGATGAATTTCTTCAAACCTAGTGATCAACCCGAAGATTTTGAAGTCGGTATGGGACATACTCAAGGTGAACCTGAACAAAAGAAAGGTATTCCAAAAGAGGTCATGATTATTGGTGGCATAGCAGTTATTGCTGTTGCTGCATGGGGATTTAGTCAATACAAAAAAAATCAAGCGATAAAAGGAGTAGCTCCTGCAGCACAATAAATTATGGTGATACCAGTACCGTCAAATAGAAAACGTTTTAGAATCCGTATCGGCATACGGGCATTTTCTCCATTCGAGATGGGGATAAAAGCCTATGATGCTACACGGCATAATACGCACTATTTCCGAAGACGAGTTGCCTTTCGTTCAGATGATTTTCATAAAGGAACAACTTACCGAGAGATCATAATTCCAATGCCTGTTTCACCCGATACTTTATCGGTGGCATTGTATGATAAATACAGTGCTAATGATGATGCTTTTCGGGTAGAAAAGTTCAAGGTAGAAGAAATGCCACAAACCGAGCTTTGGGCAGAACAGCACATGCACGATTTTATCGAGTTCGCACAAGATTTTAGTCAAAAAGCCGGCTACATAAATACTGGATTTTACCACAGTCCTGATTATCAGTTCTTGTTTCACTACTTGCCTCAAATCAAAGGGCAATTTGGAGAAGTAATGGTAACGCCAGCCCGAACCCATCGAGTTACAGGGAGACATCAAGTGGCCCAAGATTTATTTAGAAAGTTCACGGTTCCGGTTCGCATGTTCATTTTACTGCATGAACGTCAGCATTTCACGATTCCTACTCGTCAGGAGCGACCAGCAGATTTAGCAGCATTACAACTCTACATGGATTTGGGGTATCCCACCATTGAAGCAGTTTATGCAGCAACAAAAGTATTTCGACTTAATCCCGAAACAGTTGGTGAAAGTCAGGTAACCAGAACCAAAGATATTATTGATTTCATCGACCAGTACAAACAAAAAGAACAGCGAAAAGCAGTATGAATAAAGGAAGCAAAATAGGGTTATTTGCTACACTCACAGCTTTGGGTGCTGGATTGGTATGGGCGGTTGGTTCTAGTACCAAGAAGGAAGAAGTACGCACAAATGAAAAAGAGGAAAATCAAGACAAGGGAGTTAAAAAACTATATGGTGATGAAATAGAAGACAGTTTTGTTTCCATTAGCAATGAGCGTATTAAAACTGCTCTTACGCCTTTAAATGAACGTAAGAAAGTTCAGTATAAAACAGATTTGAAAAAATACGGCACTTCGCAAGGTGTCATTGATGTAGCCAATGAAGAATTGGTAAAAAAAAAGAAAAAGAAACGATTGGGAAGCATGGGAGAAATAGGCAATCGCCTTACTCAATTAGCCAATCCAAAAGTTATTCAAAAACGACATAAAAAGCAGCCGACAAAGTATAGTGCGTTTTACAAATGGTTATTGAAAGAGTTCAACAAAACTCAAATTACCATTACCAATACTTCTACCGAAGAAAGAGTGGTTACGCTTTGGGGAATGAACAAAGGCGGTTCGGTAAGTCCTCCAAATCCTAGTGATGTAGAAGACCATGAAATTATTACAACCGTAGAAGTACCAAGTGCAATTGGTGTTGGAATTCATCCACAAGGTATTGCCGTTAATCCGGCTAATGGTTTGGCTTATGTAGCCAATCAACTATCCAATAATGTAACAGTGATTGACCCTTTGGGCCAAGTTGTTACCGTTGTTGAATTACAGCCTTCGTTAATTCCGGGGTTTAATTCTCCGGTAGCCATAGCAGTCAATTCAAATAATCTAAGTGCCAATTACGGGAAAGTATATGTAGTGGGGTCAGTTTCAAATACGGTGAGTGTTATCGACCTTTCACATACAGTTACCAATACTATTGTTGTTGGAATTCGTCCACTAGACATTGCTTTCAATCCTATCAATGACCAGCTCTATGTTGCTAATCTTTTTACTAACGATGTTACGGTAATAAATGCAAACACCGAGAACGTATCAACGACATTAGCTGTTGGTGCAGATCCTTTGGGTATTGGAATTAACCTGAACAACGGAGACATCTATGTAGCCAATTCGAGTGATGATTCAGTAAGTGTATTTGATAGCTCCGATAATTTGGTGACCACCATTGTAGGCGTGGGAACTACACCTGCTTCAATCACTTACCATCCAGTAAACAATGAAATGTATGTGGTGTCCACAGGAAGCAACAATGTATTTCCCGTTAATGCCACTATCCATACTTTACTTGCTCCTATTGCAACAGGTAACAGTCCTTATAAAAGTGTTTTTAATGCCAATAACAACTATTTGTATGTGGGGAATCGTGATGATGAAACCTTTACGGTTATTGATACCGATAAGTCCATTCGTGCGACCATAAGCAAAGGAAACGTAAACATTGGTTTTGCAATCAGTCAAACCGATAATCAACTCTTTGTCTCCAATACAACCGCCAATCAGGTCAATCTTATTGGTTATTCCAGTCAAAGCACTAGCATCATCATTAGTGACGATTATGCACACAAGTCTAAAAACTTCATGCACAATCCGGGAGTTGTCAAACACACCAAATGGGTGCTTTCAGGAGATGAGAGGTTTGCGGTGCTTCATTTTGTAGAAGAAACACCAACAGGCACGAAAATATCTACTCCCATTTCCCATGAGAATTACAAAAGTCCTCAAAACTATCTAAACGTGTCTGAACTAACCGATTTGGAAGGAACAGTAATAGATGGTAAAACCAGTTGGGTATTTAAAATAGCCGGACTGCAAACCATTACACTCATGGTCTATTTCCGACAATTTGAGTTTTGGCGAACAATGTCTGCAGATGGATATAAACAAGACGAAAATCCACCACAATCAATAGAAAATAGAATCACTCAAAAGCAATTGATATGAACGAATTATTAAGCATAGGGCTATCCCAATATGGGGTAAAAGAAATTCCGGGGACAAAGCACAATTCTACCATTGTATGCTACTCTAAAGAGATTGGTTACGGAGGTATCGTTGATGATGAAACAGCGTGGTGTTCCATTTTCATGAACTGGTGTGCTTTGAAAACAGGTTTACAGCGGAGTAAAAAACTCAATGCAAGATCATGGTTAAAGGTCGGTGAGCCAATTGAAGAACCCCAAGCAGGTGATGTTGTCATTTTTTGGCGTGAAAGCAAGAACAGTTGGAAAGGTCATGTAGCCATCTATGTCAATCATTCTGAGAACAAGAAATATATCAATTGTTTAGGTGGAAACCAAAGCAATAAGGTGTGTATTCGAGCATACAAGGCTGAACAGTTACTGGGCTTTAGAAGGTTGGAAAAAGCATAAATCAATTATAAACATTCAAAAACAAAAGCGATGAAAAAAGTGAATTACCTAATCATAGTAAATACAAATACTCCGGGAGGACAGGAAGTAACAAAAGCGGACATTATTGAGCATCATACAGGAGCAAAAAGCCTTGGTGGATTGGGATTGAATCGACCAAAAATTGATGACCTCATTTCGTTGGAAGGTGAATTAGAAAACATTATTCCAGAAACCAGCCCCAATGAAGTTGACTTATGGGGGATTTCAGAAGGTGTTGATGGCTTAACAGGGCAAGCCAAGTATGTTGCCTTTGTTGGAGGAAGAACCAAAGACGGCAATAAAGATTGGGACACTCGAAACAAAGAACAGAAGCAAACTTTAGAGGTGTATGTGAAATATCACTTGCTCCGAAATTCAGATTTGCTGGTAATGGGATTAGACCAAATACCAGCAATGGGAGCTGTTGAGATGCCAAGTTTCAATGTGGTAAAATGGCTAGAAAGTATTGGTGTAGAAGATAAAAATATTTTCAAAATCTAAAGCATGAAAACAATCATTACACTAGCAGTAGGCTTTTGGTTAGGTCGCCAAATCTATATCAAGTACGATAAAGAAGAAGCTAAGAAAATGGAAGAAGGCGTAAAAAATCGACTTCAATCCTTTTTGAAAGACAATGGTTTGAGCAAAACCGAAGTGAAGGAAACAACCGAAGATATAATTGGAATTTAAAGAAGTAGAGAAAAATGGTAGGTGCAATAGCAGGAGCAAAAGCAGTTGAAGGATTGGCTAAAAACAAGGCAACCCCCTATATCATTGGTGGTATCATCATCGTTGGCATGGGCCTGACCTATTTTGGAGTTATCCGACCTATCCTTTGTGCTACGGGAGTAGCCGACTGTAAGAAAGGCAAAAAGATAAGGGATATTATGAGCTATAAGGGCTTTGATCCGAATTACTCTCGTGCAAGTAAAGTAACACTTTCTCACGACAGAGCTAAGTTACTTGCCAAACAGATTTACGATTCAGGCGGTGTCTTTAACGATGATGAAGGTGGTTTTTACTCTGCTTTGGAAGAAGCAGGAAGTGCCGATAACCTATCGCTTATTGCTCGAATGTTTAGTGCAAAGCACAAGCAGAGCTTGGCTGAATACATCACTTATTATCTCGATGATGCCGATGAAGTTGAACGAATTAAGGACATCCTTAAAAGCTATTAAAACATGGAAGCGAAAACGAGAAAATATTTGATGATTGGTGGAATTGCAACTGTTGTGCTATCCGCACTTGGTTTTGGAGCATACAAGATTGTAAAGAAGAAATCGCATAATACGAGCAGTAACAAGCAGAAAACGAAAGAAGAACAAAAGCTAATCGGCAAACTGATAAGCTATGGTTCTGAAGGATATGTCAATGTCCGAAGTACGCCAAAGGTTGATAATGAAAATTGGGGTTCATTCGATTTTTCCCACAACCTGATTAAGCAAGTAAAAAGCAATCCGATAGGAAGCATTTTGGAAAGAATGAAAGGCGAAGATGGGTACTACTGGTACAAAATCAGTTTGAGTAAAACGGTAGAAGGCAAATCAGAAGGATATGTGCGTGAAGATGCTGTATCGGTTGAAGATTAAAACAAGAAGCAATGACAAAAGACACTTTTAAAATAAACAACAAAGCTCTATGGATTGGTGGCGGAATTCTGCTTTTGGCAGGAATCGGGACTGGTGTTGTGCTTTACATGAAAAAGAAGAAAGCAAAAGAACTGCAAGCTAAATATGGCAAATCTGGTTCTTCCGGTGACTCAGGGTTTTGTAAGCACGGGGATAACTACCCTTTGAAACATGGAAGCTGCGGAAACAATGTTACTGCACTTCAAAAAAAGCTAAAAGCACTTGGAGCAATTCTAGGAAGTTCAGGGGCAAAAGGAGATGGTGTGGATGGTAAATATGGCGACAAAACACAGTCTGCTGTTAAAAAGCATTTGGGGAAATTAACGGCTTCACTTTCAGATACAGAACGATTAAATCGAGGGTGAAATGGCAGAAATAAACCAAAATAAAAGAACAGTTAAAGACTATCTGGACAATGTTTTTAGCGATGAAGGACTAAAATCTGACATCACTATTACTATGACCGATAAGACTTTGCGAAAAACATCGGCATACCTAGTAGGTACTGCATTTGTCATCACCCTTATGGTTTTTGGAATCCGTGGAGTGGTTAGAAACATGGAGAAAATAGACACAATAAAAGGAGCATGATGAAGAAAGTGGCTATTACATTATTTGGAATATCAGTCTTTGCTGGACTTGGATATGTAGCGTTTGCAAAAACACCTATTGGTAAGAGCAGCCTAATTAAATGGCTACTTAAAAAATGGAGTGAAGCTGCAAAGAAGAAAGACAAAGAGCTTGATAAGGAGCAATTGAAAGCGGAACTGCAGAAACTAAAATACAACGATTTAGAAATGCTCGTTGCCTTCACCTGGTCATTCCCTGTACTTCCAGAGGAAAAATATTTTAAGGAAGCTACCAAGCAAAAATTTGAAAAGAAATACAAAAAACTCATTGAGGAAAAGATTTTTAAAACAGCCGATTTGAGCCAAATGGAAAACATTGTTTTCCCTGGATAATAAAGAAGAAAAGAACATCAACCATGGACACAACTATTGTAACAGAAATATGGGATCAGATAACAGGCTATGTAAGTAGCTTGGATTGGTCGTACATCTTAACTTTTATTGTTATTGCTTACGGCATTAACAATAGTAAAGTCAAAGCAGGAATTAAGAAAGTAACCAAGGTACAATCCCAAACAAAGTACCGAGTAGCTATCATTGGATTGCTCTATGCTGTGGCATTGTACTTCATTCGGGGTTACTCATTGGCTAAAGTAGAATGCTTGTTTCAATCTTTTGTGTTTGCCATTGTCTTTCATAAACTCATCATCGAGGGATTGACAAAATACATCGGTAAAAAGATACTTGCTCCAAAAACAATTCAACAAGCTCCTGAAAAGGATTACTACAATCGGTTTAATACGCCTTCCAACAAAAATGGATAAGTGTAGAGCCATATTGATTGCAATAGTGATACTGGTTTTGGTTGGTGTGTTTTGGCTGTACGTGAACTACAAAGATCAGGACACTTCAATTCACAGTAATGAAATTGAAGTTTTGAAAGCCCAAAATGATTTGCTTTCCACGGAAAACAAATCACTGGATGTAACAATTGGATTATTAGTTCTTCAAGCAGATAGCTTAATGCGATTGGTTGAAATAAAGAAGATTGTAATTACAGATTTAAAGAAAGCAAAACATGAAAAGATTAAAGCTATTGATGATTATTCTAACGATAAGCTATTCCGCTTTTTCGCAAGGATTAACACCGACAGTACAAGTACTGAATGGTGATATCGTGTTTTGTTTCACCATTCCTCAAAGCAAGGAAATTGCCAAGAGGATTGAAGCAAATCAGTGGTGTGATTCCATGATTATTGCCCAAGGTGAAATGGTTGAATTGCTCAATCAGTCTATGGGGGTACAAGATAGTGTTGCAGCTAGTTTGCAATGGAAGATGAAGAATTTAGAGGTGATTAATCAGAATCAGGCAACGAACATGGATTATCTCAAAGAATCTCTAAAAGCAAAAGATAAGAAATTGAAAAAAAGTAAAGTTCACAAAGTGCTATTGGGAATAGGACTAGGATTAATGACCATACTAGCAATAGCCACATAAAAACGAATATACATGAGTGCAACAGGAGGATATACAAGCGATGTGAATTTGAACAACATCAACTATGTTGGCGACTTCCCAGCTGAAAACAGTTTAGGAGGTGTAGGCAATACTACCGGAGGAACGGATGATTATTTGTTGGCACTTACGCCAGCTCTCACACAAGCTTATAGATTAGGTTTATTGTTGGAAGTCAAATTCAATCACCTGAATACAGGGGGTTCAACTTTGAATGTAGATGGTAAAGGAGCTATTCCTATCAAGAAAATTACAGGAGCAGGAACGTTGGTTGATGTAGATCCAAATGACCTAAACACTACCGTATATTACATCTTGATTTATGACGGCACTTGTTTTCAGGTGGCATCTGGTATTGTAATCGATCCTTCACAAGCAACTGAAGCTGATGCAGGTATTACTAAGTTTTCGACTGCTGCAGAATCAAATGACCCAGTAAACAACACAACGGCCATCACTCCACAAAAGATGATTGCTTATGTGTCTGATAAGGTAACAGGACTATGGGATAATAAAGGATTTATTGATTGTTATACTAACCCCAATTATCCAGCAGGACTATCTGGTGATGCTTACACGGTAAGCGTAGCAGGCAAAATTGGTGGAGCTGCAGGTGTCGAAGTTCAGGCAAACGATGTTATACATTGTTTAGTTGACAATGCCGGAGGAACGCAAGCTGCAGTTGGTGCAAATTGGAATGTTATGCAAGCCAATTTAGTACAGGCTACGGAAAGCCTTGCAGGAATTGTAAAAATAGCAACACAGGTATTGACCAATACTGGAACCGATGATAAGTCAGCAGTTACACCTTTAAAATTAGCGAGCTTATTAAATAATCGAGTGGCGACTGAGTTAGCTACTGGATTAATTCAAATTGCTACCCAAGCGGTTGTTAATGTGGGTACGGATGATCAAAAGGCTGTTACCCCTTTAAAATTGAAGGTACGGTTAGATAATTACCTAAACAGAGAATCGCAATTAACTATTGCAGCAGCTCATGTTGGAACAGTTATGTATCATACTCCTGGGCGAAACCGATATTCTGTTATGAATGGAAATATGGTATTGATCAATGATATTCGATTAAAACGTACTGGTGGTCCGGGTGCTATTAGCAGTTGGGTATTGAATTTCCCAAAACCATTGAATAATCCAACCAATTCATCTCCCGGAACTTTAGTTAGCAACAAAGGCGAGGTGTTTTTCTATTCATTTGATAGCAATGGAAAGGTTTCAATCTTTGGAACTTTCATTGATTCAAATGATGAACTGATGTTTAATATCAAGCCGTATGTGGCTCAATTCCCCATTGTTTACAACGGAGCTTCACCTCCATAATCTTAAAAAATGATAGAAATGGAAATTTGGAAATTGATAGCAATAATTATTGGAGCTGGGGGCTTTTGGAAACTCGTTGAGATTCTGATAAAGCTTCGTATGGACAAAAAACTCAAAAGTGCAGAAACGAGCAACTTGTATGCACAGGCAAACAGCAGTATCGTAAATAATTGGGTGCAATGGTCTCAAAAATTAGAAAAACGAGTGAAAGAAAGCGAAGATCACACAGCAGCGATGGAAGAAATAATTGAGAAACAACGAAAACAAATTAAATGCCTTGAGCAAAAAGTAGATCTGATGGAAAAGAAAAACCAAGAACTATTAAAGGAGCTTAACGCAATAAAAAAAATGAACGAACATGAGCGAGAATAAAGAAAGTAAAGTGATACCAATTCTTTTAGGGACATTCTTAACGCTGAATATAATCTTTACTAGTATCAATCTAATAGCACTTGCCAAAAAGAGAAAGGCAGAATGCACTTGTCAGAATAAAAAGTAGATGGAAGTAAAAAAACAATATGTGTATATCGGAATTGCCACAGGAATTGTGGCTTTAGGTATTGGGATATTCCTTGCCCGAAAGAAGATATACCAACATTTTGATTACAAAACCGATTACTTATTGCTTTCTCTTGAACCGAAATTCAGAAAGAAAGTAAAGAAGCTTTTAACCAATGCTAGAAAAGAAGACATTGAATTACGAGTTACTTCTGCAGAACGTGATTGTGGTGAGCAAAACAAATTGTACGCAAAAGGAAGAACAGCTCCGGGAAAGGTTGTAACCAACGCTAAGTGCGGAAAAAGCTCACACAACTATAAATTGGCAGTAGATGTAGTTGAATTCAAAAACGGGAAACCTCTTTGGACGAACTCCAACTGGAATCGCATCGGGCAATTAGGTGAAGAAGTAGGATTGAAATGGGGTGGCAATTGGAGGTCATTCAAGGATAAACCTCACTTTCAAGATTTAGGAGGCAGAACCTTAGCAAGTCTTTATAATGAATATCAAGAAACAGGAAATTTACTAGCATAGTGACAGCAGTCAGAGACTGTTTAATTAAAAATAAGTACATGAGAGCAAATCCATATCCGCATCAAAACTTCGCACCAACCGAAGATTACCTAGAAGAGCTTATGTTATGGACTTCTGGTGAGCGAGGTCGTATCGCTATTGATGAAGCAGGAAACGGTTACGAAGACTTAACGGCAGATGATACCGAAGCAAAAGGTTTAACAGTTCCCGATAACGCTGTTTCAGCTTCGGTTTTCTTTGAAATAGCTGATTCAGCTACAAACAAAGCAAGAGCGTTACGATATAAAGAAAATGGCACATCTCCTACGGCTAATTCAGGTCAATCTTTTGGTGATGGAGACGTATTAGAGCTTTTTGGAAAATCAAGCCTTGACAATTTTAAGATTATTGGAATTGAAGCAGGTAAAAGCCATATCCTAAGAATTCAATACTACAAAACCGCCCAAGCTAGATGAGGTATTTAACAAGAAATAGAATTACCAAAGGTGGTGCTTCTTCTGAAAATGGAGGTAGTACGCCACCACCAACTGTAGAAGCAGGAATAATTCAATTGACAAATCGGTCGGGTGTTGTACTCGAACAAGGTGATGTTGTAGTGATTGATAAAACAAACCCACTATCTGTTACACTTACAAACCTTTATTATAATGAGGATGTGATTGGAGTCGTAAAAGTAGGTGGAGCAAACAATCAATTGGTCACTATCCAATACGCAGGGATTACTGAAATTAAAATAACCGTATTTGCAGCCAATATCGGAGATAATATCTACACGGGTGATGTGAATGGAAGAGGCTACGCATATTCGATTGGGTTACCAGGTACGTTTGCAAAAGCATTAACATCAAAAGCTCATGGAGCTGTTGGTACAATTAAAGTATTACTCTCAGGAGGATTACCAGAAGTTTACTAAAACAATGAAGTATGATTGAAATTCTAAAGGTGTCTATCCACGAAAAGGACGGTGTAAAAATGGTTGGTGTCAAATATTCAAAGGATGGTGTTTGTAAACCATTCATCTTGCTTCCATATAATGAACTTTCCGATGGACTTGGGGATATAGAATTAAACCAGACGGTATTAGATTATTTGGCTTAAACCTTTATAAGGTTAATAATTAATGTGACTTGTAAATAGTGTTGAATGAGCCAATTCTTTTGTTCATCTTTTATCCATGAAATATTTAAGTAGCCTCCTTCCATTTTAACTTGCTTTGATAAAGAAAATCCAATGCTTGAAGAAAACCAATTTTCTCCGAATACTGCAATTGAATTTGAATATGTGTTAAAAAAGAACTCATTGTATGAAGCTAAGTACAAACTGTTTTTGTCCTTATTAAAAGGGAAATCAAATCCAATTAAATACCGAATTCTAGGGTTAAATTCAGTAGAAGAAGTTGCTCTGTTCTTTATAAATCGGAGGTCATACCGAAGCCGATTCTTTAAATTAAATCTTTCAAATTTCTGCTTAAAAGTAGTCTGCACCCAAAACCTATTTTCATTTCTATATGACTCCTCGAAAGGGTTAACTCTCTCGTATGTATAGCTACCAGTAAAAGACCATTTGTTATTTAGAAGATAAGTGACATCAAATTCTGTATAAAACACTGAAGTACGTGAAGGATATAAATTTCCTTCAATCACTTGTTCCATTGGATGAATAGATAAAAAGGAATATGTTTCTATCTCTACTTTTGGGTTTAATTTCTTTTTAAGATTCAGTGTAGGAAACAAACCATATACATGATGATTTTGAGAATATGAAACCCCTATAATAGCAAGCTGTAGAAAAAATATGAAGACGAATTTCATCAGTAACTTTTAATATCTCCATTTATTTGCAAAAGCTACCAAAGAAAGCATCACAGGGACTTCAATCAACACGCCAACTACCGTAGTTAAAGATGCACCTGAATTTAATCCAAATAAAGAGATAGCAATTGCTACAGCCAATTCAAAAAAATTACTTGCTCCAATCATTGCAGAAGGGGCACATACATTATGTTTTAATTTCAAAAACTTACCAGTAAACCAACTTATAAAAAAGATAAAATAGGTTTGTAAGGTTAATGGAATTGCTATTAATAGAATAGCTATTGGGTTATCAATTATTTTCTCTCCCTGAAAAGCAAAAATTAAAATTAGCGTAGAAAGTAATGCGATAATTGAAATCGGTTTTAAGTTTTTCAAAAACACATTCTGGAACCATTCATCTCCTTTAGTCTTTCTCAATATGCGGTTGGAAAAATATCCTGTTATCAAAGGAAATACTACAAACACCATAACCGATGTTACTAATGTTTTATAGGGAATTCCAATAGATTCTCCACTTACACCATCAGTAAAGTCAATCCCAAACATTGTAAATAGTAATCCTATTATTGGAATAAAGGCGATTAGTAAAATAAGGTCATTAACAGAAACTTGTACCAGCGTATAGTTGGCATCTCCTTTGGTTAAATACGACCACACAAAAACCATTGCGGTACATGGTGCAGCTCCTAATAAAATAGCTCCTGCTAAATATTGTTCGGCATCTTCGGGGGTAATCCAAGCAGAATACAATTGATAGAAAAAAATGTAACTGAATAATGCCATTGTAAATGGTTTAATGAGCCAATTAACAACAACTGTTAAACCTAATCCTTTCCAGTTTTGGGCTACATTTCTGATAGAAGAAAAATCAATCTGAACCATCATGGGGTATATCATTAACCAAACCAGTATAGCAACTGGAACATTTACGGTTTGAATATTCCAATCACTTAAAAAAGTAATGGAGTCTCCCGAAACAAAACCTAATCCTATTCCTACTATGATACACAGAATTACCCATACTGTTAGATACTTCTCAAAAAAACCTATTTTGCTTTCTTTACTCATTTTTATTAATTATTTAATTGCTGAAAACACAAATAACATTTCTGTTGCAATTTCTTTCGATCGTTCGTCATACATCAATTCTTCGTTAGGAGTTCCATCAAATTCTTTTGGGTCATTATACCGAATAGGGATACGTTTTTCCGTACCAGGAATAAACGGACAATTTTCGTCTGCATGTGAACAAGTCATTATTGCAGCAAAATTTGATGAAGGGTTAGGCGAGTCATCAAATATTTTTGAAAAAGCAATAATAGGCTCTCCGGAACTTGAATAGCTCACAGAATATTTAGGATTCTCAATACCCTCAGATTCTATTTTTAAACCACATCTTTTCAAAGAAGCAACTGCTCTTTCATTAAACGCAGTTCGTTCAACACCTCCAGAGAAACTGTTGATGCTGATGTTGTTTTTGTATGCTGCTATTTTTGCCCATATTTGGGAAAATTGACTTCTCCTTGAATTATGAGTACAGATGAAATTTAAGTTTACAGCTTTTTTTGTATCAATTTTCTCCTGAATAAAATCAATTAAAATTTGAAGCTCTTTTTTACGCTCAGTAATGATTCTTTCAGGTTGAAGTTCAGAAAGGAAGTGGCTTATCTCTTTATATAGCATTCTTATTGATTTTGAATTAACAACAACCAGAACCTGGGACACAAGTGTCTTCTTGTTCTTTTAAATCGGATAACGATGTTTTTAGTTTTTCTGGGGGAATACCGCATTTATCTTTTGCTAAACAATCAGTTTGTTTGGTTGTTAGCAGGAAATAAGAGCCATTAAACTCCAATCCATACTTACCGATAGTATTTGCCTGGTATTCTACTTCCACTTCCAAGTCTTCGATATTCAACATCTGTTCTGAAAGCTCGATAATGTTAAGTAGTTTTTGGGGTGCAAGGCGATGCTCATAGTCATTAGCTTTCCATAACTGGAAGTTTACCACTTTTTCATTTCGCATTGTACCACCACAATCAATAAACTGTTTGGTAATCATACCGACCTCTGTGATATGAAAGTGTTCTGGTACACACGAACTATCTGGTAGCTGAAACCGTAGTTCGGTTAGATTCGATAATTGTTCTTTTACTTTTGATAGTTTCATAATTGGCTTTTATCATTGTAATATTACGATAAGTGGTTTCAATTTTTTTTAACAGCAGGAATTATCAACTACATAAGTTCCAAACAAAGTTGTCATGGCTTCCTGTCCTTCTTTCCATACTTTCTCATTGATACAGTAACAGCTTTTACGGCCTTCAATTTCTCCTTTTATTAATCCGATTTCTTTTAACTCCTTCAAGTGCTGTGATATGGTTGCCTGGGACAAAGGCAATTCATCTACAATATCTCCACAAATACAGCTTTGTTTTTTTACCAATACCTCAATAATGGCAATTCTTGCCGGGTGACCCAATGCTTTTGCAAGCTGAGCCATTCGGTTTTGCCTTTTTGTAAATACTGCTGTTTTTGTAATGCCCATAATTTATATCGCAATATTACGATATAAATATTTAAGAGCATCTCTTTTTGCATAAAAACTTACTTCCTTTTATCAAAAATAGTTATCGCTCCATTGAAATAGCTTGCCACATATAGTCGGTTATCCAAAATACATCCGTCCGCAGGTTTGTCAAAACGATTATTTAGCACTTGTACAAGATTCCCATCCAAATCATAAATAAGCACCCTGTTTCCTTCAAAATCCGTAACAAAAAGCTGTTCTCCTGATACTGCAATTCCCGTTGCCACATTAATATTGTCCTTTTCTCCAATAACTTGTATGCTGTTTCCCTGCTTATCAAATATTTGAATACGATTATTGTACGCATCAGCCACATAGATTAGATCTTTGTGAATAGCAACATCTGTTGGATAATACAGTTCGCCTTGATTATGTCCTTCTTTTCCAATAATCGTTTCCTTATCACCTTTTTTTAGTATTATTCGATGGTTGTAAAAATCAGCAATAAGTATGGTGTTTCCATCTACTGCGATACTGGCAGGTGCATTTAGTTTTGAAGAAAGCGGAAGAAAGGAACGTCTCCCATTTTCTATAATAGGGATGGTGTCAGTCAAGTATTCAGGGACAAAGAGTTTTCCTTTCGAAAATTCAATGTGCATAGGGCGTTGGAGATTGGGGATTTCCTCCAAAATTTTTCCTTTCAAGTCGGTTTTTACTACACGATTTTTATCGGGATCAGAAAGCCACAGGTTTTTCCCATCACTTGCAATGCCTATTGGTGAAATATCATTTAGTTGAATCTGTTCTTTGAATGTCCACTGGGGTGATTTGTTATCCGAACAACTGACAAGCCAGAAAGTACATAATATCAGCCAAAGCATTTTATTTTTCATCTTTGGTAAAAGGTTTATCCGAAAAGCTGATTTCCCTGGCGGTAAAGCCTGCATCTTTCACTATCTTCTTTAATTCATCTTCTGTTGGCCGACTTTCCTTTGGTACGTTGAAGGTAGTATAACCCTCTTCCACACTGATGAATACATCTTTTGCTCCTTTCAGTTTTTTCAGGTTCTTTTCTAAACCATAAGCACAAAAAGGACACGAAAGTCCGTCCACTACTATTTTGATATAAGTCTTTTCTGTTGTTTGTGCATTAACTGTGTTGGTTGTAAACAATGTAGCAAATAACATAACTAATGTAATTGCTGTTGTTTTTATTGTTGTTTTCATTTTTGTGAGTTTTTAAATGTGTAATTCAATTGTTAATTTGTAATTGGTTTCTGCCTTGGCAACATAATCGCTTGCTAATACACCAAATTGTACGCCACCTCTTACTGCTAAATTTCGATAGGTGAAGAAAAAAGTAGGAGCTATTGCTAAATTTGCACCACCGCTTTGCGATATTTTCTCATTATTCAATATGGATCTTTCATAAAGATTACCTGAAGTTTCCATAAAAAACACAATGTCTGGCTTGTAATAATTCACCTTAAACGGGCGATAACCTAGGCTTACATTATAAAGTAAATTATTTCCTTGTCTTAAGTCGTTATCTGAGAATTTAAGAGCATATCCAGCCGTTGCAAACCAGTAAAATTTCAATGCTTCCTGGCCAGTAGTTAGTGCTAGATTTAAAATAGTTGGCTTACCATTTTCAGAAGGAAGTACCAATTTCGAAATAAAAGAACCTTGATAGCTTATTCCTGGCTTAGTTTTTAACCAAAAGCGATATTTGCTTTTGAGGTTCAATCCGCCAAAATTATAAGAACTATTTTCTACATGAAAAGGTGTTTCTGCCACCATCGTCCAACTACGAGTAATTCCATAACCCAAAGCATATTCTGTTTCAAATTGACTACTACTCCAATTCATTGTGATATGCGGAGCGAAACCACCTTTAAATAGAACATGCGGCCCAAACCCATAGAGAGGTTCATGTGCATAACTAACGCTTATGGTCATTAGTAATGTGAATGCTATGAGTATGTATTTCTTCAATTTCATAATTTAAAAAATTAAAATTCTTGTTCCCAATGTGTACATAAAATTTGTTTTCTGTGCGTCCGGAACATCTTCTATTAGTGGTAACTGAATGCCTGTTTCGAGCAACAATCTTTTTCCGGCTATATATTGCACACCGGGTGAAATGAACAAGCTATTGCTACCATTATCAGTAATCAGGTTTCCGTTAAACTCCAAAAACAAATTAATCTGTTTGGGAGGATATTTTTGTGGTAATAGCGGATAGCCAAAAGCTACATTGTAAATCAGATTGTCAGGCAAACCGTTTGAGGTAAAATCGTAAGCGATTTCACCATAAATCCCATATTTAAGTGTGATATAACCCGAAACTAAGCCAAAGGTTGTTTGATAAGCCCCCGAACCAATAGAAGGAATCTTTGAAGTGTTTCCCGTAGGAAAAGATTCAGTTAATTTGATGAGTGTACGGAATGTTTTTCCTTTACCATCTTTTTTATGCAGTTGATACTTAGTAAACAGCTTTACATCTCCTAAACCAAAACGACTGTCTAGTCCATTTGGTACTTTATTCACCAGTGGTACAGCACCTCCAACCTGCCATTTGGGAGTAATATTAAATGGAATGGCTATTGGCTGCATATATACCTTTACATTTTTCTTGGAGATGTATTTACCAAATGTTCGTATGCCTCTACCTTCTAATCCTAGCATAATAGGCGTTTCTGTAAAAATCGGTGGTCCTTGTGCATTGGCTTCTTGGCAGAATAGCAAAATGATTATGCCAATGATTGGATATAGAATGTGCTTTTTATTCATTGATGAAATAGCTTACGATAAACATGGTGAACACAAAAACTGCTGTTAACCAAGTAAAGCGTTTTGATGTCAAAAAATTACTTTTTCCCTTATTACACACACAGTCGGTAGTTTCTTCCTTCTTAGGTCTATACGCCTTATAAAAACTATAACCAATGAAAACAAATGACAAGCCAAACAAATAGGGTCGCATGGGATACACCCATGCTAAATAGCTTGCACCCCCACTTACGGCTGCAATAGCTGAACTCCAACAACAGAATTTCGGAGCCACAATGGTTAAGAGTGATGCGCTAACCGCAGCAGTATTTCTTATATTTGGTCGCTTCATAACTTTCATTTATGCTTGACCAATTCCTGCCCTGACTAAATCATTTTTAGTGATTGCTCTATCACAACAATCAAGCAGTTTACCATTCACTACTATGGATGGCACACGATTGATGCCATATTGCCTCATTTTGTCTGTACATGTTTTTTCTTTGCACTGCTTTACCAAGTCATAAATGGTAATTTCGCAGTTGTCGCAAGAGGTTTCTTTAACCAATTGTACTACTGGGTCACATACCGGGCATCCTGCTGTGAAAATTTCTACTGTTCGTTTCATAACTTTTTCTTTTTACGTTAATAATTAATACTAACACAAAGTTATGATGGGGGGAGGGGTGGTCGCCAAATAAATTTTCAACTTTTTTTATCCAGTTGACTATTCTCGGTGTTATACTTTTCTATTCGCTTTTCTATCTCTGCTATTTCCTGCATTCTATCAGTTAATTCATCTAACTTGAAAGAGGGGAATTCTTTTCTAATATACTCCACCTTATCTTCATTTCCACAGTTACCAGGACAGGCATCAACTGTATTTACAATTTTTATAGCCAATGCCTTACGATAGACTTCATCTAAAAGAAGAAAGTGTGCCTTATCTAATCCTTTTTGTGCAGCTTTAAACTGATTAACAATTTGTTCCGGATTCTTTCCATCTCCCAGCATCTTTGCTATTCCCTCTACTTGCCCTTTAATACTGCTCAACCTGTTTATAATGTCTTTTGTGAGGTCTTTAGGTAAAGCATTACTGATTTGTTTATTTTTCTCCATTTTCTTTCTTTTTAAATTTTTTCGTGATACTCAGTAACATAGAGTAAGAACTGGCCAATTGCTGTTTGTTGTAGTATTGATAAATAGGAAGGTCAACAAGTATTGAAATATTCATTGATTCATTGATGTTGTAATTAATTTGTGGAGCAATGAAAACTTTTTTCGATCCACTTATCGGTATTTTTTGAATGTCATAAGGACTAACTTGTCCTGGTCGTTCATCTTTTGACCTGATCTCACTTCTTACTTGTGTTATCAAATCCCATCTAAAAGAAGCACTATACGACATGTAAAAGCTTGTAGAATATAAATTCCCGTATTTATATTGTAATGGATTGGCAGTCTTTATTTCTACCCGATTATAAAGAAAAAACCGGAGGTGCTTGGCTAGGTACTCCTTTGAGATAAATAAAGTGTGGATGTAATCAACAGCTCCGGTTGAAGGTTGAATATCCAATTCAGCGATTGCCCCATTAAAGGCTTTGTTATACGCACCAATTGGATATTTTAATCCTAAGCCCATCGTTATTTCCCAATCATTCTTATTAAGGAGCATCACTTTGGGTGTAAAGGAAATATTGGTAAGCCCATAACCCTTTTTTTTTGCTGGTATAATGCCTTCAACATAACTTTGCCCCTTACTTATGAAATAACCAGATTCAATTTCGAGTGTAACTCTATTACTAACTCCGTAGGCAAATAGAAATCCTGTATGGTTAAAATATCCTGTTTCTACAAAATATGGTTCGTAAACTTTACTACCATCCATATATTTTCCTGAATAGCTATGGCGGTAGGTAGCCATAATTTTCATCTCATCTTTGGCCAATACGCCTAAATTTCCTGTCCCCCCAACTGGATTACCAGGGGAACAACATTGAGAAAATCCGTTATAATGGAATAAAAGGAATGAAAAGCATAATATGAAAATTATCCTCCATTTCATTACTGGACTATAATTTTTTTAGTAATCCTATTATTAGGATTATTTGGGTTATCACCTACTATAAAAACAGCTATATAAGTGCCTTTTGCATTTGAGGGTAAAGAGAGTGGGTAATCTTGATAACGATTTCCAGATTTTTCAACAACAACTTCGGCAAGTCGAAAACCTAAAAGAGAATGGATAATTACAGTGATTTCTCTCGCATCGGGGTTTGTTGCCCAATCTATTTTCAATACGACTTCTTTGTTCGGACAAGGATTGGGAGAAACTTTAATGATTTCATCTGGATCTGGTTGGGGTGGTGTTTTGGCTAGAAAAGAAGAAATACCTGACCAGTAGCTTGTATCTCCATTGAGGTAATAAATACGTGTTATCCAATAATACCATTTGCCTTCTTGCATATTGTATTCGGTAGCCGTAGTGTCTCCTGAAAATCGCTGCCGTGTATCTCCTGGACAACCATTAAAACATAATGGGTTATCGCTCACTATGTATTCATAATTACTTACACTATCAACCGAAGCCCATTTTATTGTAAATGAACCTGTGATGGAACCGGGTGACCCATCAGCTCCGTTAACTGGTTCAAGATGTTGTTGTGCATAAACATTTATGCACAACAACATAATTGATAGTATGTTAAGTAGTTTAGTCATTTATTAATCAGGTAGCACAACAACTTAATTCTGCAACATCTTTGGTAAAGGTGATTGCTGCTATTTTTATTCCTTCACCCATTGTTAAGTAGGGGTGGAACGTTTCTGCTAATTCAGTTGCAGTAATACCATACTTTACCGCTAAAACCGCTTCCATAATTAATTCACCACCTTCGGGAGCAACAATTCTTGCACCAATAATTTTATCGGTTTCTGTATTTCTAATCAACTTAACAAAACCTCTTGTGTCTAGTGCTGCAGCTGCTCGTGGAATCTCGCTCACAGGCAATGAAGTTACAGCAAAAGGAATCCCTTGTGCTTCCGCCTCTTTTTCGTCTAAACCAACACCTGCGACTTGTGGATCGGTAAATACGACCCAAGGCAAAGCTGAATAATCGGCTTGTTTGTTTGCTCCATTAAAAGCATTTAGAATAGCATTTTTCCCTTCTACTGCTGCCGTATATACAAAGGCAGGAGTGTCTGTACAATCTCCGGCAGCATAGATATTTGCTACGTTGGTTTCCTGTTTGCTATTCACTTTAATGTGTCCCTTTTCTGTAATTTCAACCCCTGCGTTTTCAATGTTCATTTTGAAAGTATTGGGCTTTGTTCCTGTTGCAACAACCAATTGTCCTTTTTCAATTAATTCAATCGGATTTCCATTAGGGTCTTTAGCATGAATCAAAATATTATCTCCTTGTTTCTCAACTTTTTGAATGCGAACGTTTGGAAGAACCTCTATTCCTTCGGAAGCAAACTGTTTTTGCAATTCATCACTTACATCTTCGGTCTGCGTTCGTAAAACACGATTGGTAAACTCTAAAATTCTAACTTTTACACCCAATCGAGAAAAGGCTTGAGCCATTTCTAATCCGATATATCCTGCACCTAAAATGGTTAAACTTTCAGGTTTTTCCTCTAAGTCGAACAAAGAAATATTAGTTAAATAACCAACTTCTTGTAAACCTTGAATATCTGGAATATTGGTCGTTGAACCTGTTGAAATTAAAAACCTAGATGCTGTATAAGTAGCACCGTTTACTTCAATGGTTTTGTCATTTACAAAATTTGCCCAACCTTCAACAATGTTTACATTCTCTACCGATTCTGCCACTTTTAGATATTTCTTTTCTCGCATAGCCAATACCAGATTTTTTTTGTCCCGGATTATTTGACCGTAATCCACTTTTGGTGCGTTGGGTGTAATTCCCGCAAAAGGAGAATGAGATGCCTTATGAATACTCTCTGCAGCACGAATTAAATGTTTGGAAGGCACACAACCTACATTCACACAAGTTCCTCCAATGTCTAATCCCCCGTTAATAAGCATTACCGATAAACCTACTCCATTAGCAGTTGTCATAGCTGAAAAAGCAGCAGAACCCCCTCCGATGATAATTAGATCATAATCATTGTTGCCTTTATCTTTTCCGATGGATTTAGGGATTGAATTGCCAGTATCGGCTGAACGAAAATCTTCTTTTTCGACTCCATTTTTTACAGCATAATTACCAATACCATTTATAGCACTGATAAGTGTGCCTTTGTCCAGTTTATCTTTATTGATAGTAAATTCACCTTTCCCTGTTTCGTGATTTACTGAACAGCCAATAATACCTTCTGTTCCATTCATATCTTTTTCAATATGAGATGAACAGCTACCACAGGTCATTCCTTCAATATCTAATGTAATCGTTTCAACATTTTGAGAGTTTTCCCCTTTTTTTCCAAATATATTTTTTAGCATTTTTCTATTTTTTAGTTCAATATTTAATGTCCACAACTTGTGGCACATGATTTTTTCTTCACTGCAGATTTGCTATTCCCGTCTGTTACTTCTTCGGCCTTATAGTTTATTTTCTCAATAGCTTTGATTAATTCTTCCTTATCTGTCGTTTTGGAATTGTATTTTATTGTTGCTACATCTCCCGGATATTCAAGTTCTACATTTGAAACACCTTTGATTGCTTCAAGAACCTGAGTTACATGATTAGAACATCCTGCACAGGTCATTCCTGTTATTTTAAGTTTGATAGTTTTTATTTCATTTTTTACAACAGTTGCAGTTGGCGATTGGGCGTTGGCCTGAGAGCAACTTCCACAACCGCAAATTTGTGATCCTGCAAAGAGTAATGCTACACTTGAAATAAGGATTATTTTTTTCATTATTTTGTTTTTTTGGTGAATAAATTATTTAGCAACAATCCATTGGATTGATGGATTGTTTAAGCAATTCCATAGCAGGTAAAATTTTTGCATTTGGATTACTCAATTGCCATTCTTTTGCTGTTTGTTCTGACACAAAAAAGTGAATTCTCTTACACATTGTATTGCGTATATCTTTCATATCAACATCATCTACCCAAGAAACAAATGCAGATTCTGGTTGAATAAAATCAATTTTTTTCCCTTTAATTAAGAGGTTTATAGATTCCCTATTTATTGGATCGATGGATTCGATTTCTGCCGAAACATTAAAGAATGAGGGAAATATAAGAGCATCAGCAGCGCACCAGGTATATAATTGTTTCCCCTCGACTTTAAAAGAATGTGGTGTGGGTATAATCGAAATACCTGCAAATGCAACAATCTCTCCATTTTGATTGGTTTCCCCAAACTGATTAATTATCTCTTTCGCATTCTCAACAGTAGCTCCTAATATTTTTGCTGCAGGTTCAATGGGTACTGGATTCCCATCCAATAATTGCTTTTGAAGTTCTACAAATAGTGGCCACTTTTCTTTGTCAACCCCCTGAAACAAATCATTAAATGACTTTTCTATATCTACATTACAATTCTCTGCTTGCTTCATAATCTTGTAATTAGTTTTATTTAGTCGATTCGTAATTGGTTACTTTATAACCAGTCGCTTCTTCAACAGCTTTTGCAAGTTCTTCAATGGAAACCTTTGTTTTGTCAAATTTCACTTGTGCCTTTCCTGTTTCAAAAGAAGAAGAAGCTTCTATAACACCTTCACTATTATTTAAGGTTGAATTAACATGATGTTCACAGCCTGTACACGTCATTCCGTCAATAGTAATAAAGGCTTCTGTAACATCATTTTCTTTTACAATAATGGTTTTAGTTGCACTATTGTCAGGAAAAAAAATGCCTGAATAATAAGGGAAACCTATAGAAATGATTGCGAAAATGGTAATACCAATTAGAAATCCTCTCGTTTGATAGAGTTTTGGTTTCTCAATATCACACCCACAATCATCAGCTTCTTTTGGTTTTAAGTGAGCATACCAGGCGTAGCCTATGGCAATTACGGCTAATCCTATTAGATAGGGTCGGAAAGGCTCCATCCATGAAAGGGTAGATCCCATACCACCTACACCTGCAATTGCAGCAATTACAGGTGGAATACAGCATGAAGATGCTGCTAATGCTGCCAAAACACCCGTAGTAACAGCTCCTTTATTTTTTGATTTATTTTCAGTACTCATAATTTTCTCATTTTGTAATTACGGAAACTGAATTATCTCCATAATTGGTTACATATATTTTATTATTCAACGGTGTAACTCCAATGGGTTTACTTCCTGTACTGTACGTGTTTTCAAGTTTATTATAACCCGAAATCTCATATTCAAAGACCTTGGAAGAATTGAAGTTTACCACATACAATTTCTGATTTGCATAATCTGGAACAGCTTCTTCCGGGCCATCTAATCCCATTATTTCATGAATGATACTATCTGTTTCAGTATCTAATACATGGATTTTATTATCGTTAAAATTGCTGATATATAGAATTGAGTGATCCTTGTTTGGATGTACCAATTCGGGTTTCCCTCCTGTATTGATGAGGGATGACGCTTTAGTTGTTATATTGATAACAGAAATTGTTCCATCAGATGTATTGGTGATGTATAGCTTATTGTTGTCTTTTGAAATACCTATTCCATCTGGGGCATTTCCTGTTGAATAGCTATCCAAGCTATCAAGGGTAATCGCATCTATCTTTATAACGCTATTAAAATCAATAGCGATTACATAAAGATATTGCCCTAAACTATCTGCTGTTATTCCCCCTAAATTGGAGTTAAATGTTTTCTCTCTGACAACCTGATCACTTGAAAAATCTATAATAGCAAGCTGCTTATCGTAAGCACTTACTGCTACCTCGTTACTGTTACCTAATTGCACAAAACCCCAAGGATAACGGACACCTGAAATAGTTTTATCTACATTATCACTTTCCGTGTTGATTACAGAAATAATTGTGTCTTCCACATTCGCTATATAAAGTTTCTTTTTATCAGGAGTAAGAAACATGGCATCTGGGCCTTTACCAACTGTAATACTGAATTGAGTATTTGGCACGGGAGTATCAGCTTGCCCCTGCTCTCCTTTGTCTTTATTACAAGCATAGACAGTAAATAAAAGAGAGAATGTTATAACAGTTAGCGTTTTCATATTTATACCAATTCTTTTGTTTCAATTTTTCTGAACAACGGTTTTAACACGTCTAACCTTTCTTTATTGAGTGAATAAAATATGGTTTGACCTACTTTATCATTTTTCAAAACCTTACCATCTTTTAACTTTCTTAAATGTTGAGAAACAGCAGCGATATTCATTTCGAGCATATCACTCAAATCACATACACATAACTTTTCTTCTTTACTAATAAGGTAGAGTATCTTCAATCGAACTTCATTTCCAGCTAGGTTTAATACGGATGACAAATCAGCTATTTCAGACTCCATTTCCTTCAATACCTCTTTACACGCATTAATTTGATTAATGTCTGCAAGCACCCTTATACATTGATTGTTTTTCATAATTATTGAGCTATTCTTCTATTATCGTAAATACTTAACTATGCAAATATAACAATAATTATCTTATTTAAGCAAATGCTTAAATATAAATGTTTGTAATAAGAATATGATAAGTACCTAACAATGCAGCTTGAAGAATACAGCAATGAATATACCGTTCAGTAAATTGAAGAAATTATACCTACTTCGCCTATATCCAAATACATCATCAGAGAGCCACTCCCACAAGCTTTGAATGCTGAATAATGAGATTAGAATCTTTCATTAAAAAGTTCGATATTTGAACCGTTCTGTGTACATAGAAACCTCTTCAGAAATGAAGAGGTTTTTTTGGTTTACAACAGTTTTGAAATGCAGTACCTCGATACTCTTCTAAAATTGATAGATATTATGTTAGATGTTTGGTTAATCCTGAGAACCGATTAAACGGAAAACACAATAAAGAAGCTAGAAAGTCCAAGAAAAGGGAATACCTTACGAATTAATAATCAAAAAAGAACTTCCACTTGAGATTAATGCAAGAAGAGAAGAACTGCGGTTAAGGAAAAGAAAAGCCAAAAGTAGTTGGAATGGCTAATTCAAGGAAATTGGTAAATGCTTCCCAAAATAAATTCAGGAGGCGCTTTGCATACACCTGATAGTTTAGACTTAAACTGTACTTAATAATTTACAATCAGGTACATAAATAACACGCTTGCTCCTTGTAAAAACACATTGAAAAACCCTAATTCTCCGTTTAGAAAGCCAATAATAGACGCTACTTGTATAAGATGTTCATTTTAACCTAGGATTACAATTCAATGGGAACCCTGAATTTATAAGATAAACAACATTGGTTTTATTATTAATGTCCTAGGGATTGCTATTCGCCGGGTATCGCGCTAATTGCGACGTACACAAGCTAGTTGAATTTTTAGGAAAAACAACGCATCCATGGCAAAAAAGCGACAAAGGCGTTGCGAAAAAAGCATTGGATGTAGCTACTTGTATTCCAAATTATCATACTCGCTCTAGTGAGAATTTACTTTCGTGCCGAGGCAAAAAATAGGTTATTCTTCAATTTCAAAAATCCAACTGACATGCAGAACAAATAATTGGAAACAGATTACCTTGGTTATTCAAAAAAATGAAAATAAAACAGTAGAATCAAGAGGCAACCTACCCAATATAAAAATAAGATATGGTACTAGCAAGTACATCGTAAAAAATGATATTATTGGAGTAAATACTATTTGCGCTAAATGTACGTTAGAGCTAAATCGGAATAGAAAATAATCCCGCAAGAAGGTCGAAAAATAGCAAATAAACCCTCGTTATAACCTACTTTTATTGTGTTATTAATGGCCTGATGTTGCGTTTTTCGCTCAAAACTCATTTTTTTTAAGGTGTTCTTCTGCTCTCCTGCCTCCATTTAATACAAAATGAAAATCAAAACCAACACATTTATTTCGTGTTAGATTGTTTCGGTTTATACGCCTGGTAAAGCTTCTGCAAGAAGAATGTATTTAATTTATTATTAAGTACCTATCTTCAAAAAAACTACAAGTAGAACTGTTTTTTTGTATCAACCCGCTTCTTTCCACCCACAACCGTAGACTAAAGGTTGGGAGGCTTAATGGGCGCGTTTGGAAGTTTAATTTTCATAAAGGTATTTTTATGGTTATATTCACGATAATCTAGAATCATACAGCAATGAAAAATTTATTAAGACATATATCGGCTTTACTTTTATTTCTGCCAGCGGTTGCATTTAGTCAAACGCTTCAATTAGGAATACTTTCTTCTTTCGAAGCTTTTACTGGAGCAGGAGCAGTTACAAATTCAGGAAACTGTAACGGCGACGCAGGTACGAATGATGGAATAGTAACCGGATTTTCTTCACCAAGCTATACCGGCAGAGTGCACAACAATAGCGATACAACTGTTCAGGGCAAAATAGATATTCTTAGAGTATACATTCATCTAAATGATATTTTTGTAACAGAAGCTAGAACTCATGCTCCAGCTTTTGGAGGTGGCGAAACACTGTTCTCAGGAGTTTACTCTATAGGTGGAGCTGGCTCTATAGGAGGAGCCCTTACACTTGATGGGCAAGGAGATCCTGACGCTGTATTTATTATTAAATACCTAGGAGCCATGTCGGTAGGAGCGGGCACAATAGTCACATTAACCAACGGAACAAGAGCTGCTAACGTTTATTGGCTTGCCGAAGGAGCCATTTCTGTTGCTGCAGGTTGTACTTTAAAAGGAACCTTGTTTGCGCACGAAGGGGCTATTTCCCTTGCTCCAAATTGTGATTTAGAGGGCCGAATGCTATCTACAGGAGGAGCGTTAACTATTGGGGTTGGAAGTGTTGCTTCTATGGCTGCAGGTCCTATTGCTATACCTATAACGTGTGTAACTGTGAGCACTCCTGCTTTTGCTGTGGATGTTTTAGGAAGCATTGACGACTTTACACTCTTTACTAGTGCAGGTGCAGTGTCAAACACGGCTACATCTGGCGTTATTGGCAATATAGGCACGAATGGTGGCTCTATCAGTGGTTTTGGGTCTTCAACTGTTATCGGCTCTGACCATACTGCAGATGCTATTACAGAACAAGCGAAAGTAGATTTAGATAATGCTTACAATCAACTGATGCTTTTACCGAATACAGTAACTACGCATCCTCCAGCATTTGGATATGGAGAAATATTAACGGAAGGGGTATATTTTATAGGGGGTGCGGGATCTTTATCGGGCACAATCACCTTAGACGCTCAATTTAATCCCGATGCCATCTTTGTTTTTAAGTTTGCAGGAGCACTAGCAGTAGCGGCACAATCAAAGGTGCTTTTTGCTAATGCAACTCACCGCAATAATGTTTTTTGGATTTCTGGAGCTGGAGTTGCAACCGGAGCTGCATCTTTGGGAGCTTTTACTTTTATGAAAGGTACGGTTCTTGCCCACGGCGGAGCCTGTAACGTAGGAGCAGGTGGATTTGTAGAAGGAAGATTGCTTTCTACAGCCGGAGAGGTAGGATTTAGTTCAGGGGTGATTTTCAATGACCCACTTTGTTTTCCTCCTATGGGCGCTGCCTCCTTGCCTATTGAGTTGTTAAACTTTACTGCTGAAGCCAAAGACTCCCATATTCAGGTCGATTGGATTACTGCATCAGAAATTAACAATGATTATTTTACAGTTGAGCGCTCTGCAGATGGAACTAGTTTTACTTCAATCTTTAAAATAAATGGTGCAGGAAACAGCACAGATACTGAAAACTATTCAGCAATTGACGATGCTCCGATAGAAGGTTGGTCTTATTATCGTTTAAAGCAAACGGATTATGATGGCAAAGCCACTTATTCTAAGATTGTAGCTGTAGAGTTTAACAATGGAAATGAATTTAATTTAAATATCTATCCAAACCCATTTTCAGAACAAACAGTTTTTCATACCACTAAAAATTTTAAAGGTAAAACCTTAGTAGTTTACAACCATCATGGCCGAGTAGTAAAACGCGTTAAAAACATGTTTCGTCAACAATATAGGTTAAATTGCAAGAACTTAACAAGCGGATTTTACTTCGTTACCTTGCTTGAAAACGGCGAAGTAGTAGCTACAGACAAATTATTAATAACCGACTAACCTGCAAGATAATAGTAGTTACACAACTTGAGCAAGCCCAGTTCAACTAAAATAGCTGGACTGCGTCATTTGTTAAACCAATCAACTATCTCTCACATTTTTATTAAAGTCATATTTACTTATACCCTGTATAAATAGATAGCAGTGGCAACGCTGGCTTTACTTTTAATAGAACTACCTATGTCCATGTTAACCCGAAGTTGAAGTCTAAACTTTTCGAAACAAACGGTATTATTTGACTCACTTTTGCAACAAGCAAAAATACTGTTAGTCGCAAGTAGCTTTTTGAGCTCTGTTTTTTAGGATCCCCCTAAAGCCCCCCATTAATTGAATAAAATACACCCTGACTATTTGATGCACCGAATTTTAAATTAACCTCAGATTGGTTTTGATTTTTATTCCAATTTTTCACTTTCTTCGATGGAGAAAGTAACTTTTCCAATTAATGGTTCCTCAAGAAATTTAATGATGGAGATGCCAAACTAATTCGAATTATCCATTGAGATAAATACTTTATAATTATACAATTATACGCTAACCTTATAATTTAAGTGTGTAAAATCATCCACTTCCCAGATCGATAGATTCAGCAGCGTACCTGCTCCAGAAGTGTTACACAAATACTTTATGCAGTTGTTAATACATTCACTGATTGCCATGCCGAGTGGGACTAGTAACCTTGTCTCCTAATTGATCCAATCTACAATAAGGCTGAGATCAGAATCGTACCCAGCCAAAGGAGGGTTAATGACTTTTTTTAAATACTCCAAAATGCCTATTTCATCTAGCTCTCCTATTTTGTAAATCGCTTCTTATGAACCAGCTATTGAAGTAATCCTTGCAGCAAACGAGACCGATCCGACGGTGTCTGAAATTTCAAAATTTGAACAAATACTTTAGTAATCGAAACTACACAACCTTTCTGCGCCGTTATTTTAAGCGCTATACAGATGGAGATTTCTTGGGTCGTAAATGAGAATTGATTTAATTTATTGGTCTTTATGGAAGCGCGTGAAAGAACACAATGAAGTGGGGATGAATGTTGCAATGTTTACCGTGGATGAAAAACACAAACCCATTACCTATGTGGCAGCCAAAAGTCCACTCTATTTAATCCCCAACAAAATAGATACCGTTAACAGCGTAAAAATTAAGAGCTACACTCAAAAATAAAAAAAAGGAAAGCCTCTTTATGAGATACAAGGAAGTCGATTTGCCATCGCAAGCGCTCTCATTAACACCCCACCCTATCAGAAATCAAGATAGTAAAAGTGGCCTGAATGTTTTTTCTTTTTAAAAGAACTCAGTGAGGAAGAAAAGTTATCGCTTTTAGTTGTTACGCAAGACCTCGATTTTGCTAAAAAATGGATTAAATTATCGAAATGGAAAAAGGGAAGATAATCAAGCATGTTACCCCATGAAATACAAGGACAATAAAAAAGCAGCAGGAAACTACTTTTCAGATAAAGGAAATTAGTGTTTATTTTGAAGTGAAGCCCAAAGCTGCGCACTAGATTATACTTGTCTCTTTTTTCGGCATACATCCACTATAAAAATCTGGTAAACTTACTAAAACGAAAAAGCCATAGTGCTCCCAACGGCTCTCACTATGGCTCCTATACCTTATTTACTGTGGTTTTATTTTTCCAATATAGTTTCAAGTTTCGCGTAATATCGACTGGCAATAAAATCAGCCCCTGCTTCATTGTAATGCACCTCATCTGCCAATAAACTATCTGAAAAGCCTGTGAACATATCAATTGCAATCACCTCTGTTGAAGCTGTCGTCTTCTGTGATGCAATAACCAGAACGTCTTGCTTCAATCGATTAAAATAGTTTGTTAATTCAGTAGTCATTAAATCAGACCTCGCAGGAGCAAGCTGTTCAATTATAATAGTCACATTAGGACTAGCGCTTTGCACCGCGTCCACTATTCCATTTATGTTTGCCAATGTTTCACTATACGGTAAATTTTGTAACGCGTCGTTCCCTCCTGGCGAGCTAAAAAGCACAATGTCTGGCGCTTCTGATTGTGCTAGCCAAGTATCAATGTCATTTAGAATTTCTCCTGAGGTCCACCCAGCATTTCCTTCGTGTTGAATATCAAAATCAAGATTGTTAAACGTCGGATAAGGGGCATTATCTAATTGAGTTCCTATATAATCAAAGGTCCAATTGTTAGTTACTAGATCTTTCCAAAGCTCATATCGGAAACTCTCATATGTTGGCCTGTTGCCTTCTACACGTGACCCTCCTACCGACATTATTTTATTCTTCGAGCCATCATTACTTGGTGCATCAGGAGTTGATTCATCCTGGTCGCAAGAATTGAACATGAGCAGTGATATTCCGATTGCTGAGATTTTTAATCTCGTATTCATTTTGTTGTTTTAAAGTATACATAACACCCTTTAAAATATCGATGCCATGACAACAAAAATAGAACTGGGCTAAATAATTTTTCCAGTACAATTCGCCCTGTTCTTGCTGGTTAAAATAACCAGAGGGTTCCACTTGTTTAAAAGCCAGAAGGTTATTCTACTTTAACATTCTGACTGCAATCATCCCCTCACCTGATAATTCTCAAGTATAAACAATTTCTGATTTATCACCTGTACAGATATAGCGTAAAAAGTCCTAAAATGAGTGTCGACTTCAAGTCCGAGTTATTGCCTTTTTTTAATTTTGCCACCCATGAAATAAAACGTTTAAAAAACAGCATATGAGCAACATAAAACTGCTTTTCAGGTAAAAGACAATCGAATTTCGTTTAGAGTGAAGAAAGAAGAGATGTGCCTTCCGAATCCAGCAGAAATCTTATAGATTAATTTACAGCCTGTTGTTTAAAAACGTGGAGCATTTCTCTCGCATCTTAAACTTCGAATATGACCCCGCGACAATTGAAATCATAGGAGAGCGCCAAGAAAACCCAACAAAATTGATTGCCATTCAGTGCATCCTTTGCAGTAGGAGTGCCAATGTCAATTTATAATTATTGCACAAAACGTTCAAAAATTCGAGACCATTTATAACACGTGAAAAGAGATGTGTGAACTATAGGGAGAGCTAAAGTTGGTGGATTGAAGCGGAGCAGCCTATTTCCAAATACTTCATCCTGGATTCAATAAATACTTTTCCCAACACCTAGCAGTTTGAATTCTCGCTCAGCAGCTCAACTTCATCGTTACACTTTAAACTTGTTTTAATGATGACTGTAAATCCCCTCCTTCCGTTCATGCTGCGAGTAATACTGGTAGCTTATCCTTTTTTCAGGCCTACAATAAAATATTCAAAATAAAATTTGAAGATAATTATAAAGTTTATGCAGTAAATTATCAAAGTAAAAACGTCCCTCTTTTGTATATGAAAACTTCCGTATTTCTCTCTGCTATTACTCACATTACATTTTCAAGTCTCTTGTTTAGTGTATAAGCCGGAAAAATTCGAAATCTCGCCTTAACTAGCAGGAAGCATTTGTATTTTCATGTCGCCTTATCTCAACCGTTAATTATTAGAATCAACCTACTTTATTCAAAATCTCCCTCCGCTAGGGTGAGCATATACACTACCCCACCTTTCTCCATTTTAATTTCTTTCTAAGTAACATCTTTTACTACTAGCCCTTTTGTAGAAACACGTATTTTGTCTCAAATTAATTATGGACATAATTCAATAAATTAAAGACCTAACATCTTTCTTTGCATTTTTGGAGGTGCAGTCTACCCAAAAGGGTACGTCACTTTGGTTATTTCTCGAGCCGAGATGCTCAATCAACTATTTCCAAATGGCGCCTAATGGATATCATTCTTGGTAAACAGAACTTAAAGAATTAAGCTCAAATGCTCTAAAATGTTTCGTTAACTCATTTTTAACGGACTATAATTTAGAGCCAATTTTCTCGTTTAAAGACAAGTACCTGTATCTCTCAGGATAAGCTAAGATTTCTCTTCGCTTATCTACGTTTAGCTCTTTTATAGAATGGAAGTTAGTAGCTTTGAATTTGAAGTAACCCCAAGAAAAACCCCAAAAATAAAAAATATGAACTCAAACATTAGGTATAGAGATGCAGTTCTGATTGTAATTATTCTCATCAGCTCCATTAACATGTTACAAGCCCAAGACGGAGAATTTAAGTATGGAACTAGAATTGGTTTAGGAGAAAGTCAATTGAACTTTACAAACATTTCCGGAGAATCAAACAAACTTGCATTATCAATTGGGATTGCGTCAGCCTACCAATTTAATAAGATACTAGGAGTTTCTGCTGATTTTTTATTCACTTCAAAGGGGGGCAAACGAGATGGAATTGAAACCACATCAAATTCCTTGGGTTTCAACCAAGAATATGAATTTGAAGATAAGTACAGACTCTTTTATGCAGAATTGCCGTTGGCGCTAACATTACGAGTGCCATTAAAAGATAATTTCTATTTGAGGGGGTTTGCAGGTCCTAGCATTAACTTTAAACTTTTTGCAACGGAGAGCAGATTATACGAGGATGAGAGTTTTAATGAAAAAAACGGTTACTCCAACAGGAGCATTGAAGCCTTAGAAACTGTGGATTATAGTTATTTTTATGGTATAGGTGTCGAAATCATAGGGAGTGACGAACGTTCTTACTTACTTGATTTTAGACTAAGTGAACCATTAGGCTCAGCAGGCGAAATAGGTAATGTGCAAGTAGAAAACAGCTATTTTTTAATCAGTGCCGGCTGTTTGTTTTAAATAACAAATAAAGTAAAACAGGCGCTTAGCTAGCATCGTATTAAATAAATTGAACCACGAAGACCTCAAAGAAGTAAGGATTTACTCGAAGTATTGAGTTAGGGGTTTTTGCTTAATGCCTCATAAAAAATATAGGTTTGTCCATTTATTCCTACCCTAATGATAAACAAAATTCAATAGCGTTGCCAGTCCAATAAAACTAATTTAAATATCTGCAAAGTTACTTAGGTTTTATAATTGATGCAATAACCCACCTATCAGCGAGTCTCTCACCAAAATACCTTTGATTGAGTTTGTAAACAAATTCATTTAAATACAGCTGGAGGCACTTTCCTTTAATTTTGTGCTAGTTTCCAAGGAAGTTTCTTTTTGAGTTACGAATGAATATATGAAACCATTTCAAGGTATCAGATATTGTTGTTGTTTTCTCTGATTTCCCTGTTTTATTCAATTCTACATAACCTTCAATATCAATTTCCAGGGTATTTTTATCAAAAATGAAAATACTTCTATCTCTTAACGATTAAATATTTGATATTAAATGACTTAATACTATTCGAATTATTAACTTATACTTCACAATCATGTTTCGTTATCGTCTGCGCATTGACTTTCCTCAGTTTTAATTCTCCCCGAATGTGAGTAACAAAAAATTACGAATCTGCAAAAACCGTCCAATCAATAAAGGCATATGAAGGATATATTGAACGCTATCCAAAGAGCAGGTACTAAGCGCAAGCCAAGAAATAATTATTGTTATTAATACAAGATAATGAGTTGTCAAACTTACCAAGAAGATTTTCCTGTAGGACAAAATAACGCCGAAGCTAAAAAACGAATCAACGAAATAACTTCTGCTGCGGTGGAGTAAGATACCTCAGCAAAATAATACTGCTGGTAGAGTCCCCAATCTTAAAAACCTCGTTTCAATTTTTATTCATTCCATCAAACACTACCCACTAAAAAAGCCATCCCGACTATCGAGATGGCTTAATTGTTTGTGCTATCATTTTTACTATTAACCTGAGTTGGGTTATTAACTTTTAAAAGCTGAATGTCCTGTAATGTCCATCCCGGTAATCAACAAATGAATATCATGTGTTCCTTCATAAGTTATCACTGATTCTAAGTTCATCATGTGGCGCATAATTGGATATTCTCCTGTAATTCCCATACCTCCATGAATTTGACGAGCTTCTCTTGCAATTTTCAATGCCATGTCCACGTTGTTTCTTTTTGCCATTGAGATTTGTTCCGTAGTTGCTCTGCCCTCATTTTTCAATTGCCCTAATCGGAATGTCAACAATTGAGCTTTGGTAATCTCAGTAATCATTTCAGCTAATTTTTTCTGTGTTAATTGAAATGCTGCAATTGGTTTACCAAATTGGATCCGCTCTTGAGCGTAGCGCAAAGCAGAATCGTAACAATCCATCGCCGCTCCAATAACTCCCCACGCAATTCCGTATCGGGCAGAGTCTAAACAACCAAGAGGTGCTCCTAATCCTGATTTATTGGGCAATAAATTCTCTTTCGGAACTTTCACATTGTCAAAAACTAACTCTCCGGTTCTTGACGCTCTTAACGACCATTTACCGTGAGTTTCTGGAGTGGTGAACCCTTCCATGCCTCGTTCCACAATTAGACCGTGAATTCTACCCTCCTCATTTTTCGCCCAAACTACAGCAACATCACAAATTGGTGAATTGGTAATCCACATTTTTGCTCCGTTTAACAAATAATGATCTCCCATATCTTTGTAATTGGTAATCATGCCACTTGGATTTGACCCATGATCTGGCTCGGTCAATCCAAAAGAACCTACCCAATCACCAGAGGCTAGTTTTGGCAAGTACTTCATTCGTTGTGCCTCGTTTCCGTAATTGTAAATTGGATACATAACCAACGAACTCTGGACTGAAGCTGCAGATCTCAAACCTGAATCTCCTCTTTCAAACTCTTGCATAATTAAACCATACGAAATTTGGTCTAAGCCAGCACCGCCATATTCAGTTGGGATGTATGGCCCAAAGCCCCCTAATGCAGCAATTCCCTTGTTCAGGTGAATTGGATATTCGCCCTTTTGGGCAGCCTCTTCAATAATTGGAGAAACATCTTTTTTTACCCATTCTCGAACTGTATCACGAATCAACTTGTGCTCTTCAGTTAGCAATTCATCTAATAGGTAATAGTCGGGTGCTTGAAATCTATCGCTAGCCATATTGTTTGTTATCAGTTTGTGCAAAATTAGTCATAAAAAGAAGTTTTTCCCTCTTAATAAGGACAGTCAAAGCGTAAATTTGTTCCTCAACAAACAATTAGTGCAAGACACCACCCAGTTACCATCAGATGTTAAATTCACTCCTTTTGCCATACCAGAAAAGGAAATGAATTATACTGCCTGGGTTGATACGCTTGTAGCTCATAGTAAAGGGTTTTCAACACACTCGATAAGCTATGAAGGGGTAATTTTGCCATCTACCTCATCCATCTGGATTATTGTTATTCTATTAACCGGGTTTACTTGTTTAGCAATTTCTCGTTCTGTTTACCGAAAACGATTTAACATGCTGTACAAAACGTTGGGAAATTGGAAGCTATCAAAACAAATCATCCGATACGAAAAAGTTTATACCCACCCAGTTAACATCCTAATGACGCTAAACTTTGTGCTGATCATCCCTCTTTTCTTCAGCCTTATGTACTCAAAGCTATTTAACCCTGCCGTTTTGTTAGAACAGCAATTCGTGTTCTTATTGATTCCCTTGCTTGTCTACCTGCTAACAAAAATGGCCTGTTATAAATTTAGCGGATGGTTGTGGAATGAAAAGCCAGTAATTGAAGAATATCTTTTCCAATCGAACTTATTCAACAAATATACTGGTGTTGCTTTCTTAATTCTTACATCATTGGTCGTTTATTCCCCATTAGAATCTACAATTTTAGCTAAAATTGGGCTTGGAACACTAGGTTTATTAGCCTTGTTTCAAGTAACTAGAGGAATTATGATTGGACTTGAAAATGGGAAGCATTTATTTTTCATAATTGCGTATCTTTGTACCCTCGAAATTTTACCCTGGTTGGTCCTTGCAAAATGGATACAAACTAGTTTATAATTTCTGTCTTAAAGTTACTAACTTTTAAAAACTTTACCCCCTTGAAAGTAAAAACAATTTTAGTTTCTCAACCAAAACCAGAAACAGAAAAGTCACCTTACTTTGACCTATCGGACAAATGCAAAGTAAAAGTTGATTTTAGATCATTTATACACGTAGAAGGTATTGATTCTAAGGAGTTTAGAACTCAAAAAGTTACGATGCAGGATTTTGGCGCAGTAATTTTTACGAGTCGAAATGCGGTGGATCACTTTTTTAGAGTGGCAGAAGAATTAAGGTATAACGTGCCAGACGATTTAAAATACTTTTGTATTTCCGAGTCAACTGCATACTATCTTCAAAAATATGTGGTCTACAGGAAAAGAAAGATTTTTCATGGAAGACAAACAATGGAAGATTTAATGCCCTTGATTAAAAAACATAAAACTGAAAAATTCTTGTTGCCCTGCGCAGACATATTGAAAAAAGATATTCCTGAAGTTTTAGAAAAAAATAACATCAACTTTGCAAAAGCGGTTCTTTACCGCACCGTATGCAGCGACCTTTCGGACTTGGCAGATGTAAATTACGACGTGTTGGTTTTCTTTAGCCCTGCAGGCATTGCTTCATTGTATGAAAACTTCCCCGGGTTCAAGCAAAACGATACTAAAATTGCGGTTTTTGGAGCAACAACAGCTAAAGCCGCTGAAAATGCAGGATTAGAAATAAATATTGCTGCACCAAAACCCGAAGCGCCTTCAATGACTATGGCTTTGGAGCAATATATTAAGAAACAAAATAAGAAGTAGAAACATTATAAAATTTTTAAGAAGGCATTACTCAGCTGAGTCAATGCCTTTTTTTATTTTTAAACTCAATGAATAACGAACGTTTTACCCTTAAAAAAGAAGAAATTCTCTCCAAAAGAGATGACATCAACCTGCTTTTTTTAGAAGGAAAGTATTTTAAAGAGTTTCCTTTCAGGGTAATGCATCGAAAAGCAGTTAAAGGAGAAGCGAGCTCTTTGCAATTTAGCGCAAGCATTCCAAAACGGCTTTTTAAGAAAGCAGTTGATCGAAATTTGCTAAAAAGACGTTGCAAAGAAGCATATCGACTCAATAAAAACAGTCTTAAGGCAAGCTGCGAAAAGCAACATATAGAGCTGCACCTTATGCTGGTTTACATTTCTAAAGAGCCCATGGACTACGAAGTTATCGAGCAGAAAATAATCTTAACTTTACAACGTTTGCAGGCTATATATGCAGAAGATTCTCAGTAAGTTTCTGATTTTATTGGTGAAAATATACCAAATTGTTTTGTCCCCGTTTTTGGGCTCAAATTGCAGGTATATGCCAACTTGTTCAGCATACAGCATAGAAGCCATTACAGTTCATGGACCGTTTAGAGGTTTTTGGTTGGCACTTAAACGAATTTTATCTTGTCACCCTTGGGGTGGAAGTGGTATTGACCGAGTACCTAAAAAGAAGTAAATGAAAAAGACAAAAAAACTAATCATCGCCATAGGCATTTCTGTTTCAGCATTCCTTTCTTATGGTTTTGCTGATAATTATTTTGAGCTTTCAAAAAACCTAGATATTTTTAGCACTTTATTAAAGGAACTAAACACCTACTATGTAGACGAAACAAAGCCCGGGGAACTAATGAAAACAGGCATTGATGCAATGCTTAATTCATTGGATCCGTATACAAATTACATTCCCGAATCGGCCATTGAAGATTACCGTTTTATGACAACTGGCCAATACGGCGGTATTGGTGCCTTAATTCACAAAGACAGCAACCAAATTGTTATATCTGAACCTTACGAGGGATTTCCGGCATTTAAAGCAGGGTTAAAGGCAGGCGATATTATTTTACAAGTCAATGACAACGAAGTTGACGGAAAAAATTCAGGTGACATTTCGAAGTTATTGAGAGGTCAATCCGGAAGTTCGCTGAACGTTACCATTAAAAGACCTAATGTTTCAGAGCGCATGGTAAAGGAGATTGTGCGCGAGACCATTAAAATTAATGACGTCCCTTATTTCAAAATGCTAGACAATGAAGTAGGTTATATTAAACTATCCAGTTTTACCCAAACGGCATCAAAAGAATTCATTTCCGCCTTTGATGAATTAAAAGAAAAAGGCATGAAACAATTGGTTTTTGACCTCCGGGGAAACGGCGGTGGATTGCTAATGGAAGCCGTTGACATCGTAAATATCTTTATTCCTAAAGGGAAAAAAGTGGTAGAAACGAGAGGCAAACTAAAAAAGTGGGATGCCACCTACACAACTAGAAAAGAACCTCTCGACCTTACTATTCCTGTTGCCATATTAGTAGATGGCGGCTCAGCCTCTGCCTCTGAAATTGTTTCTGGCACCCTGCAAGATTACGATCGAGCTGTAATTATTGGCCGACAAACTTTTGGAAAAGGCTTGGTACAGCAAACAAGACCCTTAAGTTACAACGCCCAACTGAAGGTTACTGTTGCCAAGTATTACATTCCTAGTGGCAGGTGTATTCAGCGAATTGACTATTCCAATAAAGATGACAGAGGGAAAGCTCAAACAGTTCCTGACTCATTGATAAGTTCGTTTAAGACAGTTGTAAACAAACGACCCGTGCAAGATGGTAAAGGAATTAAACCAGACCTTTTTACTGAAGAAGAGAACGTGGGAATGATTACCGCCACTTTAGTGCAAAAGTTTCATATTTTCAATTATGCCACTCAATATTTTTTAAGCCACCCAAGCATTGCCCAAGCAAAAGAGTTTCAATTAAGCGCTAAAGAATACGGGGAGTTTATTAGCTTTTTAGAAGAGAAGTCATACAACTACTCGACACAAAGCGAGGAAATACTGAAAGAGTTAAAAGCAGTGGCTAAAGATGAAAAGTATTTTGGGGATGCAGAAAGTGAATACGATGCATTACTGCGAAAATTAACTCCTAACAGGAAAATTGACTTGGTTAAATTTAAATCAGAAATTAAGCTCATCCTTGAGAATGAAGTAATTTCAAGATATTATTACCAAGACGGCCGAATTGAACACTCTTTAAATACAGACCCTGATGTTAAGGAAGCCTTGTTGTTATTAAAAGACACTAAAAAATACAAACAAATTCTCGATGGTACCTTTGTTCCGAACAAATAGAAACACTTGGGCGTATTAAACATTTTCTTAAAACCAGAACACCCGATTTCCATGTGGTTAAATCACAGGCATTTGTACCTGCTTGGGTTAGCGACTATTCTCTGCGGTTTAGGCTGGTCTAATATTCTTATGAGCGTTGGCCAATTCATTATAATTGGCAATTGGATTATTGAGTTTGATTTTAAACGGAAGCTATCAAAATTAAAAAAAAGCCCTATTATTTGGATTGTACTCGCTCTCTTTCTGATTCATCTTGTTGGTCTCTTTTGGACTTCCGATTTTAAATATGCTACCAAAGACATAACAACAAAACTTCCATTGCTTGCCTTTCCAATTATTATTGGAACAACAAAAAAGTTGAGGCTGCCAGAGTGGAAATTACTCTTACGGGTATATGTTATCACTCTATTTATTTTAACAATTGCTAGTTTAGGGAAGTACTTGAACCTCTGGGGACCTGAAATTCATGACAAGCGAGAGTTATCAATTTACATCTCACACATCCGCTATGGTCTCAATCTCACACTCGCTACTTTTCTGTTGATTTGGTATAACCCATTGCCAAATAAGATCTTTAATAGACTACTAGCCCTGTGGCTTGTGATTTCTTTACTCCTTTTTCAATTGTACACAGGCCTTGTCATCTTTGGCTTAACCGTTTTTGTTCTTTCCATTGTTACGCGCAAATCCCTTTTTAAAAAATCACCCTTCACAGGGCTGTTTTACATTTCAAGCGTCGTTATTATTTCATTCTTAAGTTACCAAGCAATGTTGGTTTATCACGATTTCAACAAGCTAGTTAAATTGGATTACAATCAGGAAGAATTCAATGGTTCTAAAACCTTAAACGGAGAGCATTACAGTCACGAAGGAACAGACAAACGCAAAGAGAACGGCGTTTATACAAGGAGGTATATCGCTCGAAAAGAAATTAGAAAAGAATGGGAGAAAGTAAGTACAATTCCATTTAAAAATGAACAGAACATTGACAATCCCATAGCACAGCGCTTATATCGGTATATGTCTTCAAAAGGCTTGAAGAAAGATTCCCTCGGATTATCTACCTTGGATCAATCAGAAATAGAGGCCATTGAAAATGGTGTTGCAAACCATTACTATGTAACGCATAACAGCTTGCAGAACCGACTACACAAAACCTTCTATGAGCTAAGAGAATATCAGCGAACAGGCAATGCAAGTGGTTATTCTATTGCAATGCGCTTAGAATATTGGAACACTGGACTTACCATTTTTCAAAAAAACATACTGTATGGGGTTGGCACGGGAGATATTAAAGTTGCTTTTACAGAAGAATATGAAATTACCGCGTCGAAACTTGACCCTTCTTACAGAAATAGAGCCCATAATCAATACCTCACTTTTTTAGCATGCTTTGGGCTAATTGGGTGCATTATTATTCTATTCTCCATCTATTATCCCCTGCTAACTTTAAAGTACAATCCTCTGTTAGGAATAACCTTTATAGTAATCATGAGTCTTTCATTTTTAACGGAAGACACCTTGGAAACTCAAGCAGGAATAACACTTTACGCTTCTTTTTATTGCTTGATTATATTTGGGTTAAATAATTTTCAAGATAAAACCTCCACATAATATTGCAAGGTTTTCCGCGCTGTTTCTTGTTTTGAGAATGACTTAACCTTTTGTTTTGCTAGCATTGCACAATCCCTTCTTAATGAAGAGTTCTCCATCATGCGCTCTACCGCCTTGGTAATTTGCTCTACGTTTTTAACTTCGCAGAGCAATCCTGTTTTTTCATTTTCAACTAATTCCGCTATCCCTCCACCAGCGGTTCCCACTACGGCTACATCACAGGCAAAAGCATCTAATATCGAAGTCCCTAATCCTTCTGTTTTAGAGGTAATTAAAAATAAATCCAATTCCGCTAATACTGCGGGAATATCCGTTCTAAATCCTGTAAACGTAACTTGGCTTTTTAATTCTTTTGTAGCCGCGAAAGAATGAATTTCGGCACTCATCGGACCATCCCCCATTACCACAAAATGGCAATTGGAATGTTTTTCTATGATTTTTTCAGCCACATTAATGAACGTAAAATAATCTTTATGATCGGCTAACGCAGAGGTATTCCCAATTAAAAAAATAGCCTTATCGATTCCTAATTCCTCTCTCAAATCCCCTGATGGGGAGTTGAATTTATCCAAATCAATTCCTGAATAAACCGTTTCCAATTTCGAGAGATCTTTAATTCCCGCCGCGGTAACTCGCTTAATGGTATTGCTTACGCAAAGAATTTTTTTCACCTGCTTGTGGTTGTACTTAAAATGAGAGAGCACATTCTTCCTTATCGGAAAATCAACCCTACGACTGAGAATAATGGGCGTTTTATTGCCAAAGACACTCGCAGCTACTATTGAAAAGGTATGCGCATGTGCATCGTGCACATGAATCAAATCGACCGCTTCTCCCAAGCAAACTTGTTTTACTTTTTTAGCATAAGAAAAATCAAGCCCGCCCTTTTTCTTATGAGTAAAATGAACTACCTCGTTTTGCTGGCAAAACGCTTCCATTTTAGAACCTGAAGAACAAAGAACCAAACTATCTATCTCAGTTCTTAGTTCTTGAATTAAATAAGCGGCCTGCTGCTCCCCTCCTCGCCAACTTAGTGCAGTAACAATGTGTAACACCTTTTTCTTCATCTTAATTCGCTTGCTTTTGAAGGTGAATTAATTTTTTGTATTTTAAATAGTTAGCATAGGCAGATAGCCTGCTTATCGTAAACCCTTGAGCCCCATCTAAAAACCCAAAACCAACAAAGTAATTTTTTACAAAACGTGCCATGGGTTTAAGTATAACCAGCAACCAGTTAGAACGTTTGCCTTTTTCTAAAAGCGCCTGTGCACCGATGCTAGAAAACTTCTCAATTTGAGCCAAGTGCTCCGCTCTGGTATAAAACGAATAATGAAGGATGTCTCCCTTTAAGTGAACTACTTTTTCAGCAGTTAGAACCATGTATTCGTCATGCGGATTTAATCCGTCCCATTTTCCTACCCTTCTATCAAACAGACGAATTTTTGTATCCGGATACCAAGAGGTGTGGTGAATCCACTTGCCACAATAGTTGGTTAATCTATTCATTTTATGAGCATTTGAAACCCAATTCCGTTTCACTTTTTCGATTTCGCCAACCAAGGTATCGTCTAAGGCCTCATCGGCATCTAAGGAAAGGACAACGTTAAATTTCGCTTGATCTTTCGCCCAATTTTTTTGTTGAATATGACCGTCAAAAGCATGTTCTAAAAACTGCACCCCATGTTTTTCGCAAAGGGTTTTAGTTTGGTCGGTAGAAAAAGAATCTACTACCAAAATTTCATCGGCCACTTTTTTAACTGACAGAATGCATCTCTCGATATTTTTCTCTTCGTTAAATGTGATAATTACGGCTGAAATTTGAACCTGCATGTTGCAAAATAACGCTATTTTATTTCAACCTACTCAAAAATCAGGTCTGCTTTTAAAGAATTACTTTTGAAACTTAATTTATTTAAATGGCGAAGCTTTTTATAGTTCCTACACCCATTGGCAACCTTGCCGACATGACTTTTCGTTCGGTGGAAGTTCTGCAACAAGTAGATTTAATTTTATGCGAAGACACCAGGACAAGTGGCAAGTTGCTTAAGCATTATGAAATTAAGAAGCCTCTATTCTCCTATCACCAGCACAACGAGCATAAAGTAGTTGAGCGTTTAGTTGAGCGAATACAAGCTGGAGAAACGATGGCTTGCATTACCGATGCCGGCACACCTTCTATCTCTGACCCTGCTTTTTTATTGGTTCGCGCCTGTGCCGAAAACAACATTGATGTTGAAACACTTCCCGGTGCAACTGCCTTAATACCTGCCCTTGTCAATTCCGGATTGCCGTGCGACAAGTTTATTTTTGAAGGGTTTTTACCCCATAAGAAAGGCCGCCAAACTCGATTAAAGTTTTTAGCCGAAGAAACTAGAACCATTATTTTTTATGAGTCACCGCACCGATTGCTAAAAACATTGAAGCAATTATTGGAATTTTTTGAAGAAGACCGAAAAGCATCGGTAAGCAGAGAGTTAAGCAAAATGCATGAAGAAACAGTAAGAGGAACTTTTTCTGAATTAATTCAATATTATGAGACCCACACTTTAAAAGGAGAAATTGTGCTGGTAGTGGAAGGCCAATCATCGAAAAATTGAAGGAGTAGCGCTATGAAGGAAAAATTTTTAAAAGCGCTTCAATCCAAACGGAAGACATTTGTCCTATTCCTACTACTAAGTATTTTATTTCGAATCTTATCGTTTTTCTATGGAGTAATAGACCATGATGAATCTACCTATTTAATAATTGCCAATGCTCTAAACAATGGCTCCTATCTTTACAGTGATGTAATAGATACAAAACCACCTGGTATCTTCTTGGCGTTCTCCACGATTCAACTGGTTTTTGGAAAAAGCATATTTGCCATTAGACTGTTCGGAAGTTTTATTTTAAGCTTATCCGCATTCCTGCTCTTTCTAATTTCTAGACGATTTGGCTCAACTAAATCAATTTCCTTTTTCTCAGGTCTTACCTACCTTGTTATTTTCTCTTGTTACCGTTTTGGACTTGCTATTAACACTGAATTGTTTTTTTCATTTTTTGCGCTTCTGGGACTTTACATATTTCAAATTGCAGAAGTTCGAAACAAAACATCACTGTGGTTCGCAGGTGGCCTAGCGATTGGGCTGGGCTTTATTTTCAAATATGTCATTCTAGCTGCTTTTGCAGCTTTCTGTGTTTTTTTCCTTGTAGAAAAAGCTTTCCTCAAAAATGTAACAACAAAAATTCTAAAATTTACATCTGCTCTATTTGGTGTTGCGCTTCCCTTTCTAATTGTTCATATTTATTTTGCAGTAAATAGCAGGTTTGATGATTTTTACGAGATAATTTATAATGTAACAGCGCGTTATTCCTCCGAATTTTCTATTCTAGATTCAGGTAAATTCTTTCTAAATTTTCATGTTTCCTATCTTCCTTTCTTAGCCTTATTTTACCTTGGATTGCTCCATAAAAAGGTCTCGGCTAAAACAAAAAGAATTTCAATTCTGTGGTATTTATTTGCTATCATAATGGTGATTCTACCGGGTAAACCTTTCAAACATTACTACCTTCAACTATTGCCTGCAGTGAGTTTATTAATACCACTTGCTATGGATCAATTCATAAATGCAATCCCAGTATTAAAAAATAAAAAGGGCCAATTTATTGGAATTTTACTTAGCATTACATTGCTAATTGCGGTTATTAATCAGTCCTACTTTTGGTTCAACAAGGACACAACAGCAGAAATTGCTAATAAACTGAGAGAGCACGTTCAACCCTCAGATAGAATTATAGCCGATAAAAATTTACAACTAACTTACTATTTACTTGATTTATCTCCTCCATCTAAATACGTTCATCCAACCATAATTTTCAATCATTCTGAGGCGTTTGATGTATCGACAGAAGAAGAAATGAATCGAATGTTAGATAAAAACCCCAAATTTATTATCTACCAAAAATCTAGTGCTTACTATGAAAGCAACAAAAGAATCCTGAGATCGTATCACCAGATTGATATGATTAATAAGGTGAAAATTTTAGAGATTATCTCCGAGGTTCATTAGGTATCGATCAACTATATTTCTAAATTTAAAAGATGGAAAAAAGGTGGAAGATAACAGAAAAAGCCGAATGCAAGCGTCTAGAAAAGTTCTCTAAGGAATTGAACAACTTAGACGAGTCGTTAACTAATATTTTAATTACCAGAGGTATTGATACTTTTGAAAAAGCAAAAGACTTTTTCCGCCCATCCCTAGATCAGTTGCATTCTCCTTTTCTTATGAAGGACATGGACAAGGCAGTTGCGCGACTGCAAAACGCCATACGTAACAATGAAAACATTCTCGTTTATGGAGATTACGATGTAGATGGTACAACCTCAGTCACCTTAGTATATTCCTATTTATCTAACCATTACAGTAACATTAGCTATTACATCCCTAACCGATACACAGAAGGTTACGGAATTTCTTACCAAGGAATTGACTTTGCAGAAGAGAACGACATCAGCCTCATAATTGCTTTAGATTGTGGAATTAAAGCCGTTGATAAAATTGATTACGCCAACAAAAAAAACATTGACTTTATTATTTGCGATCACCATTTACCGGGCGACAAGGTGCCAGAAGCAATTGCCGTGTTAGACCCCAAACAAAGCGATTGCGACTATCCATACAAAGAACTTTCTGGCTGTGGAGTGGGCTTTAAATTCATGCAGGCATGGGCAGAAGAAGAGCAGCATAATGTTGACACCTTGTTTTCGCTTATTGACATTTTAGCCGTTAGTATATGTGCGGACATTGTTTCCATGACTGGGGAAAATAGAATACTCTGCCACTTTGGAATACAGAAGCTAAACAGAAATCCTCAACCTGGATTTAAAGCCATGTTGGAAATAGCCAACAACAAAAAGAAAGAACTAACCGTTACCGACGTTGTCTTTTCATTGGCTCCTAGAATTAATGCTGCCGGTAGAATTGAAAGTGGAAACAAAGCAGTAGAGGTAATGCTTTCTCAAAATCCGCAACTGGCAGATGAAGGCGGAAATTACATTGACCTTCAAAATACGGATCGAAAAGAATTGGACAAGGCAATTACCAAAGAAGCCTTGGCCATGATTGAGGCCGATGAGAACTTAAAAGCTCAAAAGACTACTGTCTTATTCAAAAGTGATTGGCACAAGGGAGTGATTGGAATTGTGGCCTCTCGTTGCATTGAAAACTATTACCGTCCTACCATCATTCTAACAGAGAGCAAAGGCATGGCAGCTGGCTCTGCTCGTTCCATAAAGGGATTTAGTGTGTATAATGCTATTGAAGCGTGTGCTGACTTATTGGAGCAATTTGGAGGTCATAAATATGCCGCAGGAATGACAATGCCCCTTGAAAACATTCCTGCTTTTCAAAAAAAGTTTGAAGAAGTCGTTGCCGGGAGTATTGACCCAGACCTGCTTATTCCTGAAATAGAAATTGATGCAGAATTAGAATTATCCAGTATCGATTCTAGGCTCTATCGAGTGTTAAAACAATTCGCTCCCTTTGGTCCGCTCAACATGAAGCCTACTTTTATTAGCAGAGGTGTATACGAAAAAGGCAAAGCCAGAATTGTAGGCGACAATCATTTGAAGTTGGAAATTATCGCCAATAAAAACGATTCTCAAGGCATTGCAGCCATTGCTTTTAACCTCGGAAATAAAATGGGTATTATTAAAAGTGGCGAACCCTTTGATGTGGTATATCACATCGACGAAAACGAATGGCAAGGCAAAACTACCTTGCAATTAATGGTGCAGGACATTAAGAAGAGTGAGTAGAGTTAAAATCTGCTCTTGGAGTACCAGCTTTTTTTAACCCTATAAGCGAATTCCCTTATAAATCTCTTTGGCTTTTCCCGCTCCAATTTCTACAAGGTTAATCCTGAATTACCTCGGGGTCGGGCTTTATTTTTCATAAAAGCAACTAATACATCTGCGGCTAATGAGCTATAGTTTCTTTTTGCAGGACACTTACGGTTCAACGACTACTCCATAAAAGAGTGAACTTAAATCCCAATCCCTACACCGAAAATCCCAGCTTCGCTCTTACTTTTTTCAAAACGGGCTGTGCCACTATACGCGCTTTTTCCGCACCTTCTTTTAACAATTGGTCTATCGCTGACTTATCTTTCATTAACTCCGTGTAACGCTTTCTTTCTGCTGAGTATTGTTCAACAATCAATTCGTACAAGGCTTGTTTTGCATGACCGTAACCATAATTTCCACCTTCGTAATTCCTTCGCATTGCAGCAACCTGAGCATTGTGGCCCAATAAAGAATACAGTGCAAAAACATTGCACGTATCCGGGTTTTTAGGTTCTTCTAAAGGAGTGCTATCGGTTTCCACTTTCATGACCACTTTTCGCAGCTGCTTGTCGGGCAAGAAAATATTGATGTAATTGTTGTAACTCTTGCTCATCTTTCGCCCATCTGTGCCCGGCACCACCATCACTCGTTCATCAATAAGTGCTTCAGGAACAACAAAGGTTTCTCCAAACTTGTGATTAAAAGAACTTGCCATATCGCGCGTCATTTCTAAATGCTGCTTCTGGTCTTTACCCACAGGAACAAATTCGGCATCGTATAACAAAATATCACAGGCCATCAATACTGGGTAATCGAACAAGCCGGCATTTACATCCGATAAATTTTCTGCTTTATCTTTAAATGAATGAGCGTTGGCCAGCATTGGAAATGGCGTAAAGCAATTCAAATACCAGGTCAGTTCGCACACCTCAGGCACATCAGATTGACGGTAAAATACATTCTTATCTGTATCAAATCCAAAAGCCAGCCAAGCAGCAGCAACGGCATATACATTTGCTTTTCTCAGCTCAGCATCTTTCACTGTAGTTAGTGAGTGTAAATCTGCGATGAAAAAAAATGCTTCATTTTCAGCCTTTTTTGAAAGCTCAATTCCCGGTTGAATTGCACCTAATATATTGCCCAAATGAACCTCTCCACTTTGCCCTGAACTTTGTATTCCTGTTAGTATTCTTGCCATGCTTCAAAAATACCAATTATAGCAGTTATGCTTTTAGGTCTCATCTCAAGCAAGTCAATATATTTTTCATTCAAAATACTTTTCATTCAAAAGAGATATGCCTCGCCCGACCGAAAGAGGGAGCTGTATAAGGTCTCAGAGGAGCCATTCGAACGAGAAGAGGCTGTCTATAATTCTCGAAATGAGAGAAATAAAATTAACTCGAACGAGGCAGAAACTAAGTTTACACAAGTCCCGAGACATCGGAAACAAGTAACAATTTTATCGGTATTAAACCTATTTTTGAACCCATGAAAATCATTAGAGCCCTGTTTGCTTGTGCTTGGAAAGTTTATTTCCTAATCGTGGTTATGCTAGTGATTGTAATCCTGTATCCCATTCAAATCGTTTTACTTACGAATGAAAAATATTTCAAAACAGGTTTTAAATTAATTCGTTTTCAAGCAATAGCAATCTTATTTTTGATTGGTGTCCGAAAAGAAGTGCATGGTAGTATTCAAAATGATCAAAACACTTCCTACATCATATGCCCTAATCATAGTTCCTACTTAGATATTTTACTACTATACGCCTGCTTGCCAACCTATTTTATTTTTTTGGGTAAAAAAGAATTGGGCAATGTTCCAGTATTTAATGTCTACTTTAAAAAAATGAACTTATTAGTGGACCGGTCTAACCCCAAAGCTGCTCACCAAGCCATTGTTAATGCGTGTGATAAGTTAAGAAACGGAACCAATTTGGTGATTTTCCCAGAAGGCACAATACCAACTTCTACGCCTAAAATGAAGGCATTTAAAAATGGGGCATTTTATGCAGCATCCGAAACTAGCACACCCATTATCCCCATAACCTTTAAAGATAATTATAGATTGTTAGAAGACAGTTGGACTTTTTTTGCGAGAACAGGACCGGGAAAAAGTAGAATTTACATTCATCCCCCTGTGCACCCCAAAAACGAAGCAACAGATTTATTAACTTTGCGAGAAGAAACAAAAAAGGCAATAGAGTCCGAACTGGATTAAGCTGCTTTTAAAACGAAATAACATGGCTGTAGATATTAAAACCGTTGAACGAATTGCTACTTTATCTAAATTAGAATTTAGCGATACCGAGAAGCAAGAAATAACCAGCGACATGAATCGAATGCTTGATTTTGCAGAGCAGTTATCTTCTGTTGATACGGAAGGAGTAAAACCGCTTATTTACATGTTAGAAGAAGAAGCTGAGCTAAGAAAAGACGAAGTGATCGAATCGATTACCCAACAAGATGCTTTAAAAAATGCTCCTGAAAAAGATTCCGACTTCATTAAAGTTCCAACAGTTTTAACCCAATAAATAAGAAACTATACCGCACAAAAAAACCCTTAGTACGTCGAGCGGAGTCGAGATGCACTAAGGGTTTTTGTTTCCTATATTATTTCTACTGCTCTACTTCAATAGTAGAGTAAGAACCCACATTAACTTTGGGAATACTTGCTCCATAAGTTGAGTTGATTGCAGAGATAAAATCATTGGCAATAATGGCATATCCTCGCGTTGCTGGGTGAACGCCATCTAAAGAAAATGCACCGCCAGTTACCAAGGCAGATGAAAAACTAATTCCATCTAATGTGATACCTGTTGTTGCCAATTCCTTTAACCTTGAACTTGCATCAACAAAAGCCAATCCGTTTGATTGTGCAGCAGTTTTAATCGTAGTGTTATACGAAGTAGTGGCATCGCTGATCTTTTGTATTTCTGCTGCTGTTAAATGATAGTTCCCAGGAATTGGCTTTGCCGTTCCCCAGCCTGCACATTTAATAGAGTCTCCAGAAGTAGTCAAGGTCAAAAGCTCACCTGCTTTGATTTGACGAATACTTGGCAAACCATTGCTAGATAAATCAGTCAATGCAGGATCAACAACAACAAAAGTATTTGCTCCTACTTTAAAACTTATCTTTCTTAAATCAGCTTCTGCTTGAAAAGCTGCATTTTGTCCAACAAGAGCGTCTAATCCGCCATTGTACGGCGCGTATGCTGCATTCAAAGTATCTGCTTGTGGTTGCGTTATACTTGTACCCGTTGGAACTGTGGTAAAGAAAGGAATTGAGGTAACATCAGGAATGTTCGCTAAAACACCTTTTGCTCCATTAGCTGTTAAAGCGGCAACAGCTGCTTCGTAAGCTGTTTTAAATGTTCCAGCATCTGTCAAGCCTGTTGGTCCTGTAGGACCGTCATCTCCACCTGAAGTTGCGTACCCTAAAACATCATTATTTCCAATCCATAGCGAAAAGAATGTTGCATTTAAATCAGTAGCCATACTTAACATGGTCGCAGGCAATGAAGTTTTTAACCTCCCAAAAAACGGATTCGCATATGCTGGGTTCGTAATGTCGGTCAGTTTAGCACCCGGTACACCTTGATTATTGTACGGCCCTTGTGCTGCAACACTTGCCATTCCTTGTAATAAAGCAACAGCCAAATACGGCTCTCCCTTTCTAACTGGTCCAACACTTGCTGCTCCTAAGCAATCAGCAGTCCCTTTTAAAGCTAACCTCGTTTCAACTCTTCCTGTTGCTGCTAAAGCAGCATCTACCCCCACTCCATTTGAGCCTTGTTCTCCTGTTAGTAAAGGTTGATTAAACTCTCCACCACCAACTTGCTTCATTTGTGCAGCAAGCATCGCTGGTAGTGAATTAACCTGGCCATCAGCACTTAAAGCACCACTCTGGTAACCAGCAGTTAATGAATTCCCTACAGCAACCATAGTACTAAAATCGGCACTTCCTTTACTCATCTCCATATCGTCAATATCTGGCTCACAAGCCGTTAATGCTACGATTGGTAATATGTATAATAAATTTCTTGTTTTCATCTTTCTATGTTATTTCTTAAAATGAATAGTTTAGACCAACACCTGTAATTACAGATCTTGAAGCATACGTACCTCCAAAACCTGAAGGCTTATATTCTGAGTCTCTTTCTGTTCCGATAATGTATAAAATGGAAGCATCAAATCCAAAACGCTCACCAATGTGACCACTTAAACCTGCAGTAATTCCTATGTTATCTGAATTTGGAGTCTCCGGATTAAAATACTCATCCTGAATTGGAGACTGATCGTAATAAAATCCTACTCTAAAATCAAACATTTCACTGTAAGAATATTGTGCCCCTACTCTAAAAATCATAGCGTCTTCATAATTTCTGGGATTTTTAGAATCCGCTATGACCTCTTCTTCAAAATCAAAATCTAAAGACTCATATCCGCTCCACTGAACAAAACTTCCTTCTGCAGACACTAATAATTTCTCAGAAACCTTATACGCTAATCCTAATGTTGTTGTTGCTGGCAAAGGTAAGGTAGCATCAAATTTACTATCGGGAAATCTTGAAGCCAGTGCAGAATCTACAACAGTAAATGTTGCATCTCCACCCATTAACTCAACATCCACCTTAGAACGATGTGTTAAGCCAAGACTAAACTTTTCGTTAACGTCGTAGTGAATACCCGCGTTAAATCCAAAAGATATTGCATCTCCTTGCAAGTTTACTTGAGCATCATTCCCAATCGGCACTGGCGCTGCTCTATTAATCTCAAATGACCCTCGAACAATCGCGAGACCTGCTCCAACTCTCAACTTATCGCTAATGTTGTAAGACAAGGTTGGTTGAATAAAGATTGCAGTTAACGATATATCTTGAATCAAATTTTTTCCTGACCAATCATCTCCCCAAACAACAGTGCTACCAAACGGGGTATAAACGCCTAATCCTGCCGTCAATTTATCATTGATTTTATAGGTAGCATACAAGTAAAAAGGTGTGCCAATAGGATTGTCAGTACGCTCAGAAACTCCAGTATTGCCATTCTGAAATTGGACACTTGAACTAATGAAACTTCCGCCAGCTTCGACGGAGAACTTTTTATCACCTAAGCCCATCATGGCGGGGTTGAAATAGGTACTAGAGGCCCCCAAATGGAAACTCGTTCCTAAATGACCCATTCCGGTTTGTTTGGTTCCTTGAAGGTTAACCTGAAACCCTCCAGCAAAGGAAAGTAAAGGTATAATGCCCAATAAAGGCAATAACAGTTTTTTCATGTGTGTTAAATTTTAGTAAAATAAGCTTAAAGTTATAAAAAATAATTGGTTTAAACACACAACCAGTTTATCTGTTATATGTATTAATTCTAATTAATTTTACAGTTAGAAAAAATAAGTTTTTATGACAAAACAAGTCGAAGAAAAACAAGAAGTAACTATCGTATTTGCTGGAGATTCTGGGGATGGCATTCAATTGACTGGAACCCAATTCACCAATACTAATGCACTATATGGTAACGACATAAGCACGTTTCCGAATTATCCAGCTGAAATTAGGGCTCCTCAGGGAACGCTTGCAGGAGTCTCCGGATTTCAGTTAAAGTTTGGAAGCGTTGAAGTTGCCACCCCCGGAGATGATTGCGATGTTTTAGTAGCCATGAACGCTGCAGCCTTTAAGGTCAATATTGCCAGATTGAAGAAACATGGCACCATTATCATCAACTCCGACGGTTTTAACTCTCGAGACTTAAAATTAGCTGGTTATGAAAAAAGTCCTCTAGATGACAAATCTTTGAATGATTACAGAACCATTCAAATTGACGTTACCAAAATGACTCGCACAGCCCTATTAGACAGTGGGCTCGGTAAAAAGGAAATGGATCGTTCGCGAAACATGTTTGTTCTAGGTTTTCTGTACTACATGTACAATAGAAAGTTGGAGGGAACGATTGAGTTCCTCAAACAAAAGTTTGCTAAAAAACCAGCATTAATTGAAGCCAATATTGGTGTTTTAAAAGCCGGGTACCATTTTGGCGACACAAGTGAAGTTTTCACTTCGAGATACAATGTTAAAGCAGCTAGTTTACCGGTAGGTTCATATCGCAACATAATGGGAAACCAAGCCGCTGCATTGGGACTAATTGCTGCGTCACAAAAATCAGGCTTAGATTTATTCTATGGTTCATACCCTATTACCCCTGCATCTGATATTTTACATGAGTTAGCAAAGCACAAAAATTTTGGTGTACGGTCTTTTCAAGCGGAAGATGAAATTGCAGCCATGTGCTCAGTCATTGGAGCAGCATTCGGTGGCAAACTAGGAATAACGGCATCTTCCGGTCCGGGAATTGCTTTAAAGGGAGAAGCTATTGGACTTGGGATTATGTTGGAGTTGCCCATGGTAATTGTCAATGTTCAACGTGGTGGCCCATCTACAGGTTTACCAACAAAAACGGAGCAAGCCGACTTGTTACAAGCCTATTATGGGAGAAACGGCGAAGCGCCTATGCCAATTGTCTCTGCCTCTACCCCTTCAGATTGTTTCAATGCAGCCTACGAAGCGTGTAGAATTGCGTTGGAACACATGACTCCAGTATTTTTGCTTTCAGATGGCTACATAGCCAATGGCTCAGAACCTTGGAAATTTCCAAAATCCGATGATTTACCTAGCATAACACCAAAATTTGTTCCCCCTAAAACAGACGATGAAACCTATCTTCCATACAAACGGGATGAAAATTTAGTTAGAGACTGGGCGTTACCGGGAATGAAAGGATATGAGCACAGAATTGGAGGATTAGAAAAAGAAATTGATACCGGAAATGTTTCTTATGACCCTGATAACCATGAAAAAATGGTAAAAATAAGAGCGGCTAAAATAGCTAAAATAGCAGATAGCATTCCACTCCAAATCGTAAATAACGGTGTCGAGAAAGGCGATGTTTTGATGCTTTCTTGGGGATCAACATACGGAGTCGTAAAAACTGCCGTAAAACAATGTAATGCAAGAGGAATGGCTGTTGGTCACGTTCACTTAACTTATCTCAGTCCATTCCCTAAAAACTTGGGCGATCTACTAAAAAACTACGACCACATTATCGTTCCAGAAATAAACAATGGCCAATTGGTGAAAATTATTAGAGATCAATTTTTAGTCGATGCCAAGGGTCTGAATAAAATAAAAGGGATTCCTTTTTCGACCAAAGAAATTATTGAAGCCATTGAACAAAAATTTGAAGTAGCATGAGTGAAACACTAACAAAGCCGCTAACTGCAAAAGATTTTGCAACTGACCAAGATATAAGATGGTGCCCTGGATGCGGGGATTATTCCGTTTTAAAACAAGTTCAATCCATTATGCCCGAACTGGGCCGAGACAAAGAAGACATTGTCTTTATTTCGGGGATAGGATGCTCTTCTCGTTTTCCGTATTATATGAATACCTATGGAATGCACAGTATTCACGGTCGCGCAACAGCGGTGGCAAGCGGATTAAAAATTAGCAGGCCAGAATTAAGTGTGTGGATCATTACAGGAGACGGAGATGCCCTTTCGATTGGAGGAAATCACTTAATTCACATGATTCGAAGAAACTTTGATGTGAATGTGTTGTTATTTAACAATGAAATTTACGGTTTAACTAAGGGTCAATATTCCCCAACTTCTCCGGAAGGTAAAGTGACTAAATCAACTCCTGTTGGAAGCTTAGATCATCCTTTCAATCCGTTAAAGTTATGCTTGGGTGCAGACTCTACTTTCGTTGCCAGAACAATGGACCGTGACCCAAAGCACCAACGAGAAATTTTATTACGAGGAAGCCAACATGTTGGGACATCCATGATTGAAATTTATCAAAACTGTAATGTTTTCAACGATGGAGCCTTTGAAGTATTTACAGATAAAGGGTCCAAACTACAAGAAACTCTTTTCTTAGAGCATGGAAAACCATTAATTTTTGGTGCCGAAAAGGAAAAAGCAATTGTATTGGACGGATCAACTCCAAGAATTGTAAATGTAGCGGAAGCAAATGAAAGCGACCTACTAATACACGATGAGACGAATCGCTTTCAAGCACAATTACTTACTAGCTTTTTCGACGACCCAAAAGCAGAGGGGCATCTACCAAGACCGTTTGGGGTGTTTTATGCCGAAGAAAGATACCGTTACGAAGAAGCGATGGAAGAGCAAATCGCTACGGCGACTGAAAGAATGGGAAAAGGAAACTTAGACGCTTTATTAAGTGGCCGTAACGTTTGGACAGTGAGCTAAGCAGCACTAAAAATACCCTTGAACAAGACCGATGGTAATCGCAATATGTTCTGAATAAAAAACCCTCGTTAACTCTATGTTAGAGCCGACGAGGGTTTTCTGTATGATCTTGCACGCTAATCTTTCGGAGCCTTATATTCAAAGGTATCCATGAACTTTGTGGTGCACTGCCCATCTCTAAACAAAGGATCTTGCATTAATTGTATGTGAAACGGGATGGTTGTTTTAATTCCTTCAATGACATACTCACTCAAGGCTCTTTGCATTTTCAAAATAGCCTCTTCTCTTGTTTGAGCAACGGTAATTAATTTCGAAATCATTGAATCGTAATATGGCGGAATAGTATAGCCGGCATACACGTGAGTATCAATACGAATACCGTGTCCTCCAGGTGCATGATAGGTAGTTATTCTGCCCGGACTTGGTCTAAATCCATTCTCCGGATCTTCTGCATTTATTCTACATTGAATAGCATGCATTTTTGGCTCATAATTCTTGCCTGAGATTTTCTCACCTGCGGCAATTTTAATTTGCTCTTTAATTAAGTCAAACCCAATTACCTCTTCTGTAATGGTATGTTCTACCTGAATACGAGTGTTCATTTCCATGAAGTAGAAGTTTCGGTCTTTATCGACCAAATATTCCACCGTACCAACCCCTTCGTATTGAACAGCAGCTGCAGCCTTTAATGAAGCTGCACCCATAGCCTTTCTCAACTTCGCAGTCATAAATGGGGATGGGGTTTCTTCTACTAATTTTTGGTGTCTACGTTGAATGGAACAATCTCTTTCAGACATGTGACAATAGTTGCCAAACTGATCGCCTGCAACTTGAATTTCAATATGGCGAGGCTCTTCAATGAACTTCTCCATATACATTCCATTGTTACCAAATGCTGCTAAAGATTCTTGGCGAGCACTTTCCCAAGCAGTCTCCATTCCCTCCTCAGCATGAATAACCCTCATGCCTTTACCACCACCACCGGCAGTAGCTTTCATCATCACAGGATAGCCAATTTGTTTAGCGGAATCTTTTGCATGCTGCAAATCTTTCATTAATCCCTCTACGCCTGGCACCGTTGGCACACCTGCCTTAATCATTGTGGCCTTGGCAGATGCTTTATCTCCCATACCGTCAATCATTTCTGGTGAAGCGCCTATAAATTTTATATCATGCTCGGCACAAATTTTCGAAAATTTTGCATTCTCTGATAAAAATCCGTAACCAGGATGAATCGCGTCTGCATTTGTAATTTCTGCAGCCGCTATGATATTGGTCATTTTCAAATACGAATCAGTACTTGATGGAGGACCAACGCAAACCGCCTCATCGGCAAATCGAACATGTAAACTATCAGCATCGGCAGTGGAATAAACAGCCACTGTTTTAATGCCCATTTCTTTACAAGTACGAATTACCCTCAGAGCAATCTCTCCTCTATTGGCAATTAATATTTTCTTAAACATATCTCTACGTATTAAATGAAAAGAAACAGGAATTAACCTGCAGGGTCAACTAAAAATAGAACTTGGTCGTATTCAACAGGAGTGATATCGTCTACCAATACTTTCACAATTTTCCCGGTTATTTCACTTTCTATTTCGTTGAATAATTTCATTGCTTCAATTACACAAACGGTGTCACCTTTAGCAATTACGTCACCCACCTTCACAAATTCATCTTTATCAGGCGATGGTTTTCTATAAAACGTACCAATCATTGGGGACTTAACCTCAATGTAATGGGCATTCTCTTCTTCTTGCGGAGCAGCAGCTGCAGGTGCCGCAGATGCAGGTGCCGCTGCCATCGGCATTTGAACCGGCATCGCCTGTTGCATTTGCGCTGGCATCATTTGATGCGTTACCATTTGCTGAGGAGCAACTGGCTCAACACCTTTACCTTTTCTGTACGGTGGGGTTTTGATGTTAATCTTAAAATCTTTGTGTTCTATTTCAACTTCACTTACACCTGACTTTGAAATAAACTTTATCAGTTCTTGAATTTCACTAACTTTCATAGGTCGTAATTCTTAATTTATGTCGTTAAATTTATTAAATATCTTGAAAAGTGCAATTATTCTTTACTATCGTAGGCCCACTTTAAATAAATGGCCCCCCAAGTAAACCCTCCACCAAAAGCAGAGAGAATTAAATTATCCCCTTTTTTAAGCTGTTTTTCCCATTCCCATAAACAAAGAGGAATAGTACCGCTCGTAGTGTTTCCATATTTTTCAATATTTAACATTACTTTATCTTCTCCAACGCCCATTCGACGAGCGGTAGCATCAATTATTCTTTTATTTGCTTGGTGTGGAACTAAGAAACGAATATCATCACTTCCTAGGTTATTACGTTCCATTATTTCGGCTGAAACATCTGCCATATTGGTCACTGCAAATTTGAAAACAGCTTTTCCCTCTTGGTATACAAAATGTTCTTTGGCATCAATCGTATCATGACTTGCCGGCTTAACTGAGCCTCCTGCTTTTTGGTGCAAATGCACTCTACCAGACCCATCACTTTTCATAATGGTATCTACTATGCCAAAATCCTCTTCCGTTGGTTCTAACAATACCGCACCGCCACCGTCACCGAAAATAATGCAAGTTTCCCGATCTTCGTAATCTACAATAGAAGACATTTTATCTGCGCCCACTATCACTACCTTTTTACAAGCACCGGATTCAATATACTTTGACCCGGTTGTTACTCCGTATAAAAAGCCTGAACACGCTGCCATTAAATCAAAACCAAAAGCATTTTTCGCTCCAATCTTGTCTGTAATAATATTGGCAGTTGCGGGAAAAACTAAATCAGGAGTAACCGTGCAACAAATCAATAGATCAATTTCATCCGCAGAAATACCTCTTTTTCTCAAGAGTTCATTGACTGCTTCAACGGCCATATCTGAAGTTCCAAGACCTTCTCCTTTTAATATTCTTCTTTCCTTAATTCCTGTTCTTGAAGTTATCCACTCATCATTTGTGTCTACCATCCCCTCCAACACTTTGTTGGTCAACCTGTACTCAGGAACGTAACCTCCAACTGAAGTTATTGCTGCTCGGATATTACCCATTCTACTATTATAAATGCTTTTAGCTTGCTAATGTACTCCATTCTATGAAGTAATAAAAGCCAAAAGCAATAAGCTTTTCAATGAAAACTGTTAAAAAACAAAAGGTGAATTACTTGCGTAATCCACCTTTAAAAAAAATTTCGATACGATTTAAGCCTCAGCTTTTTCCATCACTACTTTACCTTTGTAATAAAGCTTTCCCTCATACCAATGAGCTCTATGATATAAGTGCGGCATGCCTGTTGTTGGACAAGTCGCAATTGTTGGAGCCTCAGCTTTGTAGTGAGTTCTTCTCTTATCTCTTCTTGTCTTGGATATTTTTCGTTTTGGATGTGCCATAATCTTATCTATTTATTCGCTTTTATCTTTTAAATTTGACAAGGCTGCCCATCTTGGGTCAACCTCTTTACTTTCTTTTTTTGTTGTTAGCTTTTCTAATTGCTCAATAATTTCAGGATTACAATCCTTCTTCTTTTCATGTTTTACCTTTGTCGGCAGCATTGAGTGAGTATACTGATATACATCATCTGCAAGATCCAACTCATACTCTGAAGGTGAGAGCACTCTAATCTCATCCGTTTCATTGTAGGTAGTTTCTCCAAACTTAACAATCAAACTTTCCTTTCCTTTAACTTTTATGGCCAATGGTTCTAAACATCGATCACAATTTGCAGTGATTTTTCCTTTTAATTTAAAATAAAGGTTAAAGTGATTTTTCTTCTTTTCAAATTCAACTTTAATCTTAAACTTACCACCTTCTATTAATGAGTAATCAAATTGCTCAAAGAACTTCGAATCTATCTTAAATTCAAATTGATGCGTACCATCTTTCAATCCTGCAAATGGAATTATCAACTGTTGTTTCTCTTTCTTCATTATTCCCTTCCCAAAAAAGAGGTCGGCAAATTTAGCAAAATAATACTTCTTATGTATTAATTCCGGCTTTTATTTACAACTAAAGCACCCTCGGCCAACTCCGCATTTAAATTCCTGTTTTTACATAATTCCGCTGCGGTATACATAGCTGCTCTGAATGAACCCTCATTTGCAATCCCTTGTCCTGCAATTTCAAAAGCGGTGCCATGATCTGGCGATGTTCTTACAAACGACAAACCAGCCGTAAAATTAACTCCTGTGCCAAAAGAAAAACTCTTGGCAGGAATTAATCCTTGATCGTGATACATCGCTAATATCCCATCAAATTTAGAATAGGCATTTGAACCAAAAAAACCATCGGCTGCATATGGCCCAAATGCTAAAATTCCTATACTTTTAGCTTGGTTAATCGCAGGTATAATAATCTCTTGCTCCTCCTTTCCTAACAATCCGTTATCCCCAGCATGAGGATTCAAGCCCATCACCGCAATTTTAGGCTTACGAATGCTAAAATCATCCTTCAAACTCTTATTCAAAATGAACAGTTTCGCTAAAATCAATTCAGCAGATAACTGCTTACCTACTTCCCTTAATGGCACATGTCCTGTAACCACTCCTATTCGGGCAGTATCACTCAACATTAGCATTAAAGAGTCAGTAGCTTTATCTTCATTTTGCAAATACTCTGTGTGACCTGGAAACTCAAAGTTTGGGGACTGTATAGCGTTTTTATTTATAGGCGCTGTAATTAGCGCATCGATTTCGCTCGACTTTAAACTAGCGACTGCAGCCGAAAGAGATTGAAAAGAAATTTTACCCGACTCATTAGACTCTTCCCCGAAACTATGTTTGAAAGACTCGTCACAAACAGACATCACGTTTATTTGCCCACTTTTCAAATCTTCAATTGAATCTATAAAGTTGAACTTCAAATCTTGAATTTCAAGCGTTTTAGCTTGACTCAAAATGATGTTTTTTGCCCCAAAAATAAGTGGTGTAAATAACTCCATCAAACGATTGTCGGAAAGGGTTTTTAGTATCACCTCAATCCCAATACCATTAGGGTCTCCAATAGAAATCCCAAGCTTAATTTTTGTTGATTTTATTTTTGTCATATTCTTTTTCGGTTGAACAAGCCATATGTCCCGCTGTTAAAAGCATAGAAGTAGCTATTATGCGTATTTTTATAGCTGCAAAACTAACACAATTAAGACTGACAATTTCAGTTATCATTCAAATACATTTGCATTGAACACAGAAGATATATTAGGTAGAGCCTTAAAAAAAGAGTTTTTGAGCGCAGAACAAGGACAGTATTTATTTGAGCACGCGGCGACAGCGGATTTGGCGTTTGTAGCGAATCAATTGAAAATCGAAAAAAAAGGTAACACAGAGGTTACTTGGATTATTGATCGAAATGCCAATACGACAAATGTTTGCTTGGCAAATTGTAAATTCTGCAATTTTTTCAGAATCCCCGGTCACAAGGAAGCATACGTTACAACCATCGCTCAATATAAAGAGAAGATTGACGAGCTTATCAAATACGGTGGTGAACAATTATTATTACAAGGCGGTCATCACCCTGACCTTGGGTTAGAATACTATTGCGGGTTGTTTAAAGAATTAAAAAGTCTTTACCCAAGCTTGAAGCTTCATGCCCTTGGACCTCCAGAGATTGCCCACATATGTAAACTGGAAGGCTTAAGTCATACTGAAGTATTGTCTCAATTAAAGGAAGCGGGCTTAGATTCACTTCCAGGAGCTGGTGCCGAAATTTTAAACGACAGAGTTAGAAGGCTAATTTCGAAAGGGAAATGTACCGGAAAAGAGTGGTTAGATGTAATGAGAGCTGCTCATAAATTAGACATTACGACATCTGCTACCATGATGTTTGGTCACATTGAAACACTAGAAGAGCGTTTTGAGCACTTAGTTTGGTTAAGAGAAGTTCAGAGTGAAAAACCAGCGCATGCTAACGGGTTTTTAGCTTTTATTCCTTGGCCTTTTCAAGACGATGGCACGTTATTGAAACGACTGAAAGGAGTTACCAACAACGTTTCTGCAGATGAATACATAAGAATGATTGCCGTTTCCAGAATTATGCTTCCGAATGTTGAAAACATTCAAGCGAGCTGGTTGACTGTAGGAAAAGAAGTTGCACAGATTTGTTTGCATTCAGGTGCGAACGATATGGGTTCAATTATGATTGAGGAAAATGTTGTTTCAGTAGCGGGTGCTCCTCATCGCTTTACGGCTGATGGTATTCAAGATGCGATTCGCGAAGCAGGTTTTACACCTCAGCTAAGAACGCAACAATATGACTATCGCGAATTACCTGAAAACATCGAGCAACAGGTTATTAATTATTAACGTCTATACTATCTATGATTCGTAAACTTTTCGGTTTTATTTGTTTGTTCTGTCTTGCTATTTCTAGCTATGGCACACACAACCTCGCAGGAGAGATTACGTATCGACACATTAGTGGTTTGACCTATGAATTTACCATTACGATTTATGCAGACGGGAATAGCCCTGCCATTGACCGAAGAGAAATAGAGGTGAATTGGGGAGACAACACTAAATTGGATTCCATCAATCTCAATAGTCAATCGCAAATAGCTTCTAATCCTTTCCCCATTATTAAAAGGATTTGGAGAGCAACTCATACTTTCCCTGGGCCTGCCTTTACCTATCGGATTTCAGTAGAGGACCCCAATAGAAATGCGAACGTAATAAACATGAGCAATTCTATAAACGTTCCTTTCACCATACAATCTGAATTGACAATACCGGCATTTACCGGTGACGAAAACAATTCAGTTCAACTTAGGAATGACCCAATCGATAGAGCATGTGCGGGAATCAAATTCATTTATAATCCCGGGGCCTTTGACCCAGACGGGATGGATTCACTATCCTATTCTTTGGCTGCCAGTAAATCGGGAAGAGATGTGATTGCGCCAAATTTCTCCTTTCCTCAAGCATCAAATAGTTTTTCCATTAATGCAGTAACCGGTGATTTAACTTGGGATACTCCCGTTCAAACAGGGATTTATAATGTCGCAATTGTAATAACGGAATTCAGACGAGGGTTTAAAGTTGGAAGTGTGCTTCGCGACATTCAAATCTCGGTGGAAGGAAATTGCAACAATACTGCTCCAGCTATCTTTGCAAATGACTTGGTTTGCGTTGAAGCAGGAAACAGATTAACCACCCAAATAAGCAGCTCAGATTCTGATGTTTCAGATCGGATTATCCTCACAGCAACAGGGGAATTGTTAGAGCCTCCTTTCAGCCAACGAACAAATTTTGTTGTACAAAACGCATCGAACCCTGTGAACACTCGCTTTGAGTGGAATACAATTTGTAACGACGTGCGACGAAACAACTACGCACTAAGCTTAAGAGCAGAAGATAATGCGGGAGTGCGAGGCTCTGTTAACTTAGTAAACTTTAAGACGGTCAATATCCGAGTGATTTCTCCAGGTCCAAAAAATGCTGTTGCGAAGGCAAGTGGGAAGGCAATTTCTCTGAGTTGGGACAATTTAGATTGCCCAAACGCAAGTGGTTACTATATCTATAGAAGAAAAGACTCTTCCGGATTTGTTTCATCCAATTGTATTCCCGGAGTCCCAGATGGCATCTCCTATGAAAGAATTTCATCCATTAGTGACGTTACTAACCGATCTTTTAGCGACAACAACGACGGACAAGGATTGGTTCCTGGACAGAAATACTGTTATTTAATCACGAAATTTTACCCAGATGGAGATGAAAGTTATGCGTCTAATGAAGTATGTGCTGAAATTGAAAAAATAATTCCAGTAATTACCAACGTCTCAGTTATTCATACTTCCCAAAACGCAGGAGAACTACTTTTAGCTTGGTCACCTCCTGATACATTCAATACGACAGCATTTCCTGCACCCTATCGATACTTAGTATTTGACGAGTCGGATGGTTCTGTTTTAATTGATTCAACCAATACTATAAATGATACCATTCTGAATCTAAACACTACCAATACAGAAAGTACGGCAAGGAAATTTAAAATAACGCTCTTGAGTTTAGGCAATGAAAGGCAGGAGGTTGGTAAAACAGCAATCGCTTCCTCCCTGTTTTTAAGCACTGCAGTAAGCGATGAAAGAGTTACCCTGACTTGGACAAATCAAACGCCATGGAGGAATACTCGATTCGATATTTTTAGAAAAATTGAAACCAGCACCACTCCGTTTGACTCCATTGGAAGCTCTATAACACCAACTTTTACCGACCTTAATTTGGAAAATGGTATTCTTTATTGCTATTACATCCGATCCTCAGGAGAGTACAATTTAAAGAGCGTAGCAAAGCCGATTATTAATCTTTCCCAAGAAGTTTGCGCTACTCCGGAAGATAACATTTCCCCTTGCAGTCCAGAATTTACTTTGAAAAGCGAATGTGAAGCAGGTTTTATGAGACTCACTTGGAACAATATTCAACGGACTTGCGCCCCAGATGTCGCGCGTTATAGAATTTACTTTTCGAAAAATAGCAGTGCTCCTCAGCAGCTGTTTTTCGAAATAACTAATTTGAGCGACACCACCTATTTGGCGCCTGAAGATAGTGTTGGAGGCTGCTTTACTATCACTGCTGTTGATTCTTCAGGAAACGAGAGTAATTCAACTGAATTAAAGTGCACCCCTTATTGCCCTATATATGAATTACCTAACGTATTCACTCCTAACGGAGATGGGAGGAACGATTATTTTGTCCCTGTAAAGCCATATCGCAATGTTGACTCGATTCAAATTCACATCTATAACAGATGGGGTGAGCTTGTATTCAAGACAAACGACATCGATATTAATTGGAACGGGGAGCATCAAAACATTAGAGGCAAAAAAGCCCGGCAATTTTTAAACTTGAGCCAGACAAAGGTTAATTCAGCTGTTTATTTTTACGTCTGTGAGGTGTATGAATTAAGTTTAAAACAACAAGAACCGAGAATTTTAAAGGGAACAATTACAGTATTGGACTCCAAAATATTACAAGAAAAACAATAAATGTTTACAGGAATTATTGAAAGCTTAGGAGAAATTAAGTCTCTTAAAAATGAAGGAAGTAATGTCAGAATAGAAGTCAGTTCTAACATTCTAAACGACTTAAAGGTAGATCAAAGCATTGCACACAATGGAATTTGCTTGACAGTGGAAAAGGTTAACCCATCCAGTTATGAAGTAGTTGCTGTAAAGGAAACAATTGATAAAACAAACCTGGGAAAGTGGTTAGCCGGCCAGAAAGTTAACTTGGAACGCTGCATGCAAATGAATGCAAGACTCGATGGGCATATTGTTCAGGGCCATATAGATGATACAGCTACTGTTCAATCGATAACAGAAGAAAAGGGCAGCTGGGTTTATTCATTCAAGCTCAACAAAGTGTCGAAACTAATTGTGGAGAAAGGCTCGATCTGTATTAATGGAACTAGCCTTACTGCGTTTAGCGTAACTGATACTTCTTTTGAGGTGACCATTATTCCGTATACCTATAAGCACACCATATTTCACCAACTAAAAGAAGGAGACGAGGTGAACATAGAATTTGACATAGTCGGAAAGTACATTCAGCGAATGGTAACCGGTTAAAAAATCGCTCTTGCTATTTGACTTACCGTTGTAGATTTCCCCATAGTATAAAAGTGCAGGCAAGGTGCCCCATATTCAATCAGTTCTTTCGACTGCTGTATGGCCCATTCAGCACCTACTTGACTTACTTCATCATTTGAATTGCATTTATCTAACTCATCTGTAAGCTCAGATGGCAAATCAATATTGAAAAATTTCGGTAAGAAGGTAATGTGACGCATAGACTCGATAGGCTTTATGCCTGGTACAATTGGGACGTCGATTCCTGCAGCTCTGCACGAATCAACAAATGCAAAGAATTTTTTATTGTCGTAAAATAATTGCGTTACAATATAATCAGCTCCTGCATCAATTTTCTCTTTTAGCCTTTTAATATCGGCCTTCATGTTGGGAGACTCAAAGTGTTTTTCAGGGTAACCCGAAACGCCGATAGAGAAATTAGTAGGATTTGCATTTTCAATATTTTCGTCCATGTAGTTCCCGTTATTCAGCTCAACAATCTGCTTTACTAAATCAACAGCATATTCATTCCCTCCTTTTTCAGGTACAAAATGAGACTCCGTTTTAATGGGATCTCCTCGAAGTGCCAAAACATTGTCAATACCAAGAAAATTTAAATCTATTAAAGCGTTTTCGGTTTCTTCCTTTGTAAATCCGCCACAAATCAAATGTGGAATTGCTTCGATATTATACTTGTTCATAATAGCAGCACAAATGCCTACTGTTCCAGGTCTCTTCTTAATTGCTATTTTTTCTAGAAATCCTTTTTCCCTTTTCTTATAAACAAACTCCTCTCGGTGGTAGGTAACATTTACAAAAGCCGGATTAAACTCCATGAGAGGGTCGATACCGTCGTAAATAGATTGTATACTCTTACCTTTCAAAGGAGGTAAGATTTCAAAAGAAAAAAGTGGTTTATCGGTTGATTTTAATCGTTCTATCACTAGTAATGCTATTTGTAATTAAGAGATGCAAATATAAAGGCCCTTTGCATGCAAAGAGCCTTTATGTGTAGAAAAGTTAGCTTATAATCAATCTATCTTAAAATTGTTATTGTTCCTTTAAAAACATCTTGAACTCCGCTTGGATCATCAATATCTAAAACATAGAAATAGGTTCCCTCTTTCAAATCACCTCCATCCCAATCGTTCTGGTAATCGTTACTCTCGTAAACTATTTTACCCCATCTATTATAAACTTGCAATGTGTTTCCATTGAACAACTCGAGAAGATCAAACCTCAACACATCGTTTATGCCATCTCCATTTGGCGTAAAAACGTTTGTTGGTTTTACAATAACTTCACAAGCATCGGCAACAACAGCATCGCCATATTTACAAGAGGTGCCTTCCGGAACTTCATTGTTTACGGCACGAACAAACAGACGAACTTCTTTACCAAAAATCCAATGGTGAATTCCATAGGTATCATTTGGTCTAAACCATTTTACTTCTCCATTCGGCATTAAGCCTGTACCCAAGCTATCCAAAGGATTTCCTTGTTGATCAATACCCCGCACCTCATAGCGCTCCGCACCATCAACTGTTGGCCAATAGAATCGCTGTCTCACCTCTTTCGTTATTTTATCAAAAGTTACAATGGAACATTCTGGCTCTGTTTTCCCTAATGAGTCGGCAATATTCACATAAATGGAATCCGATCCTTCGCAGGTACTATTATCGGTCGTTTTCGTCACAACTAATTTGTACCATCCTCTTCCATACTGTGACATTCTACCCGATGAAAGGGTATCTGTTGTATCATTTGGCATAGCAACATCTGGAAAGTCTTCGCCAAAATACCACTGACGTGACATAAACTCAGGCCTTAAATACCCTTCTGATAGCGTATTGAACATTGCAAACGCCTCGTCACGACAAATAATAGTATCCTTCCTCTTTCCAATCTTAAGGTTGTCCTCAACGATATGGGGACTTAGTAAGACATTTACATCTTGCTTAACAATTTGAATAGCGTTTGAATCCACACACCCGTTCGGAAAGGTAACATACACTCTAACTTTTTGAAGTGACCAAATTCCAACACCAGTTCCTACTCCTAGCTCTATATCTAAGGTGTCATTTACGTTGCCTGCCGTCTGGGAGTTGCCATTTGAGGAGCCACCGATAGTAATCACATTGTAAACTACCGTATCTCCCGGATACCCAATAACCTCTCCTTGAGCATTGGTTGCTAGCACCGTTCTAACACTATCACTGTACTTCACCCAACGGTAACTAACCGGGTTTCCAGGGCTTCCAGGAATTTTATACTTAGGGTCTACCAAATCTCTAATCACAGGCCAACGCTCTTGCCGGCACAAATCAATATCTACGGTATTCACTTTAGGATGAGTAAAAAAAGTAACAGTGGTAAAATCATCACCAAAGCAACGTTCATCATTTTCACTTCCGTCAAAACTATACCAAGGATAATTAAGACCAACTCCAACGGTCCAAAAACCCTGAGTTTCGTTACCCAGTGGAGTGTTCGGATAATCGTACGGGTCAGGAATTGTAATGGTGTTATATATGTTAAACCTACTGTCATTCATTTGAGCTGAATCTACAATACGAGCGGGAGCCAATGGAGAACTTGTACCGTTGTATTTGAAGTGAAATGAATCCGCATTTTGAACAATCGCTTTTCTTTGTCGTCGCAACGCATCTAAGTTAAAAATAGGAGCATCTCCTGGATAACAATAATTTTTCTGACTATTGATTGTTATTTTATCATCATCATCTTTGAAAATATAGGTATACTTTTTTCCGACAATAAACTCTAATGACTGATATTCCGGCATAAAAAACCCACACCTGTTTTCCACCGTGTTGGTATCATTTCCAACTCTAGAGAAAAGCGAATAGGTACCCGGTCCTAAACCATCTTCGAAAAACAACTTAAATGTGCTGAATTCCCCAAACTTGTTTACACTATCAGGGTTCACAAAAATGCCATCAGGATTGTAGGCACTTCGATCAATTGGAGCCCTTGGATCCGTTCCTCTAAAAACTCTAAAATCAAAAGGTTCCTCTAGGCTAAAACTTCTATAAAGCATGGGTTTACTGAAGCGAAACTCTAGTGTATCAGAAGCACAATTAAACTGCCCAGCTATTTGGATTGAGTTCTGGTTCATTGTCATTGCCTGAACGACAGGCAGGTTGTCATCGCACAAATTCCGATTGGCAATAATCAATCTAATTTGTCTCATCGTCACGGCAGCAGTATCCCAGCGAGTTCTTCTAATGAAGGTGCCATTCCCGCTACCATCGTCTTCTAATGAAAAGACTCTTTTCCATTCTGTTACTTCAAATGTAATTGGGGCAATATAAATTCTTTCACCAATAGCAAGCTTAGGCGTAAAGGTCATGACTCCTGTTCCTTCATTAAACCTAAATGGATCAGATGCAGAGGTTGGGAAAGGATCGTATGTATTTCGGGGGTTCACGTAAATGGCAGCTCGATTCTCTCCAACTAGAATCGGTTTAAGCCTGAATGACAACGAATCTCTCACCGCTATTGGCCCTTGAATAACTACACCAGTAACTCTATCGCGAATATTATACACCGTTGGAATAGCATCTCTAACATAATCTTTCAAATCGTACCGATAACTATTTCCTTCGCAAAGCGTCTCTAAAATTTCCGTCTTCGCGCTCCAAATTGGCCCTTGATTTTTACCCAGGTTATATACTACCTCTTGATCTGGTGGAATATCATCTGAAGTCGTTCTCACAGTATCGCAAAAAGTGTGAACTTCTGTTCGCAAGAAAAATGTTTGCCCGGCATTAATATTCGAATTAGAAGGCGAATGGTATTCTATTCCAATGTAACTAAACCCTCCTGGTGCTAAAACTCCATAAATAATTTTATATCGCTTGTTGGGGTCTAACAGAATAGGAGTTTTGTTGGTGTAATACCCTCCATCTGTCACTACCTCATTGTTCATAATGCACAGGTTATTTAGCGTGCCGAACTCTTGCAAGCTATCCAAGGTTATAATTGTATTCGCCCATGTGTTAGGGTTCTTGTTCGTTATATCCACCACATATACACTCTTCGTAGCAGGCAGAGGGTCGACTGTAAAAACTGGGGCATCTCTAAAAAATCGCAATGTAATTTGATACGGCAAAGGTTGATCACAATTTTCTGTCCCATCCCCTATATATTTTGCGTGAATCTCGCCGCCTGCAAAAATCTCTGATTCCTGAGATAGAACGTCTGACGTTATTAACATTCCACTTACAAAAACAAAAAGTCCAACAATGTACTTTATCATAAATATTATTTTAAATCTAAATTGCCACTAAAAAATGACGAAACGTAAAGTAACAGAATTTTACACTTCCATACAATACTCTTTCACTAAGAGTAAACAGACGAAAATAAAAAGAATAAAGTTGCATGAATTTAGAATGTTTCGGAGTAAGATATTAAAGTAATTTCGTAACTATAAATTGATACATGGAGCACATTAGAAACTTTTGCATTATTGCCCACATTGACCACGGTAAAAGCACCTTGGCAGATCGGCTTTTAGAAGCCACTAACACCATATCATCTAGAGATTTACAGAATCAAACTTTAGATGACATGGACTTGGAAAGAGAGCGTGGCATCACCATTAAAAGTCATGCAATTCAAATGAATTATGAGCATGAAGGGACAGCTTACATCCTCAACTTAATTGACACACCTGGGCATGTGGATTTCTCGTACGAGGTTTCAAGATCAATTGCTGCTTGCGAAGGAGCGTTATTAATTGTTGATGCGGCTCAAGGAATTCAAGCACAAACCATATCAAATCTGTACTTAGCACTTGAACATGATTTAGAAATTATTCCAATTTTAAATAAAATAGATCTACCATCAGCGATGCCGGAAGAGGTGAAAGATCAGATTGTAGACTTAATTGGTTGTGATAGAGAAGACATCTTAAGTGCAAGTGGAAAAACCGGAGAAGGAATTGACGAAATGTTGGAGGCGATTATTAAAAGGGTTCCTGCACCAGTAGGAGACCCTAACGCTCCCCTACAAGCATTAATATTTGACTCAGTATACGATTCATACAGAGGAATTTTAGCCTATTTCAAAGTTCTAAATGGCGAGCTTAAAAAAGGGGCAAAAGTTAAATTTGTCAATACCGGCAGCGAATATGGAGCTGACGAAATTGGAGTACTAAAACTGAAGAAAGAACCTCGCCAAATTGTAAGAACCGGAGACGTGGGTTACATTGTTTCAGGAATAAAAACAGCGAGTGAAGTAAAAGTAGGAGACACCATTACAACAGTTGACAAACCTTGTACTACTGCTATACAGGGATTTGAAGATGTTAAACCCATGGTATTTGCAGGGATTTATCCTGTTGATACAGATGAATATGAAGAGTTACGTGACGCAATGGAAAAGTTGCAACTTAATGATGCTTCCTTAACCTTTGAACCGGAATCATCTATGGCATTGGGCTTTGGTTTCCGTTGCGGTTTCTTAGGAATGCTTCACATGGAAATTATTCAGGAACGATTGGAACGAGAGTTTGACATGTCTGTCATTACTACGGTACCTAACGTTTCTTACCATGCATTTTTAAATAAAAACCCAGACGATTTAGTTCTTATTAACAATCCTTCTGATTTACCCGAAGTTACCCTGCTCAACAGAGTTGAAGAGCCGTTCATTAAGGCTCAAATTATAACAAAATCCGAGTTTGTTGGGGCCATTATGACCCTTTGTATTAGCAAACGAGGGGATCTTCAAAACCAAGTTTATCTTACAACAGATCGAGTAGAATTAACCTTCCACATCCCGTTGGCTGAAATTGTTTTTGATTTCTATGATCGTTTGAAGACCATTTCGAGAGGTTATGCTTCGTTTGACTACTTCCCTATTGGTTACCAAGAATCTAAATTGGTAAAAATGGACTTACTTCTTAATGGCGACCAAGTAGATGCCCTGTCAGCATTAATTCATAAAGATAAAGCGTACGACTTGGGTAAAAGGATTTGCCTTAAATTAAGAGAATTACTTCCCAGACAACAATTTGACATTGCCATTCAAGCGGCTATTGGTGCCAAAATTATTTCCAGAGAAACGGTAAAAGCGCTTCGAAAAGATGTAACAGCAAAATGTTATGGAGGTGATATTTCTAGAAAGCGAAAACTTTTGGAAAAACAAAAGAAGGGAAAGAAAAAGATGCGTCAAATTGGAAATGTTGAAGTTCCACAAAATGCATTTTTAGCTGTTCTTAAATTGGATGATTAATCTCACCTCTAAGAATTACTTATTGATTGGCAATTCCTCTTTTTTCTCTTGAATTTTTGCTGACCTTGTGCTAAGGTTTGTAATAACTTTTTCGAAAATTTTTTCAAACTTCTGCGGCCTATTCGAGTAATAGGTGAAGTTGCTATCAAAAACAGCTTCTGTTATTTTGTGCTTTCTAAAAACAGAAGAGTAAATAGAGTCGTTGTAAATCAAACTATCTTTTGTGCGATTATAACCAAGTCTTACAATTGCTTCAGCCATTTCAAAATCAGTCAAAAGTTCGACAAACTTACCCTGATCCATTAAGTATTTAGGATCCTTATCTTCTTCATTACAAGATACAATTGAAAGAAGAAGAAGAAGGACTAAAAAAATATGCTTCATACACTAAATTTCAATCGCTGACCTTTTTTAGATTCGTCAAACACTCCTTGATCATATGCTAAATGTCCGCTTACAAATGTTTTTTGGATATTTGCCTTAAATTTCTGTCCTTCAAAAGGAGACCACCCGCACTTGTAATTTAAACTTTGAGGAGTTACGACATGAGGTTGGTTTAAATTTACCAATACAAGATCTGCATAATACCCCTCCCGAATAAAACCTCTTTCTTTTATTCGGAACAACTTAGCAAGCGAGTGACTTGTTTTATCAACGATTTTTTCTAGTGTAAAAACCCCTTGATGATACAGTTCAAATAACGCTGGTAAGGCATGCTGAACCAAAGGTCCTCCGCTTGGCGCTTTACCGTATTTATTTGCCTTTTCTTCCTTGGTGTGTGGCGCATGGTCCGTGGCAATTACATCAATAACATTGTCATTAACAGCCTTTCTAATTGCATCCCTATCCAGTTGAGACTTCACTGCCGGATTCCACTTAATTAGAGTACCAAATTTCTCATAATCTGCATCGGTGAACCACAAATGATGAATACAGGCTTCGGCAGTTATTCTTTTTTCTGTGAGGTCCATTGCATTTGAAAAAAGTTCAAGTTCCTTTGCCGAAGAGATATGTAATACATGCAGTCGTGTATTGTATTTTTTTGCCAATTCAACTGCCTTTGAAGACGACCTGTAACAAGCCACTTCATCTCTAATTATTGGATGTTGGGCAATAGGAATGTCTTCGCCGTACTTTCCAACTGCTTTTGCTGTGTTCGACCTAATGCTTGCCTCATCCTCGCAATGAGTAGCAATTAACATAGAGCAATTTCGAAATAAATTATCTAAAACGGCTTCAGAATCCACAAGCATATTGCCAGTGGAAGAACCCATAAAAACCTTAATTCCACATACCTCTTCTGCATTCGTTTTCAAGACTTCCTCCAAGTTATCGTTGGAAGCTCCCATAAAAAACGAATAATTAGCCAACGCATTCTTTGCCGCAATTTGATATTTGTCCTCCAACAAATCTTGCGTAAGCGCATTTGGCACGGTATTAGGCATCTCCATAAAACTGGTAATTCCACCAGAAACAGCTGCCTTCGCTTCTGTATAAATTTCAGCCTTATGCGTTAATCCTGGCTCTCTAAAATGAACCTGATCATCGATCATTCCAGGAATTAAATGCAAGCCACGTGCATCAATTACTTTTTCTTGATTTTTTGCAGAAAGACCAGCTCTGCTAATTTCTGCAATTCTTTCCCCCTCAATTCGAACGTCTGCCTGAAAGATTTGGCTTTCATTTACTACAGTTGCTCCTTTAATTAAAAAAGTTGAATCACTCATGCTTGCTTCTTTTGCTTTTGAAAGATGGTAGATAACCTCAAATAAATAACACCAAAAAAGGCTTCTTTAAAAATTCCGCCATTCATCTTGCTTGTCCCTTCTTGTCTGTCGGTAAAAATAATTGGAACCTCAACAACATTAAAGCCAAGCTTCCAAGCTCTGAACTTCATCTCAATTTGAAAGGCGTACCCTTTAAATCGAATTTTATCCAAATTTATCGTTTCTAGCACTTTAGCTTTATAACATTTGAACCCTGCTGTTGAATCTCTAAAAGGCATTCCAGTTATAAATCGAACATAAACAGAGGCATAGTAAGACATTAGAACTCTACCCATAGGCCAGTTCACTACATTTACCCCCGTTTTGTATCTGGAGCCAATGGCGACGTCGCCTCCTTCGTTTTTACACGCATGGTACAGTTTGATTAAATCATCTGGGTTATGACTAAAATCAGCATCCATCTCAAATAAGAAATCATAGCCTTTTTTTAATCCCCACTTGAATCCATGAATGTAAGCTGTACCTAAGCCTAATTTTCCGCTGCGCTCCTCTATGTGAAGCTTATCAGCGTATTTTTCTTGCAAACTTTTGACAATGTCTGCTGTCCCATCAGGAGAACCATCATCCACCACTAAAACGTGAAATTCGCCTTCTAAGCTAAACACCTTAGCAATAATTTTTCGTATGTTCTCCAACTCATTATAGGTTGGAATGATGACTAATTTTGACGACATGTTCTTATAAAAGAAGTAAAAATAGTGAAAGGTGCATAGATTTCAATGGCTGGTTTCTATAAGAATTCCGAAAAGATGTTAAAGGCCTTTAACTTTTTAAGAAATTCATGACAATTTCTGAGAACTCATTCATCTTTTCTGCATGCACCCAATGCCCTGCTCCAGCAATACTTTCAAGCTTATAATTCGGAAACTTCGCTTTTATCTTTACGGCATATTCTGGCAAAATATAATTTGATTTTGCCCCAGCAATAAATACTATTTCTTTTCCAAATTCTCCTTCAACAACAGCGTATTCGCTGATGGGAATGATCTCGTTTGCCAGCACTTCTAGGTTAAAGCGCCACGCCAATTTACCTTTATCTTCCCAATATAAATTTTTAAGTAGAAATTGTCTGGTGCCGAAGTCTGAAATATACTTTGTTAAATAACGCTCCGCTTCTTTTCTGCTTGAGATCTCAGATAAAGGAACATTTTTCAATGCATCGATAACGGCATAGTGATGTACCGTGTAGCTAACAGGTGCTATATCTACCACAATAAGGCGTTCTACCCTATCCGGATATTTCATAGAAAACTCCATCACCGTTTTCCCCCCCATAGAATGGCCCAAAAGAATCGCATGCTCTAGCTTTAGTTGATCCATCAATTCTCTTAAATCTTCCGCCATCAAAGGGTAAGAGAATTCAGTTGAATGCGGAGATTGCCCGTGATTTCTTTGGTCGACTAGATAAACTTCAAAATCCTTAGACCACTTTTTGGCCAAAGTCATCCAGTTATCTAACGAGCCAAAAAGTCCGTGCAAAATAATGAGCGGGCGACCTGTTCCAATTTTCTTATAATGTAGTTTCATCTTCTATTTCAAGGCTTTTAAATAGGTTCTTATCGTTTTCTCCAAACCCCAATATAGCGCTTCAGAAATTAATGCATGTCCAATTGAAACTTCCAATAATTCTGGAATTTTCTTTTTGAAATAGGCAAGATTCTCAGTATCTAAATCATGGCCTGCATTAATTCCTATGCCATATTCAGAAACTTGTTTAGAAGCAACCAAGTATTCCTTTATCGCATGCTCAGGGTTTTTCTTAAAGTGAGCAGCATATGGTCCTGTGTAGAACTCTACCCTATCAGTTTGAATTTGGTGCAAAAAATTAATTTGAGCGAGGTCTGTACCTATAAAAATAGAGGTGCGAATACCTGCCTGCTTAAATTGAGCCAACACCTTGTTTAAAAATTCTTTCTGCTCTGTTACTTCCCATCCGGCATTAGAAGTCAACACTCCCGGCGGGTCAGGCACCAACGTAACCTGATCTGGACTAACCTCTAAGACTAAGTCAATAAACTTTTGATTCGGATAACCTTCAATGTTAAATTCAGCCGTAATTACTTTTTTTAAGTCGTAAACGTCTTGGTAACGGATGTGTCGTTCATCGGGCCGGGGATGGATGGTGATGCCTTGGGCACCAAATTTTTCGCAATCTAAGGCAACCTTTACTAAGTTCGGAACATCTCCTCCTCGGGCATTCCTTAGTGTTGCTATTTTATTGATATTTACGCTTAATCTACTCATGAATAATTCAGTAATATTGTATAATGACGCTCAAATTTAGCTTTAATAGATAACATACAAAGCAGTACGCAAAATGTTGGCAAGAGAATTAATTAGTGATGAAATACCTGCCTTAAAAACCTCCGATACAGGAAGGAAGGCCCTTGAACTAATGGAGGAGTATAAACTGACAGAACTTCCTATTGTCAACAATACTGATTTTTTAGGTTTAATTACAGAGAATGACATTTTAGATTTGGATAATCCGGATGCGCCAATAGGCAATCACCAACTTTCACTGGAGAAGCCAGCAGTTAATGCCTACGAGCACATTTATGAAGTTCTTTCTAAAATTTCAACCCTAAAACTCAGCCTCATTCCGATTTTAGATGACGACAATACTTTTTTGGGTGTTATTTCTCTTCCTATATTAATTACAAGCATTTGCAATTTGGCGGCAATAAAAGATTTAGGAGGAATTCTACAGTTAGAATTAAACGTAAATGACTATTCCCTTTCGGAGATTTCTTCAATCGTTGAAAGTAATGGTGCAAAAATTTTAAGCTCTTACATTAACACACATGAAGATTCTACAAAAATGGATGTCACCATAAAAATCAACAAAACCGATTTGTCGCCAATTATCCAAACATTTGAACGCTACAATTATACCATTGCTGCATCTTTTCATAAAAGTGAAATGCAAGATGAATTAAAAAAGCGGTACGATGAATTTATCAACTACCTGAACATCTAAGTAAAAGATGCTTCGTTTTTCCCTCTTATTATATTTGAGTGCTCTGTATTTGAGTTTGTTTTCACAAGCTTTTCAAATTGATACATTCCGACAATCTAGCGCATTCCAACAAGTCGATTTAAAAATTATCAAGAATATTCAAATTGTTGGAAACAAGACTACAAAAGAAAAAATAATACTCCGTGAACTAGCGTTCAACATTCAAGATAGTCTTAAAAATCATGAGCTAACCTCGGCAATAACTCAATCCAAAAAGAACTTGCTAAACACCTCTTTATTCAATTTTGTAAAAATAGATGTAGCGTTATTAGACAGTGTTCATGCAAGTGTCATTCTCCAAATTACAGAAAGATGGTATATTTTTCCCTTGCCAATTTTCGAAATAGATGACAACAACTTTAACACGTGGTGGAGAACGAAAGATGTCTCGAGAATAAATTACGGGATGCACCTGACCCATTATAACTTTCGCGGCAGAAAAGAAAAGCTGATTTTAACTGCGATGTATGGATTTACAGAGCGCTATCGGCTGCGATACGAAATACCTTATTTAACTGCTTCTCAGAAACTCGGCTTAAGTGTTGATTTATCTTACAATAGGCGAGATGAAATTGCATACAATTCTTCTAATAACGAAAGGCTACAGTATAAAGACCCAAATAGCGATGCCTATCGTAATCTCTCCAACTCGCTAACCTTAACCTTTCGTAATAAAATATTCGACACGCATTCCTTTACTGCTAATTACAGCCAAAATAGTGTCACAGACTCGGTTGTTCGACTGAATCCAAAATTCTTGTTGAACAACAAAAGTCGTTTGAATTACTTCCGTTTAAGTTACCAGTTTACGAGCGACAAAAGGGACTCCAAAAACTACCCCCTCAAAGGAAGCTATTGGAGAGCTTCTCTCACTCAATTTGGCTTAGGAGTGTTTTCAAATTTAAATTTATTAAACTTGAACGTGCAAGCAAAAAAGTTTGTTGAGCTAAAATCTCGATTGTATCTGGCCGGAAGCGCCACAGTGCTGCTTACACCAAACACTAACCAACCGTACTTATTGAGAAATGGCTTAGGATACAGTTCCTTTGGCGTGCGATCTTACGAGTATTATGTAATTGACGGGCAAAATGTTGGCGTAGGAAAATTACAGCTGAAATATCAACTTGTGCAACCTAAGTCAATGAATTTAGCCGGAATTTCAGAACGCTTTGGTAAATTTCATTACGCCTTTTACCTCGGCATATTTAGCGACTTTGCGTATATTGATGATCAAGTTGGTTATGAAATGAACCGTTTGGCTAATGAGATCCAATTTGGTCATGGCTTAAGTATTGATTTTGTAAGTTATTACGACATTGTGATACGAGCAGAGTATTCATTTAATAAATTTGGAGAAAGCGGATTATTTCTTCATTTTGTAGCACCAATCTAACACAGGTGATGAAAGTAGCACTTTACGGTAAACAGATCGCAAAAAAACATGTTGCAGAAATTCAAATACTCTTTGAGTTCTTGCATAAAAATGAGGTGGATTACGTGGTACACCGCCACTTGGCAACTAGTGTAGAAGAACACGAGCTCATCAAGCCGGAGTCTGTCGCGTACTTCAGCTCTTATGATGATTTAAAAAACGCCAACATATCTTTTGTCTTGAGTATTGGAGGAGACGGCACTTTTCTAGATACGATCCTTTATGTTAGGGATTTGAAAATACCAATTTTAGGAATCAATACCGGTCGATTGGGCTTTTTATCAAACACTCCGACCTCTGAAATAGAATCTGCCATGAAAGACTTGATAAATGGCAACTACTCAATTGAAGAACGGTCTTTATTAAGATTGGTGAGCAGTAAAAACCACTTTGGCCAAGACAATCATGCGTTGAATGAAATTAGCATATTAAAAAGCGACAGCTCTTCAATGATCACCATACATACTGAACTAAACGGAACCCATTTAAATTCATATTGGACAGATGGTCTTATCATTTCAACTGCAACAGGGTCTACTGCTTATTCTTTAAGTTGTGGAGGCCCTATCATGATGCCCGGCTCAGGTAATTTTGTTATTACCCCCATTGCTCCGCACAATCTAAATGTTCGTCCAATTGTTATAGATGATGACGCTATTTTAAAAATTACAGTTGAAAGTAGAGCAGAAAAAAACCTCGTCGCGATGGATTCTAGGTCCGAAGAGTTATTAAATGGAGAAGTCTTGACGATACAGAAAGCAGATTATAGAATCTCTATTGTTCAGCTTCAAAACCAAAGCTTTGTAAATAGCCTAAGAAACAAGTTAAATTGGGGCCTTGATCATAGAAACGGTTAGTTTTACCCCACCTACATCGACAGTTTTAAAAATCTCTTTATATTTGCTGATTGTATTTTATACAACCATGAAGAAACATTTACTAATTTTCTTAATAGCAATTGTTTTACTCCCAAATGTAGCTGACGCTCAACGTTGGAAGAGATTCCGTAGTCAATTGATTGGTGGTATTGGAGTTACAAACTTTCTAGGTGATTTAGGCGGAGGCTCAGGTATCGGCAGAGATTTTATCTGGGACTTAAACCTCCCTGCCACCCGACCTTCATTAATGGTTGGTTACCGTTATCAGTTTAATAGCTATCTGTTTGGAAGAGCTAATGTACAATGGGGAATTCTGAAAGCGGACGATGACTTTACAAGTGAACAATTTAGAAGTAGTAGAAATTTAAAATTCCGTACAGGTTATTTTGAATTAGATCTCATGGCTGAGTTTTATATATTCCAGAACTCAAGAGGAAATCTGTATCGACTGCGAGGAGTTAGAGGTAGAAAAGGACTAAAAATGGATGTATATATATATGGGGGACTTGGCTTCATGTATTTCAACCCAAAAGGAGAATATCAAGGAACGTGGCACAAACTACAACCCCTTGGAACAGAAGGTCAGGGCCTAGACGGGCAACCTGACAAGTATAAAAGAACAACGTTTACCGTTCCTTATGGTATCGGATTGGGTAAATCGCTTGACCGCTATTGGGGAGTTAATGTAGAGCTCACTTTTAGGCAAACATTTTCTGACTATTTAGACGATGTAAGTGGCAACTATTATGGTAGGCAAAATATATACAATGCTAAAATAAACGGAGGCTCTAGCTCAGCTGAAGCTGTTAAAATTGCATATTTATCTGACCGAAGTATTGGATTAGGCGGAAATAGCGAACAACAAGACAAGGTTCCTACCGCAAGTATTCTTGAAAGTAGTTCATACAGCAGAAATGATTTAGTAGGCGAACAAAGAGGTAACTCAACAAATAATGACGCTTATATGACTGCAATGATAACAATTTCTAGAAAAATTGTTAAACGTAGAAGAAGTCGTCCAAAATTCTAATACTAATTTTTCATATTTCCCGTTACTCGTAAATGATTAGAAAGTTAAGTAGCTCCATATTTTTTTTATTAGTTCTAACATCACTTGGTTTTGCTCAAAGAACGGCTGAGGTTGGCGTCTTTGTTGGCAGGTCCTATTATATGGGTGAACTTAACCCTGAAACTCATTGGGGAAATGGAATTGGAAGTAGCACGTTTGGAGGAATTTTTAGATACAATCTAAACAAAAGATATACCTTAAAGGGTTCTATAGTGAGAACTACGTTAACGGCATCAGATGAATGGAACAGTCTTCAATTCAACAACCAACGTTTGGCTTCTTTTGAGAATACCATTACTGAATTTGCAGGAGAAATTGAGTTCAATTTTTTACCCTATGAAATGGGAGATAAACAACACTTTATTAGCCCTTATTTATTTGTTGGTTTAAGTTATTTTTTAAATGATGTATCAACAACAGTTGAAGGGTTCGATCCAGCTCCAACAAACCAAGATGGAGGAGGGAAATTTGCACTGCCTTTCGGGCCTGGACTAAAACTGAGTTTAGGAAGAAACTGGGCTTTTTCAATGGAATGGGGTTTTCGTAAAACAGGTTATGATCTTATCGATGGTTTAGAAAACAGAGTAGGGGACGTATTCGAAAGTGGTAAAGTCTATGATAATGATTGGTTTGTGGTGAGCGGATTTATGCTAACCTATAAAATAACGGATGAAGGCCCATGCCCCGTTTATAATTTTTAAACTACTATTAAAAATCGCATATTTGCGCCCCTGAAAACTATTAGTAAATGCCCACCTCATCTCATTTTAATTCCGAAAATGTACCTCAGCACATTGCCATAATCATGGATGGGAATGGCCGCTGGGCGAAACAAAATGGGAAAGCAAGAGTCTTTGGACACAAAAATGGAGTTAAATCCGTTCGAAGTGTCTCAGAAGGAGCTGCTGAAGCCGGAGTTAAATACCTTACTCTTTATGCCTTTTCTACAGAGAATTGGAACCGTCCAAAAGCTGAAGTCATGGCGCTAATGCAATTACTTGTAACAACTATCTCGGGAGAGACGAAGACATTAAATAAGAATAACATTAAGCTAGGAGCTATTGGGGATTTAGCATCGTTACCAGGCAATTGCCAATCTGAACTTGAAAAGGCGATAAAAAACACCGCTTCTAACACAGGAATGACATTGGTTTTAGCACTAAGTTATAGTTCGCGTTGGGAAATATTAAATGCTATTAACTCGCTGTTAATTGATGTTAAATCAGGAATCCTGAATGCAACCACGGTAGATGAAACACTTTTCAATAGCTACCTTTGCACCAAAAACATACCAGACCCCGAATTAATTATTCGAACAAGTGGGGAGCATAGAATTAGTAATTTTTTGCTTTGGCAAGCCGCTTATTCAGAGTTCTACTTCACAGACATTTTGTGGCCTGATTTTAGAAAAGAAAACCTTTGGGATGCCATCACTGATTTTCAAAATAGAGAAAGAAGATTTGGCAAAACTAGTGAACAACTAAAATGAGATACTTAAAATTAATTCTTCCTCTTCTTTGTATCCTTTTGGCCGATTCCGCAGTTAGTCAAATAACAATTGATCCGGCCTTAGAAGTACTGGACTATAATTCGCCGAGAACATACGAAATTGGAGAAATTACAGTCTCAGGTACTCAAAACTTAGACCATAGTGCATTAATTGCGATTGCCGGATTAGAAGTAGGTCAAGAAATTAAAGTTCCTGGCGATATTATCTCAAGCGCAGTTACAAACCTTTGGAAACAACAACTTTTTACCGATGTAAAGATTACTGCAACCAAAGTCCAAGGAGAACTAATCTTCTTGAACTTGCACGTAGCAGAGCGACCAAGACTTTCAAAATACAAGTTTAAGGGGGTAAAAAAGGGCAAACAAGAAAGCCTAAGAGATGAAATTAACTTAACAAGAGGAAAGGTAATTACGGCCAACCTAATTAACAATACCAAGCAAGAAATTAAAGAATACTTTGTTGACAAGGGTTATTTTAATACAGAAGTAGAGATTATTGAAGAGGATGACTCCACATTAAGGAACTCTACAATTTTAACAATTGCAATTAATCAAAAGCAAAGAGTAAAAATAGAAGAAATTAAAATAGAAGGAAATAAAATTTTCACTGAAAAGAAAATTAAGCGATTTCTAAAAAATACAAAGGAAGCTCGAATTACTGGTTTGTTTAAACCTTCAAAGTACATTAAGAGTAATTTTGTAAAAGACAAAAATTCCATTATTGAGAAGTACAATGCTCAGGGATATAGAGACGCAAAAATCTATTTCGACACCCTTTATAAAATATCGGACAATAGAATTATGATGGAGATGAAAATCTCCGAAGGGAAGCAATATTATTTTGGTGAATTGAAGTGGATTGGAAATACCAAGTACACCAACTCCGATTTAGATCGAATTTTAGGCATCAAAAGAGGTGATTTATTCAATCAAGAATTATTTGATCAACGAATTTACCAAGATCAGAACGGACGGGATATTAGCTCTCTATACCTCGATGATGGCTACTTGTTTTTTCAACCCAATGTAGTTGAAACGGAAGTCAGAGGAGATACCATTGATTTTGAAATCCGCTTGAGAGAGGGCCAACAAGCAAGGATTAATGAAATCCGAATTATTGGAAACACAAAAACCAATGATCACGTTATTCGAAGAGAATTGAGGACCAATCCAGGAGATTTATTTAGTAGAGCAGATATTATTCGATCACAAAGAGAGTTAATGCAATTGGGTTATTTCAATCAAGAGAGAATGGGAATTAATCCTATACCTGATCAAGAAAGTGGAACGGTAGATATTGAATATACTGTGGAAGAGCAACCTTCAGATCAAATTGAACTTTCTGGTGGATGGGGTGGCGGAAGAGTTGTTGGTAGCTTGGGCGTTACTTTCAATAACTTCAGCGCTAAAAACATGTTTAAGAAGGACTCTTGGAAACCTCTACCAGCTGGCGATGGACAGCGTCTTAGTGTGAGAGCCCAAACAAATGGTGAATTTTTTCAATCGTATAATATTTCCTTTACTGAACCTTGGTTGGGAGGGAAAAAACCAAATAGCTTAAATGTAACGGGTTATTTTTCGAAGCAAACAAATGGAGCTCCGACAACAATTACCAACAACGACGGAGAGCAGGTAGACAACCCTAACAGACAGGCCTTGGGAATTTGGGGATTCTCTGTCGGTTTAGGGCAACGCCTCCAATGGCCAGATGATTTCTTTACTTTGTACAACGAAGTAAGTTATCAGTATTACGATTTGGAAAATTGGGGTAACTTCATCTTTAGATCAGGATTTGCTCACAACTTGAGTTTTAAAACCAACCTTTCAAGAAATTCAATTGACGCACCCATTTATACCACAAGAGGAGCTCAGACTACGCTATCTATTCAAGTAACACCCCCGTATTCTTTATTTGACGGGAAAGACAATTACGATGAGTTAGAAGGTCAAGATCGCTACAAGTTTATCGAATTTCACAAATGGAAGTTTAATTCATCTTGGTTTACTCCTCTGGCAGGAAATGAACGAAAATTGGTGTTAAACACAAAAGTTGGATTTGGATATTTAGGAGAGTACAATGATAGGTTAGGGCAATCTCCATTTGAAAGATTCTACTTAGGAGGTGATGGCTTAAGCGGATTTAACCTAGATGGTAGTGAAATTATTGCACAAAGAGGGTATGACGACAGAACGCTTTCTCCTGAAACAGGAGCTACTGTTGTATCTAAATATACCATGGAAGTGCGTTACCCGTTTACGTTGAATCCTAGTGCCACTATTTATGGGTTAGTGTTCGCAGAAGCAGGGAACTCTTGGTTAAACTTAGAAGAGTTTAACCCTTTTGAAGTGAAGAGAGCTGCAGGAGTTGGGGTAAGAATATTTATGCCTTTCTTTGGTCTTCTTGGACTTGATTGGGGATATCGATTTGATGATGTTCCCGGAAGGCTTGATCCAAATAGCCGAACAGAATTTCACTTTTCTATTGGAGGAAATATTGGAGGATGGTAATTCTATAAATCTGATTTACAATGAAAAAGATATTTTTTTTAAGTTTGGTACTCTTTTTGTCTATAGCGAGTCAAGCCCAGAAGTTTGCCTACATTGACACAGAGTATATATTAAGTAAAGTACCCCAATACCAAGATGCACAAAAGCAATTAGACGCGTTGTCTGAGCAATGGCAAAAGCAAGTAGAAAAAAGATATGAGGCGATAGAGAAAATGTACAAGGATTTGCAAGCAGAAGAAATTTTGCTAACAGAGAGCATGAAGAACAAACGCCAAGAGGAAATAATTGAGAAAGAACAAGAAGCGAGAGATTTTCAGAAAAAGAAATTTGGAGTAGATGGAGAGTTATTTAAAAAGCGAAAAGAGTTAATTAAACCAATACAAGAAAAAATTTACAAAGCAGTTCAAGAAACAGCCAATGTTGGGAAGTACTCTGTTATATTTGATAAAGCAAGTGCAGCAACTATGGTCTTCTCTAATCCAAAGTATGACAAGAGCGATGACGTGCTAAGAAGAATGGGAATAAAACCAGAAAGCAATTCAAAATAAATCAACAATTAAAACAACAAACAAAAACGATAAACTATGAAAAAGATGAAAAACATAATTTTAATAGCAGCTACCCTTTTAAGTACTGCTGTTTTCGGTCAAAAATTAGGACACATTAATTCAAATGAACTATTATTGGCTATGCCAGAGAGAGCTGCCGTTGAAGAGAACATTAAAAGAACTGCTCAAGATTTAGAATCTAAGCTGGCTGCATTAACAAAAGAGTATCAGTCAAAAGTGCAAATTTATCAAGCACAAGAAGCAACCATGACCGATGCAATTAAGAAGGATAAAATTAAAGAAATCACCAACTTAGAAGAAAGAATTGGTGAGTTTCAGCAGTCAGCTCAAAAAGATTTACAAGCTCAAGAAGAAAAGTTACTAAGACCAATCATCGACAAGGCTAAAAAAGCTATCGAAGATGTTGCAAAAGAAAATAACTTCACTTACGTATTTGATTCAGGTGTTGGCGTATTATTGTACCAAAAGGATTCTGATGACCTTATGCCCTTAGTAAAAAAGAAACTTGGATTACTATAATCTTCAGTAAAATAACTATTTTAGAAGCCACGCTAAAGCGTGGCTTTTTTATGCAAAATACAATCCAAAATATCGACAAGTTTGCTCCCATTGGTGTATTTGATTCAGGAATTGGGGGTACATCCATATGGAATGAAATCAATCAATTGTTGCCTGCAGAAAATAGCATTTACCTGGCCGACAGCAAATACGCCCCCTATGGTATTCGCTCGCAAGAAGAAATAATACGGCTGTGCGAAAAGAACACAAATCTACTCGTAGAAAAAGGCTGTAAGATGATTGTGGTAGCCTGTAATACAGCCACCACAAATGCCATTCAATATTTAAGAAAGAAATACGATGTCCCTTTCATTGGGATTGAGCCTGCGATTAAACCTGCGTCTTTAAAAACCACCAGTAAAATTGTAGGAATTTTGGCTACCAAAGGAACACTTAGCAGTTCTCTATTTCAAGAAACGACTAACCTGTACAAGGAAGGAATTGAAATACTTGAACAAGACGGTACTGGTATTGTGGAACTTATGGAACAGGGAAAACTGGACTCTGAAGAAATGAAGCATTTATTGCACCACTACATAACCCCTATGGTGCAGAAAGGAATGGATCATTTAGTATTGGGGTGTTCGCACTATCCGTACCTGATTCCTAATTTGAGAAAAATTCTACCTGCTACTGTAAAAATAATTGATTCAGGTTTTGCGGTAGCGAAGCAAACAAAGGCAATACTGCAACAAGAGAACTTGCTGAATGACAGTAGAACTTCTGGAAAGCAAGACTTCTATACGAATGGATCTGTTGACGTGTTAAAACAACTATTAAAGAACAGGTTCAATGTTTCAGCTTTGGAGTTTTAATAGCTCGTTCCAAACTCCATTAAATACGTTTTAATAAACTCATCAAGTCCCCCATTCATGACACCATCGACATTTGATGTTTCGTGACCCGTGCGGACATCCTTTACCATTTTATAGGGATGCATTACATAATTTCTAATTTGCGAGCCCCACTCAATCTTCTTTTTATCCGCTTCAATTTCAGCTCTTTTTTCTAACTTTTTGCGCATTTCCATCTCAAAAAGTTGCGATTTTAGTAATTGCATCGCCTTATCCTTATTTCCTAATTGAGATCTGGTTTCCGTGTTATTAATGATAATCCCAGTTGGTTTATGAGTCAGTCGTACTCCGGTTTCAACCTTGTTCACATTCTGTCCCCCTGCTCCTCCAGACCGGAAAGTGTCCCAAGACACATCAGCAGGGTTTATCTCAATTTCTATGGTGTCGTCGACTAATGGATATACGTAAACGGAAGCAAAAGAGGTATGCCGTTTTGCATTCGAATCAAACGGAGAGATTCTAACCAACCGATGAACACCGTTTTCCCCTTTCAAGTAGCCAAATGCAAACTCCCCTTCTATTTCAAGAGTAACGGTTTTAATTCCAGCTACGTCCCCATTTTGAAGGTCAAGCTCCTTCACCTTCATGTTGTTTTTTTCTGCCCACATAAGGTACATGCGCATTAACATTGCCGCCCAATCGCAGCTCTCTGTTCCCCCTGCCCCAGATGTCACCTGCAATACGGCACTCAGAGAGTCTTCCTCTGCACTCAGCATGTTTTTAAACTCTAAATCATCTAAAACATCTAATGCCTTTTTGTAAGAAGCTTTCACTTCTTCAGCAGTTGCTACCTCTTCCTTATAAAAATCGAACAGAACTTCGGTGTCTTCCACTGCAGTTTTAACTTCCTTATAGCCATCCGTCCATATTTTCTTATTTCGAATTTGCTTCAGTAACCTTTCTGCAGCTTTTGAATCATTCCAAAAATCTGACAGCTGCGTCCGCTGTTCATCTTCGTCTATTTCAATTTGCAAATCGTCTATGTTTAAATAGCCTCTTAGCGCCTCAGTTCGCTGTTGAATAGATTTTAATTGATCTTGTGTAACCATATCATTTAAGAAAGAAAGTCAAAGTTAATCTTTCAGCATTGGATTTAGAGCAATAGTTCGCAATTAACCCCTAATTTTATCCATTCATGGCAGCAAACTCTTCCATCCACACTATTTTAAAAACCTACTGGGGTTTCGAGCAATTTCGCCCGAAGCAAGAAGAGATTATTCAATCTGTACTAGATGGAAACGACACTCTCGCCTTGCTTCCCACCGGTGGGGGAAAATCAATCTGTTTTCAAATCCCCTCCTTAGTTCAGAATGGCTTATGTTTGGTCATATCTCCGCTTATTGCGTTAATGCAAGATCAAGTACAAAACTTAAAATTACGGGGAATAAAGGCCCTCATGATTCATTCTGCAATGAGCAAGCGAGAAATTGACATTACACTTGACAACGCTGCCTATGGGGATTACAAATTTCTATATTTATCGCCAGAGCGCTTGGAGACAGAGTTGTTCCAAGCTAGGCTGAAAAAGATGACGGTCAATTCAGTAGCAATTGATGAAGCCCATTGTATTTCTCAATGGGGTTACGACTTTCGCCCATCTTATCTGAACATTGCAGCATTAAAAGAGCAACTGACAAACGTTCCATTCATTGCACTAACAGCAACAGCAACGCCAAAGGTGGTTGAAGACATTCAGGAAAAATTACTCTTTAAGCAGTCAAATGTTATTCAGAAAAGTTTTTTTCGAAAAAATTTAGCCTATGTCGTTCGTAAATCTGAGAACACGGTTGCTACTATGTTTAAGGTTATTGATGGAATTGGTGGCTGTGGTATTATATACACTCCCACCAGAAAACGATCAAAAGAAGTTGCTCTTACCTTACTGCAGCACGGGCTAAAAGCAGATTATTATCACGCAGGCCTATCTCCTGAAGAGAGACAAACCAAACAGCAAGAGTGGCTTTCTAACCACACTCAAATAATTGTTGCAACTAATGCTTTCGGAATGGGAATCGACAAAGCCGACGTGCGCTTTGTTATTCATATGGATTTACCTAGTTCCTTAGAAGCCTATTTTCAAGAAGCAGGAAGAGCAGGAAGAGACGAGAAAAAAGCTTTTTCCGTATTATTGGTTAGTCCCGCGATGACAAGTGACTTGAAGCAAAAGACAGAAGTTGAGTTTCCTGAAATGGATTTCATTAAAAAATGCTATCTCAGTTTATCCAATTATTTCCAAATCCCCATTCATGGCGGCTTCAATCAAAGCTATAGTTTTGACATAAGAGACTTTAGTAAAAGATACAAACTTAATAGCGCAAGTTGCTACCGAGCTCTTCATTTCATAGAAAAAGAAGGGCTGATTAGCTTATCAGAAAACTTTTCTACCCCTAGTAAAGTAACCATTCTTCTAACAAAACAAGATTTTTATAAATTTCAGGTAGCCCACAAAATCTACGATTACTTTCTCAAAACAATACTTCGGACCTACGGGGGGTTAATGGAAGGCTATGTTTCCATCAATGAAAATGAACTCGCGAAAAACTTGAAAAGCACCAAAAGTAAAGTAGTAGATACATTGCTTCGATTAAAAAAATTAGAGGTCATCGATTATATTCCAAAGGGTTCTCTTCCCAAAATTACCTATACTCAGCAAAGAGTAGGAAATGTTCAAATTAGTAAACAGCACTATCTGGAGCGGAAAAAAATTGCTTTTGAACAAGTGAACTCCGTAATTCAATACGCCGAAAATGAATCCACTTGCCGCAGCAAGACCTTACTTGCTTATTTTGGAGAAAAGGGGGGTAACACTTGTGGTGTTTGTGATGTATGTTTGTTAAACAAGCGAAAAAGTGGAGAAGTCAATATGGAATTGTTGGAGAAGGAATTATTGAAAAAAATAAAAATTGGCCCGCAAAAAGTAGATGAATTATTACAAGGAAGTAGGCATTCTACAGAGCTAGCGAAGTTGCTTAACTTTCTTACCGACAGCGGTATATTAAAGTTCGATGGGCTGTTCTATGTTCTAGCTTAATTTATTGACTCAATAGCTTCATAAACTCTTGCTCACTTAAAATACTAACCCCCGAACTTTCAGCTTTCTCTTTTTTAGCTGGCCCCATTTTATCCCCTGCAATTAAAAAGTCTGTCTTTCTAGAGATGGAACCAACGTTTTTGCCCCCATAATCTTCAATGGCCTTTTTCAAGTCATTTCTCGAATAATTTTCAAAAACTCCTGAAACTACAAAGGTCTTACCTTCAAAAATTGTTGAAATCTGTGTACTCTCCTCTTCTATCATTTCAAATTGCAACCCGTATGATCTTAAGCGGTTCATCAACTCCAAGTGCTCCTCCTTTTGCAAAAAAGAATACAGACTCTCCGCTATTTTTTCTCCAATCTCATCTACGGCTATCATTTCTTCTAACGAGGCAGTTAAGATTGCATCGATATTTTTAAAATACTTTGCCAACTTCTTAGATACGGTTTCCCCAACATATCTAATCCCCAGGCCAAATAGAACTCGTTCAAAAGGTATTTGCTTCGAATTTTTGACGCCTTGTAATAAATTAGAAACTGACCTTTGAGCCATTCTATCTAATTTTAATAAATCTTCCTCTTTTAAGGTATATAAATCGGCATAATTATGAATCAGCCCTCCGGCATACAACAGTTCTATTGTTTCTTCACCCAAGCCGTCAATATCCATTGCTTTCCGCGAAATAAAATGGGCCATCTTACCTTTTATTTGAGTCGGACAGCCGGTTTCATTGGGGCAATAATGCTTTGCTTCCCCCTCAATTCGAATCAATTCTGTGTCGCATTCAGGGCAATGAGAAATGTATTTTGTAGGAGGAGAGCCTGCAGGGCGTTCAGTCAAATTAACCCCTACGACTTTGGGAATAATCTCTCCCCCCTTTTCTACTTGCACCAAATCCCCTTCTCTAATATCTAACCTTTCAATTTGATCTGCGTTGTGCAGCGACGCCCTTTTAACCGTTGTTCCAGCCAGTAATATTGGTTCCAAATTCGCAACAGGCGTGATTGCTCCGGTTCTTCCCACCTGATAGGTAATCTCATTTAATTGAGTCTCTACTCGCTCCGCTTTGAACTTATAGGCAATTGCCCAACGTGGGCTTTTTGCCGTATACCCTAACTCTTCTTGCAAGTAATAGTCGTTCACTTTAATCACAATTCCATCTATTTCAAAATTTAGATGGTTTCGTTCTGTGCTCCAATATTCTATAAATTCAAAAATATCTTCAATAGACTGATAGGTAGCAAATAGTTTTTCGCTTTTCTTGGGCACTTTAAACCCCCAACTTGCGGCGGCATTCAAGTTTTCTTCGTGACTTTTAAAAGGAAGGTTTTCACCCAACACATAATATAAATAACAATCTAACTTTCGAGAAGCTACCACCTTAGAATCTTGCATCTTCAGTGTTCCAGAAGCTGCATTTCTGGGGTTTGCCAAACGGTCCTCCCCTACATCTTCTCTACTCTCATTCAACGCCTTAAATACAGATAGAGGATAAAATATTTCTCCTCGAATTTCAAAATCTACCGGATAATCGCCAGTTAATTTCAACGGTACTGCGCGAATCGTTTTTACATTTTCTGTTATGTCATCCCCCTTAGCTCCGTCTCCTCTGGTCACGGCTCGGAAAAGTTGGCCATTCTTATATTGAATTCCAATTGCTAACCCATCGTATTTCAACTCACAGGTGTATTCCACTTTTTTACCAGCGAGCTTTTGCACCCTTTGATCAAAATCAATCAAATCCTCGCGGTTATAGCTATTGCTCAACGAAAGCATAGGGTAACGATGAACTACGGTTACAAATTTCTTGGTAATTGCTCCACCAACTCTTTTAGTAGGTGAATTTTCTTCCGCAAATTGAGGATAACCTTTCTCCAACTGCTGTAATTCTTCAAGTAATTGATCGAACTCATAATCCGAAATTTGAGGAGTGTCGTTCATGTAATACTCATAGTTGTGCTTGCGAATTTGCTCGCTCAATTCTACTATTCTTACTTGTACCTGATGAAGATCCATAACTCTACTAGATTTTGACTAAAATTATTAATTCAAATGCTTTTGTGTTATTTTTAAACGATAATATACCAACATGAAATTTACTGAAAAATACAGCAGGCTTTTTCAATTACTACTCCCTTCCCCACTAAGTATTGCCTTACTGCTAAGCTTGGTAACTATAATTATAGCGGCCATTTTTACCAACACTCAAAACCATAGCGACCAGAATTATTTAATAACTCTTTTAGAATACTGGGAAAGAGGTTTATGGAACAACGGCTTAATGGTTTTTGCACTTCAAATGATGCTTATGTTAGTGTTGGGCCACATTCTGGCGATGTCACCATTTGTAAGTAAGTTTATTGACAGAATAAGCATTTATGCTACCAATAACGCAAGAGCGGCTGCGTTGGTTTGCTTTTCAACGATGGTCGTTGCTCTTTTTAATTGGGGACTAGGTTTAATTTTTGGTGCTATCATCGCTCGAAACATTGGCGAAAAAGCTAACCGAGAAGGGTTTGCTCTCAACTATCCCTTAATTGGTGCAGCCGGTTATTCCTGCCTCATGGTTTGGCATGGAGGAATCTCAGGTTCCTCCACGACAAAAGTTGCAGAAAAAGGTCATTTAACCTCCCTTATGGAAGGAATTTTACCTGCAGATAAACTACTGGAGTTACCCTCAACTATTCCTTTTTCCGAAACGGTATTCTCCTCCATGAATATTGTTGCAAGCACAGCAGTGCTGACCTTAATACCATTGTTGATGTACCTTGTAGGGAAAACTAGTTCGGGCACAAACCTAAGCCGATTGGCCACAAAAGAAGTTGAATTAAAAGAGAGTATAGCTCCTGCCGGTGCAGAAAAAATTGATTACTCTGTTTTCACAACAAAAATAGTGGGGTTGATCATCTTGCTTTATCTGGGCTTGAAAATTTCCCAAACTCCTGACTTTTCCAAGTTTACCTTTATTACTCCCAATCTGATCAACTTAAGTTTACTTGGACTAGGATTTTTCTTTCATAAAAACATTGTCGGTTTCTTAAAAGCAACTGAGCAAGCCATAGGCGGAGCGTCAGGAATACTCATTCAGTTTCCCTTGTATTTTGGAATTATGGGAATCATGAAAGAATCGGGAATGGTAAACATACTTTCTAACTTTTTTGTATCTCATTCTACGACTACTAGCTTCCCAATATTTACGCTATTTAGTGCCGGAATTGTTAACGTTTTTGTACCTAGCGGCGGCGGGCAGTGGGCTATTCAAGGGCCAATTATTATTCAAGCGGCTGAGAGTTTACAAACTTCATTGCCTAAGAGCATTATGGCCTTAGCCTACGGAGACCAATTAACCAACATGCTACAACCCTTTTGGGCACTTCCTTTATTAGGAATAACAAAACTAAAAGCCAAGGAAATTTTACCGTACACTCTTATGATGATGTTAGTAGGGGGTGCCATTTACATCAGTGTACTGCTGCTATTTTAAATCCCTACTTGTTTCATATTTTTAGTATCGAAGGCATCGCGTAAGCCATTTCCCAATAAAACAAAAGAGAGAACCAACAAGCAAATCGCTATGCCGGGGAGTATGGCCAAATAAGCATCTCCGGTTATAATATAACCCTTGTGCTCTGCAATCATTTTTCCCCAGGTAGCTTGCGGAGGTTGTGCACCAAGACCAAGGAAACTCAATCCTGCCTCAATCAAAATTGCTGCGGCAAAATTCGAAGCGGAAATCACAATAATTGGTCCTGTTACATTGGGCAATATGTGTTTCGATATGATTCGAAATGTGCTAAACCCAAACGATTTCCCTGCTTCTACAAATTCCATTTGTTTGGTACTCAAAACTTGACCCCGAACAACTCTAGCTACTTCTACCCACATAGTAAGTCCCACTGCAACAAATACCTGCCAGAACCCCTTACCCAAAGCCAAGGTCATAGCAATAACCAAAAGCAAGGTAGGAATAGACCATATGACATTTATGACCCACATGATTATGTCATCGACTTTCCCCCCAAAATAAGCAGCTATTGAGCCTAAGCTAATTCCAATAAACAATGAAATTAAAATTGAAATAAACCCTACGGCAAACGAAATCCAAGTGCCTCCCATTAATCGGCTCAACAAATCCCTACCGTAACGGTCTGTGCCCAGCCAATAGTGTTTCGTTTCAATAATTTCAGCCTTCGAAAATTGCTGAAAATCCGATGAAGAAAAACCAACAATCTCTCCATTGTTGGGTTGGTTACCCGTGTATTTCTCCACCTCAATAGTATTTCCCGTTATGGAAAAATTGACTATCGGAATTTCAATAAAGCCAGGTTGAAACCCGTAAATGAATTCTTGAAAAAACGACTGAGACATGCGTTGAGGATTCGAGAGTAAAAGCATATCTACCGAGAAACCAGGCGACTTCCGCGCCAATTCCAAATGCTGAACATTTGCTTTGGGAGAAGAGTCTGGGCGTAAAATTGGACCCGACACAACAATTAATAAAAAGACCGCGATAACCAAAAGGCCAATCACAGCAATTTTATTTTGCACTAATTTTTTCCAAGCTAGTTGAAATGGAGATTGGCTGTGTTTATTCAAACTAGTTAGATTTTACGTCCTTTCCATTGTGGTCGATGAAACAAAGATAACAAAGCTATGCCCACGGAATAAAAAGGATATAACATTGACAACAAAAATGTCCCCTTTACGATTGATTTTGGACGCAGAAATAAGGGTAGCTGTTGTAAGAGAAGCAAATCTAGAATCCACTTAAACAGGAAACAACCAAGGAAAAATTCCAACGAAAAATACTGAAATAGCGCCCCAACAAACACCCCCAAAACAGCGAGGTTTGCTAAAAAAATAATGCCCCCCATCTTTACTGTGTCAAAGTCCTTGTAACTTTTTGATTTTGATGCCCATCGAATTCGTTGATTCAAAAAAGAAGAATAGGTCTTTTTGACTTTCGTGCGAACCACGGAATTTTCTTTCTCAGAAAATACGACACACTCCTTTCCAAATTTTCGCTTGAAGCTATGGAGCAGAAAAACATCATCCCCAGTGTTAATGGCTGAGTTTCCAACATAGGCTTCGCTTATCTCAAAAGCAGTTTTTCGAAAGGCATAGTTTGCTCCATTTGAAATAATAGGCCGGTTTCTGCGTGTGGTGAGTAGAGTTATTGCCATTAAGCTAGAAAATTCTACCGCTTGCAACTTCTGAAACCAACCTTTCGACCCGGTCAACTGCACAGCAGCTAAAACCATCTTTGTCTCTTTATTTTCAAACGATTGAAGCATTGTTTCCATCCATCGTGGATTTAACCCACAATCTGCATCGGTACACAGAATTATATCAAACTTAGCCTTCATTACCCCTAAAGTGATGGCCGCCTTCTTCCCTTGCTTTTCTTTTAAATCAAAATGCCTTATCGCTAATTCCGATCTCTCTATCGCCTTTTTAACTACTTCCGAACTCCCATCGTTGGAGTGATCATTGACAAGAATTAATTCAAAATCCGATTTAGCGATGGATTGAGCGCCAATCTCTTTTATTAATTGAGGCAAGTTACCTACTTCATTGCGGTAAGCAATTACTACCGAAACTGACTCCGTATTATCTCTTGCAGTAGTTTCTCGCGGCGGTTGCTTCGATAAAACCAACCAGCCGATCAGTACCGCATAACCCAGTAGAATAAACCCAATCATATTGTTTTAAGTTTAAAAAGTTTCAACCAGTCCACATTTCTCACAACAACTAAACCCGCGAGTGCGGGAATAAACAGGTTTATGATCCAAAGAAGACTTGAGGCAATAACTGCTTGCTCTCCAAAATCACCCATTTGCTCAAAGAAATAATAACTTATAGAACCCCTAACTAGCAAATTGGAAAACCACCCGGTAGGAATGATCGCGGCAACTAAATAAATAGTCGAAATAAGCCCAAAGTAATGTATGGCACTCAACTCTACTTCACAGATATGCAGAAGCAAGGCGAATTGCAAACAAAAAACACTGTAACGCAGAAAGCTCAATACCAGTGTGTTCACTCGTTGTTTTTTAGGAATCGACCACTTTAAGGTATTTCGTTTGGTTCCGGTAAGTTTAGAAAATAAATTAAAATTTATCTGAGTAAAAAAATAACTCACTAAAAGGGCTATAACCAAAAGAATTACTATTGAATAGTGAATTAAAAAAGAGAAGTATTCCTGAACTATCAAATAACCTACGAGTCCTCCAATGGTGGTTATAAGTAATTGAGAAAGGGATAAAAAACTATTCAGAAATAAAGCTTTTGCTCTATTTTCTCGACTAATCGAGAGCAGTCTGCCTCCGTATTCTCCAATTCCATTTGGAGTGATAATGGCAAAGGTTACACCACTTAAAACAGAGCGTAGCGACTCACCAAACGTCATTGCAATCTTGCCATCCAAAATCTGTTTCCATTTAAAAGCTTCTAAACTCCAGTTTAAAGGCATTAACAAAACCACAATACTTAAAAGTTCGAAACCATTTAAAAATAAGTTCATTAACTCACCGATTGTTACTTCGAGACTTCGACTTGCTACCGCACTTTTTAGGTAAAAAATACATGCCAGTATTATTCCTCCACTTAAGACAATGTTGCCTATTTTATATAGCTTTGCTTTTTCCAATGAGGGCTAAAGTTAAAGAAGTAGAAAAGATTATTTTGGGTATCGATCCCGGTACTTCAATCATGGGATATGGAATAATATCTGTGTACAAGGGTGAAATAAAACTATTGGCCATGGGAGTAATTCATTTGGCGAAGCTGGGAGATCATTCACTAAGGTTACAGCGAATTTATGAGCGAACTGTTTCTCTCATTGACGAGTTTAAAGTTGACGAAATGGCCATTGAAGCACCTTTCTATGGAAAGAATGCTCAATCTATGTTAAAGTTAGGAAGAGCGCAAGGCGTTGCAATGGCGGCTTCGATTTCAAGGGAAGTGACTGCAACCGAGTACATGCCCAAAAAAGTAAAAAATGCCGTTACAGGCAAAGGTGCTGCCTCTAAGGAGCAGGTTGCTGCTATGGTTAAGTCCATTGTTCAATACAAGGAAGACCCGAAGTATTTGGATGCAACTGACGCATTAGCGGTTGCCATTTGTCACCATTTCCAAGGAAATGCTATCGTTAGCAATCAAAAATCTTATTCAGGTTGGGATTCGTTTTTGAAAAACAACCCAGATCGGAAAGCTTAATCGTTAATCTCGGCAGCTATTTCTGCCAACTTTTCCATGGAGACATCCAATTTAGGTGCGGCAAAATTGATGTCGTTTACCTTACTTATCGGAACCAAATGAATGTGAGTATGAGCCACTTCTAATCCAATTACTGCTACCCCTATTCGTTTACAGTCTATTTTCGATTTTATTTTCTTAGCTACTATTTGCACAAACTTCCACATTGCTACATATTCTTCACTATCCATGTCAAAAATATAGTCCGTCTCTTTTTTGGGAATAACCAAGGTATGCCCAAATACTAAGGGTTGAATGTCTAAAATAGCTAAAAAATCATCGTTTTCAGCTATTTTGAAACACGGAATTTCTCCACTAATAATCTTTGTAAATACGGTTGACATTATCTGCTAATATTGATCACCTCGAATTTCATAATCCCTGAGGGAACTTGAACTTCTGCGCACTCTCCAACCTTTTTACCCAAAAGACCCTTTGCTATTGGCGATTCAACTGAAATTCGTTTTTCAGCCATATTTGCTTCCTTCTCAGATACAATTGTATATTCCATCTCAGCTCCGTTTACCAAATTCTTAATCTTCACTTTCGAGAGTATTAATACTTTTGTGGTATCCAATTCCGTTTCATCCACCACTCTAGAGTTGGCTACTAAGGTCTGCAGCTTGCTAATTTTTAACTCTAATAGACCCTGCGCTTCTTTAGCAGCATCGTATTCAGCATTCTCTGATAAATCTCCTTTATCTCTTGCCTCGCCAATTTGAGCGGAAATTGATGGCCGCTCTACTTTCTTCAAGTGATTCAGTTCATCAATCACCTTTTTTAACCCTTCTTCTGTGAAATAACTAATTTGACTCATTTTGCTTTAACTAAATGTGTGTAACTCAAAAAGAGAACCCCTTTCGAGGTTCTCTTTTTCAAAGGTAAGAATTTTTTAAAATTTAGAATGTCAACCTCAAACCGATTGAATGCGTTCCATTAAACGCTCTAGTGAAACGGTATGAATAATCTAACCCGATGGTGGATCCTGTTTCGTTTGTAGGTACTTCTAAAGAAGCTCCCATCGTTGGTCCTACCGTAGTAGTAGTTGACTCCACTTCGTCTGCACCATCGTTTTCAAAAACGTAGCCCGCTCTAAACATAAATTTGTTTTGGAAAGCGTATTCCCCACCAACGCGTATCTGATCTTTGGTAAATGAATTTGACGTAAATGTGCCACTTGCCGTAACTCTGTGTTCCGCCATAAAACTTCCATCTTCTTTCTCTTCTACTTCTGTTAAAAAGAAATCATACGATGCTCCTATGTTCACTAATGAAGGCAATTCGAAATCATTCGTTCTTCTTTCAAACGTAAGTGTTTGATCTGTATTTTGCTTATCCGCTTGAATTGCTAAACCGTTCCCAGAATACTTTGTAGTTGGCCCTACATTTCTCAAGGTAATACCAAACTTAAACGCATCGTATTTAGCAGTTTTATAGGCAACTCCTGCATCAATTGACACACCACTAGCACTAACATCGGCAGTGGATTCAGTAATAATACGCACCACTAAACCACCACTAATACTGTTCGAAAACTGTTTCGAGTAGGCTAAGCCAATATTCAAATAGTTTGGTTCGTAACTCCCAATCCCACCATCTGGTAAATCAGCAGTTGTTATCTCGATCTCTCCAAAACTCATTCGAGTTACAGTTAATCCCATCACGCCGGCATTTCCTAATTTCTTTGCAAAGCCGAAACTCAACAGATTAATATCAGTTCCACTCAACCAACGTGTGTTAGAGAAAATTATCTCTGTATTGTTGGTAAAAGCCAGACCTGCAATATTTAAATTCATAGCCTCCAAACCTCTTGCACTAGCGGTATTTGCCCCTCCCCATCCTGAACTTCTTGCCCATGGATTTATTAACAACTCTGAAGCTCCAGCCTCTCCGGCTCTATCTTCATTTCCGGAAAAGGCATCGAATGATGTTAATGCCAATGCCAACGCTATTGTATAAGTTATCTTTTTCATAGTCATTTTTTAGAAATTGTTAAAATCAGCAGGTCTAATCGTACCAAACCATTTCAAAATTCGTTCTCCTACATTAGGTACATCAATATGAATAATGTACACTCCACTTGCAATTGGGACACCAACTTGATTTGTCAAATCCCAATCTAAATATTTATCAGGACTTGCCTTAAAGTACCTTCGAATTAAAGTTCCATTTGTATTGTAAATTGTAATGGTACAATTCTCAGGTAAATTTGTAAACTTAACCGTGTTATCCAACTGATCAAATTCATACCCACTTTGAGAATAATATGGATTAGGTACAACATTCACTTCATCTAAAGCGCTTTTAAGTAGAGCTGTTTGACCTTTTAATGTCCCCTTCCCTGTTGTACTAAATCTATACACGGGAACACCTTTGTTTTCTAGCGCAGAGTCTAAGTCGTCGTTACCTGTGGTTATTAATGTTTGTCTTGTATCAAACGATTTACTCACATCTACATCAATCTGCACATCACTAGACAACAATGTCTCGCCAAATTGCAGAAGAGGCAATGCCACCCAAGCACAACTTGCGTAAGCAAATCTCGCAGATATTCCCAAAGCACCAGTATTTGCATTCGAACCAGATAAATAATCTATTAGCTTCGCACCGTTATCGTATTCAGGAACGTAAAAATTGGGAGAAATCAAGCGTTCATCAGATGATGTTTTTCTGAAGATATAGATGTAATGCTTGCCACCCCATATTTGATTAATAAACCTTGGATCCCTACCTTCAATAACAGTAGAAGTAGGATTCCATATCATATCATCTCCATTGTTGAAGCTATACCTTGTATCTTCACCAAATGCCATGTTCAAACGCTCACCAGTTTCTTTGTTAATTACATAACCGGGGAACCAACCCATACCAAACGAACTTACGAACGAAGCATCACTTTCTAAGGTGTCTCCGTTTGCTATGAAGGTAGAATCAATTTGAGCTCTTGTGAAACCACCTAGCCCCATTCCTGAAGTATCTACCGGATTTCCCTCTTTGTCCACAGAAAGTTTTGAAACCTTAGCCTCATTCTTTGCATGAATATAACGACCTGAAGCATCTGTTAAACCATCATCCTTTGTCTCAACTACAGGACACCTTGTCCATTTTGACTTATCATTTGTTATAATCAGTTGAATTGACATTAATTGAGATAGCGGCGATCTTGTGGACGCAAAATTATCCACTCCAGGAGCATTCACAGTTAATGGAGCAGTTGCTGGGGCGTTAGACAACTCACTTCGCACTAACCTAAAAGGTGCAATAGTTCCCGACAATATATCTTCAAAATTTTGGTCCGGATCTAAAAACTCCGACGCGGTATTCTGGAAATCATTGAAGAAACCAGATTGAGATTGAGATCCCGTTCCGGATAAAATCCAGTTAAATGAACCCTCTGAATCGTTATCGGGAATCCCACTAAACCAAGGGCGCTCAATGTCTCCGTATTCAATGGAAGCAGAAATAAAACCATTTGCGGTTTCCGCAACCAAAGAGCCAGGCTCTACTCCATCCTTGATTGTGATTGAAAGTCCCCAGTTAGGACTTAGCAACAATTGTTGATTCAAGAATCCAATTGATTTATCAGAATAAACGGTATCAGTGCCGCCCTCTCTCCATATTCTCCAAAAAGTATTGTCCCCTACAGTTTGGTTGTCTAAACTGTCAATGAATTGCACGTAGTACGTTCCATCTACAATATTCAATGGATCCACAACATTAACGTTGAATGGACCTTCGCCCGTTACATAGGTTATTTCGTTCACTGTTTTATCATCAGACTCCCATGCTTTGTCAAGCAAAATCGCTTCAAGGGATTCTTGCGTAATTGTTAACGAATTACCTCCGTTTCCAGTACCTTGTAATCTGGTAATTCCGATTCCGTCTCCGAAACTAGAGTTGACAACAGTTCCTCCCTCTTCGAATTTAGGTGGTGAAGGAATTGCAGTAAATGCAGCAATTTCGCCTCCAGTTGCAGCTTTTCTACTTCTTAAGTACGTAGTAGTTTGTCCATCAAACGCGGGTTTAAATGGATTTGCACTGTCGGGAGCCGTTCCTTGCAAATAAGGCTTAAACTCATTGTATCCATATGCAACAGCAATGTAGTAATACGTCTTATAGTTCACCAATGCCGCATCACCATCGGCAAATGCATCTTGATTAAGAGAAAAACTTCGTTGAATTCCTTCATTCGCAGCAACCACCTTGCGTACAGGAAGGTTTGCATTTAACGACTTATCGAATGTGAAATTTATCAGGTCTCCAACGTTGTCTTTCACATCACTTTGAAATACCAATCTTGCCTTACTTGGATCCTCAATATCACTTACTGAAATTCCTGGGCCGGCAGCTTGGTATACCTGATATCCTTGGAATCGATACTGATCGTCATAAAATATTGGCGGAGTAGCATTTGCCAAATAATCAGGAGTCACAATGTTAGGATCCTTCTCTTCATAATTTTCACCTGAATTATTCGACGTACTTGGGTTGGAAAGGTAGAAGATTAACTCTCCACTCAATTCTTGAACCTCTACTTCTGGAGCATCTGGACCATTCAATACTTGAAAACAGTTATCAAACAAAGCTTGAGCTTTATCATCTGCTACAAATAAGTCATCAACAGAAGCTGTTCTTCCTCCGCTCTGTGCTTGCGCGAAAACAACCCCTACAGTAATATCATTAACGTTTCCAGGTCGCAATGTAAAAGGCCCCGCAGATTGCAAAAATCTTCTATCACCAACTGCGTTCTGAGGTTCCCCTCCTCCCGGATTATCCTCGGTCCAATTTGTATTGGTTGGAACTGTTGTAAAACCGTTTTCATCTGTTGTTCCCCAATGCAAAGGATCACTTGTTCCAGGGAACATGAAAGAGGTTGGAATATCTTCCACACCAGGAGTGTTAAATCCATTTCCACCATGTCTCATCAGTCTACCATTTTTCCAAATACCCCTCATGTAATTGTAATAATGTACCGCCAAGTCAGGATCTCCATTTGGTCCTGTACCGATGTTGTAAAAAACAAAACGTCTCATTCCAAATCGCTCGTTATCCGGAACTAAATCTGGCTCTCTATCTGTTGGATCAAAATATCCCAATCCATTAAGTGCCTCGCCTTTGCCAATGCCTACTGCGTTATTTATCCCATCGGCATCTTGATACGGTCCCTCAAAGAAATCGATACCAATAGCAGGTGGATTCGCACCATAACCAGCTTGGCCTCCTTGACCATTGTCAAATTCAACACCGTTAAATGCATAACCTAATCCTCTTTCCACATCACAGCCAACATAATCATCGGAAGATAACCCAATGTCTGGATCAACATAACTAGCAAAGAAGGTATTTGTTAGCGTAAATGTAGATCGGTTAATCAACTCAAAGTTGTAAAACGTCATGTTGTTGATTTCGTCGTTTGTTGCAAAAGCAAATGCTTGACCGTGAATTTCCATTCCAATAGAAGGAGCGTTAGATTCGGTATGTAGATTTCCTTTATCGTTAAAAATCCACCAGTAAGTTTTATCACCAAACAATGGTCTTCTCCCGCTAATTGAGCGATCGTCTCTATTTTCCCTACAGTCAATATCTCCTGCTAAGTCATAGAAAGGGTAATCGCCTAACTCTGGCTCATATGATTCATCTCCTGCAACATTCATGTACGGAGCTAATCTAAAATCCTGGCCCTTTGTTACATCTCCGTTTCCTGGCCACTCTAAAATGGATGTTGGAATTTGATAGTCTGGGTATTCTTCAAGTGCAGTTCCTTTTATAAGTGCTTGATTGTAGGCGTTAAAAAGGGCCACTTCAGCACGAGTTAACTCGAAAAAACGATCGTATTCTTCACAGGTAACATCATCAATCTCTGCCGTACCAAGAACATCTAGAGGTCCTGTGTAATAATCTACCCCTTGACCAAATTTACTAACAGCAGCTTTTAACTGACCATTCACATCTGTTCCTGCTAACCAAAGCCCCCCAGCATAAATAGAAAAACTATTTGAACCTTTAGGCACTTCATAATCAGCAACTCCGTTTGCTCTATCTTGCCACCAAATCCCGCCTGCCTCTACTCGAGTACGGACATTGTTGAATTCAAGAAAAACGATTTTGTTTGCAGGGGCGCAACCTGCGGCTGTATTAATTTGTTGTCTTGGCTTATTCTTATCTTTTTCACCACCTGCTCCAAAAGCAATTGCTGGCACTAAAAGACCTATCAGAATTGAAATTTTTAACTTTCTCATAATCTATCTCTTTTATAAAAACTTAGAAACTTAATTGAGCTCCTAATCTAATTCTTCTTGGCAATTCAAAATTACCTGCATTCTGCAATCTTAACCCATATTGATCTCTAAATGATTGCTCATTTACTTCTTGTCTGATTTCATTTTGGAACAATGCCGCATTTAAGTACCCATCGTCATCAGCATTCCCGGTAAATGCATATACATTTTGAATGTTCTGAGCGTTTAGTACATTCAATACTTGAAGGTAAATGTTCAAGTTTGACTGTCTCTTACCTTGTTTCCATGCTTCTTTATTTTCTTCGCTTTTGGCGCCCCAGTTAATATCAAAAGACTTATCTAAACGAGCGTCTATTCTAACCGTCCAAGGCAATCTTGATCCGTTAATATCTCCTTCAACGGGTTGTGGTGTTCTACTGCCGTTTAGTAATTCATTACTACCCGCTAACGATCGTTGAGTATATGGCTGACCTGAACCGGCAATAAAGACAACATTCAATCCTGTATTCTCAAGAATGTTTTTACCTCCAACCCTTGGTCCACTATAGTCAGAACCACTTCCATACCTGTAATCTAAAGTAGATACAATTTGATGACGCTGATCATAATTGTAAGGGAAAATAGTTCTTAAGTTGGGTTGGTCAGAGTTTACTAAATTCAACGCTGTAGTCGAACCTGAACCTGTTCCATTCGCAAACTGAATGGTGTAATTCAATCTTAAAGATAAGTTCTTAGTTCTTCTCATCTCATAGTTAATGGTAAATCCTTTTACGGTACCAAAATCTAAATTATCGTAGGTCAAATAATCTTCAGGAAATGCTCCCACTAACTTTCGTACTTGAATTTCATCTCTTTGCTCTCTGTAGAAAGAAGACAGGGTTAATGCTGAACTACTTCCCACTTTCTGTTTAAAGCCAATCTCGTATGAAATTGTTTTTGTTGGCTTCAAATTGGGGTTATTAATAATTCTGTTGTGATTTGTAATGTATATTAGATCTAATGGCTCTAATCCATTCTCTCCTGAAGGACGCCTTGTTAAGATATCGTAGTTCGCAAAGAAAGTTGCTTCATCAGAAATTGGGAATGAAAATGAAATCCTTGGCATCAATGTATATTGAGGCTCGTAATCTTCGAAAGACTCTGTGCTTAAATCTGCCGATGTAGAGGTTCTAGAAGGATCAATTAGCCATGGAGCAATGCTTGACCCAGCTTGTAATACTGAAGGGTCATTTAAAAGCACACCTTGAGCACTAAAAAATTCATTTGTTTCCGGGTTTCTATATCCCACAATTCCGTTAGACGATGGATTCTCTATATCGTTCACGTATACAATAAAGTTATCCTTAATGTTATCAGGAGTTTCTCCTAAACCTTGTGACTTAGCATACGCTACATCTCTTGTAGGGAATAGAGAGTATGGATCTTTTAATACAGGCTGATTTGCATCAAATCTATCTAAACGTAATCCAATTCTAAAAATCAAATCATCAAATGCAAATTTATCTTCTATGTAACCTGCAATATAAACGGGTTGATAAGCAGGCACAGGTCGTGTCTTAAAACCTAACTCATTCTCTTCATTGAAAAAATCGTCAAGTGAAGGCGAAGCGTTGAGCTTTTTCCCTTTATAATCATACCCTCGATACAACAGGTTAACGTCATTTGCCGGATTGATTAATTGATCTGCTGCAAAATAGGTCATGTTATATAAATCAATATCGTATGAATCGAAATCGATAAAATCAATCCCTGCAGGATCTAAACCTAAAGCATTTCTCATGTTGTACGCGAAGTAGGTTCTATTCGCCCCATCGTACCTTCTTTCAAAAGTTACAGTAGGATCAATTGGACTTGGTGCCGTGTAATCGATAGAATAATTGTTAGAATCAATTTGTAGAATGTGACTATTTACAGAAAGCCTCCCTAAATCCCACAAATCTCTTGGATTCATAGAGTAAAATCGTTCGATTCTTTGCTCGTACTCAAACCCTAAAACAATAGCATGATCACCAATATCAGCAGAACCTCTCCCACTTAAACGAACTTGGTCGTTTTCGGACTTACTGTACCCGTTACTAACCGTTCCAGCAGAAGACCACATGTCATATACTGCTCCATTAACAGTTCCCCCATTTATAATTCCTCCAAACCCTTCTACGGCAACGGCAGTTGAATACCTTAAATCACCTTGAGGGAAAAAGTCATAATAATTACTTGTGTAATTTGATAAAATTGGATTAATATCAGAAGCTGTATAATCATATGAGACAGGACTATCAAACGCAGTTAAAAAAGTACCTCGATACGTTCGCCCGTTATCTAAGGTTTCAGTTGTAAAATCGCCATAAGACAAATCCGTGTTTGCAACAAATTTTCCCAAATAACCGTATCGGAAAAAGTCACTTCCATGATTTCTATCTTCAGTCAATCTATTTCTTCTAGAGTAATCCGCTTGAATAGAGAAAAAGGCGTTTTTGATTAACGATTTATCTTCTTCCTTTGTATTTGCATCTTCTTTAGCATTCTCAAATCGCTGAACGTATCGGCCAAAGAATCTGAAGTCAGTGTTTAACGATTGCGTGTTGTTCTCATAATTGTAAAGAGAGAAATTCCTATTGTAATTGTTAGACTTCGAATAATTAACAGTACCTCCAAAAGAAAGAGAGCTCAAAGGTGTTAATTTAACATCGAACTTCCCATTCATAGCGAAACTCAAGTCATCATCGTTTAGTCTAAAGTCAATTTCTTCGAAGTCATCTATAGTTACAAACTGCGCTCTTTGAACAACTCCATTATTTCCTTCTTGAAATATTAACGGGTTATTTCTAATTTGAGATTCAATAGCATCTTTAGGCTTATAAATAGGAGTAACACTTTGCCCACTTAAGGCATGTCGAACTTCTCCAGTTAACAAGAACCCAAAAGGAGAAGTTACGTCCCCATCTTTATTTTTTCTTTTAATGATTGGACCTCCAAGTGCAAAACCGAAAAGATTGTACCCCCATTTGTCAAGTCCGAATGAAGTAGTTTCTCCAGTTTTAAACCCCGATGACAATACCTCAGCACTCCCGAAATACTCGGTAAAAGCACCTCTTGTTGTAACGGTAGTTACAGCTCCTGTAACATCTCCATACTGTGCAGACAACCCTCCAGTTTTTACAGAAACCTCTTCAATTGCTGACTTAGGCAAACTTGTTGACCCAATTATCTTTATACCATCGATGAACGTCACAGAACTGCCTGAACGCTGCCCCCTAACATTATTCTCTCCTGAACCATTATCTCTGGAAGTAATACCGTTCCCAGCTGCTTTTGTAATATCTGCAACACTACGAACAGCCATTTGAGTAATCTGAGCCCTGTTAACACTCGTGGAAATCTCCGTTTTATCCAGTTCAATAATAGGGTCCGTATAAATAATTACTTCAGGGATATCAATTCCTTTTGACAGCTGAAAATCGAGCTTCTTTAATTTCCCAGAGCTAACAATCATACCCGATACAATACTTGGAGAAAATCCAACGTAAGATACTTTTATATCATAAGAACCTGGAGGAATTGGCTTCAAGGTATAAACTCCATCAAAATCTGTGGTTGTCACCAGAATTTGTTCTTTTCCTTTTAATAGGATGACATTTGCAAATGGTACAGGTTCTCCATTGGCTTTTTCCGCAACAGTTCCTTTAATTGTTCCTTGTCCTACTTGAGCATTTGCTGTCGTAGCAAATCCCAACGCTATCGCAAGCGTGAAAAGTAATTTTCTTAGCATAATAGAAATTTTATGTTATCGTTTCGTTGTAAAAAACTACAGGGGCGTAAAGATATACAATTAATAAAAAGAATAACAAATTTTAACAGCAGCTAAATGCTGCTTTTTTTAAAGGCTTTGCTGTTCATAATTTATCATCTTTTAAACCATCTTTTTACAAAAAAAACTTTTTTATTATCGTTTTTTCGTTTCGATTTTTTCTCCGTTTTTTTCATTCTTTTTTGAACTGCTTTTGTCTGCATTTCAAAATGTGCTTTCCGCTTTGCTTCTTCTTGTTTTTGAGCTTCCTTTTTCTTCCCTTCCTTATCATTCTCTAATTGCTCGCTGCGCTTATCAACTGTTTTTTGAATCCTTCGCTGAGATTGTGCCTGTGAGTTCATCGCTATGACACTCAGAAAAACTAAAATGATGCCTCGTAAAATATATTTTTTCATTTTTCGTTTATTTTGAACCTAATATTGTACTCAGTAATTGAAAAATTCGAATGACGAAAATAACCATACTTGTGTTAAGGAGACAACTTCTTTCTGTCATCTTCGCTACTCTTCTCTTATTTCCTGCATGTAGTACAGATGAGAACTCTAACATTCCATTGGTTGAAGTAAATTTTCAATACAACATTAACCTACCTCAATACATTGATCTTCAAACAATAGGTGGGTCCGTAGAGGTGTTTGGAGGGTCGAGAGGCATCATCCTTTATCGGTCTTCTTCAGACGAAATAAAAGCCTATGACAGGCATTGCCCCTTTCAACCTTCCAATACTTGTGGGTTAGTCTCTGCCGACCCCAATCGTTTTACCGGAACTGACAATTGCTGCGGATCCGGTTTTTTACTCAGCACAGGCGATGTTTCTAACCCGCCTGCCAACCTCGGGTTAAAGGAATATGCAGCAAACTTTAACGACCCCATGCTTACCGTTACAAACTAAAAAAGGCCACCGCATTTCTGCGGTAGCCTTTCCTTCTTGTTTTTCTGCGATTAATACCTATAATACTCTGGCTTGTACGGTCCTTCAACCGTTACTCCAATGTATTCAGCTTGATCCTGTCTCAACTCTTCTAGTTCTACTCCAATCTTAGCCAAGTGAAGTTTTGCAACTTTCTCATCTAAGTATTTTGGCAACGTGTAAACTTTGTTTTCATAGTTCGCACTATTTTTCCAGAGTTCAATTTGAGCTAACGTTTGATTTGTAAATGAATTTGACATTACAAAAGACGGGTGACCTGTTGCGCAACCTAAATTTACTAATCTACCTTGTGCAAGTAAAATAATATCCTTTCCGTCTAGAGTGTACTTATCAACTTGTGGTTTAATTTCAATCTTTTCTGCTCCAGAATTATCTAAGAAAGACACATCAATCTCATTGTCGAAATGACCAATATTACACACGATCACTTTGTCCTTCATTTTTCTGAAATGTGCTTCTGAAATAATGTCTTTGTTACCAGTAGCAGTTACAACGATATCTACTTCTTCAACAGCATTAATCATCTTTTTCACCTCAAATCCATCCATTGCAGCTTGCAATGCACAAATAGGATCTACTTCAGTTACAATAACTCGAGCACCTGCTCCAGCTAATGAAGCTGCAGAACCTTTACCTACATCTCCGTAACCTGCAACAACAGCAACTTTACCTGCCATCATAACATCTGTTGCTCTTCTGATAGAATCTACTAATGACTCTTTACAACCGTATTTGTTATCAAACTTAGACTTAGTAACCGAATCATTTACATTGATTGCCGGCATCACTAAGGTTCCATTCTTTTCTCTTTCGTATAATCTGTGAACACCAGTGGTCGTTTCTTCAGATAAACCTCTGATGCCATCCACTAACTCAGGATAGTTATCAAATACCATATTTGTTAAATCACCACCATCGTCCAAAATCATATTCAACGGCTTTTTGTCTTCCTCAAAGAAAATAGTTTGCTCAATACACCAATCAAACTCTTCGTCTGTCATACCTTTCCAAGCATAAACAGGAACACCAGTTACAGCAATTGCAGCTGCAGCTTGATCTTGAGTAGAGAAAATATTACAAGAAGACCAGGTAACATCCGCTCCAAGAGCTGTTAATGTCTCAATCAAAACAGCTGTTTGAATGGTCATGTGAAGACAACCTGCTATTCTAGCTCCTTTTAAAGGTTGCTCGTCTTTGTATTCTTCTCTTAGTGACATTAAACCTGGCATTTCAGCTTCGGCTAATTCAATTTCTTTACGTCCCCATTCTGCTAAAGAAATGTCTTTAACTTTATAAGGTAAATAGTTTACACTTGTACTCATGTTTTATTTTTTTACTTTTCGGATGGCAAATTTACCAAATTAAATAATGCTATTTTCGTGTAACAGTTAGATATAATATATGTTTGAAAGCTTTCAAATAACTCCCTCAAATTCCATACATACCGCTACTGTTGAATACGATAGACTGGGTCAAATGTTTCATTTTTTATCAAAAAATGAAATAGACATGAGCTACCTCAGTCAAATAACAAACGACAAAAGAAAAGCAGAATGGATGTTTATACGAGAAATTATTTGCAAAACAATGTCTTCCTGTGAAGATATTGTTTACGATGAGCATCGAAAACCAACCTTTAAACATTCCAGTTTCTTTCTAAGTATCTCGCATTCAAATGAGAGAGTAGCTATTTCAATTAATGAAACACATGAAACCGGCATAGATTTGCAGTTTATTACTGAAAAAATTCAACGAATAAAATCGAAATTCTTAAACAAAGAGGAACAATCCAACGTTGGCCAAGATCCCACAGAGCTAACCTGTTATTGGAGCATTAAAGAGGCCCTGTTTAAAATTTATGGTAAAAAAGATGTTTTCCTGAAAGAAAATTTTGAGGTTCAAGAATTTGAATTTGACGGCAATAAAGGCTCCGCCATTGGACTCACAAAGACCAATGGAAAAGAGAGTTTTCAATCCATGGAGTTCAGAAAGCTTGGCAATTATATGCTGGCTTACAGCGTGAATTATTAATATTGCAGTAGAAAATTCAATTGTGGAGAAACCGATCTACCAAACATTAAAAAATCAACAAAAAGCAGGCAACAAGATGATTGCCCTGCTGGTTGACCCAGACAAGGCGCATGACCAAAGCCTAAAACAAACCCTTTTAAAAGCTGAGATAGCAGCTGTAGATGTTGTTTTAGTTGGCGGGAGTTTATTGACCGATGGCGATTTAAATGAAACCATTTCTATTATTAAATCGCAAAGTAACTTACCGGTGATTCTCTTCCCAGGGAGTGTTTACCAAATTTCTTCGAAAGCAGACGGGATTTTATTTTTATCTCTTCTTTCTAGCAGAAATGCAGAAATGATCATAGGCCAGCAAGTTATAGCAGCGCCGTATTTAAGAAAAACCAACTTAGAAGTTATATCGACAGCCTACCTCTTAATTGATTCAGGACAGCAGACTACAGCCTCATACATGAGCAATTCCAATCCAATTCCGGCAAACAAACCCGAAATTGCAGCTAGCACTGCCTTAGCGGGAACCTATTTAGGAATGGATATTATTTATTTAGATGGAGGGAGTGGAGCAGAAAGCCCTGTGCCACCGAATATGATCTCAAAGGTGAAAGAATATTCCCAGCAATTGCTATTTATTGGTGGGGGAATAAATACCATCGAAAAGGCTAAAGATGCTTTCTCTGCGGGAGCGGATGTGATTGTCGTTGGCAATAGAATAGAAGAAGATCCTAATTTTCTTACTGAATTGGGCGATTTAAAAAAACAACTTAACAGCTTATAAATGCTTGACGCTTGGCAGAAATTGCTTGAAGAAGTTGAACTATTCAATGCCTTAGAAATTGTTGCAGTAATAACAGCACTAACTTATGTTGCGTTCGCTTCAATAGGGAATAGATGGTGTTTTTTATTTGGCCTTATTAGCTCAGTAATTTACGTGTACATAACATTTGAATTAAATTTCTTTTTCGATGTTGGCATCAATGTCTACTATGTAATTATGTCATTTTATGGTTGGTTTTCCTGGTCCACTAAACCTAATCAAACATCCATTGAAATTCAAAAAACACCTCCCAAAAAATTAAGTTTTGCAGTTTTAATGGGACTATTTATCACCTTCTTCTTAGCCTACACTGCCGAGCAGTTTAGCTCAACTGAATTAGCGTACTTTGATGCATTCACAACCGTATTTGCCATCATTGCAACATTTATGGTAGTCCAAAAACAGATTGAAAATTGGTTAATTTGGATAGTGGTTGATTGTGTTGCAGCAGGCATGTATTTTTACAAGGCGCTATACTTTACTTCATTCCTTTTTGCAATTTACACCATCGTTGCAGTATTTGGATACTTGAAATGGAAAAAACTACTAGAAAGCAGCTCAAAATAGCTATTGTTGGCCCCGAATCTTCGGGGAAAAGTACCCTATGTGAACAATTGAGTACTGAACTCAACTGTGATTGGGTTCCGGAATTTGCCAGAAAGCATCTTACAGCAAATCCAACCTACTTGCAGGAAGATTTAGACTATATGCTCAAACAGCAGCTGCGCTCGGAAAACAAGTACCATCTACCCGTTTTGATTTGCGATGGAGACCCAATTTCATTCAGCATATGGTCAATTTATAAGTACGGCTCAACGAGCAAGTACATTGAGAAAATGGTTGCCAATTCAGCATATGACCATTACCTTCTACTGCAACCCGACCTGCCCTATGAAGAAGACTCGTTACGAGAAAATAGCTCCCTTAAAAATCGAAAAGAATTATTTTACCTTTTTGAGCAAGAGCTTATTAAACACCATTTCAACTACTCGGTCATAAACGGTTTAAATAAAAATCGATTAATTCTTGCACTAAAATCACTCGAACAGCAAAAATTAATTTAGCTTTGCACAAAATACACACAGGGGTGCTGAAAGGCTGAGATTATACCCGTTGAACCTGATTTCGGTAATGCGAGCGAAGGGAGTAAGTGAATTCATCATTTCCACAACGGATTTTCAGTTTTTGTGCATGTCATAATGATACAAAATGATGAAAAAATTAGTAACAATTTTATTTTTAACTCTTCCATTTATACTCCATGCCCAGGATGAAGTTGATGGAAAAGTAATGGACAAGAACACAAACGAAGTGTTGGTTGGAGCAAATATCTATGTAGAAGGTGGATTTGACGCTGCATATACTAATGAAAGTGGAGAGTTTAGCCTTCGAAGAATAAAGTCTACTAAAATTTCCTTAATCGTATCCTACATCGGGTACAAAACGGACACTCTTTCCGTTGACCTAGCTGACAGCGAAAGCATTACTTGTTTCCTTACGCCATTCAGTTACAAGTCGGACGAAGTACTTGTACGCAGCACAAGAGTTGCAGGAAACGCACCCGCCACTAAAACAAATGTTTCTAGAGCAGACATCGCAAAAAACAATTTAGGACAAGATCTTCCTTATTTACTTCAACAAACCCCCTCGGTGGTTACTACTTCAGACGGAGGAACAGGCATTGGATATACCGGCATTAGAATCAGAGGTAGTGATGCAAGTAGAACAAATGTTACAATAAATGGAATTCCCTTAAATGACCCTGAATCTCAAGGTGTCTTTTGGGTAAACATGCCTGATTTTGCTTCTTCTTTAAACTCCGTTCAAATTCAAAGAGGAATTGGAACTTCAACAAATGGTGCTGGGGCATTTGGAGCAACAATAAACTTAGAAACCAAACTATTAAGCACCATGCCGTATGGAGAGATTTCAAATTCTGTTGGTTTCTTAGAACACAATGAAGAATTCGGAAAGCTAGAGTACAACAACCGCAAGCATACCGTTCAATTTGGAAGTGGGTTGATCAACAACAAGTTTGCCTTCGAAGGGAGATTGTCTAATATACAATCTGAAGGGTATATCGATAGAGCTTCTGCCGACTTACAATCCTATTTCTTATCTGGAACCTATTATGGAAAAAAGACAGTGGTGAAAGCAATAACTTTTGGTGGCAAAGAAGTTACCTACCAATCATGGTATGGCACGCCTGAGTCTCGAGTAAAGAATGATCGAGAAGCAATGCAAACGCACATTTCAAATAACGGATTATCGGATCAGCAAGCTTCTAACTTATTAAATTCAGGTCGTACATATAATCTTTACGAGTACGACAACCAAGTGGATAATTACAATCAAGACCACTACCAACTGCATGTAGCGCATGAGTTTAGCAATAAATTAACGGTTAATGCGGCACTTCATTACACCAAAGGTTATGGTTATTTCGAAGAGTTTAAAACTGGAGAGAATTTAGCGGATTACGGATTATCAGATGTTTTAGTAGGGACTAACACGGTAGAGTCAACAGATTTAATCCGACGAAGATGGTTAGACAATGACTTTTATGGAATGACCTACTCCTTAAATTATGATGCAACTAAAAAACTCAATTTTAACTTTGGAGGTGCCATTAACAATTACGAAGGAGATCATTTTGGCGAAGTCATTTGGGCAGAGTTTGCATCCAACGGTTCCCCAACTGAAAATTATTACAAGAGTGCCTCTCAAAAAATGGATGGCAACTTCTATTTAAAGACCAATTATTTGGTTGATGAAAAATTAAGTGTTTTGGTTGACCTTCAAATCAGACGTGTTACTTATGCAGCGAATGGAACAGATAATGATTTAAGAAACATTCGAATCAACGAAAATTTTACTTTTTTCAACCCTAAAGTTGGAGCGAATTACCAAATTGATGCCAATTGGGGTACCTACATTTTTGCAGGAATTGGAAATCGTGAACCGAACCGTTCTGACTTTATAGACCAGGCGCCAAACACTCCCAAAAAGGAAGCGAATGAGCCAGAAAAAATGTACAACGTTGAATTGGGCTCAGAGTTCAAAACCAATAAATACAGCTTATCTGCAAATTTATACTACATGTATTACATAGATCAGCTAGTGGCTACTGGGCAATTAAATGATGTTGGCTCTCCGCTTCGACAAAATGTTGGTAGAAGCTTCAGAAGAGGAATCGAACTACAAGGAGGGGTTAAATTAACCAAAGATCTTTCTTGGAGTATAACAGCTACTTTAAGTGAAAATAAAATTGAGAAGTATACTGAATCTCTTTACGCATACGATGAAAACTTTAGTTTGGATTCTATTTATGCTTTTGAATTAAAGAACACCGACATTGCCTTTTCTCCGAATGTAATCGTAGCTAGTGAATTGTCCTACAAGCCAACAAAAGGTATTGAAATTGCTCTACTTACCAGATACATTGGCGACCAGTATTTAGACAACACTCAATTTAGAGGCCGCCAGCTAGATGCTTATTTAGTAAATGACTTGAGGGTTCAAGCAATAATTCCTCAGAAGCTGTTCAAAGAAGTTAAACTGCAGCTGTTGGTGAACAACATTTTTGGCGAGGAGTATTCTGCGAATGGCTATACCTACTCGTATGTATACGGAACAAAAGTGACAGAAAACTTTGTGTATCCCCAAGCATTGAGAAATTACATGATTGGATTGAACTTAAAGTTTTAGAAGCCCAGAAGTGCTGCTTATATTTGAATTTTAATAAAAATTCAAACATGAAGTACCTTCCTATCGATTCAAATTTATTTGTTAAAAACAGAACTAAGTTGGCTGAGCTGATGATTCCGGGGTCCATTGCAATTTTTAATGCAAATGACATCTTTCCTACCAATGCAGATGGCACGATGCCATTTAGGCAAAACAACGATTTGTTTTACTTGAGTGGGGTTGATCAAGAGGAGTCTATTTTAGTAGTTTTCCCAGACGCTCCGAATAACAAACATAGGGAAGTGCTGTTCTTGAAAGAAACCAATCAAGAAATTGCGATCTGGGAAGGAGAAAAGTTGACCAAGGAAACTGCTCACACGGTATCGGGAATTAAGACCGTTTACTGGTTAAAAGATTTTCACAAAACATTAAGGACTTTAATGTATGAAGCTGAAACGGTCTATTTAAACGACAACGAACACATGCGCGCTGATACTGCCGTGCAAACCAGAGACGACCGTTTTAGGAAATGGTGTAAAGAGGAGTATCCGCTGCACAATTACGAGCGGATAGCTCCAGTTCTGCACACTCTGAGAGCTGTGAAGGAGCCCGAAGAAATTAAAATGATGCAAACTGCCTGTAACATCACAGCTAAGGCGGTAAGCAGGGTTTTAAAATTCATAAAGCCGGGGGTAATGGAATATGAAATTGAGGCAGAGTTAATGCATGAGTTCTTGAGAAATCGTTCAAAAGGATTTGCATATACCCCAATTATCGCTTCAGGTTTTAATGCCTGTGTATTGCACTATGTTGAAAATAACCAAGAGTGTAAAGACGGAGAAGTGATTTTAATGGATGTTGGAGCAGAATATGGGAATTACGCTTCAGATTTAACTCGCTCTATTCCAGTAAACGGTAAGTTCACAGCACGACAAAGAGAAGTTTATGAATCGGTACTTACGGTTTTCAAAAAAGCCAAAGAAATTTTAAGACCTGGAATAATTATCGGTAACTATCATGCAAAAGTTGGTGAGTTCATGACAGAGGAACTACTAAAACTTGGTTTAGTCACCAAAGAAGAAGTTGACAATCAAAACCCAGAATGGCCGGCATATAAAAAACATTTCATGCATGGCACTTCACATTACATCGGTTTAGATGTGCATGATGTTGGAAATTATTATTCGCCAATTGAGGCTGGAAGCGTCTTCACCATAGAGCCAGGAATATACATTAGAGAAGAAAACTTAGGAATTCGATTAGAGAATGACTTTCTAATTGGAGAAGATGAAACCATTGATTTAATGGCTCATATTCCACTTGAGGCGGATGACATTGAGGCTGCTATGAAATCATAAATGCTTGGCAGTTTTGTGTTTCGCGGTGCAACAATCGCATATTCTACTTCTGGAAAGGGCCGTGCTATTTTATTGATTCATGGATTTTTAGGCGCTAAAGAAATTTGGAAAGAATTAGAAGGGCAGCTCGCTAAACAGTTCAAAGTGGTGAGCATTGATTTGCCAGGTCACGGCCAGTCTGAATGCATCGGCTATGTGCATAATATGGAGTTATTAGCAACTTGTTGCAGAGGCTTGTTAACCCATTTATCCATTCGAAAAGCAGTTGTAGTTGGTCATTCTCTTGGAGGGTATGTTTCCTTGGCCTTTGGAGAACAATTTCCCGACTCAGTGATCGGATTGATGTTAGTCAATTCCACGGCAAAAGGAGACTCTGCCAAAAGAAAGAAATCACGAGACCAGTTGATTAAATTGGTAAAAAAAGATCGATCAAAAATTTTAACCTCTTTGGTTCCCGGTTTTTTCAACCTAAAAAACCCTGCAACTGCTGCGCACATTAAGAGCTATTTACACATGGCAAATGAGTGCAGCGAACAGTCTATAATTGCAACGGCAGAAGGTATGAAAATTAGAAAAGAAAGAGAAATTGTATTAAAGTTTGCCCCATATCATTACCATTACATTATTGGGGCTCAAGATTCTATTCTCAATTCTGAACAATTAAAAAGCGAAACACAGATTGGCGTAAATGGCTCTTACTCATTATTAGAGGATGCAAGTCACATGAGTCTAGTAGAAAGTAAAGACGAAGTTTTTAAGGCGATAAAGTCCTTTTCAAAACGCTAAATAATTCTTGTGAATTTCAAGCATTATTATTTAAACTAAAAAAGAGGATAAACGTTAAGTTTGTAAAAAAAACATGGCTGATTTTTGCGAATCCATTCATTCATTTAAGAGAAACCCAACAAGAGAGGTCATCATTGGGAATAAAATAATTGGAGGGAATCAACCAATTTTAATACAGTCGATGACGACGACTGATACTATGGACACTGAGGGAACTGTTGAGCAGTCGATAAGAATGATTGACGCAGGCTGTGAATTGGTACGAATAACGGCTCCTAGTAAAAAAGAAGCAGAGAATTTACGTGTTATCAAAGAGCTACTTCGAGCGAGAGGCTACGACACGCCTTTAGTTGCAGATATCCACTTTACCCCAAATGCTGCAGAAATAGCTGCTAGAATTGTAGAAAAAGTGAGAGTAAACCCCGGTAACTATGCCGACAAAAAGAAATTTGAGGAGATCGATTACACAGACGATAGTTATCAAAATGAACTCGATCGCATTGAGAAAAAGTTTACGCCTTTGGTGAAGATTTGTAAAGAGCATGACGTTGCCATGAGAATTGGTACCAACCACGGATCTCTTTCTGACAGAATTTTAAGCCGATACGGTGATACTCCACTAGGAATGGTGGAGTCTGCTATGGAGTTTCTTAGAATTTGCATAAAAAATAACTTTCACAGCATTGTTCTTTCCATGAAAGCAAGCAATACACTTGTCATGGTTCAGGCGTACAGGTTGTTGGTCAAAATAATGAAAGAGAACGGCATGGATTATCCGTTGCATTTAGGGGTTACAGAAGCAGGGGATGGAGAAGATGGGAGAATAAAGTCAGCAGTCGGAATCGGAACGTTATTACAGGATGGTTTGGGCGACACTATACGAGTTTCTCTTACCGAAGAGCCGGAGTTTGAAATCCCTGTCGCTGAAAAACTAGTAAAAGCATTTTCGGATCTAAAGAACCACGAAGCAATCCAGGACATCAAAAACTCCCCGATTGATTTTTACAATTATACCAAACGAAAAACAACCTCTACAGGAAATATCGGAGCAAGTCACGTACCTGTGGTAGTTGGAGACCTAAGCCAAATTACGGAACTCAAACCAAGTCATTTTTTCGCCTTTGGCTACAATTACTCTGTTCCGTTAGACAAGTGGAACATCGCTGACCAAGCTGTTGATTATTTATTCATTGGAAACAACACTGCCCATTTTGCAATTCCGGGGACACTTAGTCTAATTCAGAACATGGACAGCTGGGAGAACAAAGAGAGACATTATCCTATACTAACTGTAGAACAGTTCACTACTATTGAAACCCCTGAGAGCCCTGTGATTTTTCTCGAGGTAAATGCCACCGAAATCATCGGAGACAATGCCTTGCTAACAAGGATTTCAAAAACAGAAAACCTTGTTTTGGTGCTAAAAAGCAAGAATAAAAATGGGATGGCAGAGCTGAGAAGAGCAGTGATGGAACTGATGCAAGCGAACATTCACACTCCGGTTCTTTTTAAGCGGGAATATAAAGACATGGACCAAGAAAGCTTTCAACTGAAAAGCTCCGCAGAACTAGGTGCCTTATTTGTCGATGGTATAGGGGATGGTCTGTGGATACATGCTGCCAATTGCGGCGGCAACAAGTTAATTACTTCTACTTCGTTCGGAATTTTGCAGGCTACAAGAACTAGGATTTCTAAAACTGAGTACATTTCATGTCCCTCTTGTGGAAGAACATTGTTTGATTTACAAGAAACTACCGCAAAAATTAGAGCGGTGACCTCTCATTTAAAAGGCGTTAAAATTGGAATAATGGGATGCATTGTAAATGGTCCTGGAGAAATGGCAGATGCGGACTACGGTTACGTAGGAACTGGGCCAGGAAAAATTACTTTGTACAAAGAAAAAGAAGTTGTTCAGAGAAACGTTCCTGAAGCGAAAGCTGTGGATGCGTTAATTGATTTGATCAAGGAACATGGGGATTGGGTAGAACTTAAGGCATAAAAAAAAGCCACACGTAATGCATGGCCTTTCGGTTATTTTTGACAGCATTGAATTAATCTAACTCAACTTTCTCAATAATTTCAAAACTTAAATGCTTTTCTAAGATACTGTGGTATTCTTTCGTAGAGGTAAATCCAAATCCCCCCTCAAAAAACTCATTAATTGCAGCATCCCAATCGGTTAATTTTGGCATCACAAATCCAAAAGCCTCATTCTCTATATTTGCAATAGCGTGCATTTTTACATAATGATCTGTATTTGATTTTAAATACATCCAAAAAGAAATCACGTCCACATATCCATAGAACTTGGCACTTTCCCTTATTTTCATTGGAATTTCAATCGCATCACTTACGTAAACATATTCCCGATTCATGTCTTCGCTTTTGTATAATTTATCCAAGTGAGTTTGATGAATACTTCCCTTAATAGTAACTGGTGCGAGGCTCAATACCTCATTTTTTAAGTCCTCTTCATTTCTAGCAGTTGGCACCGAACCGTCAGTAATAAGTATAGCTACATTTTTTAAATAAGGGGCAGAAAATTTAACTTCATTCGCCCTCAAGTCTGTAATAGTGACAGACCCCAATCCAATTGTATTCACAGGAGCAGTTCGAATCTCCCCGTAAAAAACATTAAACTCATTGAATTTTATGAAATTTAGTTTCAAGTCGATGCCCTTCTCTTCTTTGATCCAATTTACGAATGACTTCATTATGTCAACTTCGATTCCTACTAAAACACCCTTGGCATTTTTGTACGCGTACGGTTCGTTGTCGAAATAATAAACATTCATTTCAGCCCTCTTACTTTCTTTAGCTTCTTCAAAGCTTTGAGCAGAAAGCACAGTCGCAAAAAGTAGTAAGGCAATACTCAATGTGTATTTTAATTTATTACTATTCATCATTTTAATTTTTCTTTACAAAAGTAATTGTTTAATTCACATGCCTGCCTATTTAAAGTTAAACCAACAAAAGTTAATCATAATTCTACTATCTTTAAATCAAATTTATAAGCAATGAAAAAATCCATTTTTTACTTTCTTTCTTCAAGCATTTTACTCCTAAGTGCTTGTAACCAAGATAAAATTGACAGCTTAACCAAAGAGAAGTCAGAGCTTTCTATGTTGTCACAATCACAGGAGCAGTCGATTGAAGACATGCTCGGTTCGTTTAATCAAATTCAAGAGAATTTAAATGAGATTAAAAAACGTCAGGGTATCATTAGAATTGAAGCCAATGGTGAAAATAGTGGGAAGGTTGCAGACAATATAAGCTCTGATATAGAAATAATTAGCCAATTAATGAAAGACAATGAGGATATGATTTCTAAGCTCAATGGGAAGCTTAGAAACTCTAACATTAAGATGGCTCAGTTCGAGCGACTAATAAAAAACTTAAACGGACAAGTTGACAGCAAGAATCAAGAAATAGGCGCTTTAAATCAACAACTTACAGATAGAAAAATATTGATTGGTAAGCTTTATTTCAAAAACGATTCGTTAGCTTACGAGAAAGAAGTAACAAAGAAGAAACTTGAGAATACCATTGATGAGATGAATGAGGTTTATTTTGCATACGGTACATTCAAAGAGCTAAAAGAAAAAAATGTACTGACTAAAGAAGGGGGCTTCTTAGGCATCGGTCAAAACAAAGAACTCAAGGACGATTTTAATCAGGACTATTTCTCTAAAATTGACAAGCGGAAGCAACAATCTTTTTTATTGTACTCTAAAAAAGCAAAACTAATTACTACCCATCCTTCTGAATCTTACGAGATAATGGGAGCAGATGGCAATGCTGATAGCTTGGTAATTAAAGATGTCGATGCCTTTTGGAATGCCAGTAAGTACTTGGTAATTGTGGTGAATTAGGCATTTAGATGCTGAATGGCTAGATGAGCCATCAACCCTACTCCTATTTCCAATGCTCGTTCATCAACTTGAAATTCAGGATGGTGAACGCTTTTAGTTATTCCTAACGCTTTACTTCCAACACCTAAGCGGTAAAAACAACTCGGTACTTTCTGCGAAAAGTAGGCAAAGTCTTCTGCCGTCATTCGCAGCTCGAGTCGTTCTACGAAGTTATCTCCGAGATATTGATTGGCAAATTGAATGGACTTTTCTGTGACCTCGCTATCGTTCACGAGGAAAGGATAACCTTTTCGGATGTCAACAATACATTCTCCGCCGTGCGCTGCTGCAATTGATTTGCAGAGTTCCGTAATTCGGGTATGAAAGATTGCTCGCCACTCTTCACTAAATGTTCTTAACGTTCCCTCAAGTGCAACTTCAGACGGAATAACATTTGTGGCTCCTTCGCCACTAATCTTTCCAAAAGAAAGAACGGTTGGCAAAGTTGGTGGCGCGATGCGACTAACTAATGTTTGTAGGTCTAAAATAATGGATGCAGCAATTACAATTGGGTCAATATTTCTATGAGGTAAAGCTCCATGTCCTCCAACGCCTTTTACCGTTAAATAGATCTCATCTGCAGATGCCATGTACGTGCCGCTTTTAAACCCAACATGACCCACTTCAAATTCGGGATAAACATGTTGAGCCAGCATTAAATCTGGCTTATACCGCTCTAAGATCCCTTCTTTAATCATGATGGACGCCCCACCAGGCAGTTTTTCTTCTCCAGGTTGAAAAACCAACACGGCCTTTCCTTTCCAATCTTCTTTTGTTTCGTTTAAAACTTTCGCAACACCCATTAAGCAAGAAGCATGCACATCATGCCCACAAGCATGCATTTTCCCATTCACCTTAGACTTGTACTCTACTTCAGCTTTTTCATGGATTGGCAATGCATCTAGGTCTGCTCTTATGGCAATTGTTTTACCGGGTTTACCTGAATCTATAACTACAGTAAAACCGGTATTCACCCAGGTTGCATCTATTTCCAAGCCCCAATCTGACAGCTTATTCTTTAAATATTTTGATGTTTCAAACTCCTCAAATGACAATTCTGGATTTTGATGAAGCTGCCTTCTTATTTCCTGAATTTCAGAAAAATATTTTGTTGCTAATGTTTTTATTTTAGATTCCATCCGTACTATTTAGAAAAGAAAACCATTTTGATAGAAACCACCATTAGAATCAATCCAAACACTTTTTTCATAGTCGCTTCACTGAAATATGCCAAAGACATTTTCGACCCTAAATAACCGCCGATAATAAATGTTATCGCTATTACTAAGGCATATTTAATATCGAGTGACCCGGCTTTATAATAGTTCATTGCGGCTAAAACCCCTATTGGGGGAAGCATCAATGCAATGCTTGTCCCTTGAGCAGATTGCTGCGATACCCCGAGAAAATACACCAAGGCTGGCACAATTATTATCCCGCCTCCAATGCCTATCATGCCACTTAAAAAGCCGGCTAATAGCCCTATACATACTAAAATAATGAGTGTAGATATGGTCATATTTTTCATTTAAATGTCTAATGTAAGTGAAAACATTACTATTCTTTCATTGCTTATTATTCCATTTTCAATGCCCCAAGCCATGTCTGCCCGCACAAAGTAACCCAAAATAGTAGAACGCAATCCAAAACCCACTCCACCTACAATAGGGTCGTTAATGTTTTCATAAGTAATTGTAATTGGACCTGTTGAGAGCGTTTCGCTGTTTAGTAAATTACCTTCATCAAAAGGAGAGTTCCCTTCCCATGCTGTTCCAATGTCAGCGAAACCAATTACTTGAAAGTCCCTCAAAAAAGGTTTTTCTACCGGCTTTCTCATAAAATACTTTACAATTGGCCATCGTAGCTCCGTGTTAATTAATGCAAAAGCACTTCCGTTTCTCACATTCTGTTTAAACCCTCTCATGTTAGCAGCTAGTGCTTGAAAGCCGTAATTCTGAGTTTGATCAATTGGAGTACTTCGGTCAAATAAATCTCCACTAATCCATTCATCTGTTCCGCCCAAGTAATAAATTAACGGAGTTTTTCCAAAGGACTTACTTGCCGCAATTCTGGTAACAAAAATTATTTCACGGTGAATCTGCTGATAATGCCTAAAATCAAACCCAAGCACTTGAAAGTTAGATATCCCAGAGCGTGCATCCGAATATAACCTTTCGTAGTGCTCCCCAAAAACTCTAAATCGGATACCACTGAGAATGTTTACCGCCAATTCCCGAGTATTGTCGTACACGTAGGCTGCTTTTATAGATCCATAATACTCGTCAAAAACACTTGTTTCCAATGCTCCTCTATCTGTAGAAAGAGGAATAATCTTATCGTTTCGGACGGAAACAATTCCACGCAAGCTGGTGATTTCTGAGAACGGATAAGAATAACTTGCAACCCCACGGAGTGTCTTTAAATCATAAGGTGATGCAATGGTAACGTTTCCTCTAACAAATGGTTGGCCAGAAGAGATCCGATTTCTAGTTCGCATAACGGTATATTCCTTGTCCAATCGCTTTTTTAAATTTTGGTAACTCAACGAATACTCAATCAAACTACCTGCATATCGAAAACCACCATATACCTTATGATCTTCCATTAAGTCAACAATGCCAATTTTAGTGTTAATTCCTAATCCTGAATTGGTATATGGTCCCCCATTATAAGCCTCATATTGACCATTTATAAAGGTATGATTGAGCTGTAACATGGTGTTATCTGTCCTAAAGTTCAGACGGTACAACCGCTGAGTAGGGAATTGTAGCGCATCAAAGTCCACCTCTTCTTCAATTGTAACTGGCTTAAAACTTTCAACCGGTTTTAAAGCACTCCCATTGAATTCGTAATTGGTATAATCAAACTCTAGGGTTGGCTCGTCAATGTCAAATACTTTAAAGGATTCACTTGGCAGTTCTGTTTGAAGTTCAATTGCAGCTGTATCCTTTGTGGCGGAGGCAGCAGAAGCCTCTTTATCTGTCAGGGCGTTTTTAAAAAACTTAAATTTACCATGGTCGAAACCTATTTGATAAATCTGCCCATCAGGTGCCGCCGATTGCGACAAAACGGGTAAAGGGTAGGTGTTTACTTTGTCGGTATGGTAAAAATATCGGTAATGAACTATGGTATCTACTTTGCTGATGGAACTGTCATAAGTAGCAAGATACTGATGCGTCTTCCCATTTTTATGCACCAAATAAGTCAATTTTCCCCCTACAATAATAGGCGCCGTTTCCTCCACCTCAGGAGTATTTGAAACGGATTGAATAAAATTATCTTGATTTAAATTAAGAACAAAGATGTCTTTTTCATGATAAAACTCCTCCTCTTTATGATGGATATTCAAACTATCATTCATCCGGTTGGATACAAAAAATACTTTGGATGCTTGATCATCAACAACTGGCATTAAGTCATCGTAAACATCATCCGTAAGTTTCTGCTGTGTATTACCTAATACATTGTACAAATACAAATCTGACTGCCCTTCATTCACCCCAGAAAAAACAAACTGTTTCCCACTTTTTAAGAATTGGTAAGAAAGTACTTTCTCCATTTTAAAAATAGGCTTTACTGCTAGCTCCTTTGTTTCTAAATTGTAATTGTGAAAAAGAAGTTCTCCTTTGTTTTCAGTAATAAACGTCAAAAAATTGCTTGACGGATGCCATTCCAAAATAGGATAAGAGTAGTCTTGCAAGCGTTCTAACTTATGCTCTTTTTTAAATATTTTTTCTTTTTTTCCTGTCTGTAAATCATGAACATAAACTTTGTATTGCCCTTCTTGATTCGTAGAGAAGGAGACATACCGATGATCGGGACTGATTTTTAAATTTTGATATCGTCGATTCTTTTTAATTTTAATCGACAACTCTTCGCCCATGTTTTCAGTTCCAGTAGAATTTGATTGACTGTATTTGGATTTTGCCTGCATTCTCCATTCTTCATAGAGCTGATCTAAGGTTAGTCCAATTACATAAAGGAACCCGTCATTCACTTCTCGTGCAATACGTGTCATGTACAAAATATTCGGAATAACCTCATCGCCATAAGTGTTAGATACATATTGCCACAATGCGTGACCTACTATTTCTGCCTGTTCATTTGTCAACGTGTTGAATCTCTTAAACCTATCATTTAAAACGCCATCCTTTATTTGAGCTTGTATAAGTGGATCAGATTCATTTGTTAAAAAAGACACCAGGCCTTCAGAGTACCATTCAGGTAAATCAACCAAGGTGGAGTTTCGAATTACTTCTCTCCAATTACCGCCGTATACCAGCTGATTAATTAACACCTCAATTAACCCTGCATCTAACTGTTTTTCAAATGAGTCGTAGTCACCCTCAAAGTAAACGAACACTTTGCTTCCTACAATTTTGGTTATCCCTCCTAGGTTTTGATTTCTTTCTCCACCCAACCCCACGTTACTTTGTCGGTAATGCGATTGCTTGTTGTAAATAACAAACTGAATGCGATCCGAAATCTTAAATTCAAAAAACCTTTCTAATTCAGGAATTCTAACTTTTAGGTACTTAGAGGCATGAACCGCTAAATCTTTCCCCCCAGTATAGAAATAGGTTTCGTAGTTTGCAAAACGATAAAATTGCCATTTAAAGTCGTCGTATTGGATTCTGTTTTTTCCGAAATCAATCTTTGTTCCATTATAAAATTGAGCAGCAAGATGTTGCGATCCAAAAACACTAAGGATCAATAAAAGCGAAGAAAGAAGTGAATAAAATGCCTTTTTCAATAGAAATTTATAAGGACAATAAAAGTAAGCAATTTGAGCAATTGCCGTATTTTCGCAATAAGATTTAAAAGCTATGATTCGAATTAAGAAATTTACTTTCAACCCTTTTCAAGAAAATAGTTATTTACTCATCAACGACAAAAATGAATGTATTGTTATCGATCCAGGTTGTTTTAACTCCCATGAAGAAAAAGAGCTGAGCAATTACATTGAGTCTGAAAACTTGACTCCAACTCATTTAATAAACACCCACTTCCACATAGACCATGTATTGGGAAACCAGTTCGTTGCTAACAAATACAAGTTGGAAGTAACCGCATACATTTCTGATGTAGATATGCTCGCTATGGCTGAACGTTCGGCCAATTTATATGGAATTCCATACAAGTCGTCTCCAAAACCTACTTTATTTTTAAACGAAGGCGACACCATTAACTTTGGAGATGCTCAGCTCAGCGTTCTCTTTGTTCCGGGCCATGCTCCAGACCATATTGTATTGCTGTGCAATGAAGAAGATTTTATGATAGGAGGAGATGTTCTTTTTAAAGGAAGCATCGGGAGGACGGACTTGCCCGGAGGGAATCACGATGATTTAATTGACAACATAAAAAGCAAGATATTTACACTAAAGGATGCGATCAAAGTATATTCTGGACACGGTCCTGAAACAACAGTAGGGGTTGAAAAAAAGACGAACCCCTTTTTTACATCGTAGGCATGTTTTTTAATTGCGGAGTATTGCAATTTACCGGGTCTTTTCTTAAAAACATAAATTTAAATCCTATAACTAAGGGTTGATATTGCACATCCAAAAACTGTATCGCCGGGTTTAAACTTGACGATGGAAGAACCGTGAGTAAGGGTGTTTCGACAGTTGGAATTAGAAACAAATGCTTTGTCATTTTAAAGCCGTAACCTACTTGTAAGTGAACTTTCACTGCATGCATGTTGTCCATCGGCTTTTCATTCGAAAACCCTTGAGGCCAATCGGAATTAAAACGATTAGCAAGTAAATAATCATAATTTACACCCACGCCCCAAGTTAAAAAACTAGAGGGTTTTTGCAAAGCAATATCTATAATGCGAACCGCTACCGTAATTGTTTCGAACCTCCACGAATTTTCATACTCCTTAAACCCTGCTAAAGTCGAACCAGAAGGAACGTTAATATTGGTCTCTTCGAGATAATGAACTCCGCTAAAACGCCTGTAAGAAATTGCCGTTTCAAAGTAATCGCCAATTTGGTAACCTTCAACTGTTTTAAACCACCCCAATTCAACTCCTCCATTCCAAGTGCCTCTGCCAACTTCAATATGCTCCCACTTGAAACCAGCAGCGTTCGCAAATAACTTGAGGTCGCTTTTATTCCCAAAAGAGATGGTAGCTAGGGGTGAAATGCTAAAACCTGATTTTTTGAACTCTCGGGAAAGTGGAAAAGTTTTACGATTAACCTGAGCGTCAATCAATAAAAATTGACAAAAAAGGACTCCAAAAACAATGTACTTTTTCATGCGCTAGATCATTTCCAAAATTTCATCTTCAACCTCTTGGCTATCCCAAAATTGTTCGATGTTTTCTTTCGCCATGATACAGTCCATGATTTTCTCTTGTCGCTTCCCATTAGCAAGTGCTTCAGAATACGGAGTGTGACTAAAGGTCACTTGAGAGTATAGGGGCACCCACTTGTCTGGGTATTTGCTGTAAATTTTATTTTCTATTTTTTTTCGCAGCAAAAAGCTTTCATCTGCCACCAAATCTCTCATTTCAATAAAGTTTTGCAACGCTAAGGTTGAAATTGCATCTGCATCTTTTTTCCGTATTTCTGAAAACGAATGGAAGCTTTTTTCCCAGTCTCTGTCATTTCTTTCAAATATTTCATTGAAAACCGTGCAATCCTCAAATCCAGAATTCATTCCTTGACCATAAAAGGGAACAATAGCATGAGAAGCATCGCCCATCATAATGATTTGATCTTTATAATTCCAAGGCGAGCAACGAACTGTTACCAATGAAGCTGTGGGGTTTTCGAAATATTCCTCTACCAAGTTTGGCATCAATTCTACGGCATCGGGAAAAACAGCATTAAAAAATCTCTCAACATCAGCTTTAGTTTTTAATGAGCTAAACGAATTTTCCCCTTCATAAGGGAAAAACAAGGTACACGTAAAGCTACCATCTTCGTTTGCCAATGCAATCATCATATACTCGCCTCTTGGCCAAATATGCAATGCGTTTTTGTCAATTTTAAACCCACCTCCATCTGCTGCCGGAATAGTTAATTCTTTATACCCATGCTCCAAATACATTTGCTGATAGTTAAAGCGATCTGTTTTCATTAATCGTTTTCGAATTGCAGAGAAAGCTCCATCCGTTGCAAAGATTCTACCATCGCTTACGGCCTTATTTTCATTGGTTAAGGTATTTAAAAAAGTTAACTCATTACTTTCCAAATTAACATCTAGGCACTGGTAATGAAAAAAGAATGTGACATTTTCAAAAGTGCCTGCACAATTCATCAGTTTTTGATTTAACAAGCCTCTGCTAACAGAAAAAATAGCCTCATCCTTTTTCCCGTATTGCTGAAAAGTGGTATTCCCTTCCTCGTCGTGCATCATTCGGCCACGCATGGGAATTGAAATTTTTTCTATTTCTGCTTGAATTCCCGCTTCAGAAATTGCCTTCCATCCTCTATTCGACAACGCCAAGTTAATGGATCGCCCTGCAATTAAATCTACTTTCCGCATATCAGCCCTGCGCTCATAAACCTCTACTTGGTATCCCTTCTTTGCCATATAAATGGCTTGTAAACAGCCTACCAATCCTGCTCCAACAATAATTACTTTTTCCATATTATTTCAACTCTTCAAGCGATTTTTCAATAATTTGACCAAAATTAAATACATCCATAAATGAGTTATACATCGGCACTGGTGCCACTCGGATAACATTTGGCTCTCTCCAATCTGCTACAACACCTAGATCCGTCATTTTGTTGAATAAGTCTTTTCCACTCCCTTCTGTTAAAATCGAAAGCTGAGAACCTCTTTCTTTCGGGGTAATGACAGTAAGCTTAACTGAGGGCAATCGATCAGATAGGTCTTTCAAAACAAACTCTAGATAAGACGTTAGTTTCTTTTGTTTCTCAATTAAATTATCTACCCCGGCTTCCAGATGCAAATCTAGCGCTACTTTATGCACCGCCATAGAGAGCACCGGGGCATTACTCAATTGCCATGCATCCGATCCGGGAGCTGGTATAAATCCTTTGGTCATTTGAAATCGCCCGTCAGAAGGTGTACCCCACCAGCCAGCAAACCTTTTTAATTCCGCACTTTCAGAATGTCTCTCATGGACAAAAATGCCGGCAACACTGCCTGGACCAGAATTTAAATATTTATAGGAGCACCAAGCGGCAAAATCAACTCCCCACTTGTGAAGTTCTAATTTTACGTTTCCTGCCGCATGAGCTAAATCAAACCCAACAACAGCTCCCACCTCATGACCTGCTTTTGTTATTTCCTCCATGGGAAAAACTTGCCCCGTGTAATAGTTAACTCCCCCAATCATTACAAGCGCCAACTCATCCCCTAATTCTTCTATTTTACGGAGGATGTCCTCTTTTCGTATTCCTACTTCTCCTTCTCGCGGGTGAAGTTCTACAATCGTTTCACTTGGGTCTAACCCATGAAACTTTACTTGTGTTTCCAATGCATATTGATCTGAAGGAAAAGCCTTGCCCTCACACAACAATTTAACCCTTTTCCCTTTTGGTTGATAAAAGGAGACCATTAAAAAGTGGAGGTTTGAAGTAAGCCCCCCCATTGGAGTTACCTCCAAAGGCTTTGCACCAACTACTTCCGCCAAGCTAGTTTTAAAAAGTTCATGATAAGAAAACCATGGATTTTTTGCATCAAAATGCCCATCAACGCCTAATTTAGCCCAATCGTCTAATTCCTGTTGAAGCGCTTCTTTTGCCCTTTTTGGCATCAGACCCAAAGAATTTCCAGTGAAATATATTTTATTTTCGCCTTGATGCTGAGGGAAGTAAAATTCATCTCTAAATCCCTTCAAGTCGTCTTGATTATCTAGCTCTTCGGCAAATCCGTATGTGTTTTTAAAAGTCATTTAATCTATTTTTCAAATTCTAAAATTACGATTTGTTCTTGTTTTTTAGGCTAATTAGAACCTGCGGCAGCATATTCAAAAATGATAAAAGAACCGACCACTCCCAGTGCCGTATAGGCCAAGTTGTTTAAAAATCGTTTGCCTTTCGCAACTCTGGCGTAACCATCGCGATACGCCGAATTTTTTCTTAAGTCCCCATTGAACGCGTTCCTTTGAACGTGACCTTTTGGAATCATCATGATGGTAGAATACAGAATAGGACTTGCAACAAGAACTCCTCCCCCATCGGCCACATAATATCCTGCAACGGCGCCAACGGCTACCGCAGATACTTTGGTCAAAATATTGCCGTGGTATTTATCTGCATGCTGCTCCCCCAAAATAAACTTCTTCATCTCCTCCATTTTATAAAAGTTTCCTTTCTCTGGATTGTAGCTATAAATGTGAACTTCTTTTTGTCCCTTTTTCTTGAAAGAGAAGATTTCATCTGTCGTTCTCTCTTGAAAACTTGCCTTTTTGGAATTTTTATACTGAAATGAAATCACTTCATCAGAAACGCTTCCAATTGAGACCTCTATAACCTTGCCGTTCAACAGCCGCAAAGTGTCTTGGCAATTCGCAGAAAATGAACCGACTATAAAAAGAAGCGTAAATAAGGAGAATTTTTTCATAAACAATTAGTTAAAAGGTATTTAACAAAAGCTAATGTAACTAAAAAACTTTATCTAATCTAATGCGTTTCATCCTCAATAAGTGGGTCAGTAAATAAACTTTAAATTACATTTGCACTCTTAAAATTTTTCAAAATGACTTCAGCTCCTTTCAGTTCTCGACACATTGGAATAAGTGATCAGGACATAGCCCAAATGCTCAAAACTATCAATGAAGATAGTATAGAAAGCCTCATAGCAAAGACAATCCCCAACTCGATACGATTGGCAAAACCTCTACGGTTAAGCCCGCCAATGAGTGAATACCAGTATATTAACCATTTAAGGGAGATCGCTACTAAAAACAAAGTGTTCAAAAGCTATATTGGATTAGGGTATTACAACACAAAAGTTCCCGCAGTAATTCAACGAAATATTCTTGAAAATCCTGCATGGTATACTGCTTATACTCCATATCAAGCTGAGATTGCACAAGGTAGATTAGAGGCGCTATTGAATTACCAGACTATGGTGTCCGACCTCACTGGCATGGACTTAGCAAATGCTTCTCTCCTTGATGAGGGAACAGCTGTGGCTGAGGCAATGACTCTCATGTACAACGTAAGAGGAAAAGAATTAAAAAAATCCAATGCTAAAAAGATTTTTGTAGCAGACGACTGCTTTCCACAAACCTTAGACGTTTTAAAAACAAGAAGCGAACCTCTTGGAATCGAATTAATTATTGGAGATGCGTCTACCTACGATTTTTCGGATGACATTTTTGGAGCGGTACTTCAGTATCCTTCAATTAATGGAGCACTAAAAGAGTACAAAGAATTTGCAGCAAAAATTCACGAAAAAGGAGCATTATTAACTGTTGCTGCCGACTTATTGAGCTTAGCCCTATTTATCCCTCCAGGGGAGTGGGGTGCAGATATTGTTTGTGGTACAACTCAACGATTTGGAATTCCAATGGGTTTTGGTGGGCCACATGCAGCTTATTTCGCAACAAGAGACAGTTATAAAAGGAGCATTCCCGGAAGAATTATTGGACTTTCTGTGGATATGGATGGTAAAACTGCTTTGCGAATGGCACTTCAAACCCGAGAACAGCACATTAAACGTGACCGCGCAACTTCAAACATTTGTACCGCCCAAGTTTTACTGGCGGTAATGGCAGGTATGTATGCCGTTTACCACGGACAAGACGGAATTCGAAGAATTGCAGAAGGAATTCATAACTACGCTTCTACGCTTGCGAAAGAAATTAAAACTCTAGGTTACAATGTTTTAAATTCAAACTACTTTGATACATTATTAGTAGAAGACCCCGATGGCAAAGTGGATGAATTAATTTTATTTGCTGCGGAGCACAGCATTAATCTTCGAAAAGTAAGTTCAACGCAGCTTTCAATTAGCTTGAACGAAACTGTTGAATTAGACGAATTAAATAATTTAATTCGCCTTTTTGCAGCATTCAAAGGACACTCTTTTTCGAATATCGATGACGCAAAAGGCAATTCAACTGCAACCGAATCTTTAAAAAGAACGAGTAGTTTCTTAACGCATCCAGTTTTTAATAGCTATCATTCAGAAACTGAAATGATGCGTTATATAAAACGGTTAGAGAACAAGGATTTTTCTCTTGTTCATGGCATGATCCCATTGGGCTCTTGCACCATGAAATTAAATGCTGCAACAGAATTGCTTCCTATTACTTGGAGTGAGTTTGCCAACATCCACCCTTTTGCGCCTCAAAACCAAACAGAAGGATACTTGGAGATGCTGCACAATTTAGAAAGAGACCTTTCTGAGATCACCGGATTTCACACGACCTCCTTGCAACCAAATTCTGGGGCACAAGGAGAGTATGCAGGTTTAATGGTAATTAGAGCATACCATATTAGTCGTGGTGATCACCATAGAAACATTGCCATCATTCCTTCTTCGGCCCACGGCACAAATCCGGCTAGTGCTGTTATGGCGGGAATGAAAGTAGTAGTAACAAAATGCGATGAAGCAGGAAACATCGATGCAGCAGACTTGAAAGAAAAAGTGGAGTTATACAAAGATAATTTAGCTGCACTTATGATTACCTATCCCTCAACGCACGGCGTATTCGAAAAGGCAGTTATTGAAATTACAGATTTAATCCACAAACATGGTGGACAAGTATACATGGATGGGGCCAACATGAATGCCCAAGTTGGCTTAACCAGTCCCGGAAACATAGGGGCAGATGTTTGTCACTTAAATTTACATAAAACTTTTGCTATACCTCATGGTGGAGGAGGCCCGGGTATGGGTCCCATTGGGGTCGTAGAGCATTTAGCTCCGTTCTTACCTTCCAACCCAATTATAAAAATTGGAGAGAAAGAAGCGATATCTGCCATTTCAGCAACCCCTTACGGGAGCGCATTGGTGTTGCTCATTTCATACGCATACATAAAGATGCTTGGCGAAGAAGGCCTACGCAAGTCTACAGAGGCTGCTATTTTAAGTGCCAACTACATTAAGCACAAATTAGAAGAGGACTATCCAATTTTATATCAAGGAGAAAATAAAACGGTTGCCCATGAAATGATTTTAGATTGCAGGCATTTTAAACAGTCAGCAGGCATTGAAGTTGTCGATATCGCAAAACGTTTAATTGACTACGGTTTTCACGCTCCAACCGTCTCCTTTCCTGTTGGTGGTACCTTAATGGTTGAACCAACTGAAAGCGAAAGCAGAGCTGAATTAGATCGTTTTATTGATGCAATGAGGTCTATTCGAGCAGAAATAAAATCCATTGAGGATGGCGAATCTGACAAGGACAATAACCTATTAAAAAATGCTCCGCATCCTGAGTACATGTGTACCGCTGATGAATGGAATCTACCTTATAGCAGATCTAAAGCCGCTTATCCGATGGAAGGACAAAGGGGAAATAAATTCTGGGCAAGTGTAAGAAGGGTGGACGATGCTTATGGAGATCGTAACTTAATTTGCAGCTGCCCTTCCATTGAAGAGTATGCATAAGCATTTTAGTTCTGTTATTTTTTTACAAGACAATTTATTAAAAACTTTAACAAAATATTAAAAAATGGTTATCTTTATGAATTGAAATAATTGTTTAACTAAAATTTTTAACATGAAAAAGAATTACACTTTACTGTCAGGCTTAGTGTTAGCATCTTGTTTCGCTTTTGCTCAAAATAAAATGAGCAACGACAATATGTCTAGCTTTGAAGTACCAGCAGCATTATCGAGTGAAGCAAAATCGGCTGATCCTGATTTTCTTAAAAAATCAAAAATGAACGCAAAAGTTTTTGGAGATACGTTGTATTCTCAAGACTTTGCAGGTGGATTACCTATGAACTGGTCGGTTGTAAATAACAATCCTAATAACTTTCAGTGGGTTTGGAATACTGTTTACCAAAATGGTCGGTTTTCTGCTGCTACCAACATTATAACCTCAACTACTGTGGCAAACGGTTTTATGGTGTTAACAGGAGATTTCTTTAATACTCCTATACCTGGCACAGGTGCTGTGGCAATGGATACGTACTTTGAATCAGAAGCTATCAGCCTTACAAACAGTGGAGCAAATCCTAATGGATACGGTAGTGTTTGGGTAACGTACCAACAAGCATTGAGATACTGTTGTTCAGGAGCAAACAGACTAGTCTTACAAGCAAGTACAGACAACTTTGTTACGTTCCAAGAGTACGATGCAACAGATGCAATTGCAGTAAACGCTGCAAGTGGAACTGTATCAAACGTTATTAACATCAGTACTGCTGCTGCAAACGCGACAAGTGTTAAAGTAAGATTCTTATCTGAAGGTAATTCTCATTACTACTGGATGATTGATGATTTTGCTGTAATTGAAGGTCCTGCTAACGACATGGAATTAAGAACGCCATATTTGGAATTCAACTTTGACTACGCTTACAATCCTTTTTATGGTCAAATTCCTTTCGATTTGTTCCCACCTCTTCCATTGTCTGGATTTGTGTACAATAACGGATCAAATAACTTAACTGGTGTTAGAATTGAAGGAGACATTTTCCATACAGCTGCCCCAGGTGGTGGATCGGGTATTGGTCTTGTTTATTCTACTACGTCAACACCTTTACCTTTACAGTCGGGAATTACTAGAGATACTGCAGATTACGTGGTAACAAATTCTCCAAGATTTGTACCAGGGGTGTTAGGCCAATTTAGAGTTGATATGATTGCTACATCTGATAGCGTTGATGGAAACGTAGGAAACGAAGACTATTCTCAATCTTTTACTACTTCTGATACAACTTTCGCAAGAGATGACAACGGATACGGTGGTGGAACTGGTCCTGGTGGTTACGTAAGAAACGGATCAACTGGTGGAACTGTTGTAGGTGATAGATTTGGAACTATGTACGTAGTTGAATCTAGAGGTGGAAACAGTGCAAACACTGCTCCTACTTCAATTACGTTTGCCGTTTCTACTGATCCTTTAAATATTGGAGTAGAGATTGTTCCTAAAGTATGGAGCTACAATGAAGATTCTTTATTTACAGCTACGGGAAGTATTGCTGCGGCTTTTGCAGGTGGAGAAGTTGCTTCTTCTTTTATTCCTTACACGATTTTGTCTACTGACACAAACACATTATTGACGCTTCCATTAGACAATGGTTCAGCATTTTTTGGTGGTTTAGATTCAGGTCAGTATGTTGTAGGTTGGGAAGTAACTAACACCAACGGTGGAAATAGCTTTGAAGTTCAAAATGATGCTTCTTCAGGTCAATTCCAAGATAACGTTACTTGTTTTATTGATTTAGCTCACCAACCAGGATGGGGATGGGTAGATGCTAATCCAGTAATTAGGTTGAACATGGCGGGACTTCCAGTTCCTTCAGCAATTAGTAATGCTACTAACTCTACTACTGAGTTCACTATTGCTCCTAACCCTAACAACGGTTTATTCACAATGACTGTTACTTCTAAAGCAGTTGTAACCTATAATGTGAACGTAAGAAACATGTTGGGACAAGAAGTTTACACGGATATTATTACTGTAAATGGAACTGCTACTGAGCAAATGGATTTAACACAATTCGAAAAAGGTGTTTACTTTGTAAGCCTTGAGAACGGTGCTGAGAAAATTTTAAAGAAGGTCGTTGTAAGATAATCTTTCTTAATACATTAAAAGAGAAGCCACGCATTTAGCGTGGCTTTTTTTGTTTAAAGTAGTTTCAACTAAAAATGTATTATCTTTATATTTCATCAAACCAATTTAATATGAAAAAAATCTACCTTTTTACCTTAGTTTCATTTATCGCCACAGCGATTTTAGCTCAGCAAGCCAACCCCTCACACATTCCCCCACCAGATGAAAACAGGGAAATGGAAGATTCAAAAAACGACCTTGAGCCAGATTTTTATGCTAAAAGAGCATACAACAACAAGGCTTTTGGCGACACCATGTATTACCAAGCTTTTGCAGGAGGCTTGCCAACAGGATGGAGCATAGTAAACAACAACCCGAACAACTTTCAATGGGAGTGGGATACAATATACAAGCAAGGAACATATTCCACTACTCGAACAGAAATTAAATCAACTACTGCCGCGAATGGGTTTATGTCACTTCCTTCAGATTTTTACAATACACCTACCCCTACTACAGGCAGGGTAAACATGGATACTTACTTTGAGTCAGACACTCTATTTGTAACACCACAGCCAAGTGTATGGGTCAGCTATCAACAATACGTGCGATATTGCTGTAGCTCATCCAGTAGATTAGTGCTACAAGTGAGTACGGATGATTTTATCACCTTCACTGAGTTTGATGCCACAGATGGCTTAGTAGTTAATGCCGGTAATACATCGAACACCGTAGGTGGAAGAACAAACATTATAAACATAAGCACGGCAGTTGCCAACTCTCCACAATTTAAGGTCCGCTTTTACGCCAATGGCAACGGGCGTTACTTTTGGATGATTGACGATTTTGCTATAATTGAAGGTGTTGAGAATGATATAGAATTAAGAAGCCCCTATTTAGAATTTAACTTTGACTATGCGTACAATCCTTTTTACGGCCAAATTCCTTTTGATCTATTTACTCCGCTTCCATTATCAGGATTAGTTTACAATAACGGCTCTAATAATTTAACAGGAGTGCGAATTGAAGGAGATATATTTCATACAGCTGCCCCTAGCGGTGGATCAGGCATTGGTCTTGTTTATTCTACGGCCTCTCCCTCTCTTCCTCTGCAATCTGGTGTAACAAGAGACACAGCAGATTACGTAGTGACCAACTCTCCAAGGTTTGTCCCAAGTGTTTTAGGAGAATTTAGAGTAGACATGATTGCCACCTCTGATAGTGTTGATGGAAACATAGGAAATGAAAGCTATTCTCAAACGTTCACAACTTCTGATACAATCTTTGCAAGAGATGACAACGGATACGGTGGCGGAACTGGCCCAGGTTCTTATGTAAGAAATGGATCAACTGGCGGAACCGCTGTAGGCGATAGATTCGGAACCATGTATGTGGTAGAGTCAAGAACAGGTAACGGTGGGCCGGGAAAAGTGCCTACCTCAATTACCTTCGCAGTTTCTGATGACCCTTTAAACATTGGAGTGGAAATTGTTCCAAAGATTTGGTCGTACAATGAAGATTCCTTATTTACCGCTACCGGAAGTATTGCTGCTGCTTTTGCCGGTGGAGAAGTTGCTTCTTCTTTTATCCCTTACACGATCCTATCTACCGATACAAACACTTTACTAACCCTTGCTTTAGATAATGGATCTGCAGTAATGAACGGGCTAGATTCAGGTCAGTATGTTGTAGGTTGGGAAGTAACCAACACCAACGGAGGAAATAGCTTTGAAGTTCAAGCAGATGCTTCTTCAGGTGTATTCCAAGATAACGTTACGTGTTTTATTGATTTAGCTCACCAACCAGGATGGGGCTGGGTAGATGTTAACCCAGTTATTAGATTAAACATAGGCCTACCTAGTCCATCAGGTTTGAATAGCGTTGCCGGCCCTTCTGCTGTCTTCTCTATCGCTCCTAACCCAAACAACGGGCTGTTTACAATGACCGTTACCTCTGCGGAAGCGTTAACGTACCAGGTGAACGTAAGAAACATGTTGGGACAGCAAGTTTACACTGACTTAATCACTGTAAATGGAACAGTTACGGAGCAAATGGATTTAACACAATTCGAAAAAGGTGTTTACTTTGTAAGCCTTGAGAACGGCACTGAGAAAATTTTAAAGAAGGTTGTTGTAAAATAATTCTACTCTAATCGCAGTGAAGGACTAAGTTAATTCTTCAATTGAAAGCGTCCATATTATTTTAAAATCCCCATTCTAACCATTAGATTGGGGATTTTTAGTTCTGCGCTAAATTCAAATACAGTAACTATTTTTTAGCGCTGCGCTTTGGTTATTACCTTCATATTTAAGTATATTTTATTGCAATTACAGGTGTATGAAAAAGAAATCCCCCCTCTTTCTTAGTTAATGCCCAAGAAAATCAGTCTAACTATCCCTCAAAAACAAGCGGCACTTTCAAGCGAACAGTGTTGCCCTGACTTTTTAAATTTTTCTCCTTTGAATTCAAAAGTCGTTCGAGATACCTAAGATTATAAAGAATTTGCAGTAGGCTTATCTAAAGGATGGACAGTGGTAGACAACAATTTTCAATGAGTTTGGGATACAATATATCAAAATGCTCAATTTTTCTTCTCTTGGCAACATCCTTACTTCAACCACGGAGGGAAACGCCATCATGTCTTTACCATCATGCTCGTGCAAAACCCCTATGCCAGTCCAACCTAGCCCATCGAATGAGGAGTTCAGCAAACCAATGAAAACAATACGTTCGGCCTTACCATTCGAAATGCATTAAGTCAATTCATTCACTCTGAAAGCGGGATGGTTCGCGGAATAAGAATAAAATAATTTAGCTTTAACCACCTAGAAAAAGGAGTCTATTACGTCTCAGTGAAACATAAACCAAAAACAAACTTAAAACCTTAGTTATCTGCGAATCCCCTCTTCCCCCGTTTGCAGCTCTCCTATTATTTTTATTGTTAAGTTAAAAAAAGTATGGTCAGTCAATGCCACCCGGCCGTGTCATTCGGGAGGACCGAGCTACTTCTAAATCCGTAAAAAGAAGGTAAACCGGCTGAAGATGCAACAGTTTACACCGAGCTAAAGCAGGCGGAATTGAATCGTTCAAGTGACAGGACTTCTTCCATTTTGTAAAAAACAGTCCTATCATTCATTTTTTGTTTGTAATAAACTAATTTCAACGAATGTTGTTAGCTAATAAGACAAGAATCATTGCCTTATTAAGAATGTATCTAAATAGCTGCGGCGCCATTTCAACCTTTGTTATCATCACTTCAAGGCTTATCTTTGCCGACTTGAATATCTAATAATTAATTACTCCTAGAGAAGCATGGAAAATTCGAAAACATCCATTTTTAGAAAAGTTTTAATGGCATTATCAGGTTTATTTCTCCTGATATTTCTATTACAACACTTCGTTATCAACTTTTTATCGGTTATTAGCCCAGATAGTTTTAATGAGGTATCTCATTTTATGGGAACCAATCCCTTCATTCAATTCTTGATGCAACCCATCTTGATGTTTGGAGTTGTTTTGCATTTAATTATGGGAATGATTATTGAGCAAAAAAATCGTACCGCCAGACCTATAAAGTATGCGTTTACCAATCCACAAGCAAACTCGTCTTGGATGAGCAGAAATATGATAATTACCGGAATTATGGTAATGTTATTTTTAGGTCTTCACTTCTACGATTTTTGGGTTCCAGAAATAAAAACAAAGTTTATTGATGGAGATATGAGTGGAAAAATAGCAGGGGAGAGCACCTACAGGTATTTCACGGAGCTCCAACACAAATTTGCAAACCCTGTTCGTATTGGCATTTACTGTTTAGCATTCATTTTCCTTGCATTGCACCTTTTACATGGTTTTCAGTCTTCGTTCCAATCTGTGGGATTTAAGAATAGAAAATATGCTCCAACCATTCAAAAACTTGGAAATATATACGCAGTAGTGATTCCTTTAGGATTCATTTTCATTGCTCTTTTCCACTTCATTAACTCTACCCATTAATCTATTTCTGTATGTCAAAATTAGATTCGAAAATACCCGGAGGTCCATTAAAAGATAAATGGACCAACTATAAGAATAACATCAACCTAGTAAACCCTGCCAACAAGCGTAACATTGATGTTATAGTTGTTGGTACAGGTCTAGCGGGTGGTTCTGCTGCTGCTACTTTAGCTGAATTAGGGTATAACGTAAAAGCGTTTTGTTACCAAGATTCGCCAAGAAGAGCCCACTCTATTGCTGCCCAAGGTGGAATAAATGCCGCAAAAAATTACCAAGGAGACGGTGATTCAACGTACAGGTTATTCTATGACACCATTAAAGGTGGAGATTACAGGTCTAGAGAAGCAAATGTTTACCGGTTAGCGGAAGTATCTACTAACATTATCGATCAGTGTGTTGCACAAGGAGTTCCTTTTGCAAGAGATTATGGTGGTTTATTAGACAACCGTTCTTTTGGTGGAGTTTTAGTTTCTAGAACGTTCTACGCAAAAGGTCAAACAGGCCAGCAATTACTGTTAGGAGCATACTCTGCTATGAATCGTCAAATTGCAAAAGGTAAAATCCAAATGTTCAATCGTCACGAAATGTTAGACGTTGTAATTGTGGATGGCAAAGCGAGAGGAATTATTGCAAGAAACTTAGTAACAGGTGAGATTGAAAGACATTCAGCTCACGCAGTAGTGTTAGGAACTGGGGGATATGGAAATGTATTTTTCCTTTCTACCAATGCAATGGGATCAAATGTAACGGCAGCTTGGAAAGCGCATAAAAAAGGTGCTTTCTTCGCAAATCCTTGTTACACACAAATTCACCCAACTTGTATTCCTGTTCACGGAACACAACAATCTAAACTGACCTTAATGTCAGAGTCATTGAGAAATGATGGTAGAATTTGGGTGCCGGCAAAATTAGAAGACGCGGATGCGGTTCGAAAAGGAACACTGAAAGCTATTAATATAACAGAAGAAGATAGAGACTACTATTTGGAAAGAAGGTATCCTTCTTTTGGGAACCTAGTGCCACGTGATGTTGCTTCAAGAGCAGCAAAAGAAAGATGTGATGCAGGTTTTGGTGTAGTTGCAAACGATACAAACGAAGGGGTATTTTTAGATTTTACTTCTGCAATTCAACGGTACGGAAAAGAAGAGGCTCTTGTCAAAGGTATCTCTGCGCCTTCGAAGGAGGAGGTTACTGCACTTGGAGCAAAAGTAATTGAAACCAAATATGGCAACTTGTTTGATATGTACAAGCAGATTACCGACGATAACCCTTACGAAACGCCAATGAGAATTTACCCTGCCGTTCATTACACGATGGGTGGTCTATGGGTAGATTACAACTTAATGACAAATGTACAGGGAATGTACGCAATTGGCGAAGCAAATTTCTCAGACCACGGCGCAAACAGATTAGGTGCCTCTGCATTGATGCAAGGCTTAGCAGACGGATATTTTGTATTACCATATACCATTGGTGATTATTTAGCGGATGATATTCGAACCGGTAAGATTTCAACTGATTCGCCTGAATTTGCAGAAGCAGAGAAAAAAGCAAAAGACGAAATTGATCATCTAGTAAATAACAAGGGAACGAAAAAAGTAGACTACTTCCACAAGAAGTTAGGTTTAATTATGTGGAATAAGGTTGGGATGGCAAGAACGACAGAAGGCTTGAATGAGGCTATTGTTGAGATTGCTGCATTACGAGATGAATTCTACAAAGACGTTATTGTTCCAGGTGGAGCAGATGAGTTAAACCAAGAACTTGAAAAGGCCGGAAGAGTAGCCGATTTCTTAGAATTAGGCGAATTGTTTGCAAGAGATGCACTAGAAAGAGAAGAGTCTTGTGGTGGTCATTTCCGTGAAGAGTATAAAACTGAAGATGGAGAAGCGCTAAGAAGGGATGATGAGTTCACTCATGTTTCCGCATGGGAATATACTGGCAAACCTTCAGATGCAATACTTCACAAGGAAATTTTAAAATTTGAAAATGTAGAGTTAAAAACTCGTTCATATAAATAGTATAGTATGTCAGCAGCAAAAACATTGAACTTAACATTAAAAATTTGGCGCCAGAAAAATAACAATGCCAAAGGTAGTTTAGAGACTTATCCGTTAAACGATATTTCTCCTGACAGCTCTTTCTTAGAAATGTTAGACATTTTAAATGGTGGTCTCATTGAAAAGGGAGAAAGTCCTGTAACTTTTGATCACGATTGCAGAGAAGGAATCTGTGGATCTTGTTCACTTTACATTAATGGTGAGCCGCATGGCCCGTCAAGGCTAGTGACTACTTGTCAATTACACATGCGTTCTTTCAAAGATGGAGAAACTATTTACATTGAACCATTTAGAGCCAAAGCATTTCCGGTCATTAAAGATTTAATGGTAGACAGAAGTGCTTTTGATCGTATTCAACATGCGGGAGGTTATATTTCTGTAAATACCTCAGGAAATACACAGGACGCCAACTCTATTCCTATTAATAAGGAAAATGCGGATGAAGCATTTTATTCAGCAGCCTGTATAGGTTGTGGAGCATGTGTTGCGGCGTGTAAAAATGCTTCTGCGTCTTTATTTGTTGCAGCAAAAGTTTCTCAGTATGCTTTGTTACCGCAAGGGCAAGTGGAAGCGAAAGACAGAGTTCTAAACATGGTAAAACAAGCTGAAAAAGAAGGCTTCGGTCCTTGTTCTAATACAGGTGCTTGCGAGGTAGAATGTCCTAAAGGAATTTCTATCGAAAACATTGCAAGGATGAATAGAGAATTTTTATCTGCAGCAATCACTAAGTAAGAATACATGCCAAAATTTAGTGCAAGTGTAAAAACTAAACTTCCTAAAGTAAGCTCTACCATATTTTCGAAAATGTCGGCCCTAGCCGCTCAAGAAAAAGCCCTGAATTTATCTCAGGGCTTTCCTGATTTTGACTGTTCGCCAAAACTAACAGGACTTGTTACAAAAGCTATGAATTCAGGGATGAATCAATACGCCCCAATGCCGGGATTATTGAGTTTGCGAGAGTCTATCGCTAAAAAAACAGAAGAATTATATACTGGAATTTATCATCCCGAAACAGAAATAACAATTACAGCAGGCGCTACGCAAGCTATTTTTACAGCCATTCAAGCCACCATCTCAGAAAATGATGAAGTAATCATTTTCACACCAGCATACGATTGTTACGAACCAGCAATTGATCTGGTAGGAGCGAAAGCGATTCATATTGAATTACAGGGTCCTGAATATCGAATTGATTGGGAACAAGTTAAAAAAGTGATTACGCAGCAAACCAAAATGATTATCATTAATACCCCGCACAACCCAACGGGAACAATAATGACTGCCCAAGACATGCAGAAGTTGGAAAAGCTACTTCAGGGTTCTGATATATTGGTTCTAAGCGATGAAGTATACGAACACATTATATTCGATGGTTACGATCACCAAAGTGTCGCACGATTCCCTAAATTGGCGCAGAGAAGTTTCATTATTTCGTCTTTTGGAAAAACCTATCATACTACGGGTTGGAAAATAGGGTATTGCCTCGCCCCAGCGGAATTAATGAAAGAATTCAGAAAAACGCACCAGTACAATGTTTTTTCCGTTCACACCCCTACTCAACAGGCTTATGCGGAATATTTACTAAGTTCGAACGACCATCTAGAATTAAAAGAATTCTACCAGCAAAAGCGCGATTTGTTTAGGAGCAATATAAAAGATTCACGATTTCAATTGGGCGAAACAGCGGGCAGTTATTTCCAGTTATTAGATTACTCTAAAATTTCTCCAGAAAACGACGTTGACTTTGCCGTTCGATTAACAAAGGAGCATAAAATAGCATCCATACCAACTTCCGTTTTTTACAATAGAAAAGTAGATCAAACCGTTCTGCGTTTTTGCTTTGCCAAAAAAGATGACACGCTGCTGCAAGCTGCAGATATTATCAATTTGATTTAATCGTAAATTTATTTGATGCAGAACTTAACTATTAGCGTCATACAATCAGACTTAGTTTGGGAAGACATAGATGCAAATCTCAAAGCATTTACCGAAAAGATTGAAGCTCTGGGTTCCACTGATCTCATTGTTTTACCTGAAACATTCAGCACCTCCTTCAGCATGAATTCAGAGTATTTAGCAGAACCTATGGATGGGAAAACCATGAGGTGGATGGCCAAAATAGCCAACGCCAAAAACACAGTAGTTGCAGGAAGTGCCATTCTGAAAGAAGGCGGTCAAATTTTTAATCGATTTATCTGGATGCGACCAGATGGAACGTACGAGAAGTACGACAAACGTCACTTATTTAGAATGGGAAATGAACACAGCCATTTTACAGCAGGAACAAAGCGGCTAATCGTTGAATTAAAAGGATGGAAAATTTGCCCACAAATTTGCTATGACCTTCGCTTTCCGGTTTGGAGTAGAAATAAAAAACAAGAATATGATCTGCTACTTTACGTTGCCAATTGGCCGGAAATTAGAATTGGAGCTTGGGAAAAATTACTCCATGCTCGTGCCATTGAAAACCAATGTTACCTTGCTGCGGTCAACAGAATTGGCACAGACGGCTTAGGTGTGAATTGCATTGGTAACTCTATAATAATCAATCCAAAAGGTGATCTAATTTGGAAAGCTGCGGATCAAAAAGAGGAAACTAAAACAGCTGAACTTTCTTTTAGAGATTTGAGTGATTTTAGGAAGAAGTTTCCGGTTGGAATGGATGCAGATGAGTTCGAGTTAAACGAACTACTTCCCGTTAAAATCACTCATAACTCTTCCTAAAGTATTGACTGAAAAAGCTTTAATAATTTGACAGCATTTATCCAAGCGCTCGCCTAACTGATCCTCTTCTTCCGCAGACCAATCGCCCAAAACGTAATCCACTTGCTTGCCCTTAGAAAACTCGTTTCCTACCCCAAAACTGAGCCTCGCGTAATCTTGCACTCCTACAACTTCACCAATGCTTTTTAACCCATTGTGTCCCCCAGCACTGCCTTTCCCTTTTAATCTCAGCGCACCAAAGGGTAACGCCAAGTCATCGGTGATGATTAAAACTCGCTCTAAAGGGATTTTTTCAGCCTGCATCCAATAGTTAACTGCCTTCCCACTTAAATTCATGTAGGTAGAAGGTTTTAGCAACAAAAGTTTGCGCCCTTTATGTCCCACTTCAGCAGTGTCGCCTAAGCGGTTTGGGCTAAAAACAACACTGGATGCCTTAACTAGGGCATCCAATGTTTTAAATCCAATATTGTGTCTTGTATTTTCGTACTTAGCACCAATGTTACCAAGTCCTACAATCAAATATTTCATTTATTTTTGTTATTCTGCAGCAGCTTCTTCAGTTGCTTCTTCTTCTGCGACTATTTCTTCTTCGCCATCAACAGCAACTCTAGAAGTTTTAACAGCTATTATTACAGAGTTTTCGTTGTCTAAACACTCTACTTTGTCTAAAGAGATATCCTTCACTTTAATTGAGTCCCCAATTTTCATGTTCGTAATGTCGATTGACACAACTTCTGGCAGATCAGAAGGCAACGCTCTTAAGACTAATTTTCTCAATTTTTCTCTTTGCTTACCACCGTTTAGCACACCTTTTGAAGCTCCTGTGAAAACAACTGGGATACCAATTGTTACTGGCTTGTCTTCAAAAACTTCCATAAAATCAATATGGATTACTCGGTCAGTCACTGGGTGAAATTGAACATCACTTATAACTGCTTTAGTTATTTTGTCACCAAAATTTAAATCCATAAAGTATACCTCATGGGTTGTGATTAGCTTTGAAAAAGGTATTTCTCCTACGTGGAAATTTACATTGTCTTTGCCACCGTATAAAACGGCTGGAATTCTACCCTCCTTTCTTAGTGAATTAAGTGCAGATTTTTTTCGCACTTCACTTCGGCTTGTAGCTTCTAATTGAACAGATTTCATATATCTATTTTTAAGGTTTAATTAATTAAAATATAAAGTATGAGCTTATAGACTCATAAGAATGTACTTTGTAAATCACTTTGGCAAATAAATCAGCAACAGAAATTACTCTGATTTTGTCACTTTTATGCTTCAGTGGAATGGTATCGGTTACCAATAATTCAGTTAATTTTGAATTCTCGATTCGTTTGTATGCCTCACCTGACAATATTGGGTGGGTGCAAATTGCTCGTACAGAGTTTGCTCCTTTTTCCATCATGATATCAGCAGCCTTTGTTAACGTTCCGGCCGTATCAATCATATCGTCAACCAACATAACATCTTTCCCTTCTACCTCGCCAATTAAAAACATTTTATCAATGCTATTGGCTTTCTTACGTTGCTTGTAACATACAACCACCTCTGTTTCAAAATGTTTTGCGTAAGCATAAGCTCTTTTCGAACCGCCCATGTCAGGAGATGCCATTACCAAGTTAGGTAACTTCATTTCCTTCAACGCTTCAGTAAAAATGGCTGAAGCATATAAGTGGTCAACCGGAACTTCAAAAAACCCTTGAATTTGATCTGCATGCAAATCCATGGTCATAACCCTAGTTACACCAGCTGCCGTTAGCATGTTGGCGATAAGCTTAGAGCCAATTGGCACTCTAGGTGCATCTTTTCTATCTTGACGTGCAAAGCCGAAATAAGGTATCACTGCAATAATTCTTCTTGCAGAAGCTCTTTTGGCCGCATCAATCATCAACAACAATTCGAAAATATTCTCAGTTGGAGGATTAGTCGATTGCACAATAAAAACGTCGCAACCCCTCACCGACTCCTCAAAAGCCGGCTGGAATTCTCCATCAGAGAATCGATTCAACGAAGTTTTACCTAACTCAACACCAAAGCTATTGGCGATGCTAAGCGCTAACTCATTGGTGCTTGATCCTGAAAATATTTTTACTTGGCTTGACATAGTTTCCTGCTGTAAAAAGGGATGCAAAAATATCAATTTTTATCAGCGCCCACAAGAGTTAACGAATTAATGAAGCAATAAAAATAAAATATATTCTTCAGACTAAAAAAAATCAATAATTTTGACCTTCCAATTCAAATTGCCCGGATGGCGGAATTGGTAGACGCGTTGGTCTCAAACACCAATGTCTTCGGACGTGCCGGTTCGAGCCCGGCTCCGGGTACAAAGCTCATTTCGATTTTCGGAATGGGCTTTTTTATTTCACAACTTCACCCATTAAATATCGTTTGCTTCTCTTTGCTTGATGAAAAAGCTCATTTACCTTCTATTAGTTGCTTGTTTTCAAGCGACTGCTCAAACCGATACTATCCGCATTTACTTCGAGATTGGAAAGATTGAAACAAGCAATGATGAACTGCAAAAATTAGAGGGAAGTAAAAGCCATTGGACAAGAGTTGATCTTATTTCTTACACAGATTATTTGGGCTCTAAAGACCTTAATAGAGTTCTTTCTTTAAAAAGATCGAGAGAGATTCGCTCAAGGTTAGTGCAAAGAGGTTTGGATACCGAAATTTTAGGGGCTGTTGAAGGTGGGGGCGTTACAGGTCCTATTCTTGACAGTGATGAAGGAGTTCAAGAAAGTAGAAGATGTGATATTATTATTTGGAAAACAAATAAAAAAACGACAAAAGACAACCCAATTGTGGCGGTTGAAGAAAATAGTCTAAACCCGATTAAAAAAGCAGAGCTGAAGTCTCAAATTGAGTCCGCTAAGATTGGTGACCATTTGGTATTGAGCGATATGATTTTTATACCCGGCCAACATTTTTTAACTGAACAAAGCACTCCTGCATATGAGGAGTTATTTCAATTACTGAAAAGAAACGCTAGGTTGAGAATTATTATTGAAGGTCATATTTGTTGCAAAATAGCCGATGAAGATGGACTTGATTTGGCCACCAACAAATTCAACCTTTCTGAAGCTCGGGCGGCGCATATATACAACAGCTTGATTAAAGATGGTATAGCTGCGGATCGACTTTCTTATAAAGGATTTGCCAGGAACAATCCCCTCTTTCCTGCCGAAAGAACTGAAGAAGAAAAAATGGCAAACAGACGAGTTGAGATTAGAATTATAAAGAAGTAAGTTGACCCTCTTTTATCCAATTTATTTGTGCTTTTTTACCCTTTTCCAAACTGCCATACTCATTTTCAATTCCTAAAAATTCAGCACCATTTAAGGTTCCCCATTGGAGTAGCGTTTCCATTGGAATTTGTGAAAAGTACTTTTGTATAGTTTGAATTTCCTCCCAAATACTCAAGGTGTCGTTAGAGGCTAGACTATCGGTTCCAAGTGTGCACTTTACCCCTTTTTCAATGAATTGTTGAAAATTTGGTAATTGGTTTTCGATGTACAAATTTGCTTTTGGACAAAAACACCAATACAAATTGGAATGTGTTTTTTCCGCTTGAATTATATCTTCCCTGGAGGTAAACGTATTGTGCACGAGCAGCAAGGGCGTTTCTTTTGGAAGTCTTTTTAAATAACTTTGGAGCGCAGACTTTCTAGTTTTAATAAAGTTAGACATATCATTGCCAAAGCTTTCCATCATTTCAACGAGTTTTCCTTCTCCACTCTCAAACATGTCGTTTTCTGCCTGCGACTCTTGATTATGGATACTTATTGGAAAATTATTCGCAGCTGAAGCAATGTTTTCAAAAAGCTTTTCAGAAACCGAATAAGGGCTGTGAGGAACGATAGCACTATGAAGTCCCGCTTTAGTAAAAGATGCTTTTAGTTGCAGCCCTTGCTCCGATATAGAATCGGCAAGATGGCTTCTAAAGCCAAACAATTCCACAAAAGTGACGTAAACAATAGAGGAAGACAACTTTGTACGAAGTGTGGAATCCCCATTTGATATGTCGCCCACCGCAACAATTCCTGCAGCCTTCATTTCGGCATTCGCTTGTTGTATTGCCTGTAACTTTTCCGCCTCACTCGCATTTCGAATCTTTTGTAATTCAACAATAAAATTGTGAATCCCAGTTTGTCGGCTTAGCTTCCCCTTCAGATGAGAAAGCTCTAGGTGACAATGAGTATTTATGAAACCAGGGCAGAGAGCTCCTTCAAAATATTCACTATTAATTCCATCGGCAACCAAATTTTGACCTACCTCGACAATCGTATTAGTGTCATCAATGGCGATCATGCCATCACTTATAAAGTCGCCTTTACCGGTATATAATTTATCTGTTTTAAGAAGTCGCTGAATCAAAGTGATGTAGTTTTATTTCGCACAAAAATATAGATTATTGACATGGCGGCTGAGTTCGGGGTTTGGTGTTACCTTTGCAAGTGCTATGAAATCAACAATGCAAAACATACGAAACCTGAGCTTGGACGAAATGAAAACTCTTTTTACAGCAAAAGGAGAAAAAGAATTTAGAGCCAAGCAGTTGTATGAATGGTTGTGGAAGAAATCAGCCCGGTCGTTCGATGAAATGACCAACTTGTCCGTAAGTCTGCGAGATAAATTACAAGAAGAATTTGAGATCCCCGCAGTGACGGTCGCTGAAGAGCAAATCAGCGAGGACCAAACCATTAAAAATGCATTCAGACTCGCGGATGGAAAAATCACGGAAGGGGTATTAATACCGACTCCTAGACGGGTTACTGCATGTATCTCTTCACAAGTTGGCTGCAGTCTTACCTGTAAGTTTTGCGCTACCGGCAAATTAAAATTGATGCGAAATATTCAATTTGATGAGATTTATGACCAAGTAGCGATTATAAAAGAACAAGCTAAGAAGCATTACGATCGCCCACTTTCGAACATTGTATACATGGGAATGGGTGAACCATTGCTCAACTATAGCCAGGTTTTAAAATCGATAGAACGCATTACTGCAGAAGACGGGCTTGGGATGTCACCAAAGCGAATCACCGTTTCTACAGCAGGCATTGCAAAATTAATTAGGCGGCTAGGAGATGATGAGGTTAAATTTAATTTAGCAGTTTCCTTGCATGCCGCAAATGACGAAAAGAGGAGTAAAATAATGCCAATTAATGACCAAAACAATTTGGAAAGTTTGGCAGATGCTTTGAAATATTTTTACGAAAAAACAGAAACCAGGGTAACGTTCGAATACATTATTTTTAAAGATTTTAACGATGAAATTCAGGATGCTCAAGAGTTGGCAGATTTTTGCAAACACATTCCTTGCAAAATCAACATTATAGAATACAATCCTATTGATGATGCAGATTTTCAGCAGGCTAGTACAAAAAAAGTAGATAATTTTGCTGCATTCTTGGAGCATAGAAACTTAATTGTGAACATCAGAAGAAGCCGAGGAAAAGATATTGACGCCGCCTGCGGACAATTGGCCAACAAAAACGGTGCAATTGCTGTCTAGTTAGTGTAAATTTGAAAGGTAAATGAGCAACGTTAGTGTAAAAAATATAAAAGCTCCGGTGGCAAAAGAAATGCAAGAATTTGAAGAGCACTTCAAAGAAAGCATGAAAAGCACGGTTCCTCTATTAGACAAGATAACTCACTATATTGTTAAGCGTAAAGGAAAGCAGATGAGGCCTCTTTTTGTTTTTCTAACTGCCAAATTATTTCACAATATCAACCCTTCCACCTACCGAGCGGCATCACTCATTGAACTTTTACATACGGCAACTTTAGTGCACGATGACGTAGTGGATGAATCGTACAAAAGAAGAGGGTTTTTTAGCATAAATGCTCTTTGGAAAAACAAAATCGCAGTTTTAGTTGGAGATTATTTGCTTTCTAGAGGGTTATTGCTCTCTGTTGAGAATGAAGAATTTGACTTACTTAAGATCGTTTCAACATCTGTAAAATTAATGAGTGAAGGAGAGCTTTTACAAATAGAAAAGGCTCGAAAACTAGACATAGAGGAAGCGGTATATTTCGATATTATTACAAAAAAAACAGCCACCTTAATTGCCTCATGCTGCGCTACTGGAGCCAAATCGGCAAAACAAAGTGATGAAATTGTAGAAAAAATGAGACTTTTTGGTGAGAAAATTGGAATCAGTTTTCAAATTAAAGATGACCTATTTGACTATGGTTCTGGTGAAAACTTAGGGAAGCCAACAGGTATTGATATTAAGGAAAAGAAGATGACTCTTCCTTTGATTTATGCCTTACGGAAAGCCGACAAATCAAAACGTAGACAGATTATTAACATTGTTAAGCAGAACAATAACAATGAGAAAAAAATCAAAGAGGTTATTGATTTTGTAATTGAGTCTGGGGGATTAGAATATGCTACCGAAAAAATGCTAAAATACAAAGATGAAGCCCTAGTTATTCTTTCTGAATTTGAGGACAATGAAGCAAAAGAGTCGTTAAAAAATTTAGTTTTATACACCACAGAACGAACGAAGTAAAAAATGAAAGTAACTCGCTTTTTAGTATTAGCTCTTGTTCTTTTTGCTTGTAGCAATACTGCGAAAGAGGACAATAAGCAAGGCATGGAAAGAAATGTCGAACAGGTTCTTGAACGCTACCCTAATGGTATTAAAAAACTTGAAGGAGAGACCGTAAACGGCAAAAGACATGGAATGTGGAAGTACTACTATGCCAATGGTTTTTTATGGAGTGAGGGAAAATTTTGGTACGGTGAGCGCAAAGGCTATTCCTTAATCTATTACAATTCAGGTAAGAAACAAATGGAAGGCGCGTATGAAAAAGATTTAAAAGTTGGCAAGTGGAAGCTTTGGAATCCAGATGGGTCGTTAAACAAAATTATAGACCTTGACCAAATGCTTACTTCTGAAGATTCTGTAAAATTAGAATTAAAGCCTGCTCAAAACTAGCAAAAGTGATCCCTAAAGAAACTGTCAGCCAGATAATTGAAACTGCTCGTATTGATGAGGTAGTTGGTGAGTGGGTAAACCTTAAGAAAAGAGGTGCCAACATGCTAGGGTTATGTCCATTTCACAACGAAAAAACTCCCTCCTTTACCGTTTCCCCTGCGAAAGGAATTTACAAATGTTTTGGTTGCGGAGAAGCCGGAGGATCCGTGAACTTTGTAATGGCCCATGAGCAGTATTCATATCCAGAGGCACTCAAGTTTTTAGCCAACAAGTACAACATTGAAATTGAGGAAGAGGAACAAACTCCAGAACAAGTTTTAGAAGCAAATGCAAAAGAAAGCTTATTCATCGTTAGTGATTTTGCTGCCGGATATTTTAATGACCAACTACTCAATTCTGAGAACGGAAGAGCCATTGGCTTAAGCTATTTCAAAGAACGAGGGTTTAGAGAAGCAACAATTGACAAGTTCAAATTGGGATATAGCCATGATGAATGGTCTAACTTTACCGATGCGGCGTTAAAGAATAGCTACAACTTAGCTTTTCTTGATAAAACAGGCCTCACCATTGTAAAAGGAGAAAAAAAATTCGACCGCTTTAAGGGTCGGGTCATGTTTCCCATTCAAAATATTTCGGGAAGGGTAATTGGTTTTGGAGGAAGAACACTGTCGGCAGATAAAAAAGTTGCCAAATACCTGAACTCCCCTGAGTCTGACATTTACCACAAAAGCAAAGTTCTTTATGGCTTGAACTTCGCTAAGAAATCTATTATCTCGCAAGATCGTTGTTTCTTGGTAGAAGGGTATACAGATGTTATTTCTCTGCATCAGAATGGAGTTGAGAACGTGGTGTCCAGTTCAGGAACATCGCTAACAACTGATCAAATTCGGCTCATCAAACGCTATACCCAAAACGTAACAATCCTCTTTGATGGAGACACTGCCGGCATAAAAGCAGCATTTCGAGGAATTGATATGATTCTGGAAGAAGGCCTTAATGTTCGAGTTTTGGCATTTGAGGATGGAGAAGATCCGGACTCTTTTGCTAAAAGTCACAGTACCTCTGAAATAACGGAATACCTTGACAAAGAATCTTTCGACTTTATTCGATTTAAAACCAATTTATTACTAAAAGAAACTGGTGACGACCCCATTAAAAGGGCAGGGTTAATAAAAGAAATTGTAAGCAGTATAGCACTCATCCCCGATCCCATCGCCCGTTCTGTTTATTTGCAAGAATGCAGCAACTTAATGGACATTGGCGAGCAAGCTTTGTTGAGTGAGTTAAACAAAGTAAGAAGGGATAAGCTTAGCAAGAAAATTCAACAACAAGAACGAGATCAAAGTAGAGACCAAGGTCCACCCCCAGACTTTTTTCACGAAATTGGAATTCCTGACAGTGCAGGAAAAGGCACTAAGACGGATGTTATTGCCGAGCAGGAAAGCGATATTATTCGAACTTTTGTTAAATATGGCGCGATTGAGATTGACATCCCAACAGACACTGAAATTGAAGGAGAAACAGCATCAATAAAAGCGAGTGTTGCAGAATACTTAGTCTTTGAAATTGAAAAAGATGAATTGCGATTTAATAATCCAATCTTTCGAAAGATTTATCTTCTTTTTAAAAATGCTGTTGAAGGTGATACTCAAGTTGAAGAAAAGCATTTAGTGACTAATACAGACAATGAAATTAGTAGTTTCACCATTGAGTGTCTCATGGAAAAATATACGCTGAGCTTGAATTGGGAAGAGAAACACAAAATCTTAACACTAACAGAAGATTTAGTGCTGCCTAAAAAAATTCATAAAGGGATTTGCTCCTGGAGGTTGAATAAGGTGGAACAGCTCATCGCAGAGAAACAACTACAATTAAAAGGGAAAGATGCTGATTACGATATGATTCTAACTGACATTATGAAATTAATGGAAGCTAAGAAAAGATTAGCCCACGAACTCGGAAGAATAATTTTACATTAATGATTGAAGAAGAAGCAAAAAGTATTTGGAAAAACATTCAAGAAATTTTAGAATATCATATTCTAGAACTTGGTGAATACCACCTTTCCTTTTACAACATTATTGTCGTAGTCCTAATTCTTATTATCGCTAGACTAATCACATCCAATTTAGCAAAGTACCTGCGAAAACGAATTACCCAGAACGATGACCCTTTTGATGGAAAAGCACTTGCCTTAATCCAAATAGGTAAATATATCACCTACCTATTGGCTGCTTTACTCGCTATTAGAAGTGTAGGATTTAACATCACCCCTTTCCTATTGGGGTCTTCGGCTTTATTTATTGGTTTAGGATTTGGCTTACAAGATGCATTTAAAGATTTCATTTCAGGGCTCATATTATTGTTTGAAGGCGACGTAGTAATTGGCGATATCATTGAATTTGAGAATGGTATTCTTGGGACCGTGAAAGAAATCAAGCTCAGAACCTCAAAGGTGCGCACAAGAGATGGGATTGTTATTTTTGTTCCGAATTCTCAACTCACAAATAACAGAGTAATCAACTGGACCAACAGCAATGTTTTAACACGCTTCCATGTTAAAGTTGGAGTTGCATACGGTTCTGATACTGAATTAGTAGAAAAAATACTGCTGGAGGTAGCAAAAGAGGATGACGCGGTTAACATGAAAATTAAGCCTTTTGTTCGCTTTCTTGACTTTGGGGACTCTTCATTAGATTTTGAAATTCATTTCTGGTCAGAAGAGGTGTGGCGAATTGAATTTGCCAAGAGCAGAATGCGTTTTTTAATTGATAAGAAATTTAGAGAAAACAACGTTTCTATCCCCTTCCCGCAAAGAGATTTACACATACGCAGTTCTGAGGTAAAACTAACCTCCAACGACTAATTTTGGCATGAAGGGCTTCATTTATTCTATCATACGATTCTATCATTCTCTTCCCAAAAAGGGAAAGATTGCACACCGCCAGTTCTTAGTTTGGCGGTACAAGCACCTCAACAACCGACAATTTATTTTATTACTAAGTATTTTAATCGGAGTCTCTTCCGGATTGCTTGCCGTTGTTTTAAAGAAAGCAGTTCATTTTATCCAATCACTCCTTGAGCCCAACAAGATTGCCTCTTACGAGAATTACTTGTACCTGATCTATCCTGCGATTGGAATTATCATTACCGTGTTAATCGTTCAACATTTAATCAAACGTAGAGTTGGCCATGGCATTCCTACCACGCTTTATGCTATTTCTAAAAAGAATTCCAATTTGTCTTTTTCAGCAATCTATGCCCCCATTTTAACAAGTATGATTACCGTTGGCTTTGGAGGTTCTGTGGGGCTAGAAGGACCAACCGTTGGCGCGAGTAGTGCAATCGGGTCTAACTACGCTCGACTAGGTAGAATGAATTACAAAACAACCACTCTGCTTCTAGGATGTGGCGCAGCTTCAGCTATGTCAGGTATTTTTTTAGCACCAATTGCTGCAATCGTTTTTGCATTAGAAGTAATCATGTTAGACCTGACAGCAGGCTCCCTCATCCCGCTTTTACTCGCATCTGTTTCTGCTACATTAACCTCTAGCTTCATGTTGGGGAGTGAGGTATTGTTCGACATTGAATTAACAGAAATGTTTTCATTTAGCGATTTGCCATTTTATGGCTTACTGGGTGTTTTCACAGGGTTACTTTCAGTTTATTTCTGCAAAACGTATTGGTCAATCGAAAGTGTGTTCGAAAAGTTTGGATCTCAGACTAAAAAAATAATAGTTGGTTCAACTGTTTTAGGCTTACTGCTTTTTCTGTTCCCCCCTCTTTATGGAGAAGGGTTTGGCGCAATAGAAAGTCTTTTAAATGGCGACGAGTATGCTTTGTTAGAAGGCAGTTTCTTTTATCAATGGAAGTCTCATCTTTGGGTACTCATTATTTTTCTTTTCGCCATTGTCTTTCTAAAAGCTGTTGCTACAGCAGTTACCTTAGGCGCAGGTGGAATCGGAGGAACCTTTGCGCCCTCCTTGTTCATCGGTTCTGTTTTCGGATTTGCATTCTCAAAATTATTGAACAGTTTAGGCTGGTTCAACTTATCAGAAAAGAATTTTGCTTTGGTTGGCATGGGTGGTGTTGTCGCAGGAATTTTACACGCTCCACTAACCGCACTATTCTTAATTGCGGAAATAACTGGAGGTTATGATTTAGTCATTCCTCTTATGCTTACCGCCGCCATATCCTTTTTAACCTCTAAGTACTTTAACTCCCATTCGCTATATACCATGCAGTTAGCAAAACGAGGAGAGTTAATTACTCACGATAAAGACCAAGCCGTTCTTACATTAATGAATTTACAAGCCGAAGTTGAAAACGATTTTAGCGCTGTTTCCCCTCAAGACAGTTTAAGAATTTTGGTAAAAACCGTTTCAAAATCAAAGCGAAATATTTTTCCCGTAGTGAATCACAATAAAGGTTTAGAAGGCATTGTATTCTTAGATGATATTCGTCAAATGATGTTTCAGCCTGAGAAATACGATGAGATATTTGTGAACGAAATTATGCGAGATTTCCCTGCTTCCATTTCTTCAAATGAACACATGGACGTAGTTATGGAGAAGTTTAACAAAACTGGGGCGTGGAATTTACCTGTTATCAATGAAGGGAAGTATGTTGGTTTTGTGTCCAAATCAAAACTATTTAATGCATACCGTAAGGTTTTACAAGATTTCTCTGACGAGTAGCCAGAGCACTCATTCCTTATTAATATGATGTACATTCGCAAAAAATTAAACAATGAAAAAATTATTTCTCCTCTACTTATTTCTTCCCCTTTCTTTATTGGCTCAAGATACTACTTTCAAAAAAGGTATCCCAGCTGACTTGGATAAGGAAAAAATTATTTTTCTAGCACATGAACCGATAAAAGTAACGGCTAGAAAAAAATCGGGAAAGGCTGAAAAGTATCTTTACGAGAGGCAAACGAACCACAATGAGGTCATTGATGAATCGAATGAAAAACTAAAAGGAGCTGCCATGGCTTATCCTTTTGAATATGCTATTACTACTCCTTCCACCTATTTATACTTAGCAAAAGCAGGGTATAAATATGTTTTACAAAGTAGCGTTTATACCTACGACAATTTAAAAGGCCAGCCGGTAGACAACGAACTAATTATCTATGAGTACTTTATTTACGACATGAGAAATAACATAGCGTATGAAGTATTTAGAATTGACGAAATGAAGGTCTACGATTTTAAACTTATTATCAAAAAGTTAAACAAAGCTATAAAAGCTGCGAAATAGAACTTTTATACTATCATCCCAGCACCTACCGTCTCATTTGTCGCTTCATCAATAATAATTAAGCTTCCTGTATTTCTATTTCGCTTGTATTCGTCCGTAAAAAGAGCCTTAGTTGTTCGAATTGAAATTCTTCCTATGTCATTCATTCCAATTTCCTTATCCTCTTCCATTCGGTGAAGGGTATTAATGTCCACCTTGTATTTAATTTCCTTCACTACACACCTCACATCATTCGAAGTGTGCTTAATTGCGTATTTTCCAAGAAGTTGCAAAGGTCTTTCATTTAACCAACATACCATTAAGTCTACATCTTGAGTAATATTCGGCTGGTTGTTTTCTCTCACAATCATATCGCCTCTACTTATGTCAATTTCATCCTCTAATGTTAGCGTAACTGACATAGGCGCGAAAGCTTCTTCTACGGGTCCATCCATTGTATCAATAGATTTAATGGTGGAACTAAATCCTGATGGCAGGGCTATTACTTTATCTCCGGGCTTAAATACCCCCCCGGAAATTCTTCCTGCATATCCTCTGTAATCGTGGAACTCATCTGTTTGTGGTCGTATAACATATTGCACGGGAAAGCGACAATCCACATGGTTGTGATCACTGCCTATGTGAATATTTTCCAACAAATACAGCAAGGTACCACCCTGGTACCAATCCATATTTTCGGACTTATTCACTACATTGTCCCCATTTAAAGCAGAAATTGGAATAAACTTAATATCCTTAATTCCCAATTTAGAAACAAAAGCTTCAGTGTCTTTTTTAATTCCTTCAAACACCTCTTCGCTGTACTCTACTAAATCCATTTTATTAATACAGAACACAACATGCGGAATACCTAGCAATGATGCTATAAAGGTATGCCGATAAGTTTGCTCAATAATACCCTTTCTAGCATCAATTAAGATGATGGAGAGGTTTGAAGTTGAAGCTCCAGTAACCATATTTCGGGTATACTGAATGTGTCCCGGAGTATCTGCAATTATAAATTTTCTCTTGGGTGTAGCAAAATAGCGATATGCTACATCAATGGTTATCCCTTGCTCTCTTTCAGAGCGAAGTCCATCCGTCAAAAGTGCTAAATTGACACTAGTTTCCCCTTTCTTCTTGCTGCTGGCTTTTATTGCCTCGTATTGATCTTCGAATATAGACTTGCTGTCATAGAGCATCCTGCCAATTAGTGTGCTCTTCCCGTCGTCTACACTGCCTGCTGTTGAAAATCTCAACAACTCCATGTCTAAGTAAGATTTACTTTCCATTTTTTTCTACTTGTTAATTATCAATTGTCGCTTCACAATTAATTAAAAATATCCTTGCTTTTTTCTATCTTCCATTGCCGCTTCAGATCTTTTATCGTCAGATCGAGTTCCCCGTTCTGTGGTTCTGGTAGCTGCAACTTCTTCAATAATTTTTTCTAAATCATCCGCATCAGAAAACACGGCACCGGTGCAGGTCATATCGCCTATAGTCCTAAAACGCACGGTCATAGATTCCACCTTTTCCTCCGGCTTTCTTTCTATTACATCCGAGGCGTACATCACCACTTTATCTCTAATAAAACAGTCTCTTTGGTGTGAAAAATACAGAGAAGGCAATTCAATGTTTTCCGAATATATGTATTGCCAAACATCCATCTCCGTCCAGTTACTAATAGGGAACACTCTAAAGTTTTCTCCAAAATTTTTCATGCCATTAAAGATGTTCCATAATTCAGCTCGCTGGTTCTTTGGGTCCCATTGTCCAAACTCATCTCTGTGAGAGAAAACCCTTTCCTTAGCTCTTGCTTTTTCTTCGTCCCTCCGAGCACCGCCCATGGCAGCATCAAATTTATTGTCCTCAATCCCCTTGAGAAGCGCCACTGTTTGGATCCCATTCCTACTTGCATTCAACCCTTTCTCTTCAAAAGCCAAACCTTGATCAATCGCATCTTGAACTGAAGCAATAATTAAATTTGCCCCCATTTCTTTAACAAATTTGTCTCGAAACGCAATCGTCTCAGGAAAATTATGCCCCGTGTCGATGTGCATCAACGGAAAAGGAACCTTTGCAGGATAGAATGCTTTTTTTGCAATGTGAGCGCAAACAATTGAATCTTTCCCACCAGAAAAAAGTAAGACTGGGTTCTCGAATTGAGCAGCAACCTCTCTCACAATGTAAATGGCTTCAGATTCTAATTCCTTTAGATGATTTAAATTATAACTTTTCATTCTATGCTTTTATAAGTGGCAAAATGTACTGTACAACCTCATTGGTCGACTCTTCTACCGTTTTACTTTCTGTTCTTACACTAATATTTGGGTTTTTCGGCACTTCAAATGGGGCGCTAATGCCTGTAAAGTTTTTCACTTCGCCCCTCCTAGCTTTTGCGTAGAGGCCTTTTGTGTCCCTTGCTTCGCAAACTTCCAACGGAGTGTCGATAAATATTTCAATAAAATTCTCATTTCCAATTATGTCTTTCGCTTGTTTGCGAATTTGTTCCGTTGGACTTACAAAACAATTAATTAAAATCACGCCACAGTTGAGAAATAACTTTGACACTTCTGCAATTCTTCGAATATTCTCCGTTCGGTCTTCTTCTGAAAAACCTAAATTATTGTTTATTCCTGCCCGAATATTATCTCCATCCAATAGCTTCGTTAAAAAACCTTGCTGGTGTAAAATTTTTTCTAACTCCTTGGCAATCGTTGTTTTTCCTGACCCACTCAGCCCAGTTAACCAAAGAACTCTCCCTCTTTGATTTAGCATTTTCTCCTTTTCTTCCTTCGAAAGAATTTCATCAAATACGGAATAAATGTTGGCGCCTTCGTTTTTCATTTCAATACCCAAAATTACAAATTTAGATTGCCTTTTTTATATAGATTTCCAATTGTTCAGCGTTCTTCTTTTCAATTCTCTTACCTTTGATAATCTACCAAAAAAATATGGAGTTGGATTTTAAAAATACCCCAAAAATTGACCAAGTAGGTTTAGTTGAAAGAGCCGCCCGTTTTAAGACCAGAAGCATTAAAAAGGAGGCTAAAATTCAAGGACTTAACTTAGCCCTTAGCATGATTGACCTTACTACTTTGGAAGGAAAAGATACCGAAGGGAAAGTGAAACAATTGTGTTATAAAGCAATGCACCCGGATGACAGCTTAGTCATACCTACAGTAGCGGCGATTTGCGTTTACCCAAGTTATGTGGCAATAGCTAAAAAAACGCTAGGCACATCCGGAGTAAAAGTGGCTGCAGTTGCTACTGCATTTCCTAGTGGAAATAGCAACTTAAAGGTTAAGCTTGAAGATACTAGAATGGCAGTAGATGCCGGAGCTGATGAAATTGACATGGTTATTTCTAGGGGCAAATTCCATCAAGGAGAGTATCAGTTTGTTTACGATGAAATTGCAACGATAAAAGAAGCCTGCGGAAAAGCAAGGTTAAAAGTGATTTTGGAAACTGGAGAATTGGGAACTGCTGACAATGTTCGCAGGGCGAGTGAAATTGCTATTTGGGCAGGAGCCGACTTCATCAAAACATCCACAGGTAAAATATCTCCAGCAGCAACAATGCCGGTAACGCTGCTCATGTTGGAAGCCATAAAAGACCACTACTTAAAAACTGGAAAAATGGTCGGAATGAAACCAGCAGGCGGCATTTCTGATTCTAAAACAGCTTTGCAATTTTTAGTCATGTTACGAGAAACGTTAGGAAACGATTGGATGACTAACGAGTGGTTCAGGTTTGGCGCAAGTCGATTGACAAACGACATTCTTCTTCAACTTAGAAAACAGGCAACAGGTATTTACCAATCAGGAGACTATTTCTCAAAAGACTAACAAACTAATTCCAAATAATTTAATGACCAATTAATAATAAAGTTTATAAACATCCAGTATGCTTTTAATTATTCATTGGTAATTAGCAATTAGACATTATAGAAACATGGCAAAAGAAAACGCATTTTCATTAAATTTTGACACGGATTGGAAGTATGCCCCAGCTCCAGAAAGTATCGATCACATTGAAATTAAGGCTAAATACGACCTATTTATTGGCGGTAAATTTGTAAAACCCAACTCAAAAAAATATTTCAAAAGCATTAACCCGGCAACGGAGGAAGTCGTTTGCGAAATTGCTGAGGCAAATGAAAAGGATGTTGATGAAGCTGTAAAAGCAGCAAGGAAGGCATTTCCTGCTTGGAGTAAAATTGGCGGACGAGAACGAGGGAAATACATTTACCGCATTGCAAGACTCATTCAAGAGCGCGCAAGAGAATTCTCGGTCATTGAATCAATTGATGGTGGAAAGCCCATTCGAGAATCGAGAGACATTGATATTCCTTTGGCTGCGGCTCATTTCTTTTACTATGCCGGTTGGGCCGATAAATTGGACTATGCTTTTCCCAATAGAAAAGTTGAACCTTTAGGCGTTGCAGGTCAGATTATTCCTTGGAACTTCCCACTGTTAATGGCTGCTTGGAAAATAGCTCCAGCATTAGCTTGTGGCAATTGTGTGGTATTAAAGCCAGCGGAAACAACTTCTGTGACTGCTATGAAATTAGCAGAATTGATCCGAGATGCAGGCTTACCAGACGGAGTAGTAAACATCATTACCGGCGCCGGAAAAACAGGAGCCGCCATTGTTAACCATAAAGACATTAACAAAGTAGCTTTTACCGGTTCTACAGAAGTTGGTAAAATTATTCAAAAGGCAATTGCAGGAACTGGCAAAAAAACAACCTTAGAACTAGGCGGAAAAGCGGCAAATATTATTTTTGAGGACGCCCCTATTGACCAAGCTGTTGAAGGAGTTATCAATGGAATTTTCTTTAACCAAGGTCACGTTTGTTGTGCCGGCTCAAGGTTGTTCGTTCAGGAATCAGTGAAGGACGAAGTCATTCAAAAATTAAAAATTCGGTTGGAAACACTAATCGTTGGGGACCCGATGGACAAGAACACCGACATTGGTGCCATTAACTCAAAAGAGCAATTAAAAACCATTAACGATTACATTAAAATTGGAGAAAAAGAGGGCTTTGAGAAGTTTCAAGCAAATGTTGCTCTTCCTAAAAAAGGTTACTTTTGTGCTCCTACTCTGTTTTTAGATGTAGCTCAAAGTAGTAGACTCTCGCAAGACGAGATTTTCGGGCCTGTATTGGCCATTCAAACATTTAGAACGGTTGACGAGGCCATTGAAAAAGCAAACAATACGCCCTATGGCCTTTCTGCAGGAGTTTGGACTGATAAAGGCTCCAAGGCATTCAACATGGCAGCACAATTAAAAGCAGGAGTTATTTGGGCGAATACCTTTAATAAATTCGATCCTACCTCCCCTTTTGGCGGTTTCAAAGAAAGTGGATTTGGACGTGAAGGTGGAATGCACGGACTGGAGGCATATTTGAAGATCAGTTAATTTCAACCAAACATATGTTACAGAGCGCAATTTAATTGCTAATGGTATATAACTTGAATGAATCACAGACTATAAATGCAGCTTTGGAAGGCACAAGAAACGAGAACTACCTATTATTAATTGGTAGCTTCTTTCTTCTTCCCAATAAACGCTTTAATCACTAGCATCCCAATAATCCCTGCCAAGGTAGACGCAATTAGTATTGCCAATTTTGCTTGCGCCTTAACGGCAGGATCTTCGAAGGCTAGTTCTGATATAAAAATGGACATGGTAAAGCCAATCCCAGCCATTATCGATGCTCCAGCAATAGTTCCCCAATTTGTGTTCTTTGGTAGTTCAGCTATTCCCAACTTTACAAAAAGTGCCGAGAAGCTTAAAATTCCTAGGCATTTACCGATGATTAAACCAGTTACAATTCCAATAGAAACAGGCTCTAATAACCCACTCCAAGATTCAGGTTGAATTTCAATACCAGCATTGGCTAATGCAAACAAGGGTAAAATAAAAAAGGATACGAAAGGATTTAAACTATACTCTAACTTCTGCAAAGGAGTTTCTATTTTTTCTCGCTCCTCCTTAATTTCTTCGATAATTTCATGCTCCTCTTCACTAAGATACTGCCCTTCTGCAGATTTCGTTCGTTGAAGTTTATCTAAAAGTGTCTTTACGTGGTTTATAAACCCCCGTTTATTTATTCTTGCCTTCGCAGGAATAGTAAAGGCAAGAAGCACTCCAGCAATGGTAGCATGAACCCCTGAAAGTAAAAAGGCATACCACAATCCACAAATACCGACGATAGCGTAAACTCTCGTTCTCCGAACACCTAAAAAATTTAATAATAACAGAAAAGCTAAAAAAGCTGCGCCGTATTCCAAATAAAGAAGTAACAAATTATCGGTATAGAAAAAGGCAATTACTAGAACGGCGCCTAAGTCGTCAACTATTGCTAATGCAGTTAAAAAAAGTTTCAAACTTAGCGGAATTCGATTTCCTAAAAGTGATAAAACACCTAAGGTAAATGCAATATCCGTCGCCATAGGCACTCCCCAACCTGATTCAGTTGGTGTACCCCAGTTAAAAATACTAAAAATAATCGCCGGAAAAATCATACCTCCAACAGCCGCAGCAGCGGGTAGCGAAGCCTTTTTCCAGGTCGATAAATCACCTGCCATTACTTCGCGCTTAATTTCTAAACCTACTACAAAAAAGAAAACCGCCATCAAGCCATCGTTAATCCAATGGTGCAGTGTTTTACTGATCATGTAATTTTCTCCAAAACCAACAGAAAAGGGCATTGTCCATAAATGATGATAGGTTTCCCTCCAAGGCGAGTTGGCCCAAACCATCGCCACAACTACGGCCAAGAACAACAGGACTCCCGACACTGGCTTGTTTCGTAACAAATTATTCACAGGCCGAATCAATTTGTCTATCGGATAACTGCGCTCCGTTATAAATCGGCCTATTAATTTTTCGTTTAGTTTATTGTACTTTCTTTCTTTCATTCAATTCGATATACCGGAAAACGATTAACCGTTTTTTCGTAATAAGGTGACTTTTTATAAATGTAATACAATTGCGCCCAAGAGTTTTTTGCAAAGTTTTTATCTGCTACCTTTTTATTTTCAAACTCCTTCTTAATTTGAGGGTTTTCTTCCAAAAATTGAATTGCTTTCGGTTCAAAAGCATAATCTGAGAACCATTCTTTTTGCTGTAGAATTCCTTCAAAGAAGTTCCAAGCAAAAAACCCATCTACCGATTGTGGCTCTAATGTTTCAACTATGTACCGATTGGCTTCTTGGTTTACTTCAATTAAGTAGTCTCCTTCATAAAGCTGAATTCGCTCTTGACTTTTTTTAACTTCAATATCAGAGTGCAAGAAATGACCTTCATATGGGGTCTTTGGTGACTTATACTCTGCAATATAATAGACTTGTAAATCGGCTAACGTATCCCTTTCAATAATTGTTATCTTAACATCATTCAAGAGCATTCGTTCAATTACTGCCTCATATGCTTGAGGAACGACGTAAAACTCAGGTTTAACAACTACCACCTTTGGTTTAAAAGAATTATAATATCCAATTTCTTCGCTAAACGGTTTCTCCCTATTGTAAAACATCATCTCCTGATTAGTAAGCTCGCTTTTTCGGAAAATAGTAGCATACCCGTTAAACGGAATTAACTCAAACCTCATGGTGTCTAGTTCCCATTCAAGGGGAAATTGAACTTGACTTTTAGTGTGCTCCCTTCCCTCTTTTCTCTTTTGCTGAATCGTGTATGAGTTTTCAGCAGTATATGAAACAACTGTCTCTAACAACCCTAAAGTATGTTGCACTCTTTGTGCAAACGGTTTGTAGACATGGGCTTCAGTTATAAAACTAAAACAGTCAAAGAGGGCTGTGTAGCCAGAAGAATAGCGTGGCGTTTCCAAGAATGATTTAATCCCTTGATCGGGAGACGATTTAAAATTATAGACATAGGGAATCATTTCCATTTCCTTCTTATTCATTCCTCGAAAAAAAGCGGGGACCATCTCTCGTTCTGCAAATTGAGACAAAACAGGGTTTAACTTATCTTTTTGAGTGTTTATTAAAGTGAGCGTATACTGATGATCAGACCCGTTCGTAGTATGTGTATCAATAAAAATATCAGGATCCCAAGCTCTAAATAGTGTGGTAAACGTCTTAGCGTTTCGAGAATCCAGCTTTATGAAATCTCGATTCAAATCCAAATTTTTTGCATTGCCGCGGAAGCCATGTTCCTCTGGTCCATTTTGATTTACCCTTGAAAAAGAACCCCGATTGAGTATGCCTCCTACATTGTATACGGGAATAATTAAAACAACAACCGAGTCCAAGGTTTTATGTAGTTCGTGTTTCGGGTTAGATAACTTCCTGGCGAGCTCGACTGAAGCGTCTATTCCACAAGCTTCCCCAGCATGTATTCCATTATTAATCAGCAAAATTGACATTCCCTTTTTTCTTGCTTCTCTAGGAGTAACATCTCCATTTTTGGAAATTACAACCACATGAATCGCCTTTCCAATATCAGACTTTCCAGCTTCCGTTATGCTTAAAAATTCATTCCCTTTGGCCAACGAGCGGTAGGTCCGAATAAGTTCATCGTAGGTATAGGTCTGATTCTTTAAATAGGATTTCTCCTCTTGAGCATAGCAATTTATTCCAACTAAAATCAAACAAAGTAGGGAAAGGTAACCAGCTTTATTCAACAATTATTTTTTTCACAATTGAACCTTGGCCAGTTATAACTTTATAGAAATAAATCCCACTTGGAATGGGAGCTTTCACCGGTATAACTGTTGCGTTCATCACTTTTGAACTTTCAATTTTTTTTCCTTGGACATCCAATACTTCATACCCAATCAAGTCAATTTCTTTTTCCACTCGCAACACCATATACTCTCCTGATGAACACGGGTTGGGAGTTAAATAAATTCTATTTAACGCTTCATTATTAATCGTTTGTATTCGATTTGAACCGAGTACTTGTATGTAATTTGTTCTTAGTAATGTGTCTTTAGAAGTTCCTGATGAAACAATTAATTGAACATCATAAAATCCGGTATCCGTAAAGCTTACTTCAATGTTTCTACTGGTAGAATTCCCGCTTCTGTACACGACATTGTTCGGATTAAAGCTCCATTGAAATGTTACACCAAGCCCGGCAATAGAAAGGTTCGTAAACCCAAGTGTATCATTCAAGTCCACCACAGTGGTATCAGCTGCAAAAATTGCTATGGACGGAATAAGGGGGGTAATTGCTCGTGCACTATCTCTGAATTCAATTGTTGTAGGAACAAATGCCCCCGCAACAACTAATCCATTTACCTTCATAACAGGAATTCTTTCTTGATTCGAAATCCACTGATAATCACGTGTGTGACTTGGTAGCGCAAAGGCTTGACCTCCAAAATTTACGGTATCAATTGAGACCATATCTGTAATTACTCTCAACGCGCTAAACGTGCCATAAGGCGTTAAAACTGTTCCCCAGGCATCCACCTCGTTGATTCTGTAACCACTTGATCCATAGTAAATTCCTAAAAGAGAATTGGAGTACACAAAATTAAATGTTGAACTATCTCTGTCTAAATAGTTTAGCGGAAATTGAAATACTTCGTCTTTGTCCGAGTAACTCCCCTCTAGTGCAATGGTTACTGGAAAGGGAAACGACAAACCTGTTGGGGCAGTTGCTCCTCTATAATCAATTGAAAAATCTGTAGCAGTTGAAGAAAAAAAATTGTAAGCATCGTAGATTTGAGCAAAGCCAAGATCCAACGTGTCTGCAAACAACAGCCCAATTTTAGCAGAACCAGCTGACGTGTAAGGCGTTAAAGAAGATCTTACAAATTTTTGAACCGTTTGGCTAATGGGCCTTAATGTATCAAAATCCCACATTTGATTCGCTCCATTTTTTTGATAATTCTGCAGTACATTGTTATCTAAAATAGCCGTACTGAAACGCAAGGTATCTCCTGAAACAGGCATATTCAGGCGGGTTACAGTAATTTGTGCAAACGAAAAGAAAGTAACCAAAAAACTAACTCCGAATAATAATTTTTTCATCTTAGTGGCGGTTTAATCCATTAAAATTAACCATTAATGGCTACAACCTCAGAAATTTGATTTGGCAACATTTCCTTCAGCATGCTTTCAATACCCGCCTTAAGGGTCATGGTAGAAGAAGGACATCCGCTGCAAGCTCCTCGCAGAACAACGTTCACTTTCCCATCCTCGAAAGAATGAAAGTCAATCGCTCCTCCATCACTTTCCACTGCAGGACGAATGTATTCATCTAAAATATCGGCAATTTTTGCATCTATGCCTTCTAAATCCGTTCGTTTTCGTGTGGCAACCGTTTCTTTCTTTTCTTCCACTTCGTCCATTTCCAATGAAGATACTTTTACTACTACACCTTCATTGTTCAGGAAATCACCTAAAAAATCTCGCAACTGATGAATCACATCTTCCCATTCGATGATATCAGTTTTTGTGATAGCAACAAAATTACTTGCAATAAAGACTTTTGAAATAAACGGAAAGTTCAACAACTTCATTGCCATTGGAGAATTATCGGTATCGTCATCCAACCCGTATTCATAAACCTGTCCGTCAACCACCATGTATCGGTTAGAAACGAACTTCATGGTTGCAGGATTTGGTGTGCTTTCTGCATATATATTGTGAGGTGCGATTGTTTTTTCCATAGTTCAAAATTACTCAACAATTCAAGACCGTCAAAAGATAGGGTGCTCAGTACTATTAAAATAATTTTCACTGTATCACCCCTGTCTACCAACGGAATAATTTGGTTCTTGTCAATTCAAATCCTCACAACTGCTCTTCGAACGTGCTCAATGACACAACTTGCTGCATTTAAAAATTACTCGAGCGTCGAATAATATTGTCAAAATACTTTTTGCTCCAGTCTTAAATCATCGTTAGCTTTGTCCGTTAGACAAATAACATTGAAACATGGCATTGATTAAAACGGTTCGAGGTTTTACTCCAAAGACTGGTAAAAATTGCTTTTTAGCAGAAAACGCGACCCTTATTGGGGACGTAACAACTGGCGATGATTGCAGCATTTGGTATAGCGCTGTAGTTCGTGGAGATGTTAATACAATTTCGTTGGGAAATAAGGTAAATATTCAGGATGGAGCCGTAATTCATTGCACCTATAAAAAATCGAAAACCATCATTGGCAATAACGTTTCGGTGGGCCACAACGCAATCGTTCACGGGTGTGAAATCCACGACAATGTATTGATTGGTATGGGGTCTATCATAATGGACAATGTTGTGGTTGAAAGCAACGTAATTGTTGCTGCTGGAGCAGTTGTAACTCAAAATAGCAGATTGGAGTCGGGCTTTATTTATGCAGGAATGCCAGCAAAAAAGATAAAAGCACTGAGTGAAGATTTAAAGACTGGTGAAATTGAACGAATTGCTGACAATTACTTAACGTATTCAAGTTGGTTTAAACCGTCAACATAGAGCCTACAGTCAAAATTTTAAACTATTGTTTTATCGTTACGGCATTTCCCTTTGTACATTTGACTATTCATTAAAAACAAATGGTAGAACAGAAGAAAAATGAAGATATATCATAACCCTCGCTGTATGAAAAGCAGACAAACCCTAGCTTTAATTGAGGCCGCGGGGATTCAACCGGAAGTAATTAGATACTTAGATCATGTTCCTTCGAAAGAAGTGCTCCTAGATATTTTAATAAAATTGAACTTAAAACCAACTGATATTTTAAGAAAAGGGGAAATTGCTTATAAAGAAATCATCAAAGGCAAAAGCTTTGGAGATGAGGAATTAATACAAATCATGTTAGAAAACCCTAAACTAATCGAACGACCGATCGTTGTAAGAGGAAATAAAGCAATTTTGGGAAGACCGCCTGAAAATGTTAAAGACTTATTTTAATTGGCCGATTGACCAGTTTTTTTGACCTTGAACTTTTCAACGAAATACATGGTAATTGCATAAGGCAAAGCAAAAGCAGAAAGGAAGATTAACACCCAAAATGCCAAAGAAAAGATGCCGATAAACAATAAAAAACCCGCTGTATACATAATTTCTAAATAAAATTCTCTGCAATTTTACGCAAAATTTAGCCGACAACCGAGATAAATAAAACAAAAATAACATGGAATATAGAATTGAGAAAGACACCATGGGAGATGTAAAAGTTCCCGCTGAAAAGTATTGGGGAGCTCAAACAGAACGCTCTAGGAATAACTTTAAAATTGGTGGGAGCAAACAACAAATGCCACTCGAAATAATTTATGGCTTTGCTTACTTGAAAAAAGCTGCAGCGCATACCAATTGCGAGTTAGGCGTTTTAGCCATAGAAAAAAGAGATGCTATTTCAGCGGTTTGTGATGAAATTTTAGATGGAAAACTTGATGACCAATTTCCATTGGTGATTTGGCAAACAGGTTCGGGAACACAAAGTAACATGAACACCAATGAGGTGATTGCAAATAGAGCTCATGTAATCGCCGGCAATCTGCTAGGCGAAGGAAAAACAGCCATTCACCCGAACGATGACGTGAATAAATCTCAATCTTCCAATGATACCTTTCCTACCGGCATGCACATCGCTTGCTACAAAATGGTAGTAGAAACTACGATTCCAGGTGTTGAAAAATTAAGAGATACCTTGAAAGCAAAAGCGGAAAAGTATATAGGTGTTGTAAAAATTGGGAGAACACACTTAATGGACGCAACTCCATTAACTGTTGGTCAAGAGTTTTCGGGATATGTTTCGCAATTGAATCATGGCCTAAAAGCACTCAAAAACACCTTAGATCACCTTTCTGAATTAGCCCTAGGTGGCACAGCTGTTGGAACAGGAATTAACACTCCAAAAGGATATTCTGAACTAGTAGCAAAGAAAATTGCTGAATTCACCGAATTACCATTCATAACCGCAGAGAATAAATTTGAAGCGTTAGCTGCACATGATGCCATTGTGGAAACGCACGGTGCTTTGAAACAAATGGCGGTAAGCTTAATGAAAATTGGAAATGACATTCGCCTATTAGCTTCAGGTCCAAGGTGTGGAATAGGAGAATTGGACATTCCTGCAAACGAACCAGGCTCATCAATTATGCCTGGTAAAGTTAACCCAACACAAGCGGAAGCGTTAACTATGGTTTGTGCTCAAGTTGTTGGAAACGATGTAGCTGTTACGGCAGGTGGAATGAACGGTCATTTTGAATTGAATGTTTTCAAACCAATGATGGCGAAGAACCTTTTAGAATCTGCGCGATTAATTGGCGATGCTTGTGTTTCGTTTAATGACAACTGTGCAGTTGGAATTGAGCCAAATCTCGCAAACATCAAACAAAACTTGAACAACTCGTTAATGTTGGTAACGGCATTAAATACTCACATTGGGTACGACAAAGCTTCAAAAATTGCAAAAACCGCTCACCATAATGGAACTACATTGAAAGAAGAGTCTATTAATTTAGGTTACTTAACTGCTGATGAATTTGATGCTTGGGTTGATCCAAGTAAAATGATTGGGAGTTTATAATAACAGGTAAAACAATAATTTTAAAAGCCGATTAGCTGAGAAGCTAATCGGCTTTAATTATGTTCAGGTGATGGTTAGTTACCCGGCAATTGCCAAGTTTTTTTGCCACGTAATGGATTATTCGGGACCCTAACTCGTTAACAATTTATTTGATATTAAATTTAATACTACTCATATTAATCTTATCTCATGGCGCTGCGCACTCCAGCATGGCAACATACCAACTAAACCACTTCCCATTAAACCCTAATGGCTTGATAAACTAACGATCGTCTATAAGAGTATCTTTCCTGTACACTCCAAAATAGAATTACATATGGCACATTAACTCGAATTACCGAAACAATTGTTAATAGTGAGCTATTTGCAACCTTGCATTTCGATATTTGTTTCATCGAAAACTTTCATAGTTGTACTAGAAAATATACAATTTATTTTCAAACAACTATAGCTGGATTTAATACAGCAACTTTTACATGAAATTGAAGCTAACTTGGCTTGCATTTCAACATCGGGTGTAAGACAGTACTACCATAAATTTTAACACCTCCTCAATTGTAAACTATATTCAAAAAAAAAGTTTTCCCATTAAGCCCAGTCCTGTTCATGATTAAATAACTACTAAAAATGCAAAGCAATCTCATTTTTAGAAAATTCAATTTTGGGATATAAATGGCAGGTTGGTGAAAGAGCTGAATTGTGAATCTGAAACAATTGACGTTTGTGGTTTGCCAAGCGGAGTTTATATTTTACGTCTCATTCGGGGTAAAATAACACAAGAATTGAAAATAGTAAAAAAATAAATTTTCGGTAAAAATTTCTAGCCCTGCAAGCTTAGACCATGAAAATCTCCAAATTTACACTCCTATCGACCATTCAGCAGATCATCGACATTATTGAACATTTAACCCTTGACAAAATTTAACTTCGAAAACGAAACAATTATTATTAAAGCTGTTGCCAAACAAGTCAGGATTATGGTAGTTTTCTTATTATCAATCGATATACTAACCCCCATTCTTTTTATTAGTGGCTCTGACAAACTTATTAGCTATTGGCTAAATATGCATTGGCTAATTGTAGGTATTACCGCAATCTTTGCACTTGTATTCTACTCTCTTAAGCGCAACTTTCAAAATGAAGTAAAAGAGAATTTATATCGTCAATTTTATCCTAATCAACATCGCTTGCGAAGAGTTTTAGCTTTAAACTCACGAATGGCAAATATAGAGTGGTTAGCTTTGCAGACAAATCGCCTCTAGCAATGGAATTAAACGCACTGCAACAAAACAACTATGACGTTACTTAAGCAAGCTACTTTCCTTATTGCCGTTAGCTTTATTTTACATGCTTGTGGAGATAAAACCAAAATTGACGACCCATTCAACAGTTTTAGCATTGATATAAAAAATCTTGATAGTCCAATTTCAAGCAGTATTCGAGGTATTTCAGTTGTAGATTCAAATACCGTTTGGTTGACCGGAACGGATGAAACAATTCTTAGAACTACAAATCAAGGGGAAACTTGGGAAAAGCTAACCGTGCCAGACATAGATGCTTTAGATTTTCGATCTGTCCATGCTTTTTCAGAGAGTTCCGCGATTGTTGTAAGTGCAGGTTTTCCAGCACGAGCATACAAAACCAATGACGGGGGGAGCAGCTGGAGCTTGGTGTATGAAAACAAAGACTCCACAGCATTTATGAATTCAATTACCTTTAAAAACGACGTAGAAGGAATCATTATTGGAGATCAAATAAACGGAAGGCATTTACTATTAAGAACTGGAGATGGGGGGGATACTTGGAGTCGCATCGACTCTATTGATGTCCCAAGACCATTGACAATTGAAAATGGTTTTGCCGCGAGTGGGTCGTGCATAACGGTAAGCAAGTCTGGCAGATTTTTCATTGGGCTAGGAGGCGAACAAGCCCGAATTTTTAGCTCTATCAATGGGTATAAATGGAAAGCTAAAAATACGCCGCTAGTTCATGGAGCACCTTTATCAGGGATTTACTCGATACATGCCTGTGGTTTTGGAAAAATTATGGCCGTTGGAGGGGATTATACTCAAGTTGACTCCAGTCACTATCCCATAATTTCAATGAATGACGGGAAATCTTGGATAAAAACACAGGGGAAAGTGGGCGGATATCGATCGGTTGTTACGTACTCAAAAAAGGGTAAGTTTTGGGTCACAGGCGGAACAAATGGATTAGAATTAAGCTTAAATGACGGAAAAAGTTGGACCAAGTTTTCGTTTCAAGATGTTAATACCCTGAGGTTTCTGCCGCAAACCACCAAAGCTTTGGGGGCAAATAGCAAAGGCGAAATATTTTTGTTTGATTTTCAACCTAGTAACTAGTTGAAATTCGGTAATTTCGCTAACTTCCTGTTCAACCTCAAAACCCCCTTATCATGAGTCTTTTCAAAGAGCTGAAAAGCGATATCCCCGCCAGTATAATCGTATTTTTTGTTGCACTCCCTTTGTGTTTGGGAATTGCTTTAGCCTCTGGTGCACCTTTATTCTCAGGTGTTATAGCCGGTATTATTGGAGGCATTGTTGTGGGCTCCTTAAGTGGATCTGCTCTTGGAGTTAGCGGTCCTGCTGCTGGATTAGCTGTTGTTGTACTCAGTTCTATTCAAGAATTAGGGTCATATGAAGCGTTTTTATTAGCGGTAGTTTTTGCTGGTGTTTTTCAATTGATTTTAGGAGTTTTAAAAGCAGGTTTCATTGGCTATTACTTCCCCTCTTCCGTTATTAAAGGAATGCTTTCAGGAATTGGGATCATTATTATTTTAAAGCAAATACCTCACGCCTTTGGGTACGATGCAGACTATGAAGGAGACATGAACTTTATGCAGGCTGATGGAGAAAATACCTTTTCTGAATTACTAAATATTTTCGACAACATATCAACTCCCGCTATGACTGTTGCCATTATTTCTTTGGCCATTTTATTACTTTGGGATAATGTACTATCAAAGAGGGCTAAGGTTTTTAAGCTTATTCCAGGACCTTTGGTAGCAGTTGCTTTTGGAATTTCCTTTGAACTACTTACCAATGCTTTCTTACCCAATTGGAGTGTTTCTAGCGAACACTTGGTGAACGTCCCTGTAGCGGAAAACTTTTCAGGCTTCATTGGCCAATTTAGTCTGCCTGACTTTTCTCAGATAACAAATTACAACATTTATGTGATTGCCTTAACCATGGCGATTGTAGCCAGTTTAGAAACACTGCTCAGCGTTGAAGCTACCGACAAATTAGACCCTAAAAAAAGAGTCACTCCAACCAACAGAGAACTCATTGCACAAGGTGCGGGAAACGTGGTTTCAGGTATGATTGGAGGGTTGCCCATTACCCAAGTAATTGTAAGAAGTTCAGCTAACATTCAATCTGGGGGTAAAACAAAGCTCTCTGGCATCTTGCATGGTTTCTTACTCCTCATCAGCGTTGTTTTAGTACCCAATATTCTTAATCAGATTCCTTTAGCAGTGCTTGCTAGTATTTTGCTTGTTGTAGGTTTCAAGTTAGCCAAACCAAGCTTATTCAAGGCAATGTATCATCTTGGACCAAAGCAATTCTTACCGTTCATCGTTACGATGGTCGGAATCGTTTTGACAGATTTATTGACCGGCATAGCATTGGGTGTTGGTGTTGCCATTTTCTTTATTGTAAAAAACAACTACAGCAATTCTCACTTTATGCACATTAAAGAAACGGAAGAGGAGTGTCACAAAGTAAAAATGACCCTATCAGAAGAAGTGACTTTTTTGAACAAAGGAGCAATCCTTCAAGAATTAAACAACTTGCCAAACGGCACGGAAATCACAATAGATATTCGAAAATCCGTTCGTGTTGATTATGATGTGTACGAAATCATTGATAATTTTAGGAAAAACTCTGCTATCGACCGAGATATTAAAGTCATTATAAAAAGTGATACAAAGTATAACACAGTTGATTATTAAACAAAACAGAGGTTAACCCACCCATAGATTAACCCCTTATAATTGCCCTTCTTGTATTTTTAAACGAACTTATCGCCTTTCTCGATTTTAATATCAGTTACAAACTGCTTGATTTTTTGCTCGTCTTCCTTTTTACAAACCAACAGGGTGTCGTTTGATTCCACTACAATGTAACCTTTTAACCCTTGTAAAACGACCAGTTTATTCTTCGGAACACTTACAATACAGTCCTCTGAATCGTACAGCATAACATTCTTACCTACTACCGCATTATTATCTTCATCGTGGTCCAAATGGGTATAAATAGAACCCCAGGTTCCTAAATCCGACCATCCTATATCAGCAGATAAAACAAATACGTTCTTCGCCTTTTCCATAATGCCATAATCGATACTAACGCTCTTACATTCAGAATAAATAGAATTTATTGCTGGACCCTCTTTCTCTGTCCCAAAGGCTCCCACTTGCTCTTTAAAAAGAGCATCCATTCCCGGTAGTAACTTTTCAAAAGACTCATTAATAGCCGATAAACTCCATATAAACATTCCAGAGTTCCAACTAAAATCTCCGCTATCTAAAAACTGTTTCGCTAAAATTAAATCAGGCTTTTCTGTAAATGTCTTTACTTTTTTTAATTCAGAATCTCCACTGTCGTCGAATTGAATGTAACCATAACCAGTATCAGGTCTACTCGGCTTAATACCCAGCGTAACAAGAGCGTTATTTGCCTCTGTATAGTCTAATGCCGTCGTCATTACTTCTACAAATTTAGCTTCTTTCAAAATCAAATGATCAGCAGGTGCTACAATAATATTGGCATTCGGGTTTTTTGTAGCAATCTTATAATTGGCATAAGCAATACAAGGAGCAGTATTTCTCCTATTGGGCTCACACAAAACTTGGTCTTCAGTAACATCCAGTTGCTCTAGCACCAAAGCCTTATACAACTCGTTAGTAACAATGTAAATGTTTTCTTTTGGAGCCAACTTCAACAACCTCTCAAATGTTTGTTGAATTAAGGTTTGACCTGTTCCTAATATATCTATGAATTGCTTTGGAAAGACAGTTCTGCTCATCGGCCAAAATCGGCTTCCAATACCCCCTGCCATAATCACGCAATAGTTATTTTCTTTTTTCATCTTTGTTTTTATAGGGTTGTAAATGTACTTAATTCAAATGCTGAGTATTGACTCCGTACGTTGAAATAAGTCTTAAGAAATGATACCCTTCTCAACCTCCGCATGACCACTTATTAAATAGGTCTTCCCACTTTTGAATTCCAAGCATGCAATCCTTGTTCTTCGTTTATTACCCTTCGTAAAAACCCGTTCTTGAAATATGAATTCATCTCCTTCGGCTAGGGAATCTAAAAAGACAGTATCAGAATGATCGTCATACCTTCTCAGTACTTTAAAAAGTTCAGGGTCTGAACAACTTGATGCTTTTGGCTGATTTAAATGCTTTCTGAGCGCCACAGCAATATCGCTTGGGAAGCTAACTTTTACCATGAGTTGCTTTAGCAGGTCTGAGTAAATCGTTTTCCACTCAATTCCATGAGGATTCACTCTTCCTTTAAATTGCTCCCAACATGCTACATGGGCGATTTCATGCGTTAAGGTGATAAGAAAGTGGTATTGATTCAGGTTCCCATTTACCGAAACTCGGTTTGGTTTTCCTTGAAAGGCTGGCCTAAAATCTCCAAATTTAGTTTTACGTGCTTTTGATATTCTTAAGTGAAATGGCAGTTGCCCATACCATTGTTGAATTAATTGCACTGCTTCCTCAGGAATGTATTTGAGAAGGACCTTAGACAAACTTTATGAAAAAATTTGGTAAATCAACAAACTTGAAAAGTAAGCCAATGCCCCCATATAAACCAATTGAATAATAGGCCACTTCCACCCTCCAGTTTCTTTCACAACAATAGCAACTGTTGCCATGCATTGCAATGCAAAAGCGTAAAATATAAGTAGGGAATATCCTGTGGCCCTCGTATATACTTTCTCTCCTGTATCAGAAAAAGTAGCACGCTGCATTTTAGCTTTTATTCCTTCGGTATTTTCTTCATCTCCTACCGTATACAAGGTTGCCATAGTTCCAACAAAAACTTCCCGAGCCGCAAAGGAAGTAATAATTGCGATTCCAATTTTCCAATCAAACCCTAGAGGCCGAATGGCAGGCTCAATGAATTTCCCGATGTGGCCTGCATAAGAAACCTCTAATTTGTCTGTAGCAATTTGCTCATTAATAGCAGTTAAATCGCTATTTGAGTCCGCTAGTACGCTTTCGTATTTTGCATCAACAACTGCCATCTTATCTCCCGGTCCGTAGGAAGAAAGCACCCAAAGAACTATTGATACTGCGATGATGATTTTCCCTGCCTCAAACAAAAACAACTTGGTTTTATTCAAAATTGTCATCCCAATATTGGTCCAGCGTGGAGTGCGGTAGATTGGTAGCTCCATCACAAAATGGCTTCTCTCATCTGACTTAACAATGTATTTCATTACAAACGCAGTAGCCATAGCTGCCCCAAATCCCAATAAGTACAAACCCATCATTACAATCCCTTGTAAATTGAAACTTAAGAACTGTTTGTCTGCCGGTATGACAAGGGCAATTAATAGCGTGTAGACAGGAATTCTAGCAGAACAACTTATTAATGGAGTGACAAAAATAGTGAGTAGCCTTTCTTTTTTATTCGCAATTGTACGAGCACTCATTATTGCAGGAACGGCACAAGCTGCCCCTCCAAGCAAAGGAATAATAGACCTTCCGTTCAATCCAAATCGTTTCAGCAAGGCATCCGTAAGAAAACTGACTCGAGACAAGTAACCTGTATCCTCTAAAATAGCAATGAACATAAATAACATGGCAATTTGTGGGATGAATATGATGATTCCTCCCAACCCAGCCAATACCCCGTCCACTAACAAGTCATTTAGAACTCCTTGCGGCAAGGTTTCGGCAAGCCAATTTCCAAGAACTAAAAAGCCACCTTCAATCCACTCCATAGGGTAAGATGACCAAGAAAAAATTGCTTGAAAAATGAGGAATAAAATGAACAAGAAAATCGAAAAGCCCCATATAGGATGCGTAAAAACACTGTCAATCTTTCGGGTAACTGTTGCAGTTCTAGACGCCCCATTCTTTGTCAAGGTCTCAGCAATAATGCCCTTAATTTTATCGAAACGATTAATGGTGTTTTCTAATGCGTCTTTGGATTCATGATCTTCAATAAACTTCTCTGCCTTCTTGTATTGATAATTTTCGATTACCTTCTTCAGCTCTTTTGTTCCTTTACCCAATCTGGCGTTCATTGGAATGACAGGAATTCCCAGCCTTTTTTGCAGTTTTTCTATGTCAATGTTTTGTTTGTTGCGCTCTACAACATCCATCATATTTAAAACCAGTAAAGTGGGCTGCTCAGAATCGATTAATTGTGTCGCTAGCAATAAGTTTCGCTTCAAATTCGATGCGTCAGCAACCACCACAATTAATTCCGGCAAATCAGTCCTCGTACTGTCATTAAGGTAGTCAAATGTCACTCTTTCGTCTTCTGAGCGAGGACTTAAACTGTACGTTCCAGGAAGATCTATTACCTCAGCAACAATCTTATCGTTAATTCTAACAGAACCTATTTTCTTTTCTACGGTAACGCCAGGAAAGTTCCCAATTCGCTGGTTTAGTCCCGTGAGTGAGTTGAAAAGTGTGGATTTTCCAGAGTTTGGATTCCCTACTAAAACTAATCTAAGTTTATCTTTTACTATAAATCCTTTCTTCTCCAAATCTATTCGCTTAGTTCTACTTGCATTTTCTGAGCGTCGTCTTTCCGCACGCTTATAAAACTATCTTCAACACTGATGATAATGGGGTCCCCAAAAGGCGCCTTACGCTCAATTAATAGTTCTTCTCCAATGATACAACCCATGCTATATAGCTGAATGTTCAACTGTGCGTCTAACACATTCCTTAAGATAACTTTATCCCCAACCTTATAGTCTGCTAAGTTGCTCTTCATTGTTATTATTTAGATTTAATCTAAATAGCAAAGATACCCTTAAATATACTCCCCTAGCTAAAGAAATAGTGCTTTTCGGAAATATTTGTCGGTGTTATTTGTTCCAGATGGCCAAAAGTAGGACAATCGCATTTCTTTTTGCTTTTAGACTTGGTTTTCCTTTTTTTATGCGACACTGTCCCATTGGTTTTACATGCCAAAGTGCAAGCGGTAATCGTTAACAATAAAAGAAATCGGCGAATAGTCATAGTCAAAGTTAGTATATAAATAAACAAAAAAAGCCTCAACAATATTGTTGAGGCTTTTCTAAGTATCTATTCGTTTTTAATTATCCACACTTGCTATAACCGCAGTCCATGCAGGTCAGACAGCCTTCCTTAAACATCAAGCCTTCTTCAGAAGAGCACTCAGGACAAGACTTGCCGTCTACTTTTGTGCCATCTGGAATGTAACGCTTCAATGCTCTTTGAACTCCATTTTTCCATGTATTTAAACTCTCATCATTCAAGTGCAAGTTGGCAACCATTTCTACAACAAAAGCAATTGGCATTCCGTGTCTCAATACTCCTGAAATTAACTTAGCGTAGTTCCAGTATTCTTGATTAAACGTTCTTGAAAGCCCTTCAATTGTTGTTTTGTAACCGTCTTTATCTTCGTACTGAAAGTCATAACGAGCTCTTCCATCTTGAGATTTACTTCTAATGACCCAACCTTTATCAACATGACCTAAGATTGAAAATGAATCTTCTGCTCTACCGGTAAAAATCTCGTAAGGCCTTCCGTCGATTGTTCCCACAATAGCAACCCACTTTTCATGGTTGTTGTTGAATTTAACAATGTCAGATTCAATTACCTTTGGTCTTGGTGGTGCTTGAGTTTCCATGAAAGCTCCAGCTTCAGCTTCAGCTTTTTTACCTTTATCGTCGTTGCTTACCAATACTCCAGATCTTGAGCCGTCACGATAAACTGTAATTCCTTTACAACCACTTTCCCATCCAGCCATGTAGATTTTAGAAACCATTTCTTCTGTCGTTTCTTCTGGAATGTTCACAGTTACTGAAATCGAGTGATCTACCCATTTTTGGATAGCTCCTTGCATTTTTACTTTGTTCACCCAGTTTACATCATTGGCGGTTGCTCCGTGATAAGGAGTTTTAGCAATAATTTTATCCAATTCTTCTTGACCGTAAGTCGAAACTTCGTTGGCATTGTACCCATTCGCAGTTAACCAAGTTTTAAAGTGGTGGTGAAATACGTTGTACTCTTCCCAAGAATCCCCTACCTCATCAATAAAGTCAACTCTAGAGTTTTGATCGTTTGGATTAATTTTCTTTCTTCTCTTGTACGACACCATAAATACTGGCTCAATACCTGAGGAAGTTTGTGTCATAATAGAAGTTGTGCCTGTTGGAGCGATAGTTAATAGGGCGATATTTCTTCTACCGTATTTCACCATATCTTCGTATAAAGCAGGATCCGCCTCTTTAATTCTTGCTACCATTGGGTTCTTCTCTTCACGAATTGAATCGTAAATAGGAAATGACCCTCTGTCCCTCGCTAATTCAACTGAAGAACGATATGCTTCTAATGCCAATGTCTTGTGAACTTTCACTGAGAAATCTAATGCCTCATCTGTTCCGTATTTCTTACCCAAAGCAGCTAACATATCTCCTTCTGCAGTAATACCAACGCCCGTTCTTCTGCCTTCGATACACTTTTGCTTGATTTTTTTCCAAAGTGTTAACTCCGTTCTTTTAACGTCCAACCCTTCTGGATCATCTTCAATTTTCTTAACAATTGCATCAATCTTTTCCAATTCAAGATCAACAATATCATCCATTATTCTTTGAGCATGCGCTGCATGCTTCTTAAATAATTGCATATTGAACGTAGCCTCCGATGTGAAAGGATTTTCTACATAGCTGAATAAATTGATTGCCAGTAAGCGACAAGAATCATAGGGGCATAATGGAATCTCTCCACACGGGTTAGTTGAAACCGTCTTAAATCCTAAGTCGGCATAGCAGTCAGCTACTGATTCATTGATTACCGTATCCCAGAATAAAATCCCTGGCTCAGCCGATTTCCAAGCATTGCGAATAATCTTATCCCACAATTTCTTAGCATTCGTTTCGGTTGTGTAGGTTGGGTTTGAACCTTCAATTGGATATTGCTGAGGGAAATTCTTGTTTTCCTTAACAGCCTTCATAAAGTCATCCGTAATTTTCACAGAAACGTTAGCTCCAGTAACTTTCGTTCCGTCCATTTTAGCATCTACAAAATGTTCTGCATCTGGGTGCTTTACCGAAACACTTAACATTAACGCCCCTCTTCTACCATCTTGTGCAACCTCTCTTGTAGAGTTCGAGTACCTTTCCATAAATGGAACGATACCAGTAGAAGTTAGAGCACTGTTCATTACAGGACTACCTTTGGGTCTAATATGAGACAAATCATGCCCTACTCCGCCTCTTCGCTTCATTAATTGAACTTGTTCTTCGTCAATTTTCATAACACCACCATAAGAGTCAGCCACACCCTTATTACCAATTACGAAACAGTTAGACAATGAAGCGATTTGGAATGGATTACCAATTCCTGTCATCGGACCACCTTGAGGAACGATATATTTAAAGCCTTTCAACAAATCATACACTTCACTCTCAGTTAATGAATTTGAATATTTGGTTTCCACTCTTGCGATTTCAGAAGCCAACCTTCTATGCATATCATCCGGAGTTCTCTCGTATAGATTCCCCGCTGAATCTTTCAATGCATATTTATTTAACCACACGCTTGCTGCTAATTCATCCCCCTTAAAATATTCGGTGGCACTTTGAATTACTTCTTCGTAAGTGTATGTTTTTCTGTTGTGGGCGTTTTGTTGGTTGATTCCAACAGAAGTTGTCGCTTGGTCGGCTGTTACATTAGTGGCTATTTCTTTCATTTTTAATTAATTGGCGTTTTTTACTAAAGAGATGGTTAATTACTGATTAACTTTTACTAAAATAGTTTCAAGAGTGACTTTATACAAGAAAGATTGTTTTCTTTTATTAACAAACCCCACAATAATTCCGTCTCAGATTTCACCGCTTGTTCAAGCATTTTTTCACTTTTTTTTTCAACAATTGAACTTTTGGCAAGGTATTTTTGTATGAGAAACCTTATTCTCTAATTTGTCACTTCAAATCATCAATATTTTGTGAGAATAACGTGACAATTATCATTATGTTCGACCCTTTATTGGGTAAATTTGCTTCTCTTTTAAACAGCTTGAATGAATAGAATTGTAGGGATTGAATTGAGCCACCGTTATGCTCCAATCGAAATTCGGGAACAACTGGCATTAAATTCAGAACAAACGGAACAAGCACTCCAAGAATTAAAGAAAGTCTATCAAGAAGTATTCATTATTTCTACTTGTAACAGACTATCTCTTTATGCTTTTGGAGATAGCTATCTGCACTTGGAAGAGTACTTAGAGCGTTTTGGTAAATACAGCCAATACCTAACCGTTCTGCCTGATACAAAAATTGCAGTTCAAAATCTTTTTTCTACAGCTGCAGGTTTGGAATCCCAAGCCATCGGCGAACATCAAATTGTAGGTCAAATAAGAGATGCCCTTGATCTTGCCAGAAAAAACAAAACCATTGGTCCAATTTTAGATGAATTCATTCGACAAGCTGTGCATGTTGGCAAGAGAAGTAGGCTGGAAACAAGCATTGGGAAGCATTCTGCCTCACTAGCAACTGTCGGTTTCGAGTTAATTAACAAGCACGATTTTAATTTAAAAGAATGTAACTTACTTGTAATAGGGACTGGCAATATGGCCAATTTGGTCAACACAGTATTAGACCGATCTTCAATAAACAAACTATTTATTGCGAGTCATAATTTGGAAAGAGCCAGTGAAATGGCTGCCGAATGGAATGGCGAGGCTGTTCATGTGAGTAAGTTACCACATTTACTATCAGAAGTAGATATTATCATAGGCGGAACACAAGGCGAAGTAAATTTATTGGCCGAGAAAGAAATTGAAAACTCTAAGTGCACCAGAGCTCAATTTGCTGCCTCCCCTGAAAGACCGAAGCTTTTAATTGACTTCGGTTTACCTAGGAACTTCAATCCGAATCTAAAAAAGCTAGACAATATTCATCTATACGACTTAGATGATATAAAGAAAATGACTTTCGAAGGCTTATTAAAGCGTCACAGCGAAATTCCACAAGTAAAAGAAATTATAGAAGAAGAGGTTTCGAAATTCACAGAAGCCTATTATCAAAGAAAAGCCGCTCCGGTCATTGAAGCATTTTGGAATGGCCTAAACGAAACGAAGGAAGATGAACTGAAGTGGCTAATGCCTAAACTGGGCGAAGTGACACAAGAGCAAAGGAAACTGATTGAGAAATTTGCACACAGAATGATTCGGAAAATTTCGAAGAAACCAATTGAGCAAGTTCAAAAAATGGCGCAGAACCTGCACTTTACCGACAACCCTATTAACACAGTAAAAAAAGTTTTTGATTTGGATAACGTAGAATTATTTGTACCAAAGCGCAGAGTGATCATTGGTACAAGAGGCAGTAAACTTGCCTTAACGCAAACAACTCATGTCATTGAGCAGCTAAAAAAATTAGACCCTAAAATAGAATACGTTACCAAAGTTGTTCGCACCAGTGGAGACGACGGTAACATTGAGATAATGGGAGCTTTTACTTCAGCCATTCAGCGAGCACTGCTAAACAAAACAGTTGATATAGCTGTGCACAGCTATAAAGATTTGCCAATCGAAAAAGTTCCAGGTCTTAAAATTGCTGCAATTTCTGAACGAGAAGATGTTAGGGATGCGCTGCTGTCTAACTCAGGAAAATCCTTAAGAGATTTACCAAAAGGTTCTATTATTGGAACAGGTAGTTTAAGAAGACAGATTCAAATTAATCAGATTAGACCTGATGTTGAAGTAAAATTCATTCAAGGCAATTTAGACGGCAGAATTAAAAAAATGAAAGATGGCGGATACGATGCCATTATTTTAGCTGTTGCCGGATTAAAACGGTTAGGAATGTTAGCTGAAGTTACAGAGTTTTTAACCGAAGAAGAAATGATTCCCGCTGTTTGTCAAGGATCCTTAGCGATTGAAATTAGGGAAGACGATGAAACTACAGAGAATTTAGTGCAAAAACTAGATGACAAAAACGTTCACATAGCAACGGATGCAGAACGAAGCTTTCTAACCGCATGTGGTGGCGGATGCAACTTCCCTTTGGCAGCTTATGCACAAATAGATGGCGATTCAATCCACATTAAAGGGCTGTATGCTTCTGGCGATGGAACAGTTGTTGAAATTGACACCATAGAGGGACATAAGAATGGCGCCAACAGGTTAGCAGAACAATTGGCAATTGACTTAATGGCGAAAGTGCGAAACAGAAGGTTAGCCGCAGAAACAGCTTCTAAATAAAAAGATGAAAGGAAAAAAAGTACTCATCACTCGTTCCACTGAAGACAATAAAAATTTCAGAGAACAACTTGAGAAAAAAGGAGCTCAAGTTACGGAGCTTCCTATGATTCAATTTGAATTGTCGAAAGATTTGACGGTCATTCATGAGCAACTTGAGCGATTAGAAACAATAGATTGGATTGTTTTTACTTCAGCCAAAACAGTTGAGTTCTTTTTCCAAATTGCAGCAAGTAAAGGGATCAAGTTTTATTACTATCCAGATCTTAAAATTGCAACCGTTGGCGAAAAAACAAAGTTAAAGTTGGAGCAATTAGGCTACAGAACCAACTTTGTCCCTATTCAATATACCGCCGAAGTTCTTGCCGAAAACATGGACGAAAATATTGAAGGGAAAAACATATTAATTCCTCAGTCTAACTTGGCGAGTAAAGAATACTTTCAAGTTTTTGAAAAAAGAGGCGCCAACCCAATCCCTGCTATAATTTACCAAACACTACCCGTTATTTACAGCTCTGAGGCTTTCGAAACAGTGATGAGCCAACAAATCGATTACCTTACTTTTACCAGTGGTTCGACATTTGATGCTTTTTATATGAATTTGCTTCATTCAAAGGTCCAGGTTGAGTCGGAAAGAATCATCTGCATTGGACCCAGTACAGCAAAAGCTGTGGCGCAAAAAGAACATAAGGTTTCAGCTATTGCAGCACCGCACACAACAGAAGGAATGATTAAAGCCCTTGAAAAACTAGAAGACCATGTTTAGACCTAGAAGACTTCGAAAAAATGAAATGATTCGCTCTATGGTGCGAGAGAATCACTTGAGTGTTAAAGATTTTATTTATCCGCTTTTTGTGGAAGAAGGAGAAAACATTAAAAAGGAGATCGCAACAATGCCCGGTGTTTTTAGATACTCTCTAGACCAGTTGGATGCCGAATTGAAAGAAATTAGTGAGCTGGGAATTCCTTCTATTATGCTTTTTGGCATACCCAAGCGCAAAGATGAAATAGGCAGCGAATCGTGGAACGATGAAGCAGTAGTTCAAACAGCAATACGATACATCAAACAAAATTACCCTCAACTCTATGTTATTGCCGATGTGTGTTTTTGCGAATACACCTCTCATGGGCATTGCGGCCCTTTAGTAACCTCTATTGGCGCAAAGGACGGAGTGGACGTTCACAACGATCAAACATTACATAACTTAGAAAAGCAAAGCTTATCAATGGCTCGAGCTGGTGCAGATTTATTAGCTCCTTCTGGCATGATGGATGGCATGATTGCCGCAATGAGAGATGCGTTGGATGTGAATGAATTTTCAGATATCCCAATAATGTCTTACGCGGTTAAATACGCCTCAGCCTTTTACGGCCCATTTAGAGACGCAGCAGACTCTACCCCAACTATCGGGGATCGAAGAACGTATCAAATGGACCCAGCAAACCGCATTGAAGCCCTGAGAGAAGCAGCTATAGATGTAAAAGAAGGTGCTGACATCTTAATGGTCAAGCCTGCATTGTCTTACTTAGACATTATAAGAGAATTAAAGGACACGCACGATTTGCCATTGGCAGCATATAATGTAAGTGGCGAGTATGCTATGTTAAAAGCAGCGGCTCAAAATGGTTGGATTGATGGTGAGAAAGTAATGTTAGAAAAACTCATTTCTATGAAACGAGCAGGAGCGGATATTATTTTGACGTATCATGCAAAAGAAGCAGCGAGATTGTTATAAGAAAAAGCCCAACAACTTTATATTGCGGGTCCTTCATTATGCCGTAGCAATATAAATATAGCAGTCCACAGTTTTCCTTTGCATTCAACACCCCCTTTGCGTTACAACCGCTTTACAGTGAAGATAACGTATTGAACCTTGCCAGCAAAAGTCCCCTAAAAAAGACATCTGCAGAAATGATCCATTTACTTCTCTGCTAAAATTCTCTTCAGTCGATCTGGGAAATCGGTAATAATCCCGTCCACTCCCATTTCCACAAAAAGCCGTAAGTCGTATTCGTCATTAACAGTCCAAACATTAATCTTCTTGTTCATTTTGTGAATTTTACGCACCACCAATGGAGTTACATTTTTAAAATTCACATTCACCTCTTGCGCAAAATCATAGAACCGAATAGACTTATACGAAAATTTACTGCCGCCATAAAAAGGGGCTACTGGAATAACAATTTCGAAAAGCTTTTGAACATGGCTGTTTAATCCCGGGAGAGCTCTAAAGTTTTTCAGGACCTTATCGTTAAACGATTGGACAATACACCAATCCTGTGCATTGTATTCGTTAATTAAATCAATGACGTTTTTTTCAATTCCATGATGATAGGGGCTTCCATCTTTAATTTCAAGTAACAAGGTGGTTCTGCCATTGACTAACTCCAACACTTGCCGAAATGTTGGAACCCTCTCTTTACTGAAATCATAATGAAACCAAGATCCAGCAGAATATCGCTGAATTTTTGTTTTTGACATTTTACGAACACTTCCCCAACCATTTGTCGTTCGTTTTAATGTTTTATCGTGCAAAACAATTACCACTCCGTCTAAAGTCTGTCGTAAATCCATCTCAATTCGATCCACTCCTATTTCAATCGCCTTTTCGAAAGCAACTAAAGTATTTTCAGGCACTAAGCCAGAAGCTCCTCTGTGAGCGATAATGAGTGGTTTATTTTTCACGGTTGGTAAATATAAATTTTATTCCGTTGCTAAGAGAAAAGTGTAAGAATTCTATGTTTATAATTCTGCTCCAGCCCTTCAATACTGACTGCATATTAGCTATAAATTTGCCTTAAATAGTTAAAACTTATGAAGAAATTTATTTTTATAATAGGTCTCCTGATCTTTCAAACTGTGCTAAAAGCGCAAGAGTTTACAACATACACATGGGAAAATGGAAAAACCAAAGCCGAAGGGCTTTTAGTGCAAGGCGGAATAGAAGAAGGGGATTGGAAATACTACAACCAAGAGGGCATTCTTATTCAAAAGGTGAACTACAGCTTTGGGATAGTCGCAGGAGCTTATGAACACTTTTTTGACGATGGAACTCTAAGCGAAAAGGGAAGCTTTAAAAATGCGAAGAGAGATGGGAATTTTCAAACATATTTTAAAAATGGCAAAGCCGCCATGAATGGTTTTTACAACAACGGTTACAAAGATAGCGCTTGGACAAACTACCACAAAAATGGAGCAAAAGAATGGGAAGGCACCTACAAAAGTGACGTCCGAATTAATGATTGGAAGTATTGGTATGCCAATGGGCAGGTTAAAAAAACAATCAACTACAATGAAGGTGAACGGATACTTGATTTCTTCGATTCATTGGGAATAGTTTCAGTTAAAAACGGCGAAGGCAGTTGGGTAGAATACTATGATAACAAAAAAGTAGAAGCCAATGGAAGTTATACAAAGGGCAAAAAAAACGGCCTTTGGAAAGAATATTACAAGAATGGAAAACTAGCAAGCGAGAAGAATTTTGTAGAAAATAAGGAAGATGGAAGATGGAAATACTTCCAAGAAAATGAAAAGTTAAGTCAGGTTAGAAATTACGAACTAGGCCAAAAGCATGGCCTTTGGGAAGATTACTACGATAATGGGAATAAAAAAGCAGAAAAAACATACACTGAAAACAAGCTCACGGGGAGTTATAATACTTGGTTTGAAGAAGGCCAAATAGCTGAAAAAGGCGCTTTTCTGAACGGCAGAAAAACAGAAAAATGGGAATGGTATCATGAAAATGGATTGGCCGATATGAAAGGTCAATTCAAGAACGATACGCAAAATGGGAAGTGGGAATATTATTACGCCAATAAAGCTCAAATTTTATCACGTGGCAATTTTGAGAATGGAAAACGAACCGGAGTTTGGGAATATTATTACGAAACTGGAGAAAAATGGAAGAAGGGTAGTTTTTCTGATGACAAGAAACATGCACTTTGGGAAATCTTTCATGAAAATGGGACATTAATTATTACCGGAAGATACAATCATGCCTTGGAGGAAGGAAAGTGGAACACTTACTTTTCTGACAAAAGCGCTCAAGACGAAGGACAGTACAGCAAGGGTGAAATGACAGGCATTTGGAAAGGATGGTTCCCGAATGGCAATCAACGTTATACCGGCGAATATGCAGCAAACAAGAAGAATGGCATTTGGGTCTACTGGAAGCAAAATGGCACAAAAGAACTGGAGGAGTCCTACAAAAATGGACTGCTAGACGGTGGAAGAAAAAGCTGGTTTCCCAATGGGAAATTAAGAGACGAGGGAAGTTACACTAAAGGGAAACAAAACGGATTGTGGACCTATTACCATGACAACAGTCAGAAAATGATGGAAGCCAATTATGACAAAGGCAGAATAAACGGAAAAGTAACTACATACTACAACATTGGCACATTAGAGAGCGAAAAATTCTACGTCAACGGCATACCTCACGGCAATTTTACTTTCTATGAAAAACAAGCAGGAAAAATAAAACGAATAGTAAAGTACAAAAAAGGTCAAAAAGTTAGCACAGAGAACTAATCACAAGACGATGAAAAAAATAGCAACAACCCTAAGTTGTTTAATGCTAATGACGCAATTGAGTTTTGGCCAAAGCAGGGAAGATGATATATTAAATCCAATTGCTGAATCTAAGGTTTTACTTGGGTTTAAAGTAGGCCCATCGATTGCTCTTGGGGAATTTAGTAAAATTGCTGCCAGTAGCGAAAAAGCTGGACTAGCTAAGACCGGCATTCAGTTGAATGCTAATTTGCGTTACCTGCTAACAAAAAGCTTCTACCTTATAATAGAAGCCGGCTATTCATCTAACCCAATTGATGAAGATGAATTGGGTTTACCGATAAAAAAATTAGTAGCAAGTAATGTTAGCGTTTCCGTTGCAAGTAAAAGTTGGAGTGCCAAAACATTCAATGTTGGAGCAGGCACAAGAACAGCGATTGATGTAGAAACGTATTTTTTAACAAAATTTGCCATTGGCTTGCAGAATATGGCCTCCCCAAGTTATATTATAACACTTTCAAATGGCCAAACGACACAACTGCTCCATCAAAGTAGTTCTACCGCGAATGCTTTAAACTTCACCCTTGGAGCGTCAATTATGACCAAAATTAATCCCACTACCCATTTCAGCATTGGGCTTGACTACCTAACGGCAATGCAAGATTTTGAAGGTATAGCGGTAAATTCGAGCATAAACGGATCGAGTGCAGGACCAACAGAATTTTTTGATTCCTCACAAAATATCGAGACGATTAGCATTACAATAGGCGTCTATATTAAGATTTAGCCATTTAGCATTAAATAGGTACATAAAATTGATTACTTTTGCAAGGAATTTAGTTGGAATTGATAAAGAGGGGACAAATGTCCCCTCTTTTCATAAAACGATTGTTGGAGATGATTACAAAATCTGAAATTGTAAAATTAGTTGAAGAAAAAATTGAAGGAACCGAGTACTACATTGTAGACATCTCGGTGAGTTCATCCAATCAAATTCGAGTTGAAATTGACGGAGATAAAGGAGTTAAGATTAACGACTGCGTTCAAATTAGCCGACACATTGAAGGAAGTTACGACAGAGAGGAAGTTGATTTTGAATTAACTGTAAGCTCGGCAGGAATGGATCAGCCATTTAAAATTTTGCGTCAATACCAGCGGTACATCGGCCGAGAGGTGGAGATAAAAACTACTGATGGTCAGAAAACCAAAGGGATATTAGTATCGGCAGATGAAACTGCCGTTTTGCTTGAAACGACTCGAAAAGAGAAAATACAAGGCAAAAAAAAGAAAGAAATAGTAATAGAAAATAAAACAGTTCCCATGGAACAAGTAAAAGAAACCAAAGTGATAATATCTTTCAAATAAGAATTAATGGATAAGATAAATCTAAGCGAATCATTTTCAGAATTTAAAGAATTCAAAGACATTGACAGACCAACCATGATGAACATCCTGGAAAGTGTTTTCAGAAATATGATCATCAAAAAATATGGGTCAGACGACAATTTTGACATCATCCTTAACATTGATAAAGGAGATTTAGAGGTTTGGAGAAATAGAGAAATTGTTCAGGACGGCGAGGTAGAAGATGAGAACAGTCAGATTGAGCTTTCCGAGGCAATTAAAATTGAACCGGATTTTGAAGTTGGAGAAGAAGCCTCAGAAGAAGTTAAATTAAATGACTTTGGAAGAAGAGCCGTTTTAGCATTGCGTCAGAATCTTATTTCAAAGGTGTTGGAATTGGAGAAGGACAATATTTTTAAGAAATACGAGGACAGAGTTGGTGACATTATAACCGGAGAGGTATACCAGGTTTGGAAAAGAGAATTGTTGGTTTTAGATGATGAAAGCAACGAACTTATTTTGCCAAAAACAGAACAAATTCCTAACGATTATTTCAAAAAAGGCGATACCATAAGAGCCGTTGTGAAACAAGTGGAAATGCGCAATAACAAACCGTTGATTACGCTTTCTAGAACCTCCCCAGTCTTTTTAGAAAGATTGTTTGAAATGGAAGTTCCTGAAATATTTGATGGTCTAATCACCATTAAAAATATTGTTCGTGAGCCAGGTGAAAGAGCTAAAGTAGCTGTTGAGTCCTACGACGATAGAATTGATCCTGTTGGTGCTTGTGTTGGAATGAAGGGTTCTCGAATCCACGGAATTGTTCGTGAGTTAAAGAATGAAAACATCGATGTAATTAACTTTACTTCGAACAACCAACTGTACATTACAAGAGCGCTTAGTCCTGCCAAGGTATCTTCTATTAAATTAGATGATGAGAATGGAAAAGCAGAGGTTTACCTTTCACCAGACCAAGTTTCTTTGGCTATTGGTAGAGGTGGTCACAACATCAAATTAGCCGGTAAATTAACTGGTTACGAAATTGATGTATATCGTGACAACGTAGAAAATGAGCCAGATGATGATGTTTTATTGGATGAATTTGCCGATGAAATTGAAGCGTGGGTTATTGATGAATTGAAAGCGATTGGTTGCGACACCGCTAAAAATGTTTTAGAATTGTCGGAAGAAGAATTGTTGAAAAGAACTGACTTAGAAGAAGAGACGATTAAGGAAGTTCGAAATATATTTAAGTCTGAGTTTGAATAAGCTCAAAATAAAACAGTAAACTAGAGTAAAATTATATGGCCGTACAAAGACTGAGTAAAGTTGCCAGAGAGCTCAACGTTGGTATTAGCACTATTGTTGACTTCCTTGAAACAAAAGGAGTAACCGTAGACGCAAAGCCCAATACTAAGTTGGATGCTGAAGTGTATGACATAGTTAGCCAAGAATTTGCTTCCGATAAAGGAGCAAAGGAAGAGTCTAAAAATGTCAGCATGCCATCCACTGACAGAGAAAGTGTTTCTATTGAAAGCAACAAAGCTGAAGTAGAAGGAACTCCTGCAGCAGAAACCGAAGACGAGAGTATTCTTATAAAGAATATTCCTGCAGACGAGATTGTTGAAACACCTGTAGTAGTAGCTGCAGTAACACCTGTAGTGGAGGAAGAAAAATCGAATAAAGTAGAGATTTTACCAGCCGACAAAACAGATGATGATGGAAAAGTTAAAGTTTTAGGTAAAATCGATTTGTCGTCGATGAACTTAAAAACTCGCCCTGACAAAAGGTCGAAGAAAGACCAAGTAGCTGAAGCGAAAGCCGACAAAGTAGCTAAAGCTGAGCAAGAGAAAGCGAAGAAAGAAGCTGACAAAATAGCCAGCAAAGAAGCTGCAGCGAAGAAGAAAGAAAGAGAAGAAGAGACCGCGAAAGCAGCGGCTGAAGAAGTAGAGAAAAAACGTCTTGCAGCAATTGAAGCAGCTAAGCCTCAAGAGATCAAAACAACTGTAAATCGATTAGAAGGAATTAAAGTTCTTGGAAAAATTGAACTCCCTGTGGAGAAAAAACCAGTTGCTTCTTCCTCTCACAATAAAGAAACGCAAAAACCAAAGCGGAAAAGAAAACGTATAGCTCCTGCCGGTGGTGGTGGCGTTGGTAGACCAGTTACACAAAAACCCGGTGGTAGTAGAAGAGGTCCTGTAAGTGCAGGCGGAGGCGGTCAGAAAAAAGCCCCAGATGTTGAACTTACCGACAAGCAAATTCAAGAGCAAATTAAAGAAACACTTGCAAGGTTAACTGGCGGCGGTGGAAAATCGAAAGGATCAAAATACAGAAGACAAAAAAGAGATGCAGCAGCTGATGTTGCTCAACAAGAAGCAGAAGAAGCAGAATTGCAAAAAAGCATTCTGAAGGTAACCGAGTTTGTTACGGCAAACGAATTGGCATCTATGATGAATGTGAATGTAAATGAGGTTATTTCAGCTTGTATGTCACTTGGCTTGTTTGTTTCGATCAACCAACGATTAGATGCGGAGACGTTAACGATAGTAGCTGAAGAGTTTGGTTTTGAACTTGAATTTATAAAAGCAGATTCTCAAGAAGATGTTAAAGAAGAAGATGACAATCCAGAAGATTTAGTTGAACGTTATCCGATTGTTACAGTGATGGGTCACGTAGATCACGGTAAAACATCCTTGTTGGATTACATTCGGGAAGCCAATGTAATTGCAGGTGAAGCTGGTGGTATTACGCAGCATATTGGTGCGTACAACGTAGGTCTTAAAAATGACAAACGCATTACATTTTTAGATACTCCCGGTCATGAAGCTTTTACAGCAATGAGAGCAAGGGGTGCTCAAGTAACTGATGTTGTAATTGTAGTGATTGCTGCTGATGATAACGTAATGCCTCAAACAAAAGAAGCAATTAACCATGCGCAAGCAGCTGGTGTTCCAATTATTTTTGCATTCAACAAAGTAGACAGAGACGCTGCTAATACAGACAATTTGAGAAGCGAACTTTCTCAAATGGATATCTTGGTAGAAGAGTGGGGTGGCAAATTCCAATCGCAAGAAGTATCTGCAAAAACAGGACAAGGAGTCGAGGAGTTACTTGAGAAAGTATTGCTTGAAGCTGAATTATTAGAGTTGAAAGCCAATCCTAATAGAAATGCGAAAGGAGCAGTTATTGAATCTGAGTTAGATAAAGGTAGAGGTTATGTTTCTACTCTATTGGTTCAAAGTGGAACCATGAAAGTGGGAGACGTTATTTTAGCGGGACCTCATTCAGGGAAGGTAAAAGCCATGTTTAACGAACGTGGACAGGAAGTTAAAATTGCAGGTCCATCTATCCCTGTTTCTGTTCTTGGTTTAAGCGGCGCTCCTAGTGCAGGGGATTCGTTCAACATTATGAACGACGAGAGAGAGGCAAGAACGATTGCAACTAAACGCCTTCAGTTACAAAGAGAACAAGGGACAAGAGTTAAGAAACACATTACACTTGACGAAATTGGAAGACGAATCGCCATTGGTGATTTCCAAGAATTGAATGTTATTGTGAAAGGTGATGTAGACGGTTCTATTGAGGCACTTTCTGATTCATTATTGAAACTTTCTACGGAACAAATTCAGGTGAACATTATTCACAAGTCTGTTGGTGCAATTTCAGAATCTGACATTATGCTAGCAGCAGCATCTGACGCGATTGTAATTGGGTTCCAAGTTAGACCTTCAGTTAGTGCAAGGAAAATTGCTGAGGTGGAGGAAATAGACATTCGACTGTACTCTATCATTTACGATGCAATTGAAGAATTAAAATCTGCTATGGAAGGAATGTTAAAAGCTAAAATCGAGGAGCAAGTAACTGCAACAATCGAGATTAGAGAAACATTCAGAATTTCTAAAGTAGGTACAATTGCAGGTTGTATGGTACTAGACGGAAAAGTGAACAGAAACCATAAGATTCGAGTCATTAGAGATGGCATTGTAGTATTTGCAGGATTTCTTGGATCATTGAAACGATTTAAAGATGATGTGAAAGAAGTTGCTAGAGGTTACGAATGTGGATTGAACATTGATAAGTTCAACGACATTAAGGAAGGCGACATCATTGAAGCTTACGAAGAAGTGGAAGTGAAACAAACACTGTAATAAAACAATTCATTAAAATAGCAAGGGCTTCAACATATGTTGAAGCCCTTTTTTTATTTGACTTTTTTAGTTGTGTTAGTCAGAACAATCCCAATTTATTCTTTCACCAACTTCAACTCTTCAGTCCCATTCTCTCCAATTAGCAGCAAAATATACAAGCCCCTTTTTAAATCAGAAACCTCAATTGTTTCAGATTCAAATCTTCGCTCTTTCACTAACCTACCATTTATATCTCAAAATTGAATTTGTTGTAAATTAGCTTTCTTTGTATTTTCAATTGTTAATTGATTTTGGACAGGGTTCGGCTTAATGGAAAAAACGTTTTTTTGAATATAGTTTTCAATTGAGGTGGTGTTAAAATTTATGGTGTTGCTATTGTACACCCGATGCTGAAATACAACACAAGTTGGCTTCAATTTCATGTCAAAAGTTGCTATGTTCAATCCAGATATAGTTATCGGAAAATCAATTGTATCTTTTCTATTACAACTGTGAAAACTTGGGATGAAACAAATATCGAAATGTAAGGTTGCAAATAGTTCACTATTAATAATTGTATCGGTAACTTGAATTAATGTGCCACATGTAATTCCATTTGGAGTGTTTACAGGGAATGTACTCTCATAGATGATCGTTAGTGTATCGCCGTTAGTAGGGCTCAAAGGTGAGTAGTTTAGTATGCTGCCAGGCTGAGAGTATGCAGCGCCAAGTATGCAGTGCCAGAAGATAAGATCAATATTAAATTTTTCATCTTAGTAAATTGTTAAGTGTTCGTTAAGATACAAGCGTTACAAAGTTAAAGGTACATGGGTTACACTAAATAGTCTTGGTAGATCCCAATGAACTAAAAGTCAACAATGCACAGTTAACAATATAATTTGTAATAGCAACCAAGAACTTTGTTAATATCGCCAATTGAACTGCCCGAGAAACACACCTAATTTCGGCTGGTTCAATCTGGCTAAAATAAAAAGGACAATCAACTTTTCCAATCTTTCACTGTTGCGTAAGTTTTATAACTAAACCTCCTTTTACAAATAAAGCTCTGCCAAAATAACCGAGCTCACTACCATGTAAATCAACGTCAACGGCCACCCTATTCTCATGAAGTCTTTAAAGTTGTAACCTCCAGACCCATAAACCATTAGGTTCGTTTGATACCCAATTGGTGTGATAAAATTAGCGGCAGCTCCAAAAGAAACAATTAAGATAAATGGAATTGGATTTAAACCCAACTGCATGGCGATAGAAACCGAAATGGGGAAAAGAATTGCAACCGCTGCTTTATTCGTAATGTATGCCGCCAGAATGTTTGTAATCCCGAAAATAAGCATCAAAAATAAAGTCGAACTCAGGTAATTTTGCAAAAGTAAAAACCCTTCAGCCAAATAATTCGATGCTCCCGAGTTACTCATAGCCTTGCCAAAAGCCAGCCCAAATGCAATCAAAATAATCAAATCAAAATCCAACCCCTTTCGAATTTCATTTAAGGGCATAATTTTTAATAAAATTCCCAACAGCAGAACGCAAGCCAAGCAAAGTAACAATGAAACTGAACTAAGAGCAGACAAAATAACTGAAGCTACCAGCGCTAAAAAGACCAATACCACCTTTTTGACGTTAATGTCCTCTGCCTCCTCAGTGTGACTTAAAATATAGAACGCTCTGTTGTTCTTTGCCCTAGAAATAAAATTGCTCCCGCTAAAAACTAACAACACATCGCCTGCTTTTAATTCCATGTCTCCAATTTTTCCAGACAATCGTTCGCCATTTCTATGAATGGCAACAATAGCCGCGTCAAATCGAGCCCTAAAATCTGTTTCTTTCACCATTTTCCCAATCAAGAATGAGTTAAACGAAACCACCACTTCATTGGTACTCGACTTCTCTCCTAACAGGCGGTCAACAATTTTAGGAAGCGTTAAGCCTAAACTACCCTCCTTTATTTCTTCTAACGCTTTTGTCTCTCCAGCAAAAAATAAAGCGTCGTCTTCTCGTAAAACAAAGTCAGGTGCAACCGGACTAAAACTCAATTCATTTCTCACCACCTCTATCAAGTACAGGCCCTTAAGTGCTCTAAAACCAGCAGATCCTATCGTTTGACCAATAAGCTTCGAGTTGGATTTAATTTGCGTTTCAACAAAAAATTCACGGCTCATTCCTTCTCCATCCTCCTTCGCAGAAAGGGTATCGGGCAGTAATTTATTCCCAACCAACAAGAGGTAAATTATTCCGATTACCAGCATCGGCAAGCCAACTGCAGTAAAGTCAAAAATTGAGAGCGACTCAAAACCAGCATCAATGGCCAACCCATTCACGATTAAGTTAGTGCTAGTTCCGACTAAGGTCACACAGCCTCCCAAAATAGCAGCGTAAGACAACGGAATTAACAATTTAGAAGGCGCTACCTTATTTTTAATTGCCCAATTATTGGTGTACGGCATCATCATGGCTACCAGAGGCGTATTGTTAAAAAAAGCGGAAAACGAAGCAACAACCGACATCATCCCCAACTTAAAAGAGCCGATGCTCTTGCTTCTTCCAAACAGTCGATGAAACAAAACGTTAACGACTGATGATTTCTTAAAAATATCACTAATAATTAGCAATAGAACGATTGAAGCTAATTGCTCATTGGCAAAACCCTGTAGTGCCTCCTTTGGAGTTAAAATACCTCCGAAGATAAATACTAAAATCGCAATAAAAAAAGATACCGTAGGTTTAAACCACTCTAAGTAAAGAGAAGACAACAAAAAGGTAATTGTTGCCAAAAGGAGTATGACGGATGGCGTCAACATTTAATAGCCCGCTGTTGCACCTCCAATTTGCTCCACCGGATGCCAAGTTGTTTTTGTTTCTAAAAAGTCTTGAATCGAATAAGGGTTTTCTACCTCATCAGAATTTACCTTTTCTGCAGACCAAGAGCGAACTCTTTTTAAGTTTTCCGCTGCCAACTCTTCAAGTTGAATGGCTTCTTTTGCTGAATAGCCTACTAACAGTAAAGCATTTACATCCATGTGTGAAGCCATGTGGCTCTGTAATTCCTCTTTCTTCCCGGTTAAAATATTCACCACTCCACCTGGAACGTCTGAATGTTGCAGTACCTCAGCCAAACTAATCGCCGACAAAGGAGCATTTTCATTCGCCAATATTACGATGGTGTTTCCTCCACAAATCGTTGCTGCAATTGCCGAAACTAATCCTTTGAACATCGCTCCTACGCCGCAAACAGCCGTTACAACACCAGTTGCTTCAGCCATAGAAAAGTTAAAATGACTGCTCGCTACCGGATTTACACTACTGAACAGTTGCTGGAACTTATCACTCCACCCTGCAAAATAAATGAAGCGATCAATAGAAGACTCTACTATCGCTTTTGCCTTTGAAGAAGTAATCGATTCTTCTTTTTCTACCAATTCGACAAATTCTGCTTTTCGGCTCTCTAAATTTTCTGCAATTCGATACAAGATCTGGCTGTTGTTGTATGCTGATTTTCCCGCCCAAGTTTCTTGCGCTTTGCGAGCTGCAACCACCGCATTTCTTACGTCCTTTCTAGAAGATAAACAAATGTTACCTAACTTCTCTCCCTTCGCATTCACAGGAACATAATAACGACCTGATTCAGTTCTTGGAAATTTGCCGTTAATGTAAATTTTAAAAGTTTTCAATACCTCAATTCTTTCTGCCATGAATGCTACTATTTTACAGGAACAAATATAAGTAGAATCTCCAAGGCTAATTAATAATTCCCGCTGTTGGACAAATAATACTCAAATAGAGAATGATTTTGAGAGTCTAGGTACGATGTGAGAAGTCAGATGGACGATGTCAAAAGCTACAGGTCAGCGTAACGCTAACATCCATGAGGTTTCGAGGAAAGTCTATCGGTGGCGGGGTTTAGGTAACGGATAGAAAAGGAAGGTAAAAGCTGAAGTTGAGATACGCAATTCAATAATTCAAATTTAAAAGCGCTTCTCCGATCTTCAAATCCTCGCTGGTGGTAATTTTAATATTCGCGTAGTTGCCTTCCACCAGACTAACTTTTGTCCCATTTGCCTCTACAACCGAAGCGTCGTCCGTAAATAGTTCTTTAAGAGAATGTTGGTAAGCCTCTTTCAAAATAGAGACCTTAAAACATTGAGGGGTTTGAACCATGCGAAAGTTAGAACGGTCAACCGCCTCCGAGTTATCCACTTCAACTTTTCGAATACTGTCTTTTAATTCAACCACGGGAATTGCAGCTCCCTTCTCTTTGGCTGCATTAAATACCCGCCGAATCGTTTCTATTGACACAAATGGCCTTACCGCATCGTGCACGCCTACGATTCCGTTAGACGTGATTAAACGAAGCCCTGCCTGTACCGATTCAAATCTGCTACTGCCTCCGTTGGCCAATTGGATCTGTTCAAAATTGGTTCCTGCGGCGATCTTCTCCCAACGCGGCATTTCAGCCTGTGGTAAAACTAAAAGAAGCTCTGCCGAGGGCAAAGCTTCTTTGAATTTCTCTAATGTGTGTAAAATAATCGCTTTGCCTTTCATTTCAAGAAATTGCTTTGGAATGATTGCTCCCATTCGCAAGCCTTTTCCTCCGGCAACTATGATGACGTATTGCTTCAAGTCTTAGATGATTAACATAGCATCTCCATAGCTAGAGAATCTATACTTCTCTTTAATTGCTACTTCGTAAGCCTTCATAATCAAATCATACCCTCCAAACGCAGCAGCCTGCATTAATAAAGTTGATTCCGGACTGTGAAAGTTAGTCACCATCATATCGGCAATACTAAATTTATATTTCGGGAAGATGAATTTGTTTGTCCAACCTTTATAAGGCTTTAATTCTCCATTGGTAGAAACTGAGGTTTCTAAACAACGCATACTCGTGGTGCCAACAGATAAAATCTTCTTTTTATTTTTCTTCGCACTATTGACCATATCACAGGTAGACTGAAGAATCTCTATTTCTTCGGAGTCCATTTTATGCTTGGTCAAATCCTCTACTTCTACACTTCTGAATATTCCTAAACCAACATGTAAGGTTACAGGAGCAAACTCTACTCCTAAAATTTCGCACTTCTTCATGAGGTGTTTGCTAAAGTGAAGTCCTGCTGTAGGCGCTGCTACTGCTCCTTCATTCTTCGCATAAACCGTTTGATAACGATCTTCATCTTCTGGCTCTACCGGTCGGTCAATGTATTTTGGAATAGGAGTTTCTCCTAATTTTTCTATAATTGCCTTAAACTCTTGGTGGGTTCCATCAAATAAGAAACGTAATGTTCTTCCTCTAGAAGTTGTGTTATCGATAACCTCAGCTACCAAATCGTCGTCGCCAAAGTAAAGCTTATTTCCAATTCTAATTTTTCTTGCGGGATCAACCAATACATCCCAAAGCAAATTCTCTGCATTTAATTCTCTTAACAAGAATACTTCAATTTTTGCTCCAGTCTTTTCTTTGTTACCGTACATTCTCGCAGGAAAAACTTTGGTATCATTTACAACCATAACGTCCCCTTCGCCCAAATACTCCATGATATCTTTGAATTCTCTGTGCTCAATAGTGCCTTCCTTTCGGTTGATAACCATCATGCGAGATTCATCTCGATTGGTAGTCGGATGCTGAGCTATTAATTCTTCAGGTAAATCGAATTTGAACTTTGATAATTTCATTGTATTTTGAGTGATTTAAAATGGTTCTGAAAAAATGAGGTGCGAAGTTACGAAAAATCGACTAAATTAACGAATGCTGTTCAACGTAAGCACTAGCTTCTTCTATACTCATAGAAGTAGTAACATCATACTTCCCTATTTTTGTTCGGCGCAGGGCTTTTAAATATCCTCCAACACCTAATGTTTTACCAAAATCATGTGCTATGGAACGAATGTAAGTGCCTTTTGAACACTCAATTCTGAAGTGCAACTCATCTCCTTTAATCTCTTCTATTTCAAAAGAGTGAATAACAACTCTCTTCGTTTTCATTTCGGGGTGTTTTCCTTCCCGTGCCAGTTGATACGCTCTTTTTCCGCCAATTTTTTTTGCTGAAAAAATGGGTGGTAACTGGTCTACTTCTCCTTCCATCGATTTCGCAACTTTAAATAATTGCTCTTCGGTTAAATGGCCTGTTTCTTGAAAATTTTCGGGCTGCGTTTCTAAATCATAGGACGGAGTTGTGGCACCAAACTGAATAATACCTGTGTATTCTTTCTTTAGTCCTTGGATGGATTCTATGGTTTTTGTTTTCTTTCCAGTGCAAACAATTAGCAAACCTGATGCCAACGGATCTAAGGTACCTGCATGACCTACTTTCACTTTCTTCACGCCTGTGGAGCGTTGAAGTCCGTATTTCAACTTGTTCACCGCATCAAAAGAGGTCCAAGTTAGAGGCTTGTCAATTAGGAGAACTTCCCCAGCAATAAAATTTGGCATTAAAAAATGATTGAATTAATCTTTCGACTTCTTCATGATGGCGTACATGCCAAGGCCAAAACCTAACAGCACTACAATTGGTGCTACAGTAATTCGAATTGGAGAGAAAAGCTCATCTGCGTTAAAAACTGTAGGATCCTCTGACCCTCCGCCAACCATGAGTAAATAACCAATAGTTACCACAACAACAGCTGCAATAAACAATTTGTAATTCTCTTTGCCAAATGCTAATTCACTTTTTGTTGATTCGCTCATAATTTTAATATAAATCTCCGCTTTGCATTCTTAAAAATTTGCGCACTGCAAGAGAGGTTGATACCCACGAAATTAAGATTCCTAATAAAACTACCAAACCAAACAGTATTCCGTAAAAGTTAAAGTTTTGTAATTCAAAAAACTCGGGTAAATTTGTTTTAATACTATACAGCACACCCGAGAGTAAGGCAATAGCTATCAATCCGCTAATAAATCCATTTAACACTCCTCGTGCAACAAATGGCCTTCGGATAAACCCCCCGGTGGCTCCTACAAGCTGCATTGTTTTAATTAAGAAACGCTTGGAATAAATTGCCAATCGAATTGTATTGTTGATTAATGCAATCACAACAATGAGCAGTAAGACACTGAACCCCAATAAAATTAATCCGATTTTACGAACATTTCTATTCACAGCAGCAATTAAATCCATTTGGTAATCTACCATTCTCACAGCAGGCAGGCGCTTTAATTCTTTTTCAATAAGCTTGGCACTTCCCTCTTCTGCAAACTCCGCATTCAAGTATAAATCAATGCTTCCAGAAAGCGGATTAAAATCTAAGAATTCGATAAAGTCTTCGCCCAACTCTTTTTTCATTATTTCGGCAGCTTGTTCTTTATCAATGTATTCGATTCTATTGGTGTACTCTTTTGCTTCCAATACTTGTTGTAAGCGTGAAATATCCGTTTGAGATAAGTCTTCCTTTAAGTATAAAGAAAAGCCGATATTTTCTTTAACATGATCAGATATCTGCTTGGCGTTTAAAAGAATAATGCCCAGCATGCCCAACATAAACAAAACCAACGAAATGCTGATAATGGTCGAAACGTAGGAGGTTCTAACCTTAATTGCTGATTTCTGACTTTCTTGTTTTGCCATAACTTTTCGATTGGTGCTAAATTAGAATTTAGCCGCCTTATACACAAGTGCGATTTATTTCAAGACCCCCATCTTAACTGCAATCTTTTTACCGAACTCGCGAATCTCCTCCGCTATTGCTTTTTCACCAGTTGATCGTTCAAAGGAATCGGCCATGGTAATGATGTTTTGCGCTGCAAACTTTTTCATTTCATCTACCTTCATTCCCTTTGTCCACAAGTCTATACGAAGCGTATTGTTTTCTTCTTCGTCCCAAATTGCCAAATTAATGGCTTTACTTTGGTTCAATTTATCCTTTTCCGATCCTTCCGCTGCCCACTCAATAGATTCTGGCACTTGATTCTCGTCCAATTTTATTTTGAAATTTATTTCTGATTCTCTTGACATTATCGTTTTGGTTTATAATTCGACTTTCTTAAAATTTGATTTGCATCTTTAATTTCCATTAACTCTTTCAAGTCAACATCGGGGTTGTTGTCCATAAACGAACTGACTACTTGGTGGCCCACCCACTGACCTACTCTGCCCGGCGACCCCTCAGGAAAACCTGATACAAATGGAGCGTCGCCCATGTATTTTCTTATTTGATGATTTTCAGTTGCAAATAGCAACTCTAGGTCGATAAAATGAAACCAAATTGGCCCCTCGTTATCTTCACACCACGCCAAATCTTCTGGTAAGTAGTTAAAAAACAAATGCCTTTGTTGATCCGGGAGCAAAGCACCTAACAGATAAGCTACCTTTCCATGATACACCATTTGCTCCAACAAGTTTTGCCCTCCTCTAGGTTCAAATTCAGTCAACATCCACGCTTTAAAGGCATCAGAAACCAAAAAGGACCTGTCAAAGTTTTGAAACTTGTATTTGGGAATACCAATTTGTGGATAGACCTCAAAGTCTCCCCCTAGGTACATATCCAACCCAATGGCTAAGACTTTGTCGTTAGCCGCTGTAGCATAATTGAAAGCCGAAGTCATGGTAACCACATTGGGAATAATTCTTTCTGGGAAATAATAATGGTAGCGCTTAAAAGCATTCTCTAATTGAGAGAACTCCAATTTTAAAGAACCTTCAGGATACGTTTGATTTACTTTTTCAAGCACTTCGAGAATGTCTTTATTTCTTAAATATTGATTAAAAATAGAGGAGATTGAAGGATCAGTTGTTCTCGCAAAACCCATAATACCCTCCATGTACAAGGGAAAAAAGTCAGAATACTTCTCCTGTAAGAACTGCCATTCTTCTTGATTAACTCCCTCATCTTTTAACCCATACACATCCACGTCAAACCGCAGGTAGTCTTGCTCAAGCACTACTTTTTCAGTAGCTACTTCCCACCTGTTTGTATCGCATGAAAGCAAACCAGTTAGAACAAGAAAAGAAAATGGAACAATAGATTTTAACCTCATTTGAAAAAACAACTTATTTTTACATCTAATTATTAAGAACAAAATTATGAAAAAGACCACGGTACTAATAACGCTTTTAGCGCTTGTTCTCGGAAGTTTCGCACAAAACAATTTTCAATTGGGCTTGCATTTTTCGCCAAACATAGGCTGGATCAAACCAACTGGTGATAATATTACAGCCGATGGTGCCAAACTAGGGTATTCTTTTGGCGTTATTACAGACTTTAACATCACTGAGAATTATATTTTTTCTACAGGTGCTCAACTTGTAAACACAGGGTTCGCCGTTACAAAGCCTGATGTTCAACAGTTTACTGATAATTCAGGAACAAAAGTTTCCGGATACGGAAAAACAACTTCTGAAGTTCGGTTGAAGTATGTAGACGTTCCACTGACCTTAAAATTAAGAACCAACGAAATAGGTTACATGAGGTATTACGGTAAAGTCGGTTTTGGCGTAGGGGTTAATTACAAAGCAATGGCGGATGAAGAATTCACCTACACTACCGGAACAACCCAAGGGGCAACAATTTCTAACGAAGAAGAGGATTACGACGATGAAATCAACTTGTTTAGAGCAGCCTTAATAATTGGTGCAGGAGTGGAGTACAACCTTTCGGGAAATACTTCATTAATCGCCGGAGTAACTTATAACAACGGGTTTACCAATATTTTTAGCAAAGATGCATATGCCGCTGACGGCAATGGAAATGCAATTAGCCAAACAGATGGGTCTGAAGCAAAAAGAACAGAAGCTGCCAAATCAATAAACAACATGATTGTTTTAAACGTTGGAATTCTTTTTTAAGCCTCTCTTCTCATGAAAATAGCGCTCGCTCAGCTCAATTACCACATTGGCAATTTTGAAGCCAATGAGGCAAAAATTTTAGCAAACATTCAAAAAGCGAAAGCGGAGAATGTTGATTTGGTAGTGTTTTCTGAACTAGCGGTTTGCGGCTATCCACCAAGAGATTTCTTAGAGTTTGAAGACTTTATTAACCTCTGCCTTGAATCAGTAGATCGGATCGCCAAAAAATGCGTTGGAATTGCTGCAATAGTCGGGGGGCCCTCGTGGAATAACTTAAACGAAGGGAAAAAACTTTACAACACGGCCTTTTTTTTAAGGGAAGGAAAATTAGTTTCGAAACATTACAAACAGTTACTTCCGACCTACGACGTGTTTGACGAATACCGGTATTTCGAGCCAGCAGCCGAGGTGCAGTGCATCGATTATTTAGGAGAAAAAATTGCCCTGACCATTTGCGAAGACTTGTGGAACATTGAAGGAAAGGAGCTTTACCGCGAATCGCCAATGGAGCAGCTCGTGAGTGAAAAACCCGACTTCATGATCAACATTGCTGCTTCGCCATTTGCACTTAAACAGACGGACAACCGCGCGGAAGTATTGCAATGGAATACCAAAAAATACCAGCTCCCCGTTTTCTATGTAAACCACGTAGGTGCGCAAACTGAGTTAATCTTTGATGGCGGTTCTTGTGTTTACAATCAAGATGGTGAAGTAATGGAGCAACTTCCATTTTTTGAAGAATATTTTTCCATTTTCGACACCAAAAACTTAAGCCAACAAAAGGGAGCTAAAATCCCTTCAAAATATGAGAAAATTGAAGCCGCTCTTGTTTTAGGAATCAAGGATTACTTTAAAAAACTAAACTTTAAAACTGCTACCCTAGGGTTGAGCGGTGGAATTGATTCTGCGTTAACACTTGCTCTTGCTGTAAAAGCGTTGGGAAAAGAAAATGTATTTCCCATTTTAATGCCTTCTCAATTTTCTTCCGATCATAGTATTTCTGACTCGTTGGAATTGTGCAAGAATTTAGGTTGTGACTATCATATCATAGAAATTGAAAAAATTTACAAATCTTTTGACGCGCAATTAATTAATTTATTCAAAGGCACAGCGTTTGGAATTGCTGAGGAAAATATTCAGTCTAGAATTAGAGGAACGCTGCTCATGGCCCAAACCAACAAATTTGGATCTATTCTGCTGAACACCTCTAACAAAAGCGAATTGGCAGTTGGTTATGGAACGCTCTATGGCGATATGGCAGGAGGCCTTTCAGTGATTGGCGACATATACAAAACCGAAGTGTTTGACTTGTGCCGATTTATAAACAGAAACGGTGAAATTATTCCAGACAACATCATTACCAAACCCCCTTCTGCAGAATTACGCCCAGATCAATTTGACTCGGACTCTTTGCCAGATTATGCTATTTTAGATACAATTCTTTTCGAATACCTTGAAAACAGACAAAGTCCAACCGGTTTGATTGAGAAAGGATTCGATGAAACACTTGTAAAACGCATTTTGAGAATGGTAAACATAAACGAATACAAACGCCACCAAACGCCACCAATTCTTAGAGTTTCTTCAAAAGCCTTTGGAATGGGACGCAGAATGCCCATTGTAGGGAAGTATTTAAGCTAAGCCCAAACCTTTGTTCCTTCGGAGCAGTTTTTGCAAATATCAATGTTCTCGCGGCCTTTAAATAGTTGCTTTCTAAAACCATTGTACCTTTCGCTGAACCATATTTTCTTAAAATCATCGCTCGCTAATTCGCCCAAACGATGAGTCGCATCTTTGTCGAAACAACACGGAATAACTTTGCCATCCCAAGTAATAACGCAAGAATGCCACAACTTCCAACAATTGTTTTCTAAAGAGTTTTTAATCTGATACTTTCCGTTGCTCAACTTTTTGTACCGAGAATATTTATCGGTTTCGGGAATTAGATCATTGCCATTTTCATAATCGTAAACCTGAGCGGTTTTTAGCTTCACCTCATCCACCCCGTATTCTTTGGCCAACTCGTGTACCTCATCAATTTGGTGCTCATTTGGTTTCACCACCAAAAACTGAAAAATAACGTGCGGCGTTTTAGATTTCAACCGCTTTTTCGCTGCAATAATATTTTTCGTCCCTTCTAATACTTTAGAAAGGGTTCCTCCTATTCGATAGTTCTCATAGGTTTCCTGTGTGGTTCCATCTACCGAAATAATTAATCGGCTTAACCCTGAATTTACTGTTTTTTCAGCATTTTCTGGCGTTAAAAAATGGGCGTTCGTAGAAGTCGCCGTGTACATTTTCCTATCGGAAGCATACTTCACCATGTCTAAAAATTGAGGATTAATGTATGGCTCACCTTGAAAATAAAAGGTCAAGTAAAAGGTCTCTCTCCAAACTTGATCAATTACCTTTTTGTAAAACGCTTCCTTCAGATTTCCTGTTGGCCGGGTAAACTGTTTTAACCCACTTGGACATTCGGGGCAACCCAAATTACAGGCGGTAGTTGGCTCAATTGCAATTGCCATGGGCAAGCCTCTTTGACTTGGTGTGCCACTCCATTTAGATTGATAATAACTTCCGTAAACTTTTAATGCATTGCCAAACCTTCTAAAAGAAGTCTTTTTAAGAATTTGAATACTGTCATTTACATAAATCTTCACTGTGCAAAAGTAATTGTTAAAGCTTTACCAATCCGTGTTCAATAAATGAGTTTACACATCGTTTAACGGAATTAAGTGTTGGCGCTGCAGCTGAGACATTATATTTGTTGCCTAAGTGCCCTGTGAACTATGAAAAATTACATTCTACTCCTATTCTCTTTGCTTTCTTTTAGTGCCAACGCACAAGTAAACACTAAAGGGCAAGTTTTTGACGCGGATACTAAAGAAGCAATTGCTTTTGCCACCATCTTATTTCAAGACAGTAAAACTGGCATCGCTACCGACATTGACGGATTCTACGAATTCAGCGCAACTTTCGACGTAAAAAAATTGCGCTTTAGTTCCATTGGTTATGAGAACAAATACATTAGCCTTGACCTGTTAAGAGCCAAAAATTACCTCGTTTATTTAAAAAAAAGCAGTTACAACATTGATGAGGTTGAAATTTTACCAGCAGAAAACCCAGCACATCGAATAATTAACAGCGCGATTGAAAACCGAAAACGGAACAATCCGGAATTGTCAACTCCCTTTTTTTATGAGTCGTACAACAAAATGGTTTTCACTTCGCCAATGGATTCTAATTCGACAAGTAAGTTGGACTCCATTACCATTCGAAGCATTCAAAAAGAGAACATAGACAGTTTTCCTAATAGTAAAGTGAGTTTCCTCATGGAGTCGGTTGCTGAACGAAATCACTACCCGCCAGCAAAAACATTGGAGGTAGTAACAGAATCGAGAATGGCTGGTTTGAAGACCCCTTTTTTTAGCCTTTTAGCAACACAGTTGCAATCTTTCTCTTTGTACCAAGATTACATGATGGTTTATGGCATTAACTACTTAAGCCCAATTAGTAAAGGCAGCACCTCAAAATACTTGTTTGTGCTGGAAGACACTCTTTATCAGGAGAACGACACCAGCTTTATCATCTCCTTTCGGCCGAGGAAAAACAAAAATTTTAAGGCCTTAAAAGGCGTGCTTTCTGTTCACACCAATGGATATGCAGTTGAAAATTTAATCGCACAGCAAAGTGATTCAACAGGCTTTCCGGTAAAGGTGCAACAGCGCTATGAACTCATCGAAAATAAACAGTGGTTTCCAACTCAATTGCATTTAGACATTGTTTTCAATTCTGCAGATGGAAGTTCTTTTAGCGTTGTGGGAAGAGGTAAATCTTACCTGCGAAACATAACTCTCACTCCTATAATTGATGAAAAAGAGATCGGCAATTTGGCGTTAAAAATGGATCCAACCGTAGTCGCAAAAAATGAAGATGCATGGAAAAAGCTTCGAGAAATTCCACTAAGTGAAAAAGAACTTCTCACCTACTCCTACATTGACAGTATTGGCGAAAAGGAAAACCTAGATCGAATGGTTTTCTTTACCAAAGGACTCATTAGAGGATACGTGCCTGCTGGAAAATTCAACCTATTATTGGATAAGTTTTTAAAATTTAATCGGTACGAAAATGTAAGAATTGGCGCAGGCATAGAGACTGGAGAAAGCTTATTTGGACCCATTAGAATAGGCGCTTATGGGGGTTATGGCATTCGGGATAAAGCTTGGAAATACGGTTCGCACATTCGTTGGGCACCAGCATCTGAACGGCAATTCGAAGCCAAAATCTCCTATTCAAACGACATCTTAAGTATTGGGCGAGCTAACTTTTACAAAGCCAACGGAATGCTTATTTCGGGAGGAGAGTTTCAAAACTTGATCAACGACCAATTCGACAGTCAAGAAAAATGGGAGTCGAGCATTTCTTTCAGAGCGCTCAGAGATTTCCACTTTACCTTTTTTGGAAATCACCAAGAACGGAATTTCAATTCCAATTATGAATTTATTAATTCTAATAACCTGGCAATTAACTCTTTTACAAATTCTGAAATTGGTGTAAATTTCCGCTTTTCATTCAACGAAAAGTTTGGAGAGTTTTTGGGCGTGACTCTGCCTTTAGAAACAAAGAACCCTGTAATTCATTTTAAATATACCAGAGGTGTGGCAAGTATTTTAAATGCTGACTTCAATTACGACAAATTAGACCTAAGTTTCTCTAAAAATCTTACCGTTAGAAATTTAGGTCTCACCTCACTTCAAGCCGATTTTGGTTATGTGAATGGTTCTTTACCTTTAACCTCCCTTTTTGGGTTAAAGGGGATTTTTAACCAGGATGTTCGCGTGGCATCGAGCAATAGTTTTGAAACCATGGCACCAAATGAGTTTTTTGCAGATCGACAGATGAGCCTCTTTTTCAGACACAACTTTGGTAGTTTACTGTTTAACAGACCAAAATTTAAACCAGAACTGTTGTTGGTTAGCTCATTCGGAATTGGAAGCCTACAAGAACGAGGGAGACACCGAAATTTTGACTTTAAAGTGCCCGAAAAAGGATTTTTAGAATCAGGGGTTCAATTGAATAGCCTTTACAGAATGAAATACGTTTATGAGGGCATGTATTTGGGTTTTGGATTAGGAGTTTATTATCGTTACGGGGCGTATGCCAAACCAGAATTTAAAGACAACATTGCAGTAAAGTTGACGGGCACGTTTACGATGTAAGGGTTTACTCCTTTGCAAGTTTTTCACTGTAAAACCCTGAATCATCTCTTAATTTAATGGGGTAAAAGCCGCTTTTTAACTGTTCCAGTTGGATGGTTTCATTTTGTAAAAATATCTGTGAGCACCAACTTACCTTCAATTGAAAAAATGTGGTATTCTAGTTTACTGAATTCTCCTTTAAACTTCAGTTCATTTTGCGCAGGGTTGGGATACAACTGAAATAAATTAGATTCCAAATCGGGAATACCGGTTACACTGCAACTCAAACCATACACTACAACTCCGTTATCGTAAAAACAATTTAATCGTGTGTCGTTTGTGGAGACACAATCTGACGTATAATCCGGTCTAATTCCACCGTGATTGAAATCTCCCAAACCTTCAATCCACCTCAAAGCTTTAGAAGGTCTACAATTAGTATTCGAGCGCAATACCATCTGTTTGCGCATTCTACCTCCCATTAAAACGCTGTCTTTCTGTGTTACAGTAAAATCTACTACTCCTGTTTGACAAACAGAGGTATTTACATACAATCTGAATGAATCATTTAGATTCAAATTAAAGTCCATAAAAAGTTTCTTGTTTGATAAACTGCCAAGAAATACCCTGTTCGAATCTTCAATAAAATATAGATTGCCTCCTAAACTATAATTCACTTTACCGTTAAACAGGCTATCACCTTGGTTTTGGTATGTTCCATATGTTGTAATATAAGTAGCAGGGTTTCCATGGCCTGGTGGGTTTCTGGAATCTATGCGGGTAAACTGGTAATCCCAACGTGCGTTAACTCTAGGAAGAAGATTTTGCTGTGCATTTAGTTCAATAATTAAGAAAGCAAAAAATGCGACAATTACTACAATTTTTTTCATCTTGAATATTTTAATTGGTTTACTCCTTTACAAATTTTTGAGTATACTGCAGGCCATCTTGCTCAAATTGAATAAAGTAAATTCCTTTAGGCAAAGTACGAACTTCTAGCTGTGCGTTAGTTTCTGTAAATACTCCGCTTTTTGAAAGCGCTCCCAAACTGTTGTAAATGCTATAATTTAAAACTCCGTTAAAATATTTTATCTGCAAGCTCTCCCGCACAGGGTTAGGTAGTAATTGCAACTTCTCTAATTTGTTTTCCGCTAAGCCTACAGGAATTACTTTTTTGCATTTGTATACCAAACCACAAGTACAGCCGGAGCCGCAACCTAAGGTCCATCTTACAATAGATAAGCTATCTACTGAGGGATGAAACTTACCTTGTAGATAGCAATTGAATGAATTGGTAAAACCTCTAAAAGAATCAGGACTAAATGTTATATTGTGCATTTGAAAATTAAATAGACCACCAAAGGCGTTAGGACAACTATCAAGTAAGCTAAATTTTGTAGAATCCAAAGAGTCTTTTTCAACAACTACCTTAAAAGGAGCAGCACAACCGTACCTGACTTCACAGCGATATTCTCCCTCCATTTGTAAGGGGAAAGCTTGTTGGGCGCTGACGCAGTAGGTTATAGAAATGAATAAAATACTTGCTAATAGTTTTCCCATGGATTTACGTATTTAATTGGTTTACTAAAATTATTAACTGTAGAATCCGGAACAATTGATTTTTGCCCATTTTTATTCTCCCTATCAAAAACACCTCCAGCTTCCATGCAGTCAGATATTAAAAGAGTTAATTCGCTGCCTGATTTAGCTTCATAACCTGACTCGAGTGTGATTCCTTCACTAGCTCGTAAAATTAATTCCTGCCCAACATTCAAAGTTCCTCCACCATTGCCCATCTGAATTATTTTTTTTACAGTATAATCGTAAGTAAAAGGGTCTAAACCCGGAACCATCAAAGTAGAATCGCAAGCATTTTTTAGAAGCCAAACTTTTATATGATCTATATCGTAATCGTAAGGCATACTAGTAGTGGAATCGTGCGAGTCACAAAATTGCCGACCAGGCACATAATTGTCTACAATGATATACATCGGATAGAAGTTTGATGAGTGGTTGAATTTAACATTAACAGGGAACGTATTAGAGTCAGTGAAATTGGTGTGTTGCACTCTAATTGCAGGAAACAAAGATGATGTATGCAACAACGAATCCTCGTAATAATATTCTATTGAATTTTCAGACCAGTAGGACGCAAGAGTTTTGTATTGATTAAAATAATCAGAATAAAATGCTCCATGCAGAAAACTGTCCGTTGGGCAATTAGGTAAAGTGTCGCATTTATAATGAAAATTATGAGTGAAGCGGTTATTCGGTTGGCCATCAAAATCGTTATCATCGTGAGACTGTATTTCGAAAATATCAATTTCGCTATACCTATCACCACCGCCACTCCATAGCCAAAAGTTTGGGCCTAGGCCTTTGTATTTATCCAAATCATTTGCAGGTGCTTCGGGAAGCTTGCACTTTATTTCATAATATCCGTACTTGTATAAGCTGTCTGAAAACAACAATCCTGTGGTGTAATTAAACCATACTGAATCAGTTCTAAATGGATCATACCTCCAAACCTCTCCTTTGTATTGTTCTCTTCGGGTTTGTAAAGTGCCAATACCGCTGTCTATACTAAAATTTTTATACCCTTTGGTGGTGGCAGCATAAATATCATTATTCGTTACTACCCCATTCGGATAATTAGTATAATCACAAGTACTAACAGTGTCCACAGGACCCCAAGGCGCTCTAGAGTTCCAAATGCCTTTGTCTAAGGTAGAATCAAACGTTTCATTTACCACGTAATACCAATGAGGGTCTTCGTTGGGGTGCAAAAATATTTTTTCTTGGGCTTGCGCTGTATAAGCCGTTAACAAAACACAAGCTATATGTATTAGCCTTCTCATTTTGTTAAAATCATTTTTTTAGTATCTACTTCTTCGCCATTAATGTACAAGCTCTATAAGTACATTCCTGCGCTTAGCGTATTGCCTTCAATAATTTGAGCCCCTTCACCTGTTGCGCTAATGCTATGTGTTTGCAATAACACACCATTCATATTTAAAATGTATAACTCAGCATTATTAAAGTTTGCTTCAGGTATAAAGTAGCTTATTGTTGTATTTTGCTTAAAAGGGTTGGGAACGTTTTGTTTTAACTCTGAATCAATTACAGTGGTTGCATCAGCTGTTGTAGGGTCTTTTAATCTACTACTTTTAGTATTTCCCTGACCATTATTACTTGTGCAACAACGGTTTAATTGATTTCCTAAATTGGTTATTTCTGCCTGTTGCTCTTTTATAGCCTCAATTAACAAAGGAATAATCGCAATATAATTTACTGACTTTTCTCCATTAGAATTAGTGTTTACCAAGTGCGGATAAATCAATTCAATTTCTTGGGCAATTAGTCCAAAATGTTCTGTGTTGCCTAGCGTATCTTTTTTGTATTTAAAAGATTTGGCATCTAACAAATAAACTTTATCGGCAACTACTTTGGGCAATTTTTTAATGTTCTTTTTGTGGTTTCTGTCAGAAAGTTGATAAGCTTCGCCAAAATAAATGTCGTTGTAGCTTTCTTCTTCATGGTTGTAAAACTTAACCATGCCAGTTCCACTATTAATTATACCACTTTCCATAGCTGGGTCAAATATAAAGTCGAAATATTCACGGGTAGCACTTGGTAAACGGTCACCTCTTTTAATTCTCCAAGTTCCTTTATTCGTGCTGGTATGCCATTGTACATTTAGCCCACTATTCCAGCTCCAATCCATACAAAGGGCGTCGTTTCCGTCAATGCTGAAGCAAATTTCATTGTGCTGCGGGTGGTACATTCCTGTGTTGTCATTATTGTACCAAGAATAATCGGGAGCGGTTGCAGTTAAATAACTGTGCTTACTTCGAATAAAAGCGGCTGAGCTCCCGCCACTTCCAGATGTTAATTGGGACATATTATCTGTAAATAAGTTCCCAGTTGACGTCATAATTAACCTAGAAGTTCCACCGACTGTGAACCCCAGTTGGCTAATCGCGGGATGGTACAAACCTGTTTGATCGTCGTTATAATACGTATAATCAGGGTCTGTTTTGGTACTGAGAGCGTGCCTGCTTCTAATCATTGCAGCAAAACCACCCGAAGTTACAGCTGAAAAATCATCTGTAAAAACATTTCCATTTGAATTTAAGAGGATTCTAGAAATTCCGTTTACCGCAAATCCAAGATTATTTTGCGTTGGGTGATAAATTCCGGTGTTTTCGTCATTGAAAAAAGTATAACCCGGTGTTAAACTTGAAGAATAAGTGTTTGTACCTACGATTAAAGGTGAGGAAGTAATGGTGTTAATGGTTTTCGAAAAAAGAATATCTCCTCGCATTTCAACATTCGATCTGGAACTGTCAATTGATCCAATTGCTATAGTTCCATTTTGGTGTAATTTAATTTGCGAGAAAGATAAAAGGCTCACTAAAGTAAGGAGCACTAGGCTAATTGTTTTTATAGTTTAGTAGTTTAATTTATTATGTATATCCGCAATTGCCAATAATTGATTAACTTTAAAGCAAAGAATTGATTATGAATGTATTTAGCTTTACTGCCCAATTTGATACCGAATTATCGTGTAGAGAGCACTTTAAGTTTGAAAGAGATAAGATAGGGATTAACTGCCGCAGATGTCAGCATGATCAACATTA